>Ga0078972_1013587_pt1 | contig 13353 bp, 14 predicted proteins | sample YelNatPaOPGAMG01_FD_67568 | JGI IMG/M metagenome (GOLD analysis project Ga0078972, IMG submission 67568) | Hot spring thermophilic microbial communities from Obsidian Pool, Yellowstone National Park, USA - OP-RAMG-01 (SPADES assembly) (version 2) | ecosystem: Environmental > Aquatic > Thermal...
TCCGAGCCAGCAGCTAGCATCTCTCTCAAGGTCTGCCCATGATACGGTGCCGCCTAGTTCTGGGACGTCTATTTCGCCTGATGAGGGGTATTTTTCTGTAAGTTCAGACGGCGTAGCCAATTGCAGGTTCCACCATTTCAAGATCTCGTCTGGGAGATACCTGAGAAAGTCATGTATGCCAGTCTCTGGCCAGTGATGTTCTCCGAAGGTTTCGTAGTCTGGAAAGATGCTGATACAGTCGCCAGGCGTCGACGCCAGCCAGCTCGCATACTTGTCAGCAGTCAACGGCCATTCATTCCACCATCTGGCCGAGAACCTGAAGCCTATGTCATCCGTGAGCTTGTAGTTGCGAAGAAACACCTTGAGTCTCTTGGAGTCTTTGGGGCTGTAGAGATAGTTTGGAGATTTTCCATGCAGTATCCTTTCGACACCTTCGGTGTAGATGCCCTTGTAACCCATTTTTTCAACGGTCTTCGCGACTGCGTTGTTGTATAGTAGTTCGGTGTTCTCAAACACTGTGGGTGTGTATCCAAGCAGGTCGCGCATTATTTGTTGATGCAGTTTAACCTGTTCGACGAATTCGTCTCTTTCTGGATATAGGCTTGCGAGAGAATGAAAGTAGGTCTGACTGAGGAATTCGACACATCCAGTTTCAGCTAGCTGCTTGAAGGTTTCAAGAAGGTCTCTGTTGTATCTTTCGCATTGCTCAAGAAAAACTCCTGAAATGCTGAACGAGACTTTCACATTCTTCCTTTCATGCTTATGCTTGTCGATCGTTTCGAGCAGTATGTTGTTCGATGGAAAATAGCATTTTTTTGCCGCTCTCTCAAAAATCTGTCGGTTAGCCTCATCGTCAAAATAGTAGTCAAAAAACTCTTCTCTTTTCACTCTCTTGAAAATTCTGTCTTCCCAGAAGAAGTTCTTCTTGATCCTGTGAGGTTGATGAACTTCAAATGCGAAAACTACATCTGTCACTGCCCTGTCCTCTGCGCCTTCATTATACACGAACTGTTTATTTTTGATTTGCTGTTTCGAAGTCCAGCCTACACCTGTCTGCAGAAAAGACCTGTAGTCTGAACTTAGAAGTGCATGTGACCTTCTGACAAGTTAACCAACTCGATGCATTACGTGCCCGCTTAGTCACAAGCATTCAAGCTGTTTATAAACAAGCTGCACTTGCAGCGTGGCTTGCATTTTCAATATTCATAGGCACAAGATCAATGCCGCAGCTGATCCTGCAGGAGGGTTCGGACCCCAACCTTGCTCTCACCAACACCTTCGCGGTCTTCATTCTCGGAATCATCACATGGGTAGGCTCAACAATAACAAATCGCGGTGTGACTTTCATTAAAGAGATCAAGCTGAAAGTGTTAAAAGTTTCGGGGTAGAAGCCAAGCCTGCGGAAGAATAGACAAACCTGGGCAATAAGGAACCAGCTTCTGTTTGGCACATTCGCAGGCGTACGCGAAATTCAGTACCACAAGTGAAAAGAGAGAAACTTGAAAACAGTAAAAATCTGATTTCGACACATTAATATTGACAGGAGATTAATGAACAGAAAGAGCGCTTAGAAGTCGAGAGTGGGCCATTCAGTGTTTCGATTCCGCAGAATAAACATCAACAAAGACAGGGATGTGCTGCTTGAATTCCATTGCCGCATAAACTTCGAGAGTGAAACTCCATACATGAGAAAATTGGCTTATGAAGAATACAGAAACAAATGGCTAAGCACATCACAGCCCGCGTCTTTCTTGTCAGACCTAGCGAAAACAATAAAGGAAAACAGAACAATAGCCGAAATTCTGGAAGATGGTGATGCTCAAGTCGGTTATCTATGGGTAACTCTTGCAGACATTCAAGATTATGGTATTACAATCGCCGAAATAAAGGACATTGCAGTCGCACCTGAATATCAACGCAAAGGCATCGGGACTATGATGATGCAACATATTGAGAGATTAGCCAAGAAGCGAGGCGCTAGAATGCTCCGCTCTGACATTGGAATCGAGAACACGGCTTCTCAAAAGCTTCACGAAAGCTCAGGGTTCAAGCTCTATCGAGTCAGCTATGAAAAGGTTCTTCAATAACTGAGGAGAAATCGGAAGCCAGATTTCGCATTGCGAGAGACATCGCCACCAAAAGCGGGTTTTGGACTGGGGGCCTCTTGTGCTGGGTTGCGGTGTTCTAACCCATTCAAAGATGAGAAGGATGAATTTACAGACAGAGACCAGAGGGGCGGAGGCCTGTCATAGCGGGGCACTTAGTGGTTACTGAAGAACCACGAAAGTCCCAACTCATTTTAAATTCACGTAGTACGATGTAGGTTTCCCGTGAAGAATTTGTTTGTCCAGCCGCAGCTCTTGAATCCGTGTTTGGGTCATATGGTGACGCGGTGATGCACGAGAAAATGGCATGCCAATTTTGATGAGCTCATAGCCGCCTGCGAGTCCGCAGTGTAAGGTGCCAAAGTCGTCTTTTTAAGTTCTCATTGTTCTGGATACGCCGTTGACATTTGATGCTGTGTGCATAAATAATACTGGGCGAAAGCCTGATCAGCACGTTTGAGTTTGCGGTCAAGGTGGCTTTTGCCTTTTCTGAAACGGATAGTACACTTCGTATCCTAAGCTTTTCTGCTTGTTCATGTTTTTTTGGCCGCTGCTTTTTCTAGTGCTGCGACGCCGGGCAGTTTTTTGCCCATGAGGAATTCTATGAGGGCGCCTCCCGCGGTGCTTATGTAGCTTATTCTTTTGCTTAGACCGAATTCTTGTATTGCTGAAATTGTGTGTCCTCCGCCTGCGAGGCTGAATGCTTTCGAGTTAGCGATTTCTTCCAGTGTACTTCTTGTTCCTAGGCTGAACTGGCTGTTCTCGTAAATTCCCATGGGTCCGCTTATGACTATTGACTTTGCTTGACGGATAATCCTTGCATACTCTTCAATTGTCTTTGTGCCAATGTCACATATGGAATAGGCTGTTGGCAGTGCGTCCAAGTTGATCTCTTTCCTTTCGCCATTTGCTTCGACGGCTAGGTCTTCAGGCGTCTTTATTTCCTCTGGATATTTTTTGATGAGGTCTTTTATGCCTGGAATAAGTCCCGTCAGTTCTTTCTTTTTCAGAAAATCCATGTTGGGTTTTCCAAGGTCAACATCCTTTGCTGCAAGGAATACTTGGGCCACAACCCCGCCTGTGAGTACGCAGGTTGCTATCCTCTTGTCGAGCACGTATCTGCTGATTTCCAGCGAATCGTCCGCTTTTGCTCCGCCGAGGATGAATACGCATGGCTTTTCAGGTTTTTCAAGCACTCTCGTAAGCGACTTTAGTTCTCGTTCCATTATTCGTCCTGCTACGCTTGGCAACACTGGTGTGAAGCCTACCATAGACACGTGTGCTCTGTGTGCTGCCGCAAAAGCATCGTTGACAAACAGGTCTGCCAAGGGGGCGAGGTTCTTGACTAAGTCTGTTTTGGCTTGCTCCTCTGGCGTTCCATCTTTCGTTTCGGCTGGGAAAGTTCTAACGTTTTCGAGGACCAAGATCTCGCCGCTCTTTAGATTCTTGATGGCGGCTTTGGCTTTTTCACCGTAAAGGTCATCTACGTATTTTACGGGTCTGCGAAGGATTTTGCTGAGCATTTCGGCATGCTGTTTCAGCGGGATGAAATCCGCGTCGCCTTTCCGGCCTTGATGAGCCAGGATGACAACTTTTGCCTGTTTTTGCGTAAGCTCTTTGATTGTTGTTTCAGCGTGAGCGCGGATCCTCGCGTCTTCTAGGGTCCTCTTGGTTTCAGGGTCGATGGCCGAGTTGAAATCGACTCTTACAAGCACAACTTTGTCTTTAACGTTGACATCGTCTAGGGTTAAGTATTTTGCCATATTCTATTTTTCCCCTTTTTTCGGAGCTGAAAGAAAGTGGGAACCGAAGTTGAGCCTCGAAAGCAGTGTTTAGATGAGGCCTTCTTTTTTGCCTATCATTTCTATCTGTTCGACCATTCTGCAGCTGAAGCCCCACTCGTTGTCGTACCATGCTAGGACCTTGACGAAGGTCTTGTCCACGACCATCGTTGATTGAGCGTCGAAGACTGCTGAATATGGAGAATGTAGGACATCAGTTGAGACTATAGGCTCTTCAGTGTATTCCAGTATGCCTCTGAGTGAAGTGTCTGCGGCTTTCTTGAACGCTGCGTTTATTGTTTCTTTTGTTGCTGTTTTCTTGAGGTCTGCTGTCAGGTCGACTATGGAAACGTCTGGAACTGGAACTCGCAGAGAGATGCCGTCCATTTTTCCTGCAAGTTCAGGTATGACAAGCCCGATAGCTGCTGCCGCCCCTGTAGTCGTCGGGATTATGTTGACTGCTGCGGCTCTAGCGCGGCGGAGGTCCTTGTGCACAAGGTCAGCTACTCTCTGGTCGTTTGTGTAGGCGTGGGCCGTCATCATGAAGGCTCTTTCTACGCCGAAGTTTTCGTGGAGAACTTTCGTCACTGGTGCTACGCAGTTGGTCGTGCAGGAAGCGTTGGAGATAAGGTTGTGTTTCGCGTGGTTGTAGGTGTCATGGTTTACTCCGAGGACAATTGTTGCGTCAGGGTTCTTGGCGGGTGCGCTGATGAGGACTTTTTTGGCTCCTGCGGTGAGATGTTTCGTGGCTCCGTCGCGGTCTGTGAACAAGCCTGTTGATTCTACGGCAAGGTACACGCCTAAGTCTTTCCATGGCAACTGCGCAGGGTCTTTTTGTGAGAGGATCTTCAGTTCTTTGCCGTTAACAGTGAGGTTGTTGCCTTTGACTTGCACATCAGCGTTGAATCTGCCGTGCACTGAATCGTACTTGAGCAGATGCGCAAGTGTCTTCGCATCAGTGATGTCGTTGACAGCGACAAAATCGATTTTTGCTTTCCTTTCGATGGCTGCACGGTACAGAAGACGTCCGATTCTTCCGAAACCATTAATCGCCACTTTTAGTGTCATCTGACGTTCACCATCATTTCGTTTACAGTGAAAACTAGTTTAAAGGCTGCTCTAATTAACTTTCTGTAGAAAAACAGAAAAAAGAAGGCATATTCAGCGGAGTTTCATGAGGACCATCTCAGCAGCTAGGACGAACGGTTCCCATGTTTCGCACACAGGCGGCGCGTAAGCTGTGTCAGCTTTGGCAAGGTCTCTTGCATTCATCTGCTTCTGTATAGCCAATGATATTGCGTTGATGCGCTGAGTTACTTCTTCTCCGCCGATGATCTGTGCTCCAACAAGCCTCTGCGACTCCTTTTCAACCACAAGCTTAACTCTTATTGGCAGGGCGCCAGGATAATACTCGGCTCTGGTTTTGGAGGAGATGGTTCCTGAAATGGTTTCGAACTTGAAGCGTTGAGCTGCGGTTTCCGTGAGGCCAGTTACTCCGCAGTCTGTGTCGAAAAGTCTCGTTACGGCTGACCCTAGGCCGCCAGTGAACAAAGCGTAGCCTCCTGCAGCGTTAATGCCTGCGACTTTTCCTTCTCGCACAGCGACTGTGCCGAGTTGTGGAAGGGCTGGCTTCTGCGTGATGATGCCTATCGTTTCAGCACAGTCACCAACTGCGTAGACGTCCTTAACGTTTGTTTCCATTCGGGCGTTTGTCTTGATCGCTTTGGTCTCGCCAAGCGCTATTCCCGCGTTGACTGCTAACTGTGTGTTTGCACGTACTCCGAAGGCGCTCATGAGCAAGTCAGCATCGATTTGTTCGCCGCCCGCGATTATGCCTGTTGCTTCATCTTTTCCAAGAAACTCTTCAACACATTTGCCAGTGAGAACCGTGATGCCTTTCTGCTCCAGCATTTCTTGAACGGTTTTTGCCATTTCAGGGTCAAGCATCTGTGGAAGAACTTGAGGCAGCATCTCCACAACCGTGACTTTGAGGCCTCTTTCATGGAAGGCCACTGCCGTTTCGAGGCCTATGAGCCCCGCGCCCATTATCACCGCAGTCTTGGCTCCTTTCTTTATTGCTCGGTCTATCCTTTCGCCATCTTCGAGGGTGCGGAGTGAAAGTATGCCTTTCTTTTCTTTGCCTTTGATGGGCGGGATAAAGCTGCTGGCTCCTGTGCTGATGATCAGGCTGTCGTACGGAATCGTTTCAGTTTTGCCATGCTTGTCAACTGTTTCAACGGTCTTTTTGGTTGTGTCAATAGCGGTTGCCTTGGTCTCGGTCTTAAGGTTAAGCTTCATCATTTGAAAATACGTCTGTGGAAAGACGATGAGGCTTTTGAAGCTGGGAATCTGTCCGCCTAAAACGAATGGTAGGCCGCAGCGACTGTAACCTGCATGTTCTTCATCCGTTATCAGCGTGATTTCTGCTGTTCGGTCCTTTTTTCTTGCGGCTGAGGCTGCGTCCACACCTGCTGCGTGTGCGCCGATGATGACGATCCGTTTAGGCAACTGTCGACCTTCTTGCTACTTTAGAGTTTTGTGCCATTCTGCTGATTTGTTGAAGTCCATCAGTTTGACAAGTTCGTTTTGCAGGTTGGACGGTTTGACTATTAGCAGCCATGCTTTTCCATAGGGGTCTTCGTTGAGCAGTTCAGGTTTTGACTGAACTTCCTGGTTTACCTCCAGTATTTCTCCGCTGACGGGAGCTACAAGGTCAGAGACGGCTTTGACTGATTCTACGGTGCCGTACGGTGTGTTCTGAGTTATGGTTGTGCCGGGGCTGGGCAGTTCGGCGTAGACGATTTCTCGCAGTTGCTTCTGGGCGTAGTCCGTTATTCCTATGCGGACTTTGTCACCCTCAACTTTTGCCCATTCAAATTCTTTCGTGTAGTACAAACCCTCGCGGACTTCGCTTCCGTTTATGTTTACCATGCATGTTCACCTTTTGCTTCGGTTTATCTTCAATGTCGTAGCCTTTAAAACTAACTGTTGAAGAGTGGCCCGTGCATCGGTCTTTTTTTAGCGTTGTCTTTTTCCCTGTATGAATTCTTCAACAGACTGCCTTGCACTTGAATCGGGTATCTGGATCGGTGGATGCTTAAATGCGTAGGAAGATATGCTGAGCAACTGTCCAGCGATTTTTCTGTCCAGTGCAATTTTTACGGCACGAACTATGTCTATCACGACTCCAGCGCTGTTGGGGGAATCCTCAACTTCAAGCTTGACAGTTATGGTTAATGGGCGGTCGCCAAACTTCCTGCCCTTCAGCCACAAGTAACATATCTTCTTGTTTCCCAGGAACGGCACATAATCTGAAGGTCCGATGCGCGTCGGCAGCTCGTAAGGCACTTGGCTGGTGACCGCTTCTGTCTTGCTTATCCGCTTGGTCTTCAGCCGCTCCTCCACCGTCATGTTAAGGAAGTCTGTGTCGCCGCCGAGGTTGAGCTGGTAGGTCTCATCAATAATCACGCCCCTGTCCACGCAGAGCTTAGCGATGTTGCGATGCAGTATAGTGGCGCCCACTTGACTCTTAATGTCGTCTCCAGCGACGGGAAGCCCCTTTTCCTCAAACTTCTTGCCCCAATGGAAGTCTGAGCCTATGAATTCTGGCATGCAATTTATGAAGGCGCATCCTGCGTCCAAAGCTGCCTGAGCATAGAACCTTGCTGCGTTTTTGCTGCCAACTGGCAGGTAGTTCACGAGTATGTCTGCTTTCGATTCTTTCAGCACCTCGACAACGTCAACTGGTTTCATTTCGTCATCCTTGTAAACGTTGAACGGACGCTTCATATGCTCGGCTACACCGTCGAGAATCGGTGCAGGCGAAACTTTCACTCCCAAAAGTGGCACATCAGCGAATTTCGCGCAGCAATTTGGTGCTGTGAAAATGGCTTCACTCAAATCTTTGCCGATCTTGGCCTTATTCACTTCAAAAGCAGCAACAAACTTCAAGTCTCTGACGTGATAACCACCAAAATTCACGTGCATGAGTCCTGGCACAGTCTGGTCTTCTTCAGCATTCTTGTAATACTGTACACCCTGAACCAGAGCAGAGGCAGAATTACCCACGCCGACAAGAGCAACACGTATCTCAGGCAAGGTCTGAACAACTCCTCTTCAAGATGGTCTGATGCAACCCTTTAACGCTTGCTCCACTCTATAACTTTTTCCTGAAGCATAACAAAATTAAAAGGCAGCGAAACGCTACATAGAAGCGGTGAACATAATGGATGAAGACGAACTCGTTGTGAAATATGAGCCTTTCAAAGAAATCATCGTTATGGAAAAGGATTACTTTGCCACGTATGACGAAATAGCAAGGTTTGCTTCCATAGTGGCGGGTGGCAAGGCAGCAGGTCTTTACTGGGCTGAAGGCGTTGTTTTTCTCTATTTTCCTCTTCCAGCATCCACAGAAACCACAGCGAAAATGCTTGTGGAGCACGGCCGCGTCTACTGGACCTTCCTCGGATACTCGTTTATGCCCAAGTATCAGGCAGTTATCGAAACAAGAGAAAAGATGATTGTCCCAGTTGTCGACATGACCTCCAACACGTTGATAAGAAAAGTTGCGCTTTGGCTCAAGGAACAGAAAGAAATGTAAGTTGGAAGATTCAGGAAAATGAAGGCCATCTGCTTGAAGGGATGGGTCTTTTCAGGAATGGGCGAGGGAGAAAAATACGTAGGCCTCGCATGGGTCAAGGAACAAATCGAACAGAAACTTGGCTTTGCTCCCTACGCTGGAACACTGAACATCAGACTTGACGACGAAAGCAAACTGAAGAAGAACCTTCTGATTAAGGTCTCATCTTTTGAAATGGTTCCATCTGCAGGTCATTGCGGCGGTAGGCTGTATAAGGCAATTCTGAACGGCGGCGCTGAGGCTGCAGTCGTCGTTCCTGAGGTTCCTGATTATCCTGAGAACGTTGTGGAGGTTGTTTCCTCAGAGAATCTGAGGAAAAAGCTGATGCTGAAGGATGGCGACGCGGTCGACGTTAGAATCATTTTGTGACGCAGTAGCTTTTCTTTCTGTCATGCTGAAAAGTCTCCATATACGCTTCGAATGCTCCTTTCTTCTGAAGGTAATGCCCGTACCTTACGAGGGCACTCATAGCTTTGGCAGCGTCCTCAGGTGAAGAGTACGCTGGGACGCCCAGCCTGTCGAATCTGGACCTTGTACGTATGGCCATCTCGGTTTCTCCGATGTCGCATGCAACAATCGGTTTATCGCATTGGCATGCAAAGCTGGCAACCTTGTCAATGTATTCTTCTTGAACGGCGGGAGTGTGATGTAGTCCAAGCAGGATTATCCCGCTGACTTCTGGGTCCTCAAACAATACCTTTGTCACTGATTCAAACATCGCGTCAGTTCCGGACCCAGTAATGTCCACTGGATTTAGGCCAGAAGCAAACTGGGGAAGTTTACCCTCGTCTTTCATTCTCTCAAACTTCTTAATCGTTCCTCCAGAAAACCGCATCACGTTCAAGCCTATTGACTCGCATTCGTCAACAGCCATTATTCCCGGGCCGCCGGCATCGGTGATTATTCCCACATTCTGGTTTCTTGCAGGAGGCTGCATGGCCAAGGCTTTGCCCATGTCGAAGAATTCTTCCATATCTTTTGCCCTTACGATGCCTGTCTGTTTGAAAACAGCATCATAGATCTTATCCGAACCAGCCAAGGCTCCCGTATGAGAAGCTGCAGCCCTTGCGCCTGCATCTGTTCTTCCAGATTTGAGAGCAACAACAGGCTTCTTTTTCGTGACTTTTTCTGCAGCTGCGAAGAAGTCTCGGCCGCTCTTGATGTCTTCAACATACATTAGAATGACCTTCGTTTCGTCATCGTGCAGGAGATAATGCAGCACTTCGGCATCCTTAACGTCGCATTTGTTGCCGAAACTTACAAACTTGCTTACGCCGATCTGCCGCCCAGTCAAGTAGTCCAGTGCCGCTACTCCGAAGGCGCCGCTCTGTGTCACGATTGCGATTTTCCCTGGGATGGGTCTTGGAGTGGCGATGACTTCGTCTCCTGTGGACAGGACTTTGGTTTCGGGGAGAAACAGCATGTCTACGCCAGTCTTCGAATCGTACACGCCTAGACAGTTTGGTCCTAGGACGCGAATCCCTGCTTTCCGTGCAATTTCAACCACTCTTTCCTCAAGTTCATGATTGCCGACTTCGCTGAAACCAGAACTTACCACCACCGCGGCCTTAACTTTCTTCGCCGCCGCGTCCTCCATGATATTTGGCACGATGTTGGCAGGTACGACTATGACAACAAGCTCAACCTCGCCAGGTATTTTTCTCACCGTCGGATAACATTTGACGCCGAGTATGGAGTCTTCAGCAGGGTTAACCGCGTAGATGTCTCCTTTGAAGACTCCTCGAGTTTTATTGTCAGCGAAATTTTTGAAGATAATATGGCCTGCTTTGTTGATTTTTCTTGTTGCTCCGACCACGGCAACCGAACGAGGCTTGAAGAATGTGTTCAACCGTTTGATTGAAGCTTCCATCAGTTTTCACGTTCAAAGTCTAACGATCACTATAGGTTTATGCTTTACTGTCTCAAGCATTTCCCAGCTGACACGGTCAAGGTCGACACTGAATTTCTGGGCCATGGCCCAGACAGTCTTTCCTGCACCGTACCCTCGGGCATGATTTGCGGCTTCAGCGATTTTCAGGGCCTGTTCAGCTGAGATTTGACAGCCTGCAACTGCTACAGGCGTCGCTCTTTTTCTCAGGTTCAGGAATCTGCCAACAACGTAGGATACAACGTGTCCGAAGGAATGGATTCCCTTGACAAAGCTTGGTCGAGGAGCAAAATGAAAGCTTCCGACCGAATACGTCTTGTCAGTGTCTGAGACAATTACGAAGGCTTTCTTGCCCAAAACAGACATGGCATATTCTCGAATGCTTTCTGCGATTTCCTTCGCGTTTCTCAGGGGCAGACTCACGTATGAAAAGGGCAGGTTGCTTCCGTCAATTCCGCCCTCAGAACCGAACATCAAAGCCCCTAACAGGCCTACATGCTCCAAGACAACCTGCTTGTGCCGGCTGCCCATTTCAAACGGATATTCGCGGAGGGCCTGAGTCAGTTTCAAGTCAAAATGGCACATGAGCGCTAAGCAATAGCCCCATGCTATCCGCATCCAAGGTCCAGCGATGATCTTTGCGTTCAAGCTTGGCTTTGCCTGTGTCTCGTCAACGATGTTGTTCAAGACTGTCGAGAGGGCTTTCTCAGAAACCACGATGAAATCGCCGTCGCGTAACTTTCCTTCGATTGCCTGTGCAATTGACTGCAAATAGTTTCGTCCCGGCCTCCAAAAGTCTGTGGAAACAGCCAGAACCTTAGCCATCCGTATCCTTCACATCGGTGAATGTGTACACGCTCCGTCATTCTCTCAGACACTTGCAGGAAAATATGCTTTTACAGGCAGACACCTATATTCCATGCAGAATGCACGCTTCCACCACGCAGCAGGAGGTTCTTTCAAGTTTCCAGAAGCTCTTCCGCAAATGTTACAACTTCCGGAACTCTTCTTTTTTCTCTGATATGTTGCATTGTTCAGGCTTCATTTTGCCCTCGGGGCAGTACCCGTATTCCACACATGTTGGTCCCGAAGAGTCGAAAAGTGCTGGCGCAACCTTCCTTGCTTGTCTGAGCATTTCAGTTGCCACTTCCCTTATCTCCCACTGTGCCCGTGAGCAGCATCGCAGGTTGAAGAAATGTCGAAGTTCCCTAGCGTTCATCGTCACGATAATGTTGGTTTTTGCCGCGTTCGGCAAGACAAACCTTGCATCCTCTCTTGATATGCCTTTCTCCAGAAGCTTACGGTACGCTTCAGAAACCTTCGACAAAGCTTCATCATAGACCCGTTTTGCCTCAGGATTCATCATGATCGACTTAGGAGTGACATATTCTTCCAACGTGTTATACGACACGTACCTCTGGCTCTGCTGTGTGTACGAGGCCACCCGATGCCTCACAAGCTGATGAGTCATCGCGCGAGAAACACCCTCAACACTGAACGTGAACGAAGCATGCTCAATAACAGAAACATGACCGTAACCCGTGACCTGCCGAACCTTACGTCTCGCAGTCTCCAAATCCATCCCGTCAAAAATCTCAGAAGGCGTGCCACTCTTGGAACTCGTCAACGCCGCAGCTCCACAGACAAGCTCCGGGTCCATAGTATAACGCAAGAGCCTAACCCTCAACCACCACACCACCCGAATAACAAGAGCAACAAAGTATAGCAGAACCAACTATAAATCAGCTACGCCAGCGTGAACAGGTTAACTTTCATTTGCAAGAAACAGGCCACAACTAACTCGCACAATCTGTTATCAATTATTCCTGATAAATACTGCGAAAATGCAAATCAGCCTCCCAGAAGCCGAGCGTGAACCATTTTTGACTGCTGAAAAAACGCTGTTTCACTCGTGAATTGAATGCACCCTCACCGGACAAGCCGGTCACAGCGCCTTGGCATGTTTGCCCGACATGACTTTGGCAGATGAAAGACAACGATTCCCAGTCTGATAAACAAGATTTAACTTTACGGAAGAATATGCACATAAAGACAGAAGGAGTAACCAGATTTGACGGACGCTGGCCCTCTCTACACAGTTGGTTTCACACTTCTCTTCGCAGGAATCATCGTTCTCGCAATCGCTATCATCCTAGCTTTTCTCTCATCCTCGACGAGCACAGCCAAAGGCGGCGGGGTCATACTCGTCGGCCCGGTCCCAATAATATTTGGAACCGACAAAAAATCCCTCAGAACAGTCTTGATCCTGTCCATAACGCTTACAATAATCCTCACGGTGGCCACGATAATCTTTCACTTCACGTCAAAATGAGACCCGAAAAAGATGACGACAAACCAAAAGGTCCCAACAGCACTGCATAAACGCTTATCCCAATCCCTCTTCATAGCAGGCGTTGTTCTGATCCTCGCCGGCGTAGCAGTCGTCACAACTGCCACGGCATACTCAAACGGCAACACAAGCTACAGCATCATAATCTTCGTCGGACCCATACCCATAACAATAACCGGCGGCACACAAGCTGCGCTACTAACAGCCTTAGCCACGGCGCTTACAATCCTAGGCATCATAAGCTTCCTCTTAATAAGCAGGGCACGCCAAGATAGAACACAATGAAAACCCGCCAGCCAGAACCTGCCTGCCACCGTCGAAACCTTCGAACCACAACGGTTCAAAAAGCCCATCCAGCCAGAAACGCCAATATCATTTTTGGGCTCAGACGCAAAAAAACAAAAAGTGGCTGCGGCCTCTACTCAGCAGACGGTGACGCGATGACCGTCGTAGGCCTAGATCTCGCAGGCGTCGAAGCCAGACCCACAGGCTTCTGTCTCCTCAAACAAACAACAGCAAAGACTTTCCTTCTTTACACAGACACGGAGATACTCAGCGCGGTACAGGAAAGCAGGCCGAACGTAGTAGCG
>Ga0078972_1013588_pt1 | contig 13352 bp, 15 predicted proteins | sample YelNatPaOPGAMG01_FD_67568 | JGI IMG/M metagenome (GOLD analysis project Ga0078972, IMG submission 67568) | Hot spring thermophilic microbial communities from Obsidian Pool, Yellowstone National Park, USA - OP-RAMG-01 (SPADES assembly) (version 2) | ecosystem: Environmental > Aquatic > Thermal...
CCAGACTTTATACAATCTTTTGACTACACAGGATATGCAGAGACAAAGCCTATTATTTTTATCGAACCACTTGAAAAAAGCTATTGCAATGATTTCAAAGGAAAAATAGCAGGGTCAACTACAGAAAATAAACACATAATTAAAGTAAGAACAGGAACATCTTCAGTTTCTCCCTCTGATAGCTCATGGTCTGAGATATCTGATTATTCCTCTCTTTCTACAAGCGAAAATTTAGGGATTAAGACAACTACTACAACATCGGGTTATTATCCATATCAAATGTTTGCTTTTGACTTAAGTGGAATTGATACTGATGTGAACGTAGTAAAGAGTAATCTAACAGAGATTTCTTATGAATGGAGAGGTAGAGCAAAAGGACAGAACTCAGGGGAAAGAAACTCAGCTCTACACTATATCTATAACTGGAACAGCTCTTCTTGGGTCTCTCTCCCTGCAACAGGTCAAGAGATGAGTGGATTTGATTTCACACGTGGAAGTGATGCATATCAATTAGATGGGACTAAAGTGACAGGGAACATCCCACGATTTGAGGCAGGCAAATTTTTTAACTATCTAACAGAAAATCAGTCTAATGTAGAAACTGATACAACCGGTTTTAATACAACAGCAAATGGAACTACATTATCAAGAGATACTACAACATGCTGGGAAGGGCAGGCAAGCTTAAAAGTAGTTTGTGATGGAACTTCCTCGGGACAAGGATTTTATACAAGCTCTGTAAACGTCTTTGCAGGTAGAACTTATACAGCAAGCGTCTATTTAAAGGGCAGTGGAACTATTTATTTGGCAATTGAGGAAAGAAAAGCAGATGATACAATAATAGGCTCAACAGTCTCCTCTGCAATTGCTCTCACATCCTCTTGGCAAAGAGTATCCATTACAAGAACATTCTCAAATCAGGGATTTAAAGCACGTCTAAAAGTCTATACGACCTCTGCTCAGAATATTACTTTCTATGCCGATGGACTAATGATTAACGAAGGAGATACAGCACTTGAATGGAGAAAGGGACAAACTGGAAAAGCACTGATGTTAGAAAGAGAATATACAAATTTATTTGATAACTCAGGATTTGAAAGTGGCAGTTTAACAGGCTGGACAGTTAACACCCTCAGCGGAACAGGAACAGCGAGCATAGCAAGCACAGCAGGTCAATTCTACTCAGGCTCATATGGCTGTGTAGTAAATGGAGGAACTAACGGAGTAATACTTTATCAGCAAAAAGGAACAGCAGGATATTATGCAACAGTCCAATTCTATGTAAAAGCCTCAGACTTGTCACCAGTAGATAACACAATAGTAAGAGCATATGTAAACGGCTCAGAGGTAGATTTCAATTACATTGAACCGCTCTTAAATGGATGGTATAGATGCTCCTATGAATATACTACAGTTTCCTCCTCCAATAACTATTGGGGCATAAAAGTTCAACCGGGGAAAACAGTCTATATTGATAATGCAATGATGGTGCAATATTCAGGCACTGGTCCAATAAATTGTTTGAAATCATATGTAGAAAGCAGTAAATCTACAGACACTGTAAACCTACTTATAGGGCAATTCATAGACATGAGCAAGCCATTCACAATAAAAGTTTGGATGAAGCCTTTTAATGGTTATACCCATAATCTTATTTATTTTTATGATAAATTAGGAAATTATGCCCTATATTTCGGTTTTGCCCCTTCTCCAGAGGGGGTCAAAATTTCTTATTGGAATACCTCAGGAACACAATATGTAACATCTTCAACTTCTACTTTTATAAAAGATAACTGGTATTTTTTAAAATTTGTCTATGACGGAACTTACTATAAACTATATGTGAATAATACTTTAGCTTGCCAAATCCAACCCTCCAGCCAAAGAATACCTTATAAACTTGTTAGTTATTTCTATCATCTTGCTCATATGCTTTCTCATCTCCAAATTCTTAATAGAGCCGATGAAAGCACAGAAGATTTAACAAAACCCCCACAAATTGATGCATATACAGTCTACTACGCAGATTTTGATGGAACTCTTGATTACTATGCACCTTTTAAGGCAACTCTTACCTCCAATTTGTCCCAATATATCTCTTCAGACAATAAGATTTATGTTATGGTTCGTTCCCAATCACCATCAGATGCAACTAATCCTGCTGAAATTGAGACTGATTACGTAAGACTAAAAGTAAAACACAAGTATGCAAAGAACATAACAATAATAAGACGCAATAAGAATTTGTTTGATAATCCACTGCCTACAGGAACTCATATGCAACCTATACCTGAGTGGAACTTTGGGACTGGACTTTATAATGCCTATGACAACGTATACGATGCTAAAGAACAAGCAATATTGGTGAGAAATTATTTAGCTTCATATCATGGGAAAGGACAAAAGGTAATACTTAAACCTAACACAACCTATACAATGAGTTTTGATTTAAAATCTCCTGTTCCTTGTTGCGTGAGTATTTGGTATTTTGAACCTGATTTCTCTTTGGCCTCAATCTATTATGGAAATTTTGACCAATATTGCATATCAAGTCCATCTGCTACATCCTATAATAGATATTCATTCACCTTCACGCCAAGATATTCACACTGTGTAATTACCTTACGAATAGCTGGTTCTTCTACTGCAAATACTTATTGGAAAAACTTAGTTCTTGTTGAGGGGACTGATACAGATTTTGTAGGGCCTAAAGAAGAAGGTATAAGCATATCAACATATATCTCAGGCACAGATTTATTAGAAATCAATCCACAAAAAGCAGTAGTATTTAAGAATAGCTCCAATATTAATTCCAGTATCAACTCTACATATTTCTTAGACCCTATTGCACTCAGATGGGAGAAAAATACATTCAAAGTAAAAGGACAAGGTGCATTCAGGATAACACTGAGGAGGTAAGTTATGTATCAAATAGAGGTCCTAAATAGTAATAAAGATGTTGTAACAGTAATAAATAGCTTTGCAAGTGATATAACAATATCTAAAAAGATAAACCAAGCCTCTGAACTATCATTTTCTCTTTACTACCGAGACCCCAATTTATACAACGAGAATAACAGACCTTATTTAAGATACAACACTCTAATTAGACTTGTCCGCAAACGAAACGACGGGACCTTTAAAGAGGAAGGATATTTTTATGTTCGTGAGAGAAGATTATCCGATGAAATGGTTACGTTCAGATGTTATGGGGCAATTACAAGGCTAAACGATTATTTATTTGCTCCCAACACTCGGTTAAAGAACATAGCGCCCACAATAGATGTAGCTCTTAAATATTGTCTCAAAAAATTCAAGATAGAGCGAGTGTGGACATGGAAACAGGATTGGGACAACTGTCCAACTAAAGTAGATATTAATACAGAGTTCTTACAGGGGAAAGATTATGGAGATGCAGTATGTTTAGGAACAGAAACAATAGGAGATAGTAAGTATTTTAAGGATTATGGATACATAATCACTGAACCCATTCAGTTTACCGATTATTCTAAATTAGAAAAAATCATCTTACGAGTAAAAGGCACAACATCAGAAGAGACCACCACATACTTTAGTTATGATTACAAAACTACAAATAATTCAAACTGGCGTTTAAGTGAAGCTACAAGACAAAACTGGATGAATTACACATATACCGATAACGGTGAAGGTTACCATGAAATAATTATTTCCGCTGACCAAGATGGGGGTAAGATTACACACCTCAGAGTAGGTGTAGTTTTATATACTTCTGATACTTCAAGCAAGACAGATTTGACAGACAAAGAAGGTGTATACGGCAAATCTCCAGTATTATATGCTATCCAAGTAATAGGGGTATATACAAGTGAGTTTCAAGACATAGGCATTTCTTCAAGCTTATCTAATATCAACACTCCTGAGGATATTACAACTGGCTCTGAGACAACAAATTTAAGCCTAATGACAGACATCTTAAACAGGTTCAAACTTGAGATAACAACAGACACTTTTGTGCCACAAGTAAACTATGACGCTACTAATAAACAACCCATCAAAATAGGAGAAGACAAGTCCCAATACGTAACTCTTATTGAAAGCGGACAAGGGAATAAAGGAGATATTTTATCTGCCCCGATAGACGAAGACTGTTCCAAGTTAGCCAATATAATATACGGTTATGGAGCTGGTAGCGGTATAGATACGTATTTCATAAAGGTAGAGAATTCATCTTCCATTGAAGCTTATGGAGATATTTATGGGACTATTTCGGACAGCAATATATCTGACTTAACCCAACTCACTCAGAAAGCTAATGACGAGCTTGAGGAGCGGTCAAGACCTCGTTTTAATTTCCAAGTAGACATTATTAATAGGGCAATAGAAGACATAGAAGTAGAAGGTTCTCTTACAGATATAGAATTAGGCGACTATATTCAATACCGCTCCATCGTAAGAGGCATAGATGATAAATTCAGAATTATAGAAATAACAAAAAGCACAGAAGGGAAAGCAACATTAAAATTGGATACTAAAATAAGCGATTTATTGGACCTCATTCTTTCTACCGTTGCAAAGCAAGGGAATATAGTTCCAGCTGTTACAAATCTTACTCTTGAAGGAGGGCTGATGGTGTGAGTGAAAAAAGAGGCTATATAAAACTTTCTTGGCAAGGAATACACGATGAATATTTAATTGAATACTCTACTGATGGGCAAAATTGGTTGTATTTAGCTACTGTTAAGGCAACTACATATACTCACACTAATTTAGACCCTGATGTTCTCTATCATTACAGAGTTTGGGGGGTAAAAAACGGAATAAAATCTTCTGCCCCCGCTCAAATAAGTGGTTATGCTAAAGATACTACACCGCCTCCTGTGCCTACTAATATCTCAATTACGCCTATTATAAATGGTTTCATTATTACAATAGAGGCTCCTTCTGCCTCAGATTGGGATGGTTTTGAAATTCATGCATCTACAAATTCGGGCTTTACTCCTTCCTCTTCTACTTTAAAGGCAAAAGGCAAAGCATCAACATTTAATGTGCAAGATTTAAGCGGAGGGACACCATATTATGTAAAAGTAATTAGTTATGATACAAGCGGTAATAAGTCAAATCCATCTACAGAATATTCGGTAGTGCCTAAAAAAGTAGGTGATAGCGATGTAGATACCCAGCCTCCCGCTGTTCCCACAGGACTGTCTCTTCAAACATACTTAGAAGAAATAGACGCTCCTCAATATGGGAAATACAACGCAGTAATAAAAGCTACTTGGAATGCAGTCTCAGATAGTGACTTAGAAGGATACCAAGTAAGAATAAGAAAGACTGCGGAAAGTGATTATACAGTAGTATCAACTAAGGATACATATTATTTATTTAGAGAATTGAAAGCAGGAACTTCTTATGGTGTTCAAGTAAGAGCATATGATAGATTTGGGAATTATAGTAATTGGTGCACAGAAGCCCAAATAACAACAGCAGGCGATAGCACTCCACCTTCCGTTCCATCAAGTATAAGTGCTACAGCCTATTTTAAAACAATAGTAGTGAGATGGAATGAAGTTACAGACCCAGATTTAGCAGGATATGAATTATATGCAAGCACTTCTCCCAACTTTACTCCTTCTCCTTCCAATTTAATTTACGTTGGAAAATCAAACTCTTATTCCTTTAGTGCTGATGTCAACCAGACATGGTATTTTAAAGTAAGAAGCTACGATACAAGCGGCAACTATTCAAATTTCTCTACAGAAGTATCTGCAACTACTGCCCAAATACAAACTGCAGATATTGCTGTGAATTCTATAGCTTCTAATTTAATACAAGCTGGTGCAATTACAACAGACCATTTGTCAGCTTACTGCATAACAGGAGAAAAAATAGCAAGCAATTCTATTGAGACTAAACATATAAAAGCGAGTAGCATCACTACCAATCTGTTATCTTTTGATACTCAACTCCTTGCTTTTGCAACTTCTTTCGAAGATGATACAGACGGAGATAATATTCCTGATGGGTTTAGTGCAGAAAGTTATGGGGGCAGTATCAATTTAGATACAACCAACTACTGGAGAGGCAGTCAATCTGTAAAACTCTCTGTAAATGAGGGAAGTAGTAGCTACTATGCTCGGTTGAAGTTAAATTCCTATATTCCCATTACTTGTTATGAATTGCCACTGATTGTTTATTTCGTAGCCAAAAGGGCATCAGGGGATGGAGTTTTACAATCTATAGTAGAACAATTTGATAATAATAAAAATTCAATCCCTAACTCAACTTTAATCTTAGATTTATACGGGTTTGATACTACTGAATGGGTAGATGGGATAATCACTTTAAATGTCGGTGCATTAATACTGAATGGGTCTACACAATATATTAAAATCAGCTTTAATCTTTATAATCCCAATCCCTCTACAGCAACTACTTATTATTTAGATTTTATAAAAATTCACCCTCTACAAATAACAACAGCTGATATGGCCACAATTATTCAAGGGAATATTTTTACTGTAAAACCTATAGCACGAAATATTTGGAACGCAACGGGGACATTCAACGCCGATAATTCACCGGGTAATTGGGTTACAGTAAAAACACATGAATATGAAGATATGGAATTTAAAAAATATATGCAAATTAGATATCAAGTCGGCACCCCCAATCCTAACCCTTCTACAAGACTTGCAATCTATAGGTATTACTGGGTAGGGCGTAGTTATACTTACGACATTTATTATACTCCTGCTACCAATTTCCCGGGCGATATAAATTATCACGACATTATTTATAATTTCTCACCACCTTACCCTTCAAGCTGGGGCAAAATGAAAATAGAGATACAATGCAGGGCCAACTCAGGGACTTACCCATTTTCAACCCGAAATTTCTATTGTGATGGAGGTTCTTGGATATATGTTATTTAAAGCTTTGTTAATTTTACTTCTTTTATTGGGCGGATGTGCAAGGCCGTTGCAACAGATAGAAGTTTCTAAAGAGCAAGCACAAAGAGCATTAGACTTTGCTCTAACACAAATAAATAAACCCTACGTTTATGGTGCACAAGACCCAGATGTCGGATTTGACTGCTCAGGGCTAATTATTTGGGCATATAAACAAGTAGTCCCCCAAGGCAAATTCCTCTTTGAAGGGAAATTTGTAGATGATGTAGATGTAGCACATTTATACAAAGAGAATTGTAGATTGGTTCAATTAGAAGAAGTAAATCCCGGTGATATTGTGTTTATAGCAGATTGCAACGGAAATATTGAACACTGTGGTTTAGTAATTGGGTATGAAGGAGAGAAAGTAAATATAATTCATGCTTCAGGTGGATTGGGGAAAGTAGTTATAGAGACATGGGAAATAGGTAAAGAAATAAGAGGAGGGCATATACAAAATTTTGGTAAACTAAAAATTTTTATATAGGAGGCTACAAAATGAACAACGAAGAACTTATCTTATACCGTTTAGACGAGCTTTCTAAGAAAGTTGAATGTCTACAAAATGACTTGAAAGAGCAAGCTATTGAGATGACAGAGGTAAAAACAAAAATAATTACTATTCAAGAAGACATAACAGAACTTAAGGCATTTGTTCTCCCTAAGAAAAAAAATGGAAACAACAACAAAATAGAGGAGAAACGATATGAATATCTACTTTCCCTTCTTGCTATAGTAGGCTCCCTAATTGCTTTAATAAAAGCCTTTTTCACAGGAGGTGGGAAATAATGTTTGAAAAAATTTTAAGAAAAGTTTCAGGATTAGCTAAAGACAAAATCATGCATTTTACAGCAGGGATGCTTTTCTTTTTGGTTTTTTATCTATTTTGTGATTTAGGATACAGCTTAATAGGTGTGTTTCTAATTGGAGCCTTAAAAGAATTTTACGACAAATTTCACAAAGGGCACTCTGTAGAGTTTAAAGACTTTTTAGCAACAAGTTTAGGAGGGATTTTAGTCTATCTATTTTTAAACCTTAAGAGATAAGAGGTGATATAAATGAGGATAGTATTAATAGACCCCGGACATGGCGGGGAAGACCCGGGGGCATTAGGGAAAAGAATAGAAAATGGGCAAGAAAAAATATATAAAGAAGCAGACTTTACTTGGGATATTTCAAAGAGGCTCTGGAGTTTATTAGCAAAGGAGTATTCTGTTTTTTTAACACGTAAAGAAAATGAGACAAAGTCGTTGCAAGAACGAACCTTATTAGCACGAAAACTATCTGCAAACCTGTTCCTTTCAATTCATATAAATTCTGCCACAACCAATCAAGCACAAGGCTACGAAGCTTATTGTGTGCGAGCTCCTCTCTTAGAATATACAAAATTTTTACCTTACTCTAAAAAATTTAGAGACATTATTGTATCAGAATTAGAGAAAGATTTCCCTAATTGGATAAATAGAGGAGGAAAAGAAGCAAACTTCTATGTTATCAAGTTTATTTCTTGCCCCTCTGTTCTTGTAGAGCTGGGGTTTATATCAAATCCCAATGACTTAGAATTCCTCTTAAAAGATGAAGTAAGGCAAAAAATTGCAATAAGTTTAAAAAGAAGCGTTGACATATTTTTTGCATTTTTGAGACAGAGGTGATATAATATGGATAAAAATATAAATAAAATAGAGAAATTTTGGCGAACAGTTGGCGGGAGAAAATTTGTTGGCTTTATATTAGCAACTGTCTTATGCGTAATGGGTAAGATATCAGACCAAATTTGGCTTGCTACATTTATGACTTATTGCACCGCCAATGTCGTCCAAAAAATAAAAGGAGGTGGGAACAATGAAAAGACCAATTGATTGGATTGTCTTAATCATCTTCCTTGTTGGTTTAATCACAATTTTTTATATTATCTTTAAATTTGCGGGCTGGGTAGGAATTGTTGTATCAGCACTCCTTGTATTATTTGGAATTCCCAAATCTTCCCCTCAAAACTCAGTAGAGGTCCCTAAAGACCGTATCAACAAGATAAAACAATACGAAGATGACTTAAAAGGAATACAAGAGCAACAAAAAAGTGTAAGAGAAGAAGCCGAAAGACTACAAAAGGAAATGGAAAATTTCTTAGAAGAACTTAAAGGAGGGAATAAATAATGAAAAAAATTTTATTTGTTATTTTAGTTCTATTCCTGATTGTTCCAGCAATTGCAAAAACTGTCAATTGCTGGTTATATGATATTGATACAAAAGATTTTAATTTAAAATTTGCTGTACCTGATAGCTGGCAAGAGGTCAGCGTTAATAAATTAAATACTGATATATGCAAAGAGATTATTGTCAAAGCATTCAGACCTACTCCAAATTCTACATTTTTAATTCTTGCCCAGAAGATTAACACTTACTTCCCGCTTGAGGATTACTTAGAAGCACTAAATAACGCATTTGCAGATGTTCTCGTAAGAAAATTAGAAAGTGGAATAGTTAACTATAAAAATTTAAGATTTGCTAAATTAATTATTCAAGGGCAAGGGAAAGGGGACACATTATTCTTAGAGGAAGGAGATATCCCAACAATAAGATGTATTTATTTAGCTGTCGGAAAGGACTACATTTTGCAATTCGTTTTAACCAGCCCTGTCTCAGAATACGATAATTTGAAAGATTTAATGGACATAATTTTAGACAGTGCAAGCTTTTTTCGTAAAAATTAACTACGAGGTGGTGAAATTATGAAAAAAACAATTCTACTCATTTTAATTTTGTTATTTACCTTCACCTTTGCAGGAGAACCTACAAAAGAAGATTTTATCAATAATGCCCCCAAAGATTATGACAAACTATTAGAAGCATACAAAAAAATGGTAGATTTTGCATTCCAATGGAAAACTTTGTATGAAAAAGAAGCAAAACTAAATCAGGAGTTGGGGCAAAAGATGGATGTTATGATAGCCCAAATGGCAGAAATGCAAAAATCAATAGACCGCTTAGAGAAAACAGTAGATACGCTACAACAAATAATTTTCAAGCTTTTAGGAGAAGGGAAGATTTCTATTCTCGGTCTGTATGATTTTCATTCAGGCGGATTTAGTCTTGGAGCAAGCTATAGATTTTAAGAGAGGTATGAAGTATGAAAATTAAATATGTAGGTGAGGGAGAATATGTAAAAATAGGAATTGGGGATGTAGTAGTAGGAGACTTCTTTGCACAACAAACTTACGAAATAGCTGATGCTTTTGCTAAGGCTTTATTATCACTTTATCCCTATTTGTTTGAAAAAGTAGAAGAGGGGGCGGAAGGATAGACAAGAGAGAAACGCCGAAGTGCTCTCTCTTGGACAGGGGTTCAATTCCCCTCGCCTCCACCTAAAAATAAAAAGGAGGACTTTAAAATGAGAAAAAAGAAAAAAGACGAATTTTCTGATGAGGAAATACTTGCTGAAATTATAGAAGAAGCAGAAAAAGGAGAACTCTCTCAAATTACTGATGAAGACATTATAAACATGATACTAATTGATTTCTATTCTGGTGAGCCTATCCGTCAAATAGCAAAGGACTGGGAGTTAACAGAAGATGAAGTAGAAGAAATTATCAGAAGCTTCCCAGTCTCTAAACAAGAAATCGCAAAAATAAGACAAACCTACCTTGAGGAGCTTGACGAAATAGAAACAGAGGAAGTCTGGGAGTATATACCAAAACCTATAAATTCTAAAAAGTATAAACACTGAGGGATGAAGTATATAGATATTGATTTAGGAGATATTGAAAAAGCTTATATAATTCCTATTTCTGATATCCATATTGGAGACCCACTCACTGATTATGTCAAGCTTCATGGTTATTTAAATTGGATTAAAGAAAATCCAGCTTGGATTGTTCTGAATGGGGACTTATTAACGTGCGATATTAAGCAATCAGTAGGAGATATATATAAACAGGAATTAAATCCCCAGCAACAGTTAGACGAGCTTGTCAAAATCTTTACACCCTTCCAAGACAGAATAATAGGCATTACAGCAGGAAATCATGAGCTTAGAATACAGAGAGAAGTGGGTGTAGATATACTAAGAGTTTTTACACAAATTCTAAAAATAGAAGACAAATACGACCAAGACAGTCTTCTATTGCATATCAGGCTTGGTAGGGATAAGTTCAAAAAACGCATTGGATACACAATATTTGCCACCCACGGCTGGAGTAATGGCAGAAAAGCTGGAGGAAAACTAAATGCTACTCAGGAATTAAGACACGTAATATTAGCTGACTGCTATATCGCTTCCCATACACACACTCAGGGAGCAATAGTTGAGAAATATTTAGTCCCCGATTATCGGAATAAAAAAATATTAGAAATAAAACAATTATTTGTTAGCGCAGGTTCTTTTTTAAGATACGGAAACTATGCTGAAAGAAAAGGAATGCCTATTGCAAAAACAGGAACACCAAGAATTAGGCTTGATGGGACTCAAAAGGATATACATGTTAGTTTATGATATATAAGGGAGGACAAAAGATATTATGAAACATATAGTTTCTCTTTCCGGGGGCAAAGATTCAACTGCCATGCTATTAATGATGATTGAAAGAGGATTGCCTATAGATTATGTCATATCCGTAGATACCACAAAGGAATTTCCTGAAACATACGAACATATTGACAAGTTAGAAAAATATATCTCTCCTCTCAAAATAACAAAACTATCTTTTGATTATGATTATTATTTTTCTGAATACACACGTAAGAAAGGCCCCCAAAAAGGGGAAAAGGGATATGGCTTTCCTACTATGAATAAGAGGTGGTGCACTTCATTTAAGAGGAGTTTAATGCAAAAATTCATTACAAACTTAAAAGATGACTATATCATATATGTAGGTATTGCATATGACGAGGCCAAACGTGCCAAACTCAAACCCCACTATAGATATCCCCTCGTAGAGTGGCGTATTACAGAAAAAGAAGCACTTGCTTTTTGTTACTCAAAGGGATTTAACTTCGGGGGACTTTACGAAAAGTTCACAAGAAGTTCTTGTTATTGTTGCCCTCTTGTGAGCCTCAAAAAGCTTGAGGCAATATATCGTTATTATCCAGAATTATGGGAACAAATAAAAGAAATGGAGAAAAAGTAGGACAACAATTTAGAATAGATTATAGTGCTGAAAGTTTAGAGAAAAGATTTCAAAATTACTTTATTCAGAATTCTCACTATATTATAATATAATTGCCCTGAGAGAATTAACTCTCTCAGGCGAATCCCCCCTCACCAGTTCGGCTGTGAGGGTCTCAGTGGGTAGGGGTATACCCCTGCCCGCTGGTTTTTATTCAAAAAACCTATCAATAGGGCTATATTTAAGCATAGCAGTTTGTATGTGCTTACCGCTCATGTGAACATAAATCATACAAGTTGAAACATCAGAATGACCTAATATCTTTTGCAAAGTAAAAACATCACCACCATTTCTTATAAAATTAGTGGCAAATGTATGCCTAAAAGTATGAGGAGAACACCTTACTCCTTTTATCCCTGCCTTCTCACCTAACTTCTCTACTATTGCCTCTACATGACGCTTTTTTAACGGCGCTCCTGACTGTGTAATGAATAACGCATCCTCATGAGGCAAATATCCTCTCATTTTCAACCACTTAGCCATTTCTCTTGCTAATGTTCTACCCATATAAATTTCTCTTTCTTTATTACCTTTTCCTTCTCTTACTCTTATACTCTTCATAGTTAAATCAATATCATAAACTGTTAATCTGAGTAATTCTGACAGTCTTATACCTGTATCAAGAAAAGTCAAAACAATAACATAATTCCTAAATCCTATCCACGATTTTTTATCACACGCTCTAAGTATAGAAGCTACTTGGTCATCAGTTAAAATAAAAGGTCTTTGTTTGGGTAATTTAATCTTGGGGATTTGTGAAGAATAATTTTCCTTTATAAGTCCTTCAGTATATAAAAAATTAAGAAAAGCCTTTATAGCTCTTACATGGTTATCTACTGATGTAGGTTTTAAACCTCTACTCCATAAAGACTGAATATAATCTGTTATTCCCTGAATACTTAAATTCTCAAAAGGAACGCTCCGGGTAAAGGGGATAATTGTATTTCTATACCAATCTAATGTCTTTTTACACTTGCCTTGAATTTGAGACATATAAAAAAAGTGGTCAATCAATTCTTTCCAAGATTTTATCTCAGCTCTCATGTTTCACCTGCCTCCCTCTTTTAAAGACATATATTTAAGGGTTTTAGAATATAAATAAAGCTTAGATAACTTAGATAAATCCTGAGTTATATTAAATCTAAAGAGGGAGACAGGATGCAACACATACTCAAGTGCGTGCAAAGCAGGTGCTCTCCCAACTGAGCTACAGCCCCCCATAAATTAAAGAAATATGGTGGGCCCTCCTGGACTCGAACCA
>Ga0078972_1013589_pt1 | contig 13352 bp, 7 predicted proteins | sample YelNatPaOPGAMG01_FD_67568 | JGI IMG/M metagenome (GOLD analysis project Ga0078972, IMG submission 67568) | Hot spring thermophilic microbial communities from Obsidian Pool, Yellowstone National Park, USA - OP-RAMG-01 (SPADES assembly) (version 2) | ecosystem: Environmental > Aquatic > Thermal...
TAATTGTTATTTTCTTAAGTCAGATTAAAAAGGCATTTTTAATCCTTTATGTATTTTTTTATTCTGATTCTACCTATCGTGACTGAGTTGTTACTAAAAATTAAATTTTTTCTTTATTTTTTTATATTTTTAACCTCAATATCGCTTCTTAAGCGATTTTGAGGTTGTATATTATTATGGAATTTTTACCCCGCTTAATTTTTAATTTTATTTAAAAATTTTTGTATTTCTTCTTTTTTGTTTTTTAATTTTTCTAATTTTTTTTCTATTACCAACAATTCTTTTTTATCTGTCTCAATCTTTTTTTCTATTAATTTTTTTCGCATATTTTTTTCTTCGGTTAAAATCAAGCCAACCTGTTCTATTTGAATAATTTTTTTATTTAAAAAGTCCTTAAAATCATTCTTTGCCTGTTCATCAGAAATTTCTATACTATCAGTTCTTATATCTTCAATCTGCAAAATTTCATCATAATTTTTTATTAATTCAACCCATTTTTTTCTATCAGAATAATTTTTTTCCAATTTTTCTTTTTCACAATTTGTATTCATACAATCAATCAGTATTTTATTATATTCTTCGACTATTAAAATTATATATGTAAAATAATCGCCTTTGGTTTCTTCAATTTGCTTTTTTAAATCAGATAATTTAAAAGCAATTTTATTTCCGCGAAACAAATAATAATTTAATTTTAATTTATTTAAAAAATTATTTAATTTTGTATCATTTTTTTCATTTTTCGTCTTCTCAATTTTAGTTAAAAAGAAATTATATCTGGATTTTAATTTTTCTAATTTTTTTTCTTTTTTTAAAATATCATTTTTTAGGTCTTCTGTCTTTTTAATAAAAACGGATATATCATTATTTGCGTTTGCTGCCATATATAAAAAGAAAAAAATCACAATAAAAATTTTTTTCATTTTATTTTCAGGTTTTTTCATTCTTGATTTTTTTCCTTTCATTATTTATGTCCCTTTTCCTTTTTTATTTTCCAATTTCCTAAAATAAGATTAGGAGAAATTTTTTAACTCCCTTCACCTCTTTATTTCCCCATTTACAAAAATGGGATTAGGTGGGCTTTCTCAATGTCCCTCATCTTTTAATCTCCACCTTCACTAAAAAGGTAGATTTATTAATTATCAATTCACATAAACTTTTTTATTAATCCAAGTATCCCCTGCTTCCATGCAACCCTGTGTGTTATTCCTGATGCGCCTGCTATTTCATTTTTATGTTCCTTATACCAGTTAAATGCATTAACCAATGCATCTGCTTCTGTAAATTTTGGTGCCCAACCAAGTTTTTTTTCTGCTTTTTCTATAGATACAAATGAATCTTTATGTGCTGTGCCATAAACCCATTTATAAAGCGGCGAAATCCTTAAAGCCCAGAATATTTCAAGTAAAAAAATTACAAGACCAGCAGGTGTCTTTAAAACTTTTGACTTTGAACCAACCCTTTGAAAAAATTCTGTTAAATATTCAATAATTGGTTTTGTATTTTTTGCACCCACATTAAAAGTATCATTTGCTTTTTCTTCTGGTAAAGTTAGAGCAAGATATATTGCATCAACCAGATCTGTTACTTCGAGTAACTGGTATCTATTTTTCCCATTACCAATAACAGGTATTTTTTTATTGCATTCCACCCAGTCAAACAATATCTGAAAGACGCCTAACCGTCCTGTTCCAATAAATGTTTTTGGCCTTATAACAGGAACTACGAGTCCTATTTTTCTATATTCTTCGCATATTTTTTCTGCTGCTATTTTTGATTCTCCATAAGGACCCACTCCAATAAGCGGGTCATCTTCATAAATTGGATGCTTTTTTGGAACCCCGTAAACAGCAGTTGAAGAAATAAAAACTACCCTTTTTATATTATTTTCAATTGCTGCATTTAAAACATTTTTTGTTCCATCCACATTAACAGTCCAGATATCCTTTGGATTCCATAGTGGCAAAGCAGCAGCACCATGGACAATTAAATCATATCCTTTAATTGCTGCTTTTAATTCATCATAATTTCTTATATCAAGTTTTAAATATTTTGTATTTTTTGGGTATTCATCAGGATTAAATTTATCAATATCAATAACTAAAAATTCATCAAATTTATCCTTTAAATGATTGCAAATGTGATAACCTAAAAAACCTGCACCACCTGTTACAACGAGTTTAGCCATAAAAATCCTCCTTTTAAAAATTTTTAAAATTATACTCTATACATAAAAAAAATCAACAAATTTAATTTTTCTTCTTTGAAAGTTGTTATAAAAAAATGAAAAAAAATTGTTCTGACTGCTTATCATATTTTCCCGCGCGGTTGATTATTATTAAATAAAAAACAAAAAAAATTAATAGATGCCTGTTCTGGGATAATTTATTTTCAATTGTTAAACTATTTAAATTTTATAATGGTTCCGGTCCCTTAAAAAATCCCAATAAAGAATATTTTTATTTATAAAATCCTACATCATCAATAAATATGTCAAAGTTTGAATCTCTTCCAAGACCTAAAACCCCTGTATTTGGATAAAAGTAAATGGCAAGCAAATCGTCAAATGGTTCTGCTGGTCTTTTTCTCGGATCATCTGGGGCAATCCAGCTACCTTGAGTAAAATTTGAGAAAGGTAGTTCCACTAATGTCCATATTCCTGAAATAAGTCCATTTTTTTCTGATTGAAATTCTCCCCCTGTTGCATTTTCTGTTCTTTGTCTTCTTAATATTACAAGTATATTTGGATTAAAACTTTTCTCCTTTTTTATTTTCATATATCCTATTTTACAATAAAATCTTATTCCGGAAAAATTTGAAGCATCAAAGGGAATTAAGGCAGAAAGTGGAGCAAGTGGACAAACAGCACCAGCTGATGCATAATCATTTATACCATAAGGCGGTTGCCCTGCCTGCGGTCCAATATAACCATAAATCCTTGCGCAGTATTTAGGTGTTTCTGGGGACCCATTTTCAAACATAAAAAAATCAGAGGTTGGTTTGGGAAATATTATAGTATCTCCATAAGGATCAGCTGATGTATACCATTTCCCTTTTAATAAATTTATATTTGTATTACCTTCACAGTTATCAATTAAAAAGTATTTTCTTTCCTGCTCTGTTATAGATTTTAATGGCTGTTCTTTTGTACAACCGATTAATATGATAAAAAATATAAAAATTAAAATTTTATTTTTCATATTTACATCCTCCCTTAAAAGTTTAAAGAAGCAATAAAATCCACTTCCTGTGTATTAAAATTGTTTCCTTTATTTTTTAGATCAACGTATTCAGCTACCGTATATGATAATTTTACAAAGACCTGCTCATAAATTTTGTATTCAATACCGGCTCCATAATAATTTACATTCCCATCAAGATTAACTTTCCCCACATTTGATACAATTTCTTTACCATTCCATTTCTGTAACTTAATACCAGCGAGTAAATATATATTATTTAAAAAATTATATTTTAATCCACCATCTATAGTTAGAATTTCCATAGATGCAGGATATAATTTCCCAGAATTTTCCACACTTTCTTTTAATATACCACCGGTTAAAAGCATATTAAATATATTTAAAGAAAAACCACCATTTATAACCTGAAATTCTCTTTCATTTACAGCAGCAATTTCCCCTGATAATGGGTCAATTAACTGTTTTTCTTTTTCTATTTCAGATGGTAAGGCGTAAGAAGCAAAAAGTTTCAAATTATTTATTATATCAAAATTTAAACTAAAAAATAAACCCTGTCTGTTTGGTGTAGCTTCCCCATATGGAAATGCTAATTCTTCCCTGATATCATAGGGTAAATATAAGCCAACTATAATGCAATTGTTATATCTCGTTAAAGGGTATATGCCACCGGCAATTTCATAACTCTGTGGATTAAGACCAGAAGAATTAACATTCCATGTATTATTTTGAGTTAAAATGAATTGATTATTTCGTAAGGCATCATAAATTCTTGTCTGCGAACCATATGAAACAAAATCTTTATCAACCTGCAACCAACCGCCTTTAAGAATTATTTTTGAAATAAAGTTTATTATGCTTTCAAAAATTATTTCACCTTCAATTTTAAAAGCGTTCCCTGTTTTTTCGGCAAAACCAGTAATTGTTGAATCTCTGTAATCAACAGCTGGATCATAATATGCTTTGGCATATTCACCGTATATATTTAAAATATTTCTAACCAAATCAATTCTACCCGCAATTGACATCACAGTATTTTCCTTGGCAGGTTTATCACGCATGCCTGAATCTTTTGCATCAAAAATTTTTAAATATGTATATTTAATATCAGCGATATTGAATAAATTTAAACCTGGGGTTAAAGAATAGAGAAACTGATTATGGTCATAGATATAGGGAACAAATGCCTGTAACTCATAATCATAAATTTTTATATTATAGGCACCTTCTCTGCCTAAAAATGCTGCATAAATATTATAATTTAAATCTAAGATATTTTCAAATATGTTTAATTTTTTTGAAATGGCAATTCCGGATAAGGGCCAGCTATTATTTATAAGGTTCAATTCCTTTTTATTGTCTTCCCTTTTCCATTTAAAAATCTCAGATTCGAATTGATATTTTTTTTCAACTGGGGCAAGTGTAAAAGAAGTTAATTTTGCAGGAAAATCGCCAAGATAAAAATCAACAAAATCAATTTCCCCTTTTGCAAATAATTTTTTTATGCCATACATACCATAGGCACCCCAGTATCCACCAATTATATTTTCAACTCTAAAAGTTCCCTCAATATATATCTTTTCATTAAGAAAAGTATTAAAAATCAAGTCAAGATATTGTGTCATAGGTCTGAAACGCATTGTTTCTCCGGTTTCAGAATTAGTTGCAATTTTAGAACCATTCCCCATAAATAAAATATCGGTAGCAGAAAAATTAAGATTGCCGTTTATTTTTATGCCCGGCTCTTTTGCCAGTTTATCAGATTTTTTTTCCAAACCTTCCTGTTTTTCAATTAATTTATTTATTGTGACTAATAAATCATCTCCTACTGCGTTTTCTTCCTGACCAAAAACTAAAAAGAAACACAAAAACAAGAAAATAAAGAGTGAAACTGCAAAAACATTTTTTTTCATAAATTTAACCTCCTTTATGATTTTTAAAAAAACTTTTTAACTTCAGAAAAAATGAAATAACCATTATAATTATTGGCTGGTTTTATTTTATCTTCAAATTGGAAAAATTTAATTTTTAAATAAATATCAACATCTTTCATTAAATCATAATCAATTCCCATCCCATAATTTTTGTAAGAATAATCCACATCAAATCCCGCACTTTTTTTAGAATTCCAATTTTCAATACCATAATTTAATATTAGATTTACTGGGTCAATTATGTTATATGTTAGAATAAAATCGTTTATATTTATTAGAAATAATTTACTACTATCAAAAAAGGGGAAATAAATATCTGAATTATCAAGAGCAGAAAATTCTAAATAGGTTTGTAAATAAAACGGCTGCGATAAATTAATAAATTTTCCAACATTGAATCTTAAATCAACATTAATATTCGCCCATTGTTTTTGGGATTTTCCTCTTTCATTTAGAATTATTATTTCTTGATTATTTCTCCAACCGCTGGTCAAAATGTATCTGTAAACCCCTGTATTACCATTTAAATCAGCATAGGTCTTATTATATTCAAGAAAATTTTTATCTCTTGTCACATCGGGATAGCCATAACCACTGTAAAAAATATGCCACCACAAAGCCATATTAAGATTTTGTCCATTTAAAAAATGTGCATTTACAATTTCTGGACCAGTTGGTTCTATTTGTTTTCTGATACCATAATTTATATTTCCTAAAATATTTGGAATTTTTAATTTTATATTAAATAAAATTCCCTGGCTATTATTCGAAAATAACGTTGTATCCTGTATATCAGTAAAAAATTTATCTTGAATTTCTAAATCAGAATCCCCTCTTTTTCTTGTATCTACTACATTGCCTAATAATGCCCTGTAGTCAGGGTCGATTTTAAAAATACTTATTGCAATAGGCATTCTGAAGCCGATTAATATGCCAATTGGGTCAAGTATTATGTTACTTTTATAATATTCCCCGGTTAAATCACAAAAACGATAATTGCTATAAAAACTTTTTGAATATGTAAAATTAAAAATAATTGAGTCAAAAATTTTAATATTTGTATTTCCAAGCCAAGTGGTGTTATTTTCTTTTAATTTATTAATATCACCATTTAAAGCACGAACTTCAGAAGGATCATTTGATATACTAAATCCTTCAAAGTTAAATTCAACTTTATTTATGAATAAAAATTCATCCAGTATTTTTCCCATTTTAAAAGTTGCGTCATAAACATATTTATAGGTGGGAGAGTAATCATTATAAAAATTTTTTGCCCGTGCAAAAATAAGAAGTAATTCTTTGTTAAATATATTAAAAGTTGCATCCGCACCGGTTAACATTACCTTTTGCCATCTATAATCTCTTGATATATGCCCTTTTAAAAAGGCAATATCATATTTGGATTTTGTTTCTTCATTGCTGCTTTGATAAATATCTTTTTCAAAAAGCATTGGTCTGTCTGTTAAAATATTTTTCAAAAGGAAAGTATCTTCCCAAATTGTTCCTAGGGATAATTTTAAATTATCTGAATTTAATTTCAAAACAAATTCATCAATAAGTGTTCTTCCTGTGCCCCAATAATTTGGGATTTCCCTTGCATCATCGCGCGGTCTTTCCAAACTAAATAAAAGTTTAAAATTTTGCTCACCAAGAGTGCCATCAAACCATAGAGACATATATTCTTCCATTGCAGAATGATTGCATCTACCACGTTCAAATGCGGTTATATTTTGAAATCTTGAGGTAAAATATCCGTATATTTTTAAAGGACTTGATGTTCTTGAAAAAATTTTTCTTTTTGTTTCTGCATCTCTCAGTTTTGCTTCTGTTAAACCAATCTGTTCCTTTAATGAATCAATAAATTCAGTGCAAAAAATAAAGGATTTAAAAAATAAAATATAAATAAGAAACAAAAATAAAAGTTTATAAATTTTAATTTTTTTCATTTTTGATCTCCTTTTTCAAAATTTAATTTATATAAACTATTAATGGAAACTGGTAATCTACCATAACTTTTTATTTCTCCGAATAATATTTTTACAAATGATTTCATTAAAACTCCCCAGTTCCCATAGGTTGCTATATGTGTTTTTGTTTCGGGATAAAGAATGAAATCGCCTGGACTTCTTAAAGAAACAGTAATTATTTTTTTACCCATTTTTTTAAATTCCAGAATCATTTTTATCATATCAATCTGCTTCTTATATTTAAATGCATTGGAAGTGCAAGCAATAATTACATCGGAAATAAAAACATTATCATGTAAAGAATCAATCTCATCTCTAGTAGGATTTATTCCAATAATATGCTCTTCTGTATTTTTATGTCTTTTTTTAATTTCTTCCTTTAATATGCTTCCGCCATAAAGATTTGAAGTATCTGACATACATAATCTTATTATCGGAGGTTGAATTATGCATATCTTCTCATATTTTTTTATTTTCAAAGGGATTAATCTTTCTTCATTTTTTATTACTGTTATTGCTTTATCCGCAATTTTTTGTGAATGTTGAATTGAAATTTTATTATTTAACACCTTTAATGTTTTTTTAATACTGACTAAATTTTTTGCGTATTTTGATTTTAATTTTAAAATTCTTTCAAGGGCATCATTAACAGTATCAATTGAAAGTTTCCATTTCCTTACCATTTTTAATAAATAATTAAATATGGTTTCGGTTGAAACAGCTGCAAGTATAATATCCACACCCGCATTTAAAGCAATTAGAGCAGCTTCTTCCAATCCATAATTTTTTATTATTGCCTTCATATATAAATCATCACTGATTACAACACCGTTAAAATTTAATTTTTTTCTCAAATAATCATTTATTATTTTTTTTGAAAGTGTGGCTGGGTATTTTTTATCAATAAAGGGATACAAAGAATGATTTGTTAGAATAGCCGCAACGCCACCATTAACTGCCATTTTAAATGGTAGGAATTCATTTTTTTCTAAAACATTCATTGGCTTATCGATTATATTAAGGTCATTATGGGTGTCTTTTAAACTATTTGATAACCCGGGAAAATGTTTGGCACATGTTGCAACATTCTGACTCTGACATCCTTTAATAAAATTTATTCCCATTTTGCCCACAAATTCTGCATTATCGCCAAAAAATCTATTATCAAAAACAGGGATATTTTGATTGCTTGCGGTATCGATTACTGGAGCCAAATTCATAGTTATATTCATTGCTTTGAGTTCTTTACCCGTTATCTTCCCTATTATATAAGCGTTATTAAAATCTTTAGTTGCGCCAATTGCCATATTTCCCGGTGTTATTGTTGCATCTTTTCTAATTGCTGTAAGTTGTCCGCCTTCCTGGTCAATTGCAATTATAGGCGGAATTTTATTTCTTGTCTTTAAAAATAAATTATGAACTTCTGTGGAAAGTTTGGCTAATTGTATACCACTTTCTACATTGCACCCACTAAAATAAATTATATTTCCAATTCTACCCTGAATGATTGCTTCTTTTGTTTTATCAGGAATTTCATATTTTCCAATAAAATTTTCCATAAGTAATTGTCCTATTTTTTCTTCTAACGTTAAGTTATTAATTATTTTTTTTAGTTCATTGTCATCAATCATTTTATTTGTCTCCTTTTATTTAAAAATAACTTTACCGAACCTTGATGGTGTTAAAAAACTTCCATAAGTACATGACCATGCACTATGTGGAACTGGTAAAGTATACTCGTTTCTGCATATATTTATTCTCCACATTTCGCCTTTTTTCGGTTTTTGCCCCAAACTAGAAAATGGCATTGCAGCTTCAAGATACCAGCCATTTTTATCCTTTTTAGTTTTGCACTTCCAGTTTAATTTTCCTGTTGTTGAAAATCTGGCTCCTGAAACATTCATCCCAAATTGATTAAAGGATTTTGCTTTTCCTTCTATATCAAAAAATAATTCTATTGAATCATCTTCCCATGTTTTTCCGCCATCAATTGCATCTGATTTATATATTAATTTTTCTTTTTTGCAAAAAATACCAAAGTATAAATTTTTATCATCATAAGTTATATATGCAATTGTCTGATTATTTCCTGGAACTTTACCTGTTGCATCATAGTACCAAAAGTCAGTTGCCTTTACTGCTTTTTTCCAAGCAATATCGTCAAGAATTCCATCAATAACAGGTGGAACTTCGGTCTTTGTTATTATTAATCCAGGAATTTCAATTATTGTGAATTTTTCTTCTTCTGTTTTTTCTATAATTTTTCTATTGTAAATTTTTACTTTTAGTTGCTTTTCAAAATAGGAAATATCATTTAGCAATCCAGCAAGAATATCTGATTTTTGTTCACTTTTAATTTTTTCTTTTATATCTTTAATTTCTTCTTTTAATGATTTTAATTTTTCTTCACTAACCTGCTTTTGTAAATTTTTTATTTGTGAAATAATTTTCTTTTCATTTATCTTCTCAGCTTTTTCCTGAATTTGATTCAATAATGCAGAAATGACTTTTTCTACTTTATTATGATTTGGAATTGCCTTATTTCTGAAAGGACCTTCTTTTAAACTTAAATAAAAATTTTCATCCATAGAATTTAAGGCAAAAAGACAAACACCATCTGAGTTTTTATCATATAATAGTTCAAATTGCTTTAACAATTCAAAAGCGTTTGGAAGCATATACTGACCCAAACCGTGATAAAGATTTACCCTACCTTTCACTCTTGTTTCTGTACTGTCAACATCATATTTTAAATGAACCAAATTATTGTAATATTCCATCGGACATAAAAAATCTATATACTGATTATCCACCCATTTTTCCCAATTTTGTAAAACAACATTTGTTAAAAATCCATGCTGATTTCTTGGCCAAACAGCAGCAGACAAATAAATTTCTGGTTTTTGCTGTTTAATAAAAGCACTAATATCCTTTACAAAATCTGTAATAAGTTCTTCTCTATATCTATTCCATTTCATTGTACCTTCCATATCTTGTTTAATCTCTTCGTTCCATGGATTTATACCAGTTAATTTTTCAAATTTGTCTTTGCAGTAAAAACATGAATGAAGCGGGCTTTCAGGATATCTTATATAATCATAATGAAAACCATCTATACTGTAATTATCAATTAATTCTTTTATAAATTTTTTAATATAATCCCGATACTCAATTCTTGCTGGACAAACCCAGTAAACAACTGAAGGATCGAATTTATTAATCTGAGTTTCCCATTCAATCCAGTCAGGATGCGTTTCAAATAAAGGACTATTATTTCCAACTCTGAATATTGAAAACCAGATATGCACCTCAATATTATTTTTATGACATTCTTCTATCAGAACTTTTAATGGGTCCCATCCTTTATATACTTCTATCTGTTTACCTATGGATGTTGGCCATATTGTATAACCACCACCTATATAGGACTCTACTATTACCATATTAAAATTAGCATCCGCCAATTCTTTTATACATCTTTTAATTTCATCTGGATTTGCTAATGACCAATACTGAATCCAGACACCCCTTGCCTCAACCACCTTCGATTCAAATGTATTAAAATATGCCTTATTTAATAATTCCCTGGACTTTTTTAAATTTATAAACGAAAGTTTATTTTTATTTAATTTAAACTCTTCTTCTGACTTTTCAAGTAAATTATTCCCTTCTTTAAAATAATCTTTCACTTTTTTTAGTTCTATATTTTTTCCTTTTGCAATTGATTTATTGATAGAATTTTTTATTTCATTAGATAAATTTTTTATTTCATTTATTTTTTTACTTAACGTATTTGAATCAGGAATATATTCAGGAACAATTTTGATTTCATCTGCATAAAAATATGATTCGCCACCACCCCATGCCTGCCCGGCAAAAATTTGTATTTCAATAACATCTTTCCAGTTAAATTCTCCCGGTACAGTGGCATATTTTGCTTCATCCCAATATGTCCCTATTTTAGGAAAATCGGCAAGCGGTATAACTAATTTTTGCCATCTATTTTTATCAAGTTTCAAGTATTTATCAATTGCAACAAAAGAATTTACTGGATTTCCTGATTCACGAGAATTAACCAAACCAATATAAAATTCAGGCGTAGGAACAGAACCCTTAATCCATAATTCAAGCGCTCCTGTCTCCTTAACTTTACTTAAATTTAATCCTTTTGGAGCTGTGAGTTCTATACCAGAATATCTATTAGGATTAAAAACTCCTTTTAATGCATATTTACCTTTATAAGCATCTTCTTTTGTGATATCAGCAATAACGGTGTCAATAGGATAACGATAAATACCTCCCCCGGTTATAATATCTTCATCAAAAAATACCAACTCTTCTAAAATTTCTTTTGCGGCAATTTTTGTACTTAAATTTTCAGATGTAATTTTTAAATCATCAATAAAAAAAGTAATATTTGCGGGAAAATTTGTCGGTGGAATATCAAAGGAAATCCCTGTAATTTCTGACCAGTTTATCTGTCCGCTTCTTTGCAACTGCGCAGCTTCATCCCAGAATGTTCCTCCATCCTTAAAATCAGAAAGGGGAATTGCAACAAATTGCCAGTCAGTTTTAATTTCACAATAATTTGAAAGTGAAACCCCTGACCTGAAAGGCACACCATCTGTGTTTGAATCAACAATATAAACTGTTATATTAGCATTTTTCTCATTTCCATTTTCTCCTTTTATCCAAAAGGTAATTGCTCCAGTTTTTCTAATGGAAGTTATATTAAAAGGTGAAAGCCCGATTTCACAACCCGACCAGCGATTCGGGGGAAGAGATATTTTTAAAGAAAAAATACCTTTGTATGATATAAAATTTTCATTGCCAGCAAATGCTCGGTCTATTGGATAAATGGTGAAATAACCACCATCAATATTCACATCATCATCAAAAAAAACTATTTCTCTTGAATAAATTTTATTTACAGTTAATAAAATTAAAATACATAATATTACAAATTTAAATTTATGCATTTTATCCTCCTCCTTTAATCATATGAAATAATAATTTTATTTTGCTTTCTTTCAATAATTCCTTCTTTTGTTTTTGTTTCAATAACACATATATATAATCCATTGCTTATAACTGAACCCGATGTTGTTTTCGCATCCCATTCCATATATTTATCTCTTATATTACAATTAAATCTTCTTATTTCTTCTCCCGCCATATTATATATTTTTATATTTATTTCTCCTTCCCCTTCACATTCCCAAATAAACTTTATCCCTGTTCTTCCTTTGTATGGATTTGGTATAATTTTAAAATTTTTTAATTTCTTATCCTTTACGGTATAAATCTGTATTGTTTTTGATACTAATTTTTTCTCCTGATGCGTTTTTACAGTAATCTGTATCTCATAAATTCCAGATGTTACAAGCAAACCTTGGTCATTTTTCCCATCCCACTTTATTATATCACTCGTTCCTTCTCCGTATTTAATTATTATATCTTCATTATTTCCTATAGATATTATATCATTTATCTGCAATGAGATTATGTTGCTTTCTATTTTTTTCTCCTGCCTGATTATTTTTACCAATTCTCCTGCACTATTAAATATTTTTAATTCCACATATTCATCTATATTCATTATTTGAATATCTTTTATAATAATATTATTATGCCCGTAGCTATCCTTTTCTTCTACTTTTATGTAATACACCCCGTTATCTACTCTTTTACCATTATCATTATTCATATCCCAGAAAAAAATTGTTTTTTCCTGATTAATGGATTCAGGAGTTTCAATACCAGGTATAGTTATTTTTAAAATATTATTTGAAGTTATTATATTAGTATTTATTCCATTAATAGAAAAATTTATATCATTTATTATATTTGATGCTCTAGTTGTAATTATTTTTCTTACCAATTCCCCTGCTTCATTATATATTCCAATATTAATTATATATGGGAATGGCGGCAGGGTCATTGTTATTGTTGGGGTAGGTGTAATTGTTGGTGTATCAGTTGGAGTAAAAGTTTCCGTAAATGTTGCTGTATTAGTCGGGGTAAATGTTTGCGTATTTGTATTTGTCGGCGTATTTGTATTGGTATTTGTAGGTGTGTTTGTTCTTGTATTTGTAGGTGTAAAAGTATTGGTATTTGTAAATGTACTGGTAGGGGTATTCGTGTTTGTTGGTGTATTGGTATCAGTTAGAGTATTTGTGTTTGTTCTGGTATTTGTATTTGTAACTGTATTTGTAAAGGTTGGCGTGTTAGTTGATGATGGTAAATTTGTA
>Ga0078972_1013591_pt1 | contig 13351 bp, 11 predicted proteins | sample YelNatPaOPGAMG01_FD_67568 | JGI IMG/M metagenome (GOLD analysis project Ga0078972, IMG submission 67568) | Hot spring thermophilic microbial communities from Obsidian Pool, Yellowstone National Park, USA - OP-RAMG-01 (SPADES assembly) (version 2) | ecosystem: Environmental > Aquatic > Thermal...
CTTTTTCAATTTCCTTTAAATTATAAGGTTTAGCTATTTTAAGATTTACTTTCCATTCATTACGGCAATTTAATATAGGATCATTAAAATATTTTTCTATAATTTCTTTTCCAAATTTTTCTTTTTCATAATTTAAATGAGTAGCCCATCTTCTATAATCATTAACTTTTTCTTTTCCAATTTCTAATGGAATTCTTATGCAGGGGATAAGAAAAATTTCCACACTTTCATCTTCTTCCAATTCTTTTATTACATTAAGATAAATTGGAGAAAGTTCATTAAAATCATGAGAAGAAGAAGCAAAATATTTTATTTCATATTTAAGAGCAACCTTCATAACTTTCTTTATTTCATCTTTATTCGAAAATCTCTTTTTATATTCTTCATCTTTTTGTTTACCTTGATAGCTTATACCAATTAAAGGAAGATTTCCAAGAATAATTTTTTGTAAGTCCAACCTCTCCATAAAAATATGAAATAAAGAATTAAAATTTAATCTTTTACTATATTAATAAATTATTATGGAATAAAATGAATAAAAAATGTCGTTTAATCGAACAAGGTTTTGAACCAGGAAGTTGTTTAACATTTTATAATGGAAAAAAAGATTTAGCTTGCAGAATTAATTGCTCAAGTAGATTTAAATATTCCATTCACTATTTTAGCATTCTTTCCAGAATATAGGTTAACCAATGTTTCTTCACCAAATTTTAAGCAAATGGTTGAAGCATATCAAGCTGTAAAAGATATTGGATTAAAAAATATTAAACTTGGGAATATTGGAATATTTGCAAGAAAAGAAAAAGATTATGAAATTCTAAAAGAACTTAAATGTTTTTAAAAGCTTTATTATATATAACTTTTTTCTTTATGTTCTGAATTATTTTTTTATCGTGAATCTAGTGTTTAGGCTCTTCTCGTGAATTAAAGCGTGTATAACGATTCTTTGGTTAGAAAGAATTGTCATTCAACTATACAGACTCTCTGACTTGAATTCTAGTCTCGATTAGACTTCTTCATTCGCCTTACCGGCAATCTGAGGGGTTCACTAGGAGCTTGTCGGGTATATTGGGGGTTTAGCTGCTCCGGACTAAAAGACGCTGAATACAGTGTTAACAAGCTTGAATTGAAGATAGATGAAGCTTTATTCAGCTCAAATGAGCCACCCTAATAGCCTAGACCCGACTGGATCAATGTTCATATAGCCATGAACGTTAAGACAAGGCTTGAGAAGCTTGTGGAGGAGTCTTCGGGAAAGTTAAGGTAAAAGGCATGATAAAATATTAATGCAACAAAGCATTTTTTTAAATAAAAATTAAAATTTGTTATTTTTAATAAAAAATAAAGGCTAAGAGCAGGTACCGGTACCTGCTCCAGCTTCTGGGGGTTTTTCTTCTTTCTTTACTACTCTCTTCCTCTTTTTCTTAGGCATATCACATCGTTATAATAATTTCATTAGAAGTTAATAAAGATTTCGTCATACTTTAAATCCTTATAATCACTTTTTACTTTCTATTGGAAGGTTTAACAAAATAATGGTTTAAAAAATAGCTTGAGCTTCCATCTTAAGAGAAGCTTTCTTTTCATTAAAATAAATATTAAATTTTTATCAAGAGACTTGTTTTTAGCTACCCTTAAAATAGAAGGGTAAAAAAAGCCACTTTTTATAAAAGTTTATAATTGTTTTCCTTTTTAAGAGATCAATATTTTTTCATTAAAAGTTAATGAAGCTTTATTGTATTTTTATTTTTTAAGCTTATAAAAGAAGTAATAAAATAAACATTTAAAATGATAATGGATAAATAAAACTCTTAAACAATAACAATATTAAAAATAAGAAAACCTAAAAGTTGGGATATAATCAAATATAAGGTTGATAAAAATGAAAAAAAGTGCATCTCAATATGAGAGAGAATTTTGTGAATATGCTGAAAGTAAAGGATTTCATGCAGAAAGGGTCGCAGGTAGCGGTCTTAGAGAAAAATCTGTTTGCGATGTTGTTTTAATTAAAGATGGACAAGGCTATCTTGTAGAAATTAAATCTATAAAAGATAACACTTATTATGTTTCTGATAAACCTGGAATAAAAGAAAGATTAATAGAATTAATTAATGTTGCTGAAAAATGTGGTGCAATCCCTTTATTAGCTATAAGATTTAAAGGTAAAAGAAAAATATGGATTATTAAAAAACTTTCATTAGATTTATGGAAAGTTTCTATAAATGATGAATCATTATTTTAATTTTTAAAAAATGAATTTCGTAAATAAAAAATAGCTTAAATTTAAAGGTCTTTAAATAAAAAGCGTTAAACTTAAAATAATAATTTAAATGCTAATATTATAAAAGCTATTCCTGAGAAAAATGATAAAAATCTAAGCCCTTTTTCTCCAAATGGTTTACGACTATAAGCAGCTAAAAATATTAATACTAAGGAAACTATTGATGACCCCCCAATTATAGAAAAAATAAATATTAAATGTGCAATATTACCTAAGATTTCTATTCCTTTATTAAGAAGCGAAAAACCAACTGTAATAAACCATATTATAAATGGAGGATTAAAAAGCGTTAAAAATAATCCACGTATATATGAACTTTGGTATGAGCTTTGAGCAATGCCTATTTTAATACCCTTTATACTTGAATATATAGCTGAAAAACCAAGCCATATTAATATTATAGTACCAGCGATATTAATGAAAAAGATATATTTATTCAATAAATATATTGCTCCAATTTCAAGTAAAATTATTAGAGAAAATTGAGCAGTAATTACACCTAATAGCATTAATAACCCATTCTTAATACTTTTCATTCCTTCATTTAAAGAAAGAAAAAATATTTGACCAGGAACAATAAATATTAAAAGACAAACACTTAAACTATATAAAGTATATTCTAACCAATTTAACATTTTTTAAACACTTTGCTAAAAGTATTTTAAAGAATCTATAAAAATTTTTATAATATTTAAATATAAAATATACATTATTTTTAACTATGGAAAAAACTAAAAATGTGGAAGTTTTCTTAATAAAAACTAATGATAGAAATTTTGGGATAAAGAAAATTTTTGAAAAATTTGACTTAAAAGATTATTATGGAAAAACAATTGCCTTAAAAGCAAACTTTAATAGTGCTGACCCATTTCCAGCTTCAACTCATATTGATACTCTTGAAAATATTGTTAAAATACTAAAAGAAGCTGAAGTAAAAGATATAGTATTGGCTGAAAGAAGTGGGATGGGAAAAACTAGGGATGTTTTAGAAGGAATGAAAGTATTCGATCTATCAAAAAAATTAGGTTTTAAAGTTGTAGTATTGGATGAAGAAAATAAAGATAAATGGGTAAAAATTAAGAAAAATGGCACTCATTGGCTAAATGGCTTCTATATTTCAAAAATATTTCTTAATGCTGATAAAGTTATTCAAACATGCTGCCTTAAAACTCATAGATTTGGAGGGCATTTTACAATGTCTTTAAAAAATTCAATAGGAATAGTAGCAAAGCGAATCCCAAAAGGTTTATATGATTATATGGTAGAATTACATACATCTCCATTCCAAAGGCTTATGATAGCTGAAGTAAATAAATTCTATAAAGTTGACATAATAATTATGGATGCTATAGAAGCTTTTTCAAGTGGAGGCCCTGATCATGGAGAATTAATTAAACCTAACCTTATTTTAGCAAGTAAAGATAGAGTTGCAATAGATGCTGTAGGAATAGCTATTCTTAGGGATTATGGTTCAACAAAAGAAGTTATGAAAGGAAGAATTTTTGAACTTGAACAAATTAAAAGAGCAGCAGAAATTAATATAGGTGTTAAATCTGCTATAGATATAAAAATAATTCCTTTAAATAATGAAAGTATAGAAATTGCAAATAAATTAGAGAATATACTTAAAGAGCAAGGATAAAAAAGTTTAAAAGTAAGTTTTTTATTTTATGTGAAGGGTTTTCTGGAGTTAAAAATTTGCCCTCAGAAAAGGGAAATCAGTGAAGTTGGAAAAGCAATTCTCGTTTTAGAAGATGGTTCAATTTTTCTAGGCCAAGGTTTTGGTGCTATAAAGAAAGTTTCAGGCGAAGTTGTTTTTTCAACATCAATGGTTGGCTATCCTGAATCTTTAACAGATCCATCTTATTATGGACAAATCTTAACGCTTACATATCCATTGATTGGAAACTATGGTGTGCCTCCATATCATACTAAATTTGGCATTCCAATATATTTTGAATCTATTGGTATAAAAGTAAGAGGCCTCATTATTCAAAATTTATGTAATAGACCATCTCATTATCTTTCAAATAAAACACTTGATGAATGGCTTAAGGATGAAGAAATTCCTGGGATATTTGGAATAGATACTAGAAAATTAACTAAAAAACTTAGGGAAAAAGGAGTTATGCTTGGTATTTTAGAAGTTTATGAGAAAAATGATGAACCAAATATTGAAAATCTTTTAAAAGAAGCAAAAAACATTCCTGATCCAAATAAAGAAGATATTGTTAGTAAAGTAACAATAAAAGAACCAATTTACTATGATCTTAATGGAAATGAGAAAATAATATTAATAGATTGTGGTGTAAAATGTGGAATATTAAGAAGTTTATTTAAATATAAAATCGATATTATACGTGTGCCGTACAATTTTTCAGCAAAAGAGATAATGGAATATAATCCAAATGGTATTCTTATAAGCAATGGTCCAGGTGATCCAAAAAAATGTGAAAAAACTATTGAAACAATAAAAGAAATAGCCAATGAAGAAATACCAATAATGGGGATATGTCTTGGAAACCAAATATTAGCTTTAGCATTAGGTGGAAATACTTATAAATTAAAATATGGACACCGTTCTCAAAATCAACCAGTCTATGATCTTAATACGAATAGATGCTATATAACAACTCAAAATCATGGATATGCCGTTGATCCAAAATCTTTAGAAGGAACAGATTTAGATATTTGGTTCATAAATGCAAATGATAAAACAATCGAAGGGTTAAAACATAAGAATAAAGAAATATTTGCTGTACAATGGCATCCAGAAGCTTCTCCTGGTCCATATGATACAGAATTTCTTTTTGAAATATTTTTAAAAATGTTAAGGTGAAAAAATATGCCAAAGTTTGAATGGATAAAGAAAGTTCTAATCCTTGGAAGTGGACCTATAAAAATTGGTGAAGCAGCCGAATTTGATTATTCTGGAAGTCAATGTCTTAAAGCTTTAAGAGAAGAAAATATCGAAACAATTCTCATCAATCCAAATATAGCAACAATTCAAACCGATCCTCGATTAGCTGGAAAAGTTTATCTTTTGCCTGTAACACCTGAATATGTTGAAGAAGTAATAAAAAGAGAGAGACCTGATGGAATACTTCTTAGTTTTGGTGGCCAGACAGCACTAAATTGTGGCATACAATTAGCAAAATCTGGCATACTTGAAAAATATGATGTAAAAGTCTTAGGAACACCAATAAAAGCGATAGAGGAAACAGAGGATAGAGAACTATTTAGACAAGCAATGATCAAAGTTGGAATTCCAATTCCTAAAAGTAAATCTACAAATAATGTTAAAGAAGCTATTGAAATTGCAAAGTCTATAGGTTATCCAGTTATTGTTAGAGTAGCATACACTTTAGGAGGGAAAGGTTCAGGTGTAGCACATAATAAAAAAGAATTAGAGAAAATAGTTAATAGAGCTTTAGCACAAAGTATGATTTCTCAAGTTTTAATTGAAGAATATCTTGAACATTGGAAAGAAATTGAATATGAAGTAATGCGAGATTATGAAAACAATTGTATAACTGTATGCAATATGGAAAACTTTGATCCTATGGGTATTCATACTGGTGATTCTATAGTTGTAGCTCCATCTCAAACTTTAACAAATAGAGAATATCATTTGCTTCGTTCAGCTTCAATAAAAGTTATTCAAAGCCTTGGAATAGTTGGCGAGTGTAATATTCAATGGGCTCTTCATCCAAAATCTGAAGAATATCGTGCTATAGAAGTTAATGCTAGAATGTCAAGAAGTTCAGCTCTTGCAAGTAAAGCAACTGGATATCCTCTTGCATATATAGCAGCTAAATTAGCAATTGGTTATTTATTACCAGAATTGATAAATAAAGTTACTGGAATTACAACAGCATGTTTTGAACCAGCTTTAGATTATATTGTTGTTAAAATTCCTAGATGGGATTTAAGGAAGTTTAAAAATGTTGATCCACATCTTGGCCCTCAAATGAAGTCTGTTGGAGAAGTTATGGCAATTGGAAGAAACTTTGAAGAAGCTCTTCAAAAAGCTATAAGAATGCTTGACATAGGGAAAAATGGATTAGTTTCTAATAATGATGAAGAAGAATATGAATCTATTGAAAAAATTAAGGAAGCTATAAGAAATCCAACTGATAATAGAATTTTTAAAATAGTTAAAGCAATAAAAATTGGTATTCCTATTAAAGAAATTTATAAATTAAGTGGAATTGATCCTTGGTTTCTATATAAAATTGAAAATATTATTAAAATGGAGGAAAAATTAAAAAAATTGAATATAGAAAGCAAATATGCAATCGATATCATTAGAGAAGCAAAACTTTTAGGTTTTTCAGATAAACAAATAGCAAATTATATTAATAGGAAAGAAGAAGAAATAAGAGAATTTAGAAAAATGCATGGCATAATACCAATTGTTAAACAAATAGATACACTTGCTGCTGAATGGCCTGCTCTTACAAACTACCTTTATCTAACTTACCATGGAGATGAAGATGATATATTTTTTGATTCAAGAAAAAGGAAAATTATTGTTTTAGGTGCAGGAGTATTTAGAATAGGTTCAAGTGTAGAATTTGATTGGAGTTGTGTAAATACAATATGGTCACTTAAGAAAAATGGAATCGATGAAGCTATCATAATTAATTATAATCCTGAAACAGTTTCAACAGATTATGATATTTCGGATAAATTATACTTTGAAGAATTAACATTAGAAAGGATTCTTGATATATATGAAAAAGAGAAACCTGAAGGTGTGATTATAAGTGTAGGAGGACAAATTCCAAATAATCTAGCATTAAAGCTAGCTAAATCAGGTGTGAAAGTACTTGGCACATCAAGTGATAGTATAGATTTAGCTGAAGACAGATCAAAATTTAGCATGCTTCTTGATAAATTGAAGATTCCTCAACCAAAATGGAGCAAACTTACAAGTATAGAAGATGCTGAAAGATTTGCTGAAGAAATTGAATATCCAGTAATTGTACGTCCAAGTTATGTTTTATCTGGTTATGCTATGAGAATTGCTCATGATAAAGAAGAGCTTAAGGAATGCCTAAAATTAGCAATTAAAATTTCTCCAGAACACCCTGTTGTTATATCAAAGTTTATTGAAGGTGCAAAAGAAGTTGAAGTTGATGGTGTATCTGATGGTGAAGACACTTTAATAGGTGCAATAATAGAACATATAGAACAGGCTGGAATTCATAGTGGTGATGCTGTTATGAGTATTCCCCCTCAAACACTTGATAGTAAGATTATAAAAATAATTGAAGAATATTCAAATTTAATCGCTAAAGCTCTTAAAATTAAAGGGCCATTCAATATTCAATATCTTGTAAAAAACAATACTGTCTCAGTCATTGAATGTAACCTTAGAGCTTCTAGATCATTGCCTTATGTAAGTAAAACTATAGGGATTAATTTAATTGATATATCTACAGCAATAATATTAGGGAAAAAAATTAAAGAAATTGGAATTGATCAATCCCCTCCTTTAAAACATGTAGGTATTAAAGTTCCATGTTTTAGTTTTATGAGACTTACTGGAGCTGATCCAATTCTTGGAGTTGAAATGTTAAGTACTGGAGAAGCAGCTTGCTTAGGTGAAAATTTTGCAGATGCATTTTTAAAGGCACTTCAATCTGTTGATTTTACAATTCCAAAAAATGGAGATGCAGTTTTAATCACTATTGGTGGAGAAAGAATGAAAAGAAAGATCATCCCTATTGCAAAGATTTTAAGAGAAATGGGCTTTAAAATTTATGCAACTGAACATACAGCTGAAACATTAAGAAAAGCTGGATTAAATCCTATAATTGTTCTTCATAAAGTTAAAGAAAAGAAAGAACCAAATATTCTTGATTATCTTCTTAAAAGAAAGATTAATTTAGTAATCAATATACCTGAAAATAAAGTTGATAATAATTATAAAAATATTCTTGAGGATGAATATACAATAAGAAGGCTTTCTATCGAATTTAATATTCCAATATTAACAACAATAGAATTAGTAAGAGCTCTTGTAAAAGTGTTAAAATATAGAGAAAATAGTAAGATTACTATAAGATCATTAAATGAATATATGGATAGCCTTCCATTTAAACATTGGTGAAATAATATTTTTCATTAACATATGATTTTTCTAGATTTTTAAAAGAAGTTTGTCGATAATTTTTATTATTTAATTAATAATAAAAGTTTTAAATTCATTGAACGAAAAGATTAAATTTTAAACTTTAATAAATTGTTAACAAAAAAATTGTGAATTAAAAATTAATAAGATAAGCAAAAAATAAGGATTTATGGAATTGTGCAATATATCACTTTTCATAATGGTGCTATTAATTCTAAATTCTTTGCTAGTTGTTACTCCATATTGTATAATAAAAACAAAAACAATAAATATGCTTTTAGGATGTGATGTCGCTATTACTTTTCATGAATTGATCGAAGAACATAAATTAAGTATTATTATCTCTTTTATACAATATAAAATTTTTCATACAAATACCATTTTTGAAAAATTGAAAATAATTGAAAAATATCATAATAATTTTAATAGATCTTCTCAATATATTAAGGAAAGTATGGAGTATATTGCACAAGATTATAAAAGTGGCACCATTCCTTTTAAAGTTTTTTTAATAGAAATGAAAATATTAAATGCTAATATTAATTCCTACTTATTTTTAATGGATAATATTGGTTTCTTTCTTAAAGAAATGATTAAAGAAACAAATGAAGAAGAAATTCTATTAAATATACAAAATATGATTGAAAATAATAGGAAAATTGAAAATGAATTTAAAGATATTTATAAAAAAATATCTGAACAAATTGAAAAATATGAATAGAAATTTTTATTAAATTTATAATAAATAAAGTTTATTTATTTTTCATAATATTTTATATATTAGGTGAATTGATTGGTTAGAGAATTTATTGAAATTAAAGATTTAGAAACTTTTAGAAAAGTAGCTGAGCAAAGCCCATTGATTATTCGTAAAGACCCATTTCTATTAAAAATAAATAAAAAATGAAATTATAAAATTGTATAAAGAAATAATCGAATTAAAAAAAAAGGGGGAGAAAGGAATTATTTGATTGCTTTGATTAATGTTTGTTGCTTTCGTTTTATTGTAAATCCTATGTATTTATAGAAATTTAATAGATTTTTCGCACGAATATAGATATAATAGTAATCTTCATTAGCCTTCGCAATTTTACCATTTGGAAGATGTCTAATGCTACCTTTCCTTGTTTTTAAATGTGGGCCTGTTGTTTTAATGCCAAAATATTTTTTTAGAAGATATTGAGTGTAAATTAATAGCTCTTTGTTTGTATTAAGGAGTCTTAGTATTCGCCTCCCCCCTCCTCTAATAAATTTTACATAAATACAACCATCTCCATCAAATAATGCTCTTAGAAAAGAAGCAACGCAATCTTTGCAATGCTCAATGTATGGTTTCAGTTCCTCTAATGGTTTATCCAAAATTTATAAAGTTGAATGCTATATCCTACTACTATCCATTGTTTCTTTATCTTTAACTGCTAATCGTAAGAGATAATTCCCGTTGTTAAAGTATTTATAGCCATCACTAAATATTGCTCCTTATAAAACTTCTATTAAAATATGGAGAATATTAAATGAAGAATATAAGAGATAAATTATGTTTTCATATAAAAAAATCTTCTTATTAATCGTATTATTTATACTTACTCTACCATTCCTTTTTCAGCAACCCTTTTTATCTTATAAAAATAGTATATTAAAAATTTAAAATTATTTAATATATGTTACATCATCTATATCAAAATCTTTTACTATTTCTAATTCTCCGGATTTTTTAAAGCCTAAGTAAGTTAGTTCAGGATAAAGTTCAAAGAGAGATTTATTTACCATTTTTGTTGCAATATGATCTGGGCCGAAAGCAAATTCTGTTATTTCTTTTATAAGAAAATTTACTTCCTCTTCTCGAATATGACCTAAACTATGAAGATATTCATGAAGAAGTATATTAAAAATATAAGAATTAAATTCTACTTTAGATTTAGTTAATAAAGCCATTGCATTTAGGATTGTTTTATTCATTACAATAGAATTAGAGCCTATTTGATGAAAAGCACCTATATAACTTGGCAATTCAATTAATATTAAAGATAACCCTGACCTATGCTCTCCTAACTTAATTTGAACTACTTTCTTTACAATTCTAAAAATATCATTAAAATTATTTGCTTGATTTAATTGATCTATGAATTTTTCCATTACTCGTTTTTTAATAATATACTAGTATAAATATATTTTCATCATTCTTTATTTTTAATCATTGCTACTAAAAGAATATCTTTTAAAAAAGAAAATTTATGAAAATATTCATGCTTATATACTAGAATAGTAATTATATTTTAGGATTATGAAGGAAAAAAGTATTTCTTCAAAAGAACATAAATATGTTTACTTAGAAGATTTACCAGGTGTTGGAGAAGCTACTGCTGAAAAGCTTAGAGAAATTGGTTACCATACTATAGAATCCCTTGCAACCGCTACTGTTTCTGAGCTTGCCGCTGCTGGTATAGGCGATAAAAAAGCTGCTGAAATTATTTCGATTGCAAGAGAAGCTATTGAAATATCTTTTGTAACTGCTAAAGAATTATCTTCTCTTAAGTCTTCTATTGGTAGAATTACTACTGGTAGTAAAATGCTTGATAGTTTAATAGCTGGAGGAGTTGAGACACAAAGTATTACAGAATTTTATGGAGAATTTGGCTCTGGTAAAAGTCAATTATGTCATCAATTAGCTGTAAATGTTCAACTTCCAATAGAAAAAGGTGGATTAAATGGTGCTGCGCTTTATATAGATACAGAAAATACTTTTAGAACAGAAAGAATATATCAAATGGCTAAGTATTTAAATTTAGATCCAGACGAGGTCGCAAGTAAAATAATATATGCAGAAGCCTATAATAGTCTTCCATTTAATGAACAAGTATTCATTATAAATGATGGAGAATTTCATAGAGTGCCAATAGGTGAAGTCGTAGAAAATAGAAGTAGTCATAATATTATGACTTTTGCTTTTGATCCAAATAATGGAAAGATAAATCTTTATCCAGTTAGCAAATTATTAAAACATACGATATCTTCAGGTTCTTTTTATAGAATAGAAACAGAATATGGAAGAGAAATAGTTGTAACAGGTTCTCATAGCTTATTTATAGGTGAACGTGTTCCTTATCCATATTTACGAAAGAAAGGGAATATGAGACCATTCGCATTCAGAGCATCTCTTCTTAAGCCAGGTGATAGAATAGCTATTGCGAAAAAGGTAGAAATACCATTAAAGGATGTTAAAGAAATAGACTTAGGAGAAGTTTTTAAAGAAAATTCTGAAGTTTATATAGATAAAAAAGAAGTTTGGCTTAAGCATACAGGTAGGAGAAAAACTCCAAAGGTACTTAGGAAGATGATTATAGATAAAGATCTTCTTTGGCTTATAGGATTATTTATTGCTGAAGGAGATTATACTATAGATAAAAGAAATAGGCTTATGGGAATAAGGATAACTAGTGACAATAAATCATTAATAAAAGCTATGAAAATTATAAAAAGAAAATTTAATCAATTACATGTTGGTTTATCTAAAGATAAAACACTTTATGTAAGAAGCAGACTATTAGCACTAATATTTGAAAGAGCCTTTAAAATTCCTAAAACTGGAAGAGGAAGGGATGCGCTAGAAAAGAGGGCCCCAGAGTGGATACTTACACTTCCACATAGGAAAGTGAAATATTTCTTAAAAGGACTTTGGGATGGAGATGGTTGGCATACAAATCCAAAGAAAGGTAGAATAATATTTACTACCTCTAATAAAGGATTGGCAGAAGATATTTCACTCCTTTTACTTAGATTTGGAGTAGTTGCTTCAATACAAAAACTAAAGAATGTTAAATTAAAATCAAATTGGAAACAACCATATAGAGTAGAGGCAGCTGGATTGAATATAAATAATCCTATAAAATTGGATAAGGTAAAGCAAAATCTTCATGCACCTACATTTGGGGATATAGTTTTTGCAAAAATCAAAAAGATTAAAGAAATACCGATTACAAGAACTACTACAGTTTATGATTTTTCAATTAAACCTGAAGGAAAAGAGATAGAGAACTTCTTAGGAGGGTATTGTGGAGTATATTGCCATAATAGTGATCATCAAGTTCTTTTACTTGAAAAATGTGATGAAATAATTAAGAAAAATAATATAAGATTGATAATAGTAGATTCTTTAACATCACATTTTAGAAGCGAATATGTTGGAAGGGAAACATTAGCAATAAGACAACAAAAATTAAATAAGCATTTACATAAATTAGTAAGACTTGCAAGAGCATTTAATGTAGCTGCAGTGATAACAAATCAAGTAATGGCTAAACCAGATGAATTCTTTTCACCATTTGCAGTATCACCAATAGGAGGACATATTGTAGGACATACAAGCCATACGAGAATATTTTTAAGAAAATCTGTTGGAAAAAATATTAGAATAGCTAGATTAACTGTAAGTCCATACTTACCAGAAGGAGAAGCAATATTTAAAATAACTGAAAATGGAATAGAAGATGTAGAGGAAGAAGAATTAAAGAAAAAGTAAATAATGAATACTAACTTTAAATCTATAATATTAAATCAATATTTTAAATTCTAAAAATAATAAAAAGGAGACCAACTTAATTTTTAATTAAAAAATAATTTTAAAATTTTTCTATTACTTTTTTTCTTATCACAGTTATTCCATATTTATCTTTCTTTAATTTGTATACATATCCATCTTTTGATAAATATCCTTTATCTTTAAGTTGTTGAATAAAACTTGGTGGAAAATTATGTATATAAGCATATTCCCATCTTCCAAGTTTTTTCCATGGAATTTCTTCAATTTCTTCCTTTTCTTTTAATTCAATTCTAGGGAGTGTAGTTTCTTTGCTTAATAATTCATCTATTAATAATAATGCTTGTGTTAAATATCTTCTAATTTCTAAAAGTTTTTCTTTTGACATATTTTT
>Ga0078972_1002916_pt2 | contig 13347 bp, 13 predicted proteins | sample YelNatPaOPGAMG01_FD_67568 | JGI IMG/M metagenome (GOLD analysis project Ga0078972, IMG submission 67568) | Hot spring thermophilic microbial communities from Obsidian Pool, Yellowstone National Park, USA - OP-RAMG-01 (SPADES assembly) (version 2) | ecosystem: Environmental > Aquatic > Thermal...
ATAAATCATTGCCGGAATATCTTAAAAAGCCATTACCATAAGAATTTCTCTACCGCCGAAGACAATCGCGAACTTGAAGACATGGCTATCCAGACTGATACGCCTTTGAAAGTAATTGAAAATCAGGAACTTGGAGATGCGATACAGAAAACGCTCGATAGACTGCCTCATGATTATAAGGAAATACTCCTCCTTGCCGCAGACGAACAGCTAAGTTATCAGGAGATTGCAGACTTAATTAATACTTCTACGGATGCAGTCCGCGGAAGACTCCACAGAGCGCGCAGGCTTTTTATCCGGTATTTCCAGAAGGACAAATAGAAACAACGATTTTTATGAAAAAGGAACAACTTAAAAAGGTTACACAAGAGACTGAACAGAACCTGAATGAGATGCAAAAGCAGGTTAAGAATGAGGTGCTTGAATTCAACACGGTCGAAGAACTGATTCGCTATGATTTAAACAAGGTTGAGTTGCCTGAAACATTATGGGATAGGATAAGGAAGAGTATATCAGGGATTCCGGCATCTGTTCCTTTCTGGAAAAGATTGTTTAAAAAACAATAATCCTCCATAATTATTTGGCATGAACATCCGGCAGGAAATTGAAACATTGATAAGAGCGCGGTATCCAATTCTTTATATCGTATCCTGCGAAGAGACACGCGTTCAGGAGGTAATAATAGATATAGCGAATAAACGACAGAAGAAGGCTTTTGAATGGAGTTTTAACACAGGTATAGTTGTTGCGGGAACGCCTATTCAATCTCAGAAATCTAAAAACCCTGCAACGCGTGACCCACTGATTGCCCTTGATCAGGTAATTGAACAGGTTGAACCGGCTATTTATATCTTCAAGGACTTTCATCCGTTCCTCACAAAATCCAATTTTGCGGTCATACGTAAATTAAAAGAAATAGCAATTCATCTGAAAAATAGTTATAAGACGATTATTCTTGTTTCGCCGGTGCTTGAAATTCCTGTCGAGGTTGAAAAAGAAGTTACTGTTTTAAATTTCCCTCTGCCGGAGAAAAGGGATCTTGCGGAGTTGCTCGATAAAATTATTGAGGAGGTCAGACAGTTCAAAAATGTGAAAATTGATCTCGACGAGATGGGGAAAGAACGGCTTGTTCAGGCTGCGCTTGGGTTAACCCTGAGTGAGGCAGAGAATGTTTTTGCCAAAATCATTGTAAAGGACGGAAAACTATCAGCTGAGGATGTTAACGAGGTGTTTTCTGAAAAACAGCAGATTGTTAGAAAGAGCGGTTTGCTCGAGTATTATTCATCGGACGACAATCTTGACAATGTTGGCGGATTGAAGGCGTTGAAGGAATGGCTGATTAAACGTTCCACCGCATTCACTGAACAGGCAAGGGAATTCGGGTTGCCTTCTCCAAAGGGAATTTTGTTAATCGGTGTTCAAGGTTGCGGAAAAAGTCTTTGCGCAAAAGCAGTTTCAAACCTGTGGCAACTGCCGTTGCTAAGATTCGATATTGGAAGAATGTTCGGAAGTCTTGTAGGTTCGTCTGAGGAAAACATGAGACGCGCAATTGCTGTTGCGGAATCTGTGGCGCCTTGCATTCTATGGGTAGATGAAATTGATAAGGCGTTTGCGGGTTCGCAGGGTTCCGGGACAAGTGATGGAGGCACAACAGCACGTGTTTTGAGCACATTCCTGACCTGGCTTTCGGAAAAGAAATCCCCTGTATTTGTGGTTGCAACAGCGAATGAGATTACCCAGCTTCCGCCTGAACTATTGCGCAAAGGAAGACTGGACGAGATATTCTTTGTGGATCTGCCTTCATATGAAGAACGTATGGAAATACTAAAAATCCATATTGCAAAACGGGGAAGGACTCCGGAAAAATTTGACCTCGGGCAACTTGCTCTGGCAACCGAAGGTTTCAGCGGGGCAGAAATTGAAGAGGCAATAATCAGCGCTCTTTATGATGCATTTTATATGAAGGCCGAACTTTCCACTGAATTGATACTCAATGCAATCAGACAGACAGTCCCGTTATCGAAGACAATGGATGAACATATCAACAGGTTAAGGGCATGGTGCGAAGGTAGAGCGAGAAACGCAAGCAATCAGCGGTCAAAGGCAAATTCGGAGGAATTCAGAAGAATGGAGATTTAATCTGAAATTCTTGCATAATTATTTAGATAAGTATAAATTTTAAGCATGAAAAAGGTAGCGGTCATATTATCCGGTTGTGGCGTTTTCGATGGTTCAGAAATTCACGAATCTGTGCTTGTTTTACTTGCCCTCGACAGAGCGAATGCTCAGGCGATTTGTACGGCGCCGGACATTCCACAGTATCATGTCGTTAACCATTATACCAAACAACCTGTCCCCGGAGAGGTAAGGAATGTGCTTGTAGAATCTGCAAGGATTGCGCGGGGCAATATTGTCCCTCTTAATCAACTAAAGGTCAGTGATATTGATGCTGTAATTCTTCCCGGTGGGTATGGCGCAGCTAAAAACCTTTGCAATTTTGCCATTGCCGGAGAAAATTTCACCATACATCCCGAAGTAGAGAAGTTCCTGAAAGAAGCGCATAATTCGGGCAAACCGATTGGCTTTGTATGTATTGCGCCTGCAATTGCGGCAAAATTGTTCGGAGATAAAAAAGTTGAATTCACAATTGGAAACGACAAGCAGACGGCTGATGTTCTTAGCAAATCCGGTGCCTGCCATGTAAATTGTACGGTTCACAATGCTGTTGTAGATAAGAAATTGAAAATTGTAACTACGCCAGCTTATATGCTTGCTACCCGTATAACTGAAGCCGAGGCAGGTATTAATAAACTCGTACAAGCTGTTCTGGAATTAGTATAAAGTTAGAATTAGTATAAAGTTAAACAGGTATTAATTATTCGGTAATTTTTCATAATCTAACTTTATTGTGAAAGATTATGAAAATACTTATCCTTCTTATTTAAAGCTTTCACGTTCAGGAGAATTAAAAGAACGTGTTAAGTCTGCTCTTGATATATTAAAATCATGCTCTTTGTGTCCGCATAATTGCAAAGTAAACAGGTTTAATGATGAAAGGGGGTTTTGCAAGATCGGACGTTTTTCTGTGGTTGCCAGTTATTTTCCTCATCATGGCGAGGAAGATTGTATAAAAGGCTGGCGCGGTTCCGGGACAATCTTTTTTTCAGGGTGTAACCTTCAGTGCGTTTTTTGTCAGAACTGGGATATAAGTCATTACAGGGCAGGGGAAGTTTCAGATGCATTGAGGCTTGCTGAGATAATGTTAGAATTGCAGGCGCTTGGATGTCACAATATTAATCTTGTAACACCTACCCATGTTGTTCCGCAGATCCTTGAAGCGCTTAGTGTTGCGGTTGAACGTGGACTTCGCCTACCGATTGTTTACAATACCGGCGGTTATGATTCTTTGGAAACCCTGAAGTTGCTGGATGGCATCGTAGATATATACATGCCGGATTTTAAAATATGGGATGAACAGGTTGCAAAACGGCTTTTACATGCAGAAGATTATCCGGAAATTGCACGTCAGGCTATTAAGGAAATGTGGCGTCAAGTAGGCGACCTTGTGATTGATAATTATGGTCTTGCCAGACGTGGGCTACTCATACGACATCTTGTTATGCCATGCGGACTTGCCGGGACAAAAGAATTTTCAGAGTGGCTTGTTCGTGAAGTATCAAAAGATACTTATGTAAACATAATGAGTCAATATCATCCTGACGGGTTAGTTCTGGAACCGGAGGGGAGGCAGCTTTTTAGGGATATTGCCCGGCGTATAACAGATGAGGAATATAGAATGGCGGTTCAGGAAGCAAAAAACGCTGGTATTCACCGGTTTGATTAAATTCCCAACTTTAATTTTGAGAATTCTCAATAATCGTGTAAATTTCTGTAGAAACCCCAAAATATGAAATCAGAATCAAATTGTGCCGTCTTTGGACGCGATTCAATTGCTCATATTTGGGGATTAATCGTAAACTACAAAAAAGGAGGCATTTATGCCATCACGAAGATTAAAGGAATACCTGGATAAGAATCAGGTAAAATACATTAGCATACAACACTCCCCTGCATATACATCGCAGGAGATTGCAGCAGAGTCGCATGTCCCAGGCAGGATTCTCGCAAAAACCGTAATTGTCAAAATCGAAGGCAAGATGGCGATGGTGGTACTGCCGGCGACGCGCAAAGTAATAATACAAGAATTGCGGCAAGCACTTGAGGCAGAAAAGGTTACGCTTGCCACAGAGGCTGAGTTTAAAGAACTTTTCCCGGATTGCGAACTTGGCGCAATGCCGCCTTTCGGCAATCTATATAATATGGAGGTTTATTTGTCGCCGGAATTGGCAAATAACGAGGAGATTGCCTTCAACGCCGGAACTCACACCGAATTAATAAAGATGTCCTATAAAGATTTTGAACGCCTGGTTCAGCCTAAGGTTATAAGTTTTACAACCTGAAGCGATCAGGCTCTTTCAATATATTTGCCGGTTCTGACATCAACGCGGACTTTTTCCCCTGTCTTGATGAAGAGCGGTGCCATGATTGTGATGCCTGTTTCAAGTGTAACAGGTTTCATCACGTTGCTTGCTGAGTCACCACGGACACCTTCCGGCGCTTCAGTAACTGTGAGGACTACACTTGGGGGAAGTTCAATCATTACAGCCTTATCTTCAACGAAAGTGACGGTTACTTCTGTGTTTTCGACAAGATAATCCTTGGCATCACCAACAATTTCTGGTGGCAGAGTTACAGTTTCAAATGTTTCCGGGTCAGTGAATACATAATCCTGACCATCTTTATAACTGAATTCCATCTTCTTTGTAGTCAGGGGGACGACATCAATTTTTTCTGTGGAACTGAAGCGCACTTCAGACGACCTGCCAGTGCGGATATTTCTCAATGTTGCCTGAACAAAAGCCCGCAGGTTGCCCGGCGTCCTGTGCTGGGCGTCTAAAACAATATTGATTTCGCCATTATAATTAATAGCCATTCCTTTTCTTAAATCATTCGCATTCGGCATACACTTATAAAAACCTAAAATTTTATTGTTTACTTTTTATTATCTTTACTCAATTTATCCCATCCAAAAACGGATGGAAATGCTAAAATATAACATAAATATAATAAATCAAGTTGTTTTTTAAATTTAAAAACCATTAATCGTTATAGGTGCTTTGACCCGATAAAAACTAATAAACCTTAAAATTTTTAAAAAATATAAAATTCTTAATATCGGAATGGTTAGATTGCTAAAAATAAAATATTTGTAAATTTGATGAATTAAAGTAATTTTACTAAAGATTCGGAATTATGCTGGCTGAGCGAATTTCAGAATTTTTGAGGCAAAATCGTATCAAAGTTACACGATTTTTTGTTGCTGTTTTTTTTCTAATTTTTCTTTTCAGTCAACACAAAATAGAGGAGAAAATTACATAACCACGGAATACTACCGGCATTTTTTAAAATCTGGTAATAAATTAATGGTTTGTTGTTTAGTTTTAGACGAATCCTGAGTGCTTTTTTGATTTCGAGGTTAAGTTAAGTGTCTTTTGCAATTTCATAAACGAATGAATTTGTCAGCCCAAAAATTGTGAAAAATATTCACTATGATTTCTTTATTAATTCTGCTTTTTGCGTTTTGTGGAACGGATTAGATATTGTGGCATCAATCCAATTTTCCGGTTTCAATAAGGCGTCTGAACCTTGCGAATAAATGTGTAGAATCATGTGGACCGGGAGAAGCCTCAGGATGGTACTGAACGCAGAATACTGGCTTCTTCTTATGCCTTAGCCCCTCAACCGTTTTGTCGTTCAGATTAATTCTATCGACTTCGACGTCAGCTGGAAGTGATTTTTCGTCCACAGCGAAACCGTGGTTTTGAGATGTGATTTCCACCTTTCCTGTAATGAGATCTTTCACCGGTTGATTGCCACCTCTGTGACCGAATTTGAGTTTATAAGTTTTACCCCCGAATGCCTGTCCAAGAATCTGATGACCGAGGCATATTCCAAAGATGGGGATTCCGGTTTTTAGTAAATCAGTAACTGCTTTTACAGCATAAGGAAGCGCTGCCGGGTCACCAGGACCGTTTGATAAAAATACACCAGCTGGTTTTTTACTCAGTACATACTCTGCCGGAGTAAATGCTGGGACAACATGGATATTAAAACCATGCCTACGCAAACATCGCAGGATGTTATATTTAATGCCAAAATCATAAGCAACTATAGGAATGTCTGCAGGCGGCAAATCTTCGAAAATATTTTTCGGATTCAGTTCTTCATACTTATTTCCTGATAATAACTTAAAATTTCTGCTTAAAGTTCCCTCAGGATCCCAGTCAAATGGCTTCTGATGTGTTACTTCCTTAACATAATCGTAGCCCACAAGTCCATGCCATGATTTTGCCTTTTCAAGGGCTTCCTCATCGGTAACATCTTCAGTTGAAATAAACCCATTCATTGCGCCGCGAACACGAAGTTTTTTAGTCAGCGCCCGGGTATCAATACCATAAATGCCGGGTATATTATTTTCTTTCAGATATTCATCTAAAGATTTTTCAGCACGCCAGTTGCTTACAACAGGCGACAACTCCCTTATCACAAACCCCGAAACATGGGGTTTCCATGATTCAACATCGAGCGAATTTACTCCATAATTGCCGATGTGTGGATAGGTCATTGTTACAATCTGCGCCTTGTAGGAAGGGTCTGTCAGAATCTCCTGATAACCGGTCATCGAGGTATTGAAACATACCTCGCCACACGCACTTCCTGATGCTCCGAAGGCGTATCCGTGATATATTGTGCCATCTTCAAGGGCTAAAACTGCTCTCTTCATTTAAATCCGTTAAATATTATTCAGAAAACCAGTTTATACAAGCGCAGGTTGAGATTTTATAGTTTCCAGATTACCTTGCCAGCCACAATTGTGATAACAGCGCGGCCTTTTAATTTCCAGCCACCAAATGGAGAATTTTTAGACTTGCTTGCTGATTCGGCAAGGTCAAATCGCCATTCTAAATCCGGGTTGAAAACAGTTATATCAGCGGGTGCGCCGACCGAAAGTGTTCCGCGGTTAATGTTTAACATTTTTGCGGGATTTACCGTCATCCGGGCAATAAGTTCAGAAAGGCTCATTTTCTTTGTGTGATAAAGCCGCATAAGTGAAAGTGACAGTGTTGTTTCGAGTCCAGTCATGCCAAATGGCGCAAAGTCAAATTCAACCTCTTTTTCATAAGAACAATGAGGTGCATGATCGGAGGCAATTATGTCGAGAGTGCCATCAGCTATTCCTTCTATAATGGCATCCCGGTCTTTAGCTGAACGCAAAGGCGGATTTACTTTGAAATTTGTGTCATAGGAATGCCAGAAGACATCGTCAGAAAAACCAACTCCAGATTCAATTAATGATTTGCCATCGCCTTTCCAGAACTTATCGCTTCCTGCAACAGCGTTATCAGTTAGTGTAAAATGGTGAGGACAGGCTTCGGCTGTTATTTTTACTCCTCGTTTTTTAGCGTCGCGGATTAATTGCACGCTTTTAGCTGTGCTTATATGCTGGCAATGAACATGCGCGCCTGTGAGTTCAGCAAGTAAAATATCACGCAGGACAATCATTTCTTCTCCTGATGCGGGCCAGCCGCGAAGACCAAGGGCGATACTCCAATATCCTTCGTGCATTACACCGTCGGTTACGAGTGAATAATCCTGGCAGTGATCCATCACGGGTAAATTGAACATGTTGGCATATTCGAGCGCCCGACGCATAATTTCGTTGTTCTGGACGCAGTGTCCGTCGTCGGTGATTGCTACGACTCCGGCTTGTTTTAATGAGCCGATTGGAGCGAGTTCTTCACCGGCAATGTTTTTCGTAATAGCGCCTGCAACAAATACATTAACGACACCACTTTTTGATGCCTTTTCGGCAATTAATGCCACGTTAGCAGGATTGTCTATTGCAGGGGAGGTGTTTGGCATGCAAACCACGGACGTGAAACCGCCACGAGCGGCTGCTGCGGTGCCGGTAGCAATAGTTTCTTTTGCTGATTGTCCCGGTTCCCGCAGGTGCACATGGCAGTCAATCAGCCCCGGACAGACAATATTCCCTTTAACATCAATTTTCTGGATATCTGGGGGGGCATTTTTCAAAACATCTTTGCCAATAGCCTTAATTTTGCCGTCTGAAATAAGGACATCAGCGATGCCGTCGAAATTATTAGCCGGATCGATCACTCTTCCGCCAATTAAAGCAATTCCGTTCATCGAGAAAAAAGATTATAATAAAAATGTTGACAACGCAAGAATCACTATTAATATTTTCTTTAATGATGCGGGTGTAGCTCAGTGGTAGAGCACCAGCCTTCCAAGCTGGCTACGCGGGTTCGATTCCCGTCACCCGCTCCATTTTTTAATGTAAATTTTCCAAATCCCGTTTTTGTCGGAGTTCTTCTGTTAATAACATTCGAATTCATGTTTTTTATAATCCCGACCACATTGAAAACGTGCGTGTTCTGGTGTATTTTAAAATAGACCGCGGAAGGGTGGAGAATCGCCTCCTGACCATGTATTTCTGGGCTCTCATAGAGTCCGGTTAGAATGTCAGGGGGAGGAAAGTCCGAACTCCACAGGGCGCGATGCCGCGTAACCCTGATATCAGCATTGCTGGTATTCGGGATAAGCGCGGGCAGAAAGTCCGAAAGGGCTTTCTGACGGAAAGTGCCACAGAAAACAAACCGCCCGTGTTTGGTGTAACAACCGGACATGGGTAAGGGTGAAAAGGTGGGGTAAGAGCCCACCGCGTCTTGCGAGAGCAAGACGGCACGGAAAACCCCATCGGGAGCAAGGCCAAATAGGAAGCCTATGGAGTTGCCCGCTCCGTGGCGGTGGCTGTTCTGTCCGATAAAAAAGTCACCGTCGGGCTTCGGGTTAGGCCGCTTAGATAAATGATTCTCTCCCTCGCAGAAATGCGGGGCAGACAGAATTCGGCTTATAGCCCTTTCGCGGTCATTTCTATTTATAGTAAAGCACAGATGGAGAACTGATATTTCCGCATCTATCAACTGCTGAAACAGCTATCACTTCAGGCAACGTCTCCACGTGAATTGAAAAATCAAGAATTTCTCCGGAGATTATTTTTGAATTCCACGTTGTTTTTATTTTCACCTGAATAAGCCAGATGAATGGTTTTTCGCGACTGCGGGGCTCAATATGAATGATGAGGTTTTGATTTTTTGCAGTCGAACTGACATAGACTTTTGGCGGAGATGGCGATGAATGGTCGAGCCATGAATACTTTGGAATAAGCGCTGGTTCGCGATAAATTTCCAAAAGTCTATCCACAATCATGTCTTTGTTTTGCATAAGCGATGATGCATTCCAATGAATATGTCCAGAAACATCAGGCGTTTTTCTAACGATCCGAATTTGCTCTATTATTTCATTTGATTCCCAGCCTTTACCGACGCGGGACGTATTCAGTCCGGGCGCTATTATCCGTTTTTTTGAATTCTGGGACGCCCACCATCTTAGTAAGACTGGGAAGCTTTGCGCTTTTTCACTAATCTGCCAATATAATTGCGGAGAAAAGTAATCCAGCCATCCGTTATTAAGCCATTTCTTAGAGTCTGCATAAATCCGTTCATAGGCATCCATACCCCGTATTTGTTCAGGGAAACCCGGTCGCCATATTCCGAAAGGACTTATTCCGAATTTTACGTGGCTTTTTACAGAGTGTATTTGCGAATAAAGTGAATGAATAAACTGATTGATATTCTCACGTCGCCAATCTTCGATAGACAATTTTCCGCCAGCAGATTTATATTTGCTGTATGAATCGCTATCGGGGAAAGGGATTTCTCTGCCGGCAGCGTCTTTTTCCGGATACGGGTAAAAATAGTCGTCAATGTGAAGTCCATCAATATCGTATCTCCTTACTATATCGAGAATCACTTTTGTAGAGTATTCCTGCGCCTGTTTGGAACCCGGGTCTAACCAAAGTTGTTTTCCGTATTGTTTAACAATCGAGGGTGTCGTACGGGAAATGTGATTATTTGAGATTGGACTTTTTGAGGTTGTGTGTCGCGCCCTGAACGGATTAACCCACGCATGAAGTTCAAGACCGCGTTTGTGCGCTTCTTCAACTGCAAATTCAAGCGGGTCATATAGCGGCGTGGGTGGTTTTCCCATTTCTCCCGTCAGATATTCTGACCATGGTTCATAATGAGATATGTAAAAGGCATCGCAGGATGGGCGAACCTGAAAAATTACTACATTAAGTTTTAACTTAACAGCAAGGTCGAGAATTTTTATTAGTTCGGATTTCTGCTGGTCAACCGGCAACCCCGGTTTTGATGGCCAATCAATGTTGTTTACTGTTGCTATCCAGACACCCCTGAATTCACGAGCCAGAGTAGGGGGAGTAAGCTTTGATGTTGGCACATACGCAGCGCAGACTACGTGACAGACTGCAAAATAGATAATAACTGACGGTAAAATTATTTTATTCCGAAGGAAAAACTGCGTCATATATGCATTATTTTTTATTATCAATCGGTGGAAATGGAAACACCTCAGAGGGGATGTGTTCTCTGACAAGTATTTCTTCGAGTTTTTTTACAATCTCAGGGTATTCAGATATCACATTGGTTTTTTCGTACGGGTCAGTTTTCAGATTAAAAAGTTCTATCGTGGTTTTTTGATTGCGTCGCAGCATGCTGGTTTTAATCAATTTCCAATCGCCCATCCGTACGGCTTGCTGTCCACCATAGCCTGGGAACTCACGGTAAAGGAATGGTTTTGGCGGGGCGTTTTTTCCAAATAGTATAGGAGCAAATGAAACGCCATCACAATCTTTTGGAATAATGGCGTTTCCACCGCATAGGTCTAAAATCGTGGGAAGCCAGTCTTCAAATCCGCAGACATAATCGCTGATCTTGCCTGATTGAATATGGTTTTTCCATCTGACGACCAATGGCACTCTGATACCACCTTCGTATAACGAGCCTTTATAGCCTCTTAAACCGCCAGTAGAATTGAAAAATTCGGGGTCAGTCCCGCCAACTTTTAATACCGGTCCGTTATCTGATGTAAATACGAAAATAGTGCTCTCTTCTAATCCAAGTGATTTAATCAGATTAACCATTTTGCCTATTTCATTGTCCATTCTTGTAATCATTGCTGCATAAGCAGCTCGCGGAGAGTAGTGGGGTAGGTAGCCGTTTCCGCCAAGGTATGGTTTGTCATCAAATTTTCCGAGGTATTCATTCAGGGAATCCTGTGGAACCTGTAAAGCCACGTGTGGCACAGTTGTTGCCCAGTAAAGGAAAAATGGTTTATCTTTGTTTTGCATAACAAAACTCCGGGCTTTTTCAGAAATGACGTCTGGAGAATAAATTTTACCGATGTATTTTTCGTAGTTTTTTGGATTTTTCGGGTCTGCGTCTGATGGGAATTTCTGATAGGCTGGAATTTCGGGATTATCGAGCGGGACTTTTTTGTCATTTTCCCACAAATAAGTTGGGTAGTAATTATGCGCGTGGCGCTGACAGTTATAGCCAAAGAAATAATCAAACCCTTGCTTAAGGGGTGATCCAGTACTATCCGGCGCGCCAAGTCCCCATTTGCCAACCGCGCCTGTTGCATAGCCAAGTTTTTTTAATAATTTGGCAATTGTTATCGTGTTTTCAGGAATTGGATATTGACCTTCCGGTTTTGCCTCTTTGTTATCCCTGATGAATGCATGTCCAGAATGCTTGCCAGTTAAGAGGACACAACGAGATGGCGCGCAAACAGGACTGCCTGAATAATGCTGTGTGAACCGTATGCCTTCGCTGGCTAATTTGTCTATATTCGGAGTTTTGATAAATTTCTGACCATAACAACCTATATCGCCATAGCCAAGGTCATCGGCAATAATAAAAATAATATTCGGGGGTCTTACTTCGCAAAGCTCAGAAGATAAACGTTGAGAAAGGCGGTCATTGTATTTGCGAGCGCCATGCCCTTTTGTTGAAGTGGCTTTATAAGAAGAATTGTAATGATTATATTGACAGCAAGACAAAACACGCTTGTTTTCATAGGAGTTACCGTGTCGCCGGTTGCAAAGAAAGCGCGCGCAAGGATGTTGACGGTAGAAAAAGCAATTAAACCGGGTGCAAGAAAAATGAGTGCCATTGCCACTCTGTATGTTGAAATTTGTGTAAATTGCCCCCGTTCGAATAACAATCGGACTATTGGTTCAGCGAGAACTGTAAGAAGAATTGAAGCAATCATGTTTACAAAGATAAGATTTTCCATGCCATCACGCAGTGTTGAACGATATTTTTCGTAGTTTTTTTCCGCAAATAAACCAGAAAGCGTAGGCAAAAGGTAAGTAGCGATAGAGATGCCGAAAACGCCTTGAGGTAATTCCATCAATCGTACAGCGTAATTAAATGATGCGATTATTGAGGGATCGACGCCGAATGCAATTGATTGTGTAACAAGCATATTAATCTGATAGGCAGCGACGCCGATTGTCCCAGGTAACATTCGTTGTATTACAATTTTAACTGTTGGGTCGTTAAATGGTGATATAAACCGAAATCTATAGCCTTCTTTGAACAATATCGGCAATTGAAAAGTCGCTTGCACAATGCCTGCGACCAAAACCCCAATGGCAAGTCCATAAATTTGCTTTTCAAGGGTGTTACCCATTCGTGGCGCAAGAACGAGGACTGAAAGTATCATGACCACATTAAGCATTGTGGCACCCATAGCGGGAACAAAGAAGTGTCCGCGAGCATTCGCAATTGCTATGAAAATCGCTGCGAGGCAAACAAGGAGCATGTACGGGAACATCATTCGCAGAAGTTTTAGCATCAACGCTGTTTCATCCTCGTATTTTTTAAATTCAAGGACAACAGTGATGCCAATCATCACAGCTATAGTAATTATTAAGCCGGCAATTAATAGACCCGTAATTACCGCATTAGCTGCCCGCCACATCTCCGCTTCGCCGTCGAGTTTCTCTTTTTGTTTAAATATGGGAATAAATGCTGCGGTTAAAGCGCCTTCACCAAGCAGACGACGAAACAGATTGGGTATGGTGAAAGCAAGCATAAAAGCCCCTGCCACCCAGCTGTCTCCCATGAACCGCGCGTAAACAATCTCGCGCACCATTCCAAGGATGCGGCTGGTAAACGTGGCGAATGCTAGAGCGCCCGATGATTTCAGTAATTCCGACACAACAGAAAAGAAAATTATCCCTATGAATTAATTTATCAATCAGAAAAAATTTATTTAGACAGACTTAAGACTCAAAACGACACGATGATTGTTTCTCCGCTATAAATTTGAGAAATT
>Ga0078972_1008524_pt1 | contig 13345 bp, 17 predicted proteins | sample YelNatPaOPGAMG01_FD_67568 | JGI IMG/M metagenome (GOLD analysis project Ga0078972, IMG submission 67568) | Hot spring thermophilic microbial communities from Obsidian Pool, Yellowstone National Park, USA - OP-RAMG-01 (SPADES assembly) (version 2) | ecosystem: Environmental > Aquatic > Thermal...
GATGGTGAAGAGGGGAATTCCAGCAGCTCTAATAGAGGGATAGTTGTGCCCTAGCAGAACTATGGCTGTTGAGTGCCAGAGGCCCCATATGAATCCTATAACAACAGTGCTCCTGAGGTCATCTTTCCTGCCCATGAGGTCGAAGAGATAGCCCCTCCATCCTATCTCCTCACCCAGGGCATATATGGAGTTTATCGTGATAGCCGCTGGATAGCCAACAATAAGCTGTGCTATTAGTAAAATCCTCGCAAAATCCTCATTTATAAGCCCTCCGCTTTCCTTTACAGCTATTCTCACAAATTTCTCGATGGATAGCACGCCAAGAACTGCCGATAGCAGGAGGAATATTCCAAATGCAAGATATACTATAAGAGGGGCTAGAAGAAAGTGCTTTATTGTCCTCCTGCTGAAATTTACATATCTTTTAATGGATTCCCTGATGCTTCGTCCTTCGAGATGCAGGCATAAAGCTGTTGCAGCTGTGGGAGCATACATCCTCAGGAGACCCCATACCATTGCAGCCAAGCTGCTCATAAGGGCATTCTGGGGATTATAAGGGCCTCCTGTCATTAATGAGTTGTAGAGAATTAGATCCAAGATAAGAGCAAGTCCAAATGACATAACTATGTAAATTGAAATTAAAGATCTTAAGCTCACGAATTCACCCTCGCTTTCCTCTTATCTAGGATATTAAACTTGCTGTTAAGCTTAGAGCTATTAAATGATATTCATTAGATCTCTCGAAAAACTCTCCAGAAAGACTTGATTTACTGTATTCATCCTAGGACGAGCTACAGTAGGGATATAAGGATAGTGAGGATCAAGCTTATGGCCACTGCAGGCACTAAGTACTTGTACACTCCGGAATACCTCGCCTTATAATACTCCAACGTTAGAACAAGGCATAGATGAACTGGAGAGAGCATAACTCCGAGATAGCCACCAGTATAGCTTATCAGCAGAAAGATATCCTTTATATTAGAGGAAGTTCCTATTATCTCGCTCAGCAATGGGAATGCTGTGCCGGTGTAAACGTATTCTCCAGCAGTTGTTATCCCTATTATGAAGGTTATCAGAAAGCAGAGCGAGAGAGCTGGTATGCTCCTCGATACCATGAAGTTGTATAGAGCTAGAGCAGCGTTACTATCGTACACATATTGAGTGAACATAGTCACAGCAACTACCACAGCTAATATCTTGAAGGAGAGGGCAAATTTCAGCCCCTCTTTTACCTCCTTTTTCGAGGGCCTGGTATATATGGTCACTATTAATGCGGATATAAGGAGAGATAGATCTACTGGGAGTCTGATTATGAAGATGAGGATCACTAAAATCAAGAAGGGCCAGAGATTCATCAAAGCTCTGTAGCTAACCTTCTCTCTTTCAAATGAGCTGTTGAATTTCCTGATCCCCAAGGCAAAGAGGAGAAGACCAGCAACATACGATGCTATAGCAGCGGGATATGTGGCCTCTATTATCCTAACTACAGATGTCTTGAGAATCACTGATGCTATTATTATAGATTGGAATATAGGCCATACTGGTATAGTTACATGTCTGAACCAGTAATTTATGAAAGTAGCAAAGTCGCTATCTAACTTCTGCTTCTCCATATAGTGCTCCTTCATCATCATTGCTGATACCAGCGCTCCTCCAGGCATCGGTATGAGACCTATCAGGATTGGAATGAATATAGAGGCAAACCTGGGGCCCAAGCTGACGGCAAAATTTGTGATTCTATCAAGTATCCCACTTACCTTCATCATATATGAGAGAAAGAGGGCAGATGAGAAAGCCGTTATGAGGGAGAGAGTGCTTCTCGAGAATATACCCCTGAAAGTTGATTCAAGAAACGATATTCCAAGCGTTAGGACTCCAAATGATATTGCTGAGGCTAGGACAGCTATATGAACTTCCTGCTTCGCTATCAGAAGTCCTATGAGTAAGGCTATAGATATAGCGAAGCTGAGGACGGGATCTATCATCAGATGCCGGCACCTTCATCCTTCTTTAAAAATATTTTACATAAGGATCGCGGAGAGATTGGCTTTATTGGAATATATCTTCGACTCAATCTAATACTTTAATATAAGGAAAAGAAAATTGCATTTATTTTTCTAGAATTTTAAGCTTCATCGGAGAACTCTCAACTGATCATAAGATTTTTAAGGGAGAAAGAATCAATAAGTAAGATGGAGATAGCTGTCCTGACATTTCTTCTGATTATAGCTGCCTTTTTCCTGATAACAGTGGGTATGCTGCTCCTCTTTCTGCATAGCTTGAGAGAGGGAGGAAAGGTAGAAGGAGGAGGAGTCCTTGTAATAGGTCCGTTTCCGATAGTTTTTGGCACAAACCAGAGGATAGCAAGAGATCTTATGGTAATAACCCTGATATTCATGGTAACAGTCGTGCTTCTGTTCCTCTTCATGCTGAGGTGGTGAGATGAGAGAGATAGGCTTTATAATGATATTCCTAGGAGTTCTCCTTTTCCTCGTAGCGGCAATGCTTCCCATGTTATCGCTTGCAAAGGGAGTTGAGATAAGCGGAGGGGGCTGTATAATCATACTCTTCTTCCCCATATGCTTTGGCTATGGAAAGGCATCTTCTTTGCTTATCCTTGCATCTATAATCCTAGCGATAGTGCTTATGGCCTTCAGCTACCTCATCTTCAGGACTATTTCCAGATATTTTCCCCTCCTGTCCCGGTCTTGGGCACAATAAGCCATATATGGTAGAACAGCGTCGTCTTGAATGCTCTGGGTATCTCAGCTATGAACTCCAGCAGGATGCCATCAGCCATCTCCGCTCCAGAGATATAGTTGACTTTCTTAAGCATTGCATGAAAAACTCCAGTCGGAAGGAAGAAAGCAAGAGCTAAGCTCTTAGCAAGTTGACCAGCGGATACTGTCACACCCTTGGAACTTCCTACTCTCTCCAGAGCCTTCTTGGCCTCATCTCTGTCAAGTTCCCTGAAATCAACACTCATTTTTCCCAGAATTTTCACAAGATGTTTCCTGGCAATCAGGCCTAGGCTAAAGGTCTTGGAGGCTTTATCCATAAACCTCTTGCTGAAATACAACATGAAGGGCTCTGATTCCATATGCATCATAAAATGTCTAATTTATAAAGATTTGCTTTCTATAATCCTGTAGGAAAACATCTGGAAGGATAGCCCTCAAGTTATTAACGCTCATCTTTCTACCCTCTTAGTATTTCTCCTTCTTCCTAACAAAACTGAAAAGAAAGCAAAGAGATGGTGGAACTTGATACAAGATGACCTGAGGAAGGCGAAATGCAAGTCAGGATGGGGAGGATACAGCTTGAAGGGAACGTGGTAGGTTCAAAAAGGTTGGCAGCTAGCTCGTCCTGTTGTTCGATCCGGATCTTAAACTGGAGTCAAGAGCATGGGGGAAGCACTTCATCATCTCCATTTGGAAAGATATCACTCGCAGTTCTCCTCGGGAGCTTCTCAGCTTTCTTCTTAAAATCCTGTAAAGAATAGTAAATTACTCTATAGCTAATTCAATTAGATTAAATCTTTTTATTTCTAGTTTCCTATTTTTCTTAATGCAAAGGACAATTGGCAGATTTCAGGTCATGGCGCTGCTTCAAGCAGCCAGATACTATCTTTTGAAAGGGGATTTGGAGAAGGCAAAATCCTTTGGGCTTAACAGAGCGATATTTTATGCCTGGGCCAAGAGATCGGGAAAGCCTGTGTTTCAGAGAAAAAGGACAGCAGGAGCATCAGCTCCATCTATACCATCCAGAGCGAGGGAGGTAGAGGCCTTGGGGAATGAGAACGCATATGTGAACGATGAGGGACTTTTTGTAATAGGGAGTGAAGTTCAGAGGCCGGAGGATTATGATAGGGAGATTGTAAGGAGGATAGAAGCTGTAATTCCATATGAGGAAGCGTGGAATGCAGCCATAAACTACTTAAAGTCTTTTCCATGGATGGAAGGCGAGAAGGCTGTAAGGGGAATCCGGATTAATCGATGCTATAAAGCGAGCTATCATCCTGACCTCCTCCTCATCCACATATCCAGGAACTAACAGCGTGCTTGCTGAGAAAAGAGGAACTTCAGGCCTCTCCTTTGAAAGAAGAAGTGCTTCCCTTGCATTTTGATATAGCACTCCTATTTCCCTGCCTGTCAACGCTTTATAAAGTCTGGGATTCCATGCCTTGAGATCAAACTTCACGATTCCACCGCTCTTCATCGAGGTATCCATAACTGCCCTCATTATTCTGGTGTTAAAGTGGCCGTTTGTCTCCCAGCATATCCTCATGATCCTGTCCTTGAAAATCTCCATTGCTCTTCTAGCAACAAGGAGGGCATTGGAGACCTGAGGAGATGGATCCCCACCGAAAAAGCAGATGCATGTCACCCTCCTGGATGCCGCTTTTAGAAGGGTTTCTGTGCTGACAACAGGTTTCTTTGCCTTTAAAATATCCCTGAAGAACCAGTTCTGGCAGAAAAGACAGTCTAAATTGCAGGTCCCATAAAAGACAGCTAAATTGTAGTAACCCGACTCTGGACCATTTCTTAAAGCCCACTTTGGATATCCCAGCCCAGTTGATGCAGGACAGAACCAGTAGTTGACGCAGTTCGTCGGTATCGGGTCATAATAATACTCCAAAAGACCATGAGAAGGTGCTCCTGCCAGATTAACCAGCTTTCCACCAGCATTTGAGACTATTCCACAGTATCCGACTCCCCCATCAGGTATAACACATTCTGCATCACAAACCAGACATTTCACCCCCTCTCCCTTAGGAGGGCTGAGGGGCAATCCAGCTCTAGCAATCTTATGGGCAGATAATGCGAGATCAACAGCACCTGGATCGCTTCTGATGCACTCCAAGCAGACCCCTAGCGAGCTTGATATAAGGGGGGATCTCCTTCCACATATCCGGCACTCTCCCAAGCCGATCCCTGTATATGAGAGGTTTTCATATAAAAGGGGTTTTCATATAAAAGGAATCTTCTTTCTGCGGGTAGCTGATCCTATCCATAAAACTAGTGTATACGCTATGAAAGCTTTAAATACTGAATTGAATGCTTAAGTAACTCAAAAGATAGCAGAGATCAGCAAGAATAGTCCCTTAAAAACCATAAGAGGTGAAGATCCGTGCTGAAGCAGTCTAGCAGCATTTACATGATCTCCTCCAGCTAAATCTACCGGGTGATTAAGTGGAAGAATGTGTTGTCTTTGACATAGATAATACCTTGTTCGATTCTAGAGAAAGGTTCGATGTTGTTGCAAGAAGATTTGGGATAATATCTCCAAGAGAGCTCCCCTTTGAGATACAGAAGGAGTTCTGGAAGAGCTATATGGACCCAGCACTTCTGAGCCTTGACAGGCCTATAGCTAGGGCAGTTGAAATGGCAGTTTTGGCTAGGAGAAGAGGGCTGAGAGTGATCATAATAACAGGAAGGTATGAGCGACTTAGGGCTGACACTGTTACTCAACTGGTGCAAGCAGGTGTTCCCTTTGATGCTCTGATCATGAGGCCTGAGGACAACTATCAGGAGGACAGGGATCTAAAGCCGTTCTTGGTGAGAAGAATCAGATGTAATGTGGTTGAATATCACGACGACGATCTTGACACCCTGCTTGAGATAGGAAAAATGTTTCCAAGAGCTCTGTTGTTTCTACATAGGCCCGATGGAACCTTTGACATAATCCAGCAGGAGAACAGAAAGGGTCGCTAAAATAGCCAAGCTACTACCCTCTACTCTGCAAATCTCGAACTCTGCTAAATGTCAGAGACCAGTTGAGATAACAGAATTCGCATAATTCCAGATAAAACTGTTATCTCAGGCTTTTTCGCTTTCATCACTTCTGCAAGCAAGCTTTGAGATCTTGGAAAGGTATCTTGATATTTTGACCACTTCCTCAGACACCTCTCTTATTCTTCCATCCTCAACCACCATATATCTTCTCATCGGAGGATTTCTCACTATTTTGCAGACCTCCTCCACCGTATGGTGAAGCTGAACGCAGTGAAGGGAGCCATCTACTGTTAGCACAGTTATCTCGTCATAATCTCCTCTAGCCAGAATTCCAGCCAGCTTAAAGCCTATCATGTTGGCATGTTCTTCCTCAAGGCAGCAGCTCAGCTTTGCATACCCATCAAATTCCTGTAATAGCTTTTCATCGAGACATGCTCCATACAAAAGGATCTTTCTGAAGCTCCTGAGGTAACTCGATCTGACATTCGTATTCATCAGCTTGGGCATAGAGAAAGAGGTATGTTCGAGTTAAACCTTTTCATTCTTATCGATTGGAGGCTTCTTCTTGTGTGCATGGATTCAGATATGTTATGCCGATATCTTCTTCTATGAAACTAAAAATTTTTACCTCTCCTGTGTAGTATTTCGCATGGAGGAGTGCCTGAAATTTCTGATGAGCAGGAGAAGCATAAGACTTTTTGAGGATAGAGAGGTAAGTGATGAGCTGATAAGAAGGATTTTAGATGTGGCTAGATATGCACCAAGTGCCAAAAACTCCCAACCATGGGAGTTTGTCGTGGTGAAAGATGAGGAGATAAGAAAGAGACTCGCATCAATACATAGGTATGCATATCCTCTGCAGAGAGCTCCTATTGCGATAGCTGTTCTCTGCGATCCAAAGCTATCCCCTGACTCATATCTAGCTGATTGTGCGAATGCTACAATTTACCTAATGCTTGCTGCTCATGCTTTAGGTCTTGGCACGGTTTGGATTCAATCACTGAGAAATGTAAAGGAGATCAATGAGATAATAGGGGCTCCTGAGGAGAGGATACCAGTTGCATTAATAGCTCTAGGGTGGCCTGCTGAAAAGCCTGAGGCTAGGCCTAGGAAGGAGTTGAGTGAGATAGTTCACATAAATAGATATGGGAACAAGATGAAATAGGTGGTTCCAATGATAAAAGCAGTTTCCTTCGACCTCTGGTTCACTCTCATATGGGAAAATCAGGAGGATGAAAGAGAATACACGAAAATGAGGATGGAAGCAATTCATAACTCTCTTAGGGAGCTGGGATTCAATATATCCCCTGATGATATCTATTCGGCATATGCTGAGACAAAGGATTTCAGGCTCTTCACAAAAGTTGATGAGCTGATGAGAATAATTATCCTGAGCTTGGGATTAAACCCGGATGAAGAGATCGTGAGGAAGGTTGCAGAAGCATATGACACCTCAACTGATTCATTTAAGCCTAGGGTAAATGAGGAAGCACTTGATGTCATTCCAGAGCTGAGGAAAGCAGGAGTAAAGGTAGCAATCACGACATCGACTTCCTTCAGCGGAAGGGCTGTGAGGAACCTTCTGAAGAATGCTGGAATTTATGATGTGGACTGTGTGATATCCTCCTCAGATATAGGCTGTGTTAAGCCCCAGAAAAAGGTCTTTGCCAGCTTAGTGGAGGAGCTGAAGGTAAATGGAGAAAACATAGTTCATGTGGGTGATTCCTATATTCATGACGTTGTCGGGGCCATAAACTCAGGGTTAAAGGCAGTTTACTACCCAAAGCTTGCCGAATTGAGAGGATCCAAAATAGCTAGGTGTAAGATAGCTCCTGTAATATGGAACTTGAGGGATCTGTTGCATCTAATTGAGTGATGGGAATGTCAGGACCTGAGGAGATAATCTGGATCATAACGGGTGCTTGTAATCTCAACTGTCCCTACTGTTACGCCAAACAATATGCAGATGAGGAGGAGATTTCAGGGGATGCTGTGCTAGAGCTTCTTGAGGAGGCCTCTAATGAAGGTGTTAATGAGGTTAACTTCACGGGAGGAGAACCTCTGCTGAGAAAGGATATCTTTAGAATTCTGAGAAAAACCGTGGACCTTGGAATGGATGCAAGCCTCTTCACAAATTTGATGAAGATGGACCGGGATAAGGCTGTGGAGCTATGCAAGCTGGATATCTATGTGCTCACGAGTTTAGATGGACCGAGGACAGTTTATGAGAGAGCAAAAGGTTCAGGATCTTGGGACAGGTTCATAAGAGGAGTCGAGCTTCTCAGAGAACATGGAGTTCCATTTCATATAAATATACCTATATCAAAAATAAATTATAGTGTAGTAGGGGAAGCTCTGAGAACTGCTGATAAATTAGGGGCTAGAAGCATATCGATGATTCCATCGATAGCATATGGAAGCTCCGTAATAACGGGCTCATTTATCACCAAGGATGAGCTGATCTCAGCTCTCAGGATTGCTGATAACACAGCTGAAGAACTCGGTATAAAAGTAAGTGTCTGGTGCGCTCCATTTCTCGGTATACTTGGCCTGAAAAATCTCAGATATGAAAACTGCAGGAACTGGAGTGTTATGGACATATCTCCAGGGGGAAAGGTGCTTTTATGTGATGTGATGGATGTTGAAGTCGCAGATATAAGAGAAGGGATTGCAAAAGCTTGGGAAAAGTTGAAGGAGCATCCTCTGATGAGAAAAGCAATGGAGTTGCCAGAGGAATGCAGAGGCTGTCCTATCTCAGATATCTGTCTTGGAGGATGTTATGCTAGAGCATACAACTGCTGGAGAAAGCTTCCCTCACCAGATCCTCTTTGTCCAAGGATAAAGAAGGTAAATTGCTGATTCTGTCGTATAATAATGCTTGTTCTGTCCTTGTAAGCTGATTTAAAGGCTCCATTGCTCCGGGCATTTTTTAGTTAACTCGTAGCATTAAGCACGTACCTACTGAACATATGCGACTTTATAGCTAACTAAAAGCTGCCAAGAGCTTGTATTTTCGAGTCTAAGAAGTAACCACTTTTCTTAGGTGCACGGCTGATTGCAGACTTCCGATAACTTCTATCTATGAACGTGATCATCATGATTACAATCATCATGAACATATTCATAAATATTTCCTGTGAAGTTGTAGGGATATCTTCGGGACATGTCAGATCTGTCTTTCTTGCTTTTTAGTGAATATCTTTTTCCTATTCATAGATATTCCAAAAAGGAGATTTCTTGAATGTTCAGGGCAGAATTTTCACAGGGTGAAGAGGATCTTTCTTCTTCGCTTGGAGATATTATTGTCTTAAACTTTGGAAGTTTGAATCCCAAACGCCAGAAATCTTTAAGTAATTTATCATCGCTAATGTACATGTGAAGAGCTATGCTATCCCCCTCCTCTTGGTAATTCTCCTCCTAGCGACATCAGAGACCATTATAGTAGTTGATCTGAGCTATCCAATAACGGAAGGAGCAGTCTCTCTTCTGGAGGATGCGGTAAATCTAGCTGGACAGATCGGATCCAAGAAAGTCGTTGTAATACTGAACACAAACGGCGGTACTCTATCAGCAACTGAGAAAATAGTAGATCTCATGAAGAAATCAGGCATAAGCTTTGCTGTCTATGTTCCCCCGGGTGGAAGAGCCTTTTCAGCGGGCTCAATAGTGTTGCTTGCATCAAGGGTGGCGGGAATGGGATCTGGAGCAGTGGTAGGGGCTGCTCAACCGAGGCCATATGATGAGAAAGTGGCAAAAGGGGTTGCAGGATGGATATCGAGTCTTGCTGAGAGCTCAGGGAGAAATAAAACAGCAGCTAGGGGCTTCGTTGAGAACAATGTTGCCCTCTCAGCAGATGAAGCACTGAACTATCACATAATTGAGGTGAAGGCGGACAGCTTGGATCAATTTCTCGACAAAATAGGGTGGTCAGGAAGCCTATTATACCTGAATCCGGGGCCTAGAACATCTCTTCTCCTTCTTATAACAAATCCCGATAATGCATGGTTCCTCATCATGGTTGGCGTTATACTGATCCTTATAGGGTTGGCTCATCCCACCTATATAATGGAGAGCGCAGGCTCTGTCTTGGTGCTTCTCGGTTTCCTTGGAATGGATCTGATAGGAGCCGATCTAGCCGCAATAATGGTCATAGCAATAGGATCCGCCACGATGTTCCTTGAGCTTAAGACTGGGCATGGAATCCTAGCAATTCTGGGAGCTATAATATCATCCATAGGTCTAATTCTTGTGTATCAATCGCTGCCCTTCCTGCCGATGACAGTGTGGTCTGGGACATTGGTTTTAATTCTGATTTTCTCATCCTCTCTTGCTGGCTTCTACCTCTACAAGATAAGAAGTGCAATGAAGAGAATACCCGTTCACTCCATCGAGAGCCTCATAGGAAAGGAGGGAATTGTGAAGAAAAAGATAAAAGCGGGAGGGGAGGGTGTTGTGCTCGTTGAGTCCGAGCTCTGGACTGCCACATCGGATGAGGAGCTTGAGGAGGGGGAGAAAGTTGTTGTTCTGGGTGTAAGTGGGCTGAAGCTGGTGGTGGGGAGGCGAGAGAGATGATAGTGGATCTGATTTTGATCGCTGTATTCCTCCTTATCCTAGTTGGATTTCTTGCATCGGCTATAAGGATAGTCCCGGAGTTCAAGAGACTTGTGATACTTAGACTTGGAAGATTTGTGGGCATGAAGGGTCCTGGCCTTGTCTTCAGAATACCGATAATAGACCAGCTGCTCTGGGTTGACCTCAGGGAAAACTATTTCGATGTCCCGCATCAGACATGTATAACAAAGGACAACGCTCCAACAGATATAGACTTCATCGTCTACTATAAGGTAGTGGATCCAAGGGCAAGTGTTCTAAATGTATCAGATTTTAAGGGCGCGGCTCTTGGTATTTCAACAACTACATTAAGGGCTGTGATAGGCGAGATGATGTTAGATGAGGTTCTTGCAAAGAGAGATGAGATAAATCATGTGTTGAGGAGCAAGCTTGATGAGGTGACGGAGAGGTGGGGAGTGAAGATAACCAACGTTGAGATAAGGGAGATACTTCCGCCTCAATCAGTTCAGGAGGCGATGATAAAGCAGATGGCAGCTGAGAGGGAGAGAAGAGCCATGGTGACAGAAGCAGAGGGGAAGAAGGAAGCAGCCATAAAAGTTGCGGAAGGGGAGAAACAGGCAGCAATATTGAGAGCAGAGGGAGAAAAGCAGGCAGCGATATTAAAGGCAGAAGGAGATAGACAGGCAGCAATATTGAGAGCAGAGGGGTATTCAACAGCCCTTCAGAAGATATCAGAGGTGGCAAGACAGCTTGATGAGAACACTATGAGGCTTCAGTATCTGGAGGGGTTCAAGGCAATAGGAGAATCAGGCTCAACGAAGATAGTGATACCGATGGAGCTAATTGACATGCTCAGGGAATGGCTCAGGAAAGCAAGTGGTAAATAATTTAGCTTGCTATAATTTGAATAATAAATCTTTCTTTTTTAATTTAAGAAAAGATTATAAGAATTAGTTGGGTGTTTCCCTGTGATCAGCGAAAAGCACATCGCATTGCTAATCATGCTCCTAGCTACAGCAACAGTTTATGGGATATTTGGAAGCTATTATCATACAATGGAGGACATCTGGAGGACTGCGAAGAGAATAGAGGTTCTCAAAAATGAGATATTTCACTTGAGCATTAGAGTTGAGGAAGAAAGAGAAGCGATAGCTCCTCTGGTGCTCAGGCTTTTCAGCTACTCAAAAGGGGACAGCGTTATAAGGATATATTATGGAGGTGTGGAGATATGGAGGGGCAGTTTAAGCGAACTAAACACGACATATAATGTGGTTAACTTCGGGGAGGTGCACTTCAGAACCTCGAATGAAGGTGTGGTGGCAAGTGCAAGAGGATATTCCTATGTTCTGAATACTTCATATCAAGAGGAAATGCTACATGTAGTTGAGGATTCGGCAAGGTGGATTCATGCCATAAATGATGCGATAAGAAGGGATGAGGAGAATCTAACAAGTCTGAAAAACCTTCTAAGCTCCATTTCATGGAGCCCTTTAATGTTTGAATTTCTTCTTGTTCCAGTGGCATCGATAGCAATTCAGCTTATCCTCCTCAAGATCCTCGATAGCTCCCTCCTCAGAAAATACATAAGTGTCATCCTAAATCCTTATCTTCTCCTTCCATTCCTCTTCATTTATGCAGCCTTAATTCTGCTCACAATCATGCTCAATAAGGGAGATCTAATCCCTCTGCACGCAATTATGGCTCTTTATGTCCTCACAGCTATCCCCTCGCTTGCATCCCCTATTCTCTACTTATATGAGAGGATAATCGAGTGAACTTGGTGCTTTTGATGCTACAGTAGAGCAAAAGCTGTTCACATAGAGGGCAACTGCTTTAACAGCTGTTGTATGCCTTCATAAAGCTCTCCATATCCTAGATAGATTCAAAAAGCTGGAGTTATTTTGTAAACAGTAATAAGATTCCTTTGTTTCTCAGCTACTCAATCCCTTAGCTATTTCGTCTTAGCAAAATAATCTCTTCTACATAATAAAAACTTATGTGCTTTCAATAGATAAGAAGCTCAATTCTATTTTTTATACTAAAGTGAACTAATATTAGTCCCCTATATAAAGCACATGAGGCAAATTTCTGAAGAGCTTATCCCCGGTCACGAGATCTGTGTTTAGGAGAAGTGCTGTTGAGTAAACGATAGCATCAGCTAAGCTTGGCCTCCTCTCCTTGATTCTTCCGGAAAGTTGAAGAAGCTCAAGGTAGATCTCTCCAGCTTTTAGTGCAATCTCAACCGTTATACAAACTATTTCTGTTTTTGTCTCTATAAAAAGGAGCCTTTTTCTGACGATTTCTGGGCTAATTCCCTCCCCCAGGTACTTTCTGGAGATTTCTGCTAGGACTATCGATGGAGTATAACCTCCTTCCTTCAACAACTTCCTCACTTTCGATCCTTTATCGGAGCCGAGAAAGTACTCTATCCAAGCATAGGTATCATAGACTACCATTCTCTATCCTCCATTCTGTCCTTAGGGGAGAACGGCCTTATCTTTCCCCTGTCCACCCCAAACATCTCTGTTTCCACGCCCAGCTCCCTCATCAAAAGCTCAAAGATGATTTCATCAAAGCTTCTGGCTTTTTTAATCTCCTTCAACTTAGAGAGCATTCGGTATGTCTCATCCCTGAGCTGTATTGTCTTCATACTGTTGCCTATAATCTACAACCTATAAAGCCTTAGCTTAAAGAATTGTAGTAAGATCTATATATTCAAATAAACCTTTTTTTAGCCGTTTAGAATCATAAAAACAGGAAAGGTTATCACAATCCCTATGCCATCTACATATGCTCCCCATCGATCATGAGGACAGGAAGGAGATAGGAAAGACAGGTGAAAAAGTATCGGCCATAGGATCCGGGACATGGGGGATAAAGGATAGGGAAAAGGCAAGAAAAGCCCTTGTTCATGCCGTCGAAATGGGGATGGATCTGATAGATACTGCTGAGATGTATGGAACTGAGGAGATCGTGGGGGATGTTGTTAAGGAGGTTGGAAGGGAGAACATATTTATAACAACAAAACTTCTCCCAGA
>Ga0078972_1011521_pt2 | contig 13345 bp, 7 predicted proteins | sample YelNatPaOPGAMG01_FD_67568 | JGI IMG/M metagenome (GOLD analysis project Ga0078972, IMG submission 67568) | Hot spring thermophilic microbial communities from Obsidian Pool, Yellowstone National Park, USA - OP-RAMG-01 (SPADES assembly) (version 2) | ecosystem: Environmental > Aquatic > Thermal...
TGGAGCGGATGTAGGGGTAGCGATATACAAGGATAGTTTGAACAATCCCCCTGTTGATGAGGATAGGGATGGGTTAGATTTGATGGGAATGGTTGATAAGCCTGAGGCGGGGATTTATTATGTAAAGGTTTACCCATATTGGCCTTCCTACGGAGGTTTACCCTGTAGTTATACTTTAACGGTGCGGAGGAGTTTGGATGTTCTCGTGATAGGTGAGGGTAAGGAGGGAGAGATCCCCAAGGGGGACGATGTTCGCTGGTATCAGATAGAGATAAGTGGTAATGAGCCATTGTTTTTCCATTTAGATAAAGCAAATGGAGCGGATGTAGGGGTAGCGATATACAAGGATAGTTTGAACAATCCCCCTGTTGATGAGGATAGGGATGGGTTAGATTTGATGGGAATGGTTGATAAGCCTGAGGCGGGGATTTATTATGTAAAGGTTTACCCATATTGGCCTTCCTACGGAGGTTTACCCTGTAGATATACATTAACGGTGCGGAGGAGTTTGGAGGAATTGACTATCGGAGTAGAACAAATTGGTCAATTACCTCGGAATGGAGATGCGAAGTGGTATCAATTGCAAATAGATTTTCCCTCATCCTTTATTGTAAAAGTCACCACGGAAGGCAGATGGAGAGCCATCCTCCGTGTGAAAAAAGGTTCGCTTCCCCCTGAGGAACCCTGTTGGATGGATATCGACATAGAAAATTTGGAAGTTGCTTTTTTGCTTAATGAACCAGGGGTTTATTATGTTCAAGTAGAGTGCTATTATGATACGGGTGGAACTTATAAGATACTTGCCTCTCCCGATATTAGCCAGGCGAGAAAGTATTTGATATTGGACAACGATACCCTTTTATCTAGAATTTCTATCCCCCGTGCTTGTGTGGAAAGCTTGGTATTCAAAAAAGGGAGCAACACTGAACTGCTTGTTGGCCCAAATGGCCTCTTTGATTTCAGTCCCGACCCCGTAGTTGGGCATGAGCTGGCAACTGGTTGGGTCATTCGCTCCGCCAACGCGGGGCAGAGTCAAGCCCAAGTCTCCCTTTCCCATCCCCTGGGATATACGAAGGAGATGGGTATATTCTGGACCCCCGAGCATATTGAAATAAGATGCAACATAACGGTGCCACAACCCACAGAGACCCTTCTATACTTTTTACCCGGGGGTTACTGCGAGGACGAACAGGACAAGTGGGCTTTACCAATAGAGGACGGCGTTCAAATGGATAGTTTTTCCTATCCCTCAGCCTATCCCTCAGGCGGTGTTCAAGCGGTTTATCCATCTGATGGTTCATGGGCTATCCCAAGCCAGAACTGGATGGCATTATGGGATGAAACAGTAAACGAGGTTTATGGCTTTACTTTCTCACCCGGATATAAAGTAGCAATCTGGAACTCCTGGTGTGCCAACCCCAAGCTGCTCATCCCATCGGGCGCATCAGTCCTTTCATTTCACATAGTAACACCTAAACCGACACCTCAACCTTACGATGCGTTGCGAAGCCTTATAAGTGGTCCTTTCATAAATTTAAAGAAGGTAGTGGACAAAACCATAGCATTTGCTGGAGAGGAACTAACATACAATTTGGTTTATCGGAATACAGGCACTGAGGACGCAACCGGTGTCTTATTATATGATGACCTTCCCGAGATACTCGAGCCCGTAGCGGGAAGTATTTCAAATGGAGGCACCTATGATGCTTCTACCCACAGAATTACCTGGAACATAGGAGAACTGACTAAAGGTTCCGACCCGCAGTCTGTCACCTTCAAGGCGACAGTGAAAAGTGGTGGCGAGCAAGGGTCAAAAATTGTCAACATCGCTCGTATCTACCATTCGGCTGACCCCCTCCCTACGACCGCGGTAGCGGAAACTATTAATGCGACTTCATCCGATTTATCCTTAGGTGCCAAGCGAACTATCATCCTAAGTAAAGATAGAAAGACTTATTGTAGGTTCACTCTCCCATCAACTTCTCCAGCGCCTGAAAAGCTCTGGTTTACACTCCAAACGCACGAAGACATATGGAAATGCAGTGTTTCGCTTATAAGGGCAGGAAATATCGTTGTAAGTGGAGAAGGAAGCGATTTGCTCCTGATGGTGAATAATCCTGAACCTGGAGAATACATAGCAGAGATAACCTCACCTAGGGATGGAAATGCCGAGGTGAGAGCAGGGATTCACTTGCCTATTGTGGAAATTGGTGAGCTTTTCGTAGGAACCATTTACCACAACAATGGTTATGATTGGGCGCAGATGGAGGTTCCCGAAGGAATCGGAGCACTTGATTTGACTGTGGAGACAGTAGGCAATGTTTCTGATTTAGATGTCTGGCGTGGCTCGCTTGACAGTGAGGAACATTGGTATGCAAGACAATCGTTTAACCCCCCGATTAAGCTAACTATTCCTAATCCAAAGCCAGGCACTTATTACTTGCGCGTCTATGACCACGGCGTCCTGCAAGGCAGTCAGGTGAGAGACTACTCAATTCTTGTGAAAGTTCCACAAGCAGCTATCGAGATCGACAACGATATTATTTATGCGAAGATAGACCCTAACCGTGCCTGTGTCACTAACTTAACTTTCAAGAAAGGAAGCAATGCTGAATTGATAGCGCCAGATTGGGGTTCTTATCTCCTTGACCTCGGTAGCGACCCCAGGCTTGGCGAGTATCTGAAAGAAGGCTGGGTAGCAGAGAAAGTGGAGCACCAATCCAATTACTCAAAGTTCCTCTTCAAGCATCCCTCTGGCTTCGTTAATGAGATGGTCATCTCCTGGGGAGAAGGGGGAATAGAGGTTAGCTGTGACATTACGGCGCCTGAATCAGTGGAGATATTTGGTGTCCTGCGTCCCGGTGGTGGATGGGAGAGTGGACGGGACAAATGGGCGTTCCCCACAGCAGATGGCATTCAGACAGGCAGTTTCACCTACCCTGGTGCTCATACCCCACTTTATCCGCCAGACCATTCTTGGGGAATACCATCTGAGGACTGGATTGCCCTTTGGGATGAACAAGTTGACGAGGTCTATGGCTTTGTTTTTAACGGGGACTTCAAGGCAAAGATTTGCAATGGAGCGGGTGCTGACCAGCATATTCTCGTCCCTGTGGGGACCTCTCGTGTATCCTTCCACATTATCAAGCCAAAACCCGCCTTACCTTATGAAGCTATCCGTGGACTCATCAGTGCTCCTTCCCTTGTTCTAAATAAGCAGGTGGACAGGCTGTTTACATCTGCTGGGAGCGAACTTACCTACACATTGTCTTTCAAAAATGCAGGTAAGGCTGATGCGACTGGGGTTGTGATTGAGGATACATTGCCGGCGGGTCTTGAATTGGTGCCAAATAGCATTTCAAATGGTGGCACATATGACCAGGGGAAGCGGAGCGTAATTTGGAGCTTTGATTCGTTGCAAGCGGGAGGCAACGAACAAGCAGTCACCTTCAAGGCAAAAATCGCAGAGGGAACAGCTGAGGGGACGAAAATCACGAACAGCGCTCGTATATGGTGTGCTGAGCGCCCAGTAGCTATTGTTGCTTCTGCGACTACCACTGTTGCTGCTACGCCCACCATTAGCAGCATTACGCCAAACAAGGGTGGCAATGCGGGCACAATTACAGTGGTGATAATTGGCAAGAACCTTGACCCGAAAGCTCAGGTAAAGTTAACTAAAGCAGGTGAAGAAGACATCATCGCTTCCTCCGTCACCTTCCCACAAGGTTTCGAGAAGTTTCTCTCGCTCCTTCCCCAACAGACGGCTCTCTCTGCTACTTTTGACCTTACTGGCAAGAATACGGGTGATTGGAATTTAGTGGTGACCAATCCAGACGGCGGTTCCGCTACTTTTGAGAATGCTTTCACCATTGAGCAAGGTGGTGAGCCAAAGTTGTGGGTAGATATTGTGGGAATGGACCAGATACGAGAGGGAAGGGAACAGACATACCAAATTACTATAAGAAACTCTGGCAACATTGATGCTTTTGACAGACTAATGTCCTTAATTTTCCCTGCAAATTGTGAGTACAAGATTTGCCTTCCCTCCCCAACATATCCTAATATTGACTACTCATCGTTTCCTCTCGGTATCGTTAAAAATGACAAGATAGTTGTTCCGATTTACATTATTCAACTCGCAGCTGGTCAATCGTATTCATTTAAGCTAATTGTGAGGGTTACTTCGTTACAAGTCAATAGTTTTAACAAAGAGGTTTTGACTTCTAGACAAACAGATGAACAAGTGTTTAGAATTGAGGCTAATATATACCAAGGAAATGCTTTAGACGAAGCTACAAAATGGCTTAATGACAAGATAAGAGAAGAATGGCCTGAAGGGCCACCTATTGAGGTGATTCGAAGCACAGGTGCAGAACTATTAGACAGACATCGGTTAGACCATTCACTAGTTGCAATTCCTCTAACGATGATAATAGCCGGAGTTTTAGCATTATTGGGCTGTCCGCCACCTATTGCCATAGCAATTGCTTCTGGTGTTCTTACTACATATACTTTGATAACTCTCAGTGGAGATTTTGATGTAGCCGCTCGTGCTATTCACAGTGCACCAATTGTTCAAGCTCTTGACCCCAACAACAAAGCTGGCCCTTCGGGCTTCGACCATGAAGGCACGCCAAAAGACCAGAAAAAGAGATTCATTGCAGGTGATTACCCACTGAGTTATATCATCTACTTTGAAAACCTTGAAACTGCCACTGCTGCTACCCAAGAAATCCTCATCACCGACCAACTTGATCCTAATCTTGATTGGTCAACTTTCTCCTTCGGAACTATACAAATAGGGACAAAGACACTTTCTGTGCCAGTGGGAACAAGGAACCTTGAGACAACCCTTGACCTCAGACCAGATTTATCATCAATTGTAGGAGTGGAATGCAACTTCGACCAACAAACAGGTAAAGCGACCTGGCTGTTCAGGGGTAAAAACCCTTACACAAACGAATTAGCTGATATCTTACCTCCTAACAAGGAGGAAGTTGCTCCGTTAGGGCAAGGCTTCGTCTCCTACACTGTCAAGCCAAAGCAAGGACTACCTACTGGCACGGTAATTAGAAACACGGCAACGATAGATTTTGAGGTTGATGTCCCTCCAGCGCCTATGGATACGCCCACCGTCAGCAACACCATAGACGCAGGTGTGCCCGAAAGCGAGGTTTACGAATGTTCAGAAAAAACCTTGCCCACCTTCACGGTGAAATGGAGAGGCAAGGATGATGATAATGGTTCTGGTTTGAATTATTACACTATCTATGTTTCAGAGGATGGCGTTAATTTCACTCCTTGGCTCCAACAGACAACCGATACTGAAGCGGAATTCAAGGGAGAATGGGGCAAGACATATTACTTCTATTCTCGGGCAACAGACAATGTAGGAAACACGGAAGATGCACCAACAAAGCCGGATATCGTGATGAAGGTCTATCTGGAGAAAGAGAAGACGCTTCAAGGAGTGCAAATGGTCAGCTTGCCCCTCGTTCCCACACAAGAAGACCCCAAGCAGATATTCAACTTCACAAACGATAAGTTCTGGGCACGTTGGGATACCGCTCAATCAAAGTATGTATATTACGACAGTGACCCCAATAAATTTACCCACTTCAATCTATCGGAGGCAAATGCCATACCGGGAAGGGGCTATTGGGTGAAGATGGATAAAGAGATGCAGGTGAGAATACAGGGCTATCCAGTCTCAACCGAAACAATCAACGATAAGAAATATTATGCGATACCGCTAAACAAGGGATGGAATATGATAGGATGTCCCTATCAGGACAAAGTGAATTGGGACTTGGACAATATCTTAGTAAGGCAGAATGGCACAAAGGTTTCCTTGAGGGACGCGGCGAAGGACAAGAAGATAGATGGTTATGCTTGGGGATGGACTGGAGATGCGTATGGTTTAGTATATGATACATCGGTTCAGGTAGGGATATGGAGGTCGTATTTGGAGCCATTTGGTGGTTATTGGGTAAGGGCGAAGGAAGACTGCGAATTGCTCTTGCCTATGCCTGAGGGAGGCAAGTCAGATAGGAAAGCGAGGGGCTCTCGCAAGCCATACGATTGGACCTGCAATATAGTGGTGAGTGGTGGTGATATGAGTGATAAAGTGAACATCTTCGGCTCAACATCCGACCCATCACATCCATTGTCTGAGGTAGCTACGCCACCTAGTCCGGTGGAGGGTTCTTTTGGTCTACATTCCTATTTCCTTAGGAAGTCGGGGAATTCATCCACGGGATGCGAGGTTGATTTGCGACAGAACATCAGCCAGCGAGAGGTCTGGGAGCTAAATGTAGATATACCTTCCAATCTGCGAGGCGAGAAGATAGTAATCACCTGGCCTTCCCTCCAGGAGCTTCCCAAGGATGTCTCTCTAACGCTTGTGGATACATTGACTGGAGAAAGGAGATATATGAGGACTACAACTAACTATTCCTTCATAGCGGGAAGGGAGGAGATATCTCGCCGCTTCCAAATCATCGCCGAGAAGGGTATGGTTGGTTTGCTGAGGATAACTGACCTTCAATGCGTGGTCAACAGAGGAGCCAATCCATCCGTAGTGATAGCCTTCAACTTAACATCAGATGCCTTCACGAATGTAAACATCCGCTCCTTGAACGGTAATGTAGTAGCCCAGCTGGAGGTGGCTCATAGGAGGCAGGCTGGGTTGAACAAAGTGGTATGGCGAGGAGTGGATAGGGAAGGGAAGCCATTGCCGAAGGGTATATACATAGTGGAGGTGCAAGCCTACGATGAAGAGGGAAGATATGTCAGAGCTATAAGGATGGTGACAACCCCATGAGAATTAAGCAGACGATATATTTATTTGTCTTTTTTGCTATTACCACTGTCTTATTACTTAGCTCTTGTGGAGGAGGTGGAGGCCCTAGCGGACCTGTTGTCTATGTTGGAAACATTTCAGGATATGTCAAGGAATTAGCTAGCGAACAAGGACTTGGTAATTTTACCGTTAAAGTAGGGGATAAATACACCAAAACTAGCAACGACGGCTACTACCAGATGAAAGCAATTCAAGATGGTTTGCCCATAGAAGTGACAGGCAGTATCGATGGGCAGAGCTACACGATGCTTTGCCCCGCAACAGTGGTGATAATCAATCAGGGAGGTGATAATCCTCAGCCTGCAATCTATATGATTGCCTCGCCTCCAGAGCAACCTAATTTTAAGAAATTCCCCTAAAGTGCTAAACAGAACACTCTACAGAGGATTATTTTCTTGAGTTATATATACTGCTTCAGGGTAAAAGCAATAAGGATATTTTGGGGAGGTAAGGGGTGGAAATCATTATGTCTCCTCATTTTAATTTTCTCTTTACAACTTGCTTTATCTGAGCAAGTGGATAAGATACAGGAGGCGTTGGATAGGTTGGGAAAAGAGGGTGGAGGGATTCTTTTCCTTCCTGCGGGAACATATAGGATTGAGAAAACGCTGAAGATTCCCTCAAATGTAATATTGAGAGGAGCGGGAGCGGGAACGATTTTGAAGCCGACGATAGCGATAGGGGAAAGGCAGTATCCCGATAATAGGGTGATTTCAAATGCTGATGTTGAGGGAGGGAATAAGGGGATTATCATTGAGGATTTGGTGGTTGATGGAGAGCTTCTGGGCGAATATCATAAGACGGGAATTTATGGGATAAGTCTGAACAATTGCGATAACTGCATCATAAGAAATGTGATAGTGAAGAGATGCAGCGGGGAGGGAATCCTCGTCTCTTATGGGAAAGGGAATACGATTGTGGAGAATTGCATTGTTGAGGAAAACAATCACGGGATAAACATCCATCATATTCAGGGAGCGGTTCTTTTGAGGAACAATATCTGCAAGAGAAACGGCTTTCATAAGCCGGAATATGGAGGGATAGGGATATTCGTTGAGGGGGTGGAGAATATAAGCATAATTGGGAATGTCTGTCAAGATAACGCATGGGCGGGAATAGTTTGGATGGGAGGAGCGGATGAGGCGAGGGGGATAAAGTATCCCTCTAAGGATTGTCTTATAGCGAATAACATCTGTGTCTTCAATGGTTCGCAGGGAGGGATTTTCCTCAATGGGACATATTCGGATACGAGGCGTTTTCTGGTGAACGCCAATCTCTGCAAGGAAAACAAGGGAAACGGCATCTGGGGGTTCAAGGTTAGGGAAGGGGTTATAAGCAATAATTTAAGCTTAAACAACAAAGGCTGGGGCATCTCATTGGTGGAAAGCGAGGGTATAACCATTGCAAATAATTTAGCTTTGGGGAACGATAAAGGAGGAATAGAGGCGAACAAGGAGAAAAATATCGTTGTCAATAATTTGGAATAAATGTTAAACTTAAATTATGAGGATAGGCATTTGTTGGTTGTATGCGATTAGTAAATATGGGTATCCTCCTTCCCTTCCTGATACCTTCAAGGTCATAAGGGAGATGGCGGGATTGGGATTCAAATATATTGAGCTGGAAGGGGTAGGGGAAGAGAATTTGAGGGAGATTTATGAAAACAGGAATGATTTGAAGAAACTTTGTGATGATTTGGGACTCGTCGTGCACAACTTCTGCCCCATCCTTCCCGATATCGTGAGTTTAGATAAATCTAAGAGGGATAGAGCGCGGGATTTGTTCAAAATGGGGATTGAATTAGCGAATTCCTTCGGCTGTGAGACAATCCAAACCGATAGCTTCACCCCTCCTTTGAAGTTCATCGGCGATAGACCATATAAGGAGATGGTTGATTTCGGGCTTCAGTTCAAGGTGGAGATAGACCCTTCCTTCAGTTGGGATGAACAATGGAGGGTTTTGGTTGATACATTCAAATTCTGCGCACAGGAGGCGAGAAAAGCGAATTTGCGCTTCTGCTTGGAGCCGAGGGTTGGTGAAATGGTGTGCAATACCGATGCTATACTTCGTCTTATGGACTGGGTGGAGGATGACAATTTGGGGGCTGTATTTGATACCGGACATCTGAATGCGCAGAAGGAGATTCTTGCCCTTTCGGTTGAGAAATTGGGGAACAGGATTTTTTATGTCCACTTGTCGGATAACGACGGGAAAGTTAACGAGCATCTCGGGTTGGGGAAAGGCAATATAGATTTTGAGGAGATAATCAAGGGCTTGTTGAAGCATAATTTCACGGGGGTCATAGGGTTGGATGTCGGGAGGATACCCAATTTGGACGAGGAGGTAAAGGCTTCAAGAGAATATCTTCTAAATATCTTTGATAGATTGGGAATTGAAGCGGAGTGAAGTGCAGGATTTGCGGGAAAGAGGCGGAGTTCAAGATAAAAAGCTATAACCTGGCGCTCTGTTCGGATTGTTTTTTGAACAGGCTTTATAAAAGGGTGGAGGAGACGATTAAAAAGTATAGGCTTTTTGATAAAGGGGAGGAAATCTTCGTTGTGGAAGGTGGGGAAAATAGCGGGGTTCTGGCTAATCTCCTCTCGGAGATGGGTTATAAGGTTGAGATGGCGAGCTTTGAGGAAGAGGTGCCGGAGGGAAGGATGATAGCAAGGGGTTATGTTTTGGAGGATGTGGTGGCGAATGCTCTCTGGAAGATACTGAATTGGGATTTGAGGGAAGATGTTCTGCCATCTTATTATGAGAGAGGGAGGAAAGTCGTCAAGCCTCTCTGCCTTTTGATTGAGGAGGAGGTTTCTATTTATAGGAATTTGAGAGGGATTGAGGAATGTCGGGAAGGGGAAGACAAAATAAAGGAGAGGATGAGGGAATTAGGGATTTTGTCTGCTGGTTTCTTGCTCTCCTTTTATAAGTCTTTGGTCAAGGACATAAGGCTGTTGCGAGATTGAGGATTTTCTTTTGCCAGATAGAGATTGCCACGGCTTCCCTTTGAGAACCCTCGCATCTATGGGTATAGGTTTTTGATAAGGTGTCGGCCTTCTCCACTCTTATTGAACCATCCTCATATCTCCAAATTATAAAATTCAATTTTTACATACACGATACCCCCCTTTTCTCTTCCCAAATTAGTAAAGAAATAAATTTTATACCACATCCCTATTTCTATTCTTTATCCCTTTTCCCCTGTCCAAACCTTTATCCATGCTAAAAATGACAGAAAGGGTTGCTTCGCTTTCGCTTGCATCTATGGGTATAGGTTTTTGATGAGGTATTTACCTTCTACTTCCTTTTTGATTCATACTTAAATTTTCATTTTAAAACCCTGGATTATGATTTGGCTGAAGAAATTTTGAATTATATGATATATCCTTTCCTTCCCAACACTTTTAAAGAATTGTAATTTAACCAAATTATAATTTCCTATCGTTATTCCATATCCATTCCAAAACCCTTTACCCATGCCAGCAATGACAAAAAGGTCTATTCGCTTTTCACAATGAAAAAATGACAGCGGAATGAATTATAACGGGTGGTCTTGTATATTTTTAAAAATCACATCCCCTTGCGAAATCTCTTCCCTTTTAATAAAATATTTCCGCTATGCTCTCTCTTTTACTTTCAAGCTCAAAAAGCAATAAATGGATAAATTTCAGCAAACCGATTTTGTTTCTTCTCTTTATCGCCATTCCAGCGCTTTCTTCCTTGAGGATTGATTGCTCCTTCTATCATCCCGACCCATCGTTTCCCTATGAAAAATTCAAGGAAGGATTTAAGCCCGCTGGCTTCTTTGAGATTTATGTGGAAAACAAGGGAACTCAGCCTATCCGCATTGAGGATTTACAATTGAACGAAGAAATCGTCTGGTGGAGATTGCGTCCCGACCCTTTGCCTCCCAAATCTTTCGGAGAAATCCTCATCCGCTTGAGAAATCAACCCCAAAGATATTTAACCGCTAAGATTAAATTCAGCGATTCCTCCGAAACGGAGATTCCCCAACCTCCCAATCCACCACCCCTTTCCCTTGACACTCTCGCCTTTGATAAGAATATCTCAAAGATTTATCTTTTCATTAGGGGAAAGCCAAGCAAAATTAAGGACATTCTTTTGGATGGGCATTCCGTTCTAAAAAAGAGCAAAATCTTCGGCTTTTGGAAGGATATCTGCCCCATCATCGTTTCCCTTCCTCAACCCCTTCGCTACGGCAGCTTCCACTATGTTCGCTTGGATATAGAAAAAGAGGAGAGAATCGCTTTGCTTTTCCGAGCGAGGGACGATTTCTTTCCCCTGGGAAGCTACGGCTATGTCACTCCCGAGGCTTATGCGCAAGCCAACTGCAATATCTATGCCTCCTTCGGCGCTCTATCAAAGGAGCAATTGGACAAGCTTGGGAAGTTCAATATCAGGGGAATCTCCTCCTTGGGAGGAGATTCCCCACCTAAAGAGATAATCTCCCATCCCTTCCTCTGGGCTTACTACCTCCGGGACGAACCCGATGTAGCCGATTATTTCGTTGAATCGCTTCCTCATCCTTTAAGGATTGGAAGCAAGGCTACGGATATGATTAAAAGGGAGAGAAATTGCTATCAAGCCGACAAGGAAAAGCTCACCTTCCTCACAATTGATATGACCTACAAGCCAGCAAATTGGTTTATTTATGGGCGTATAGCGGATGTCTCCAACACCGACCCCTATGCCCTCGCTATAGGGGCGGAAATGCGTTTAGTTTACGATGTCTCGGAGATTTTCCGTTTAGCCTCATCTCCTTCTCTGCCGATGATAACTTATCAGGCTTATTTCCATCAACCGATAAATAAGCCTTCAAACTGGAAATACCCGAGGATGCCATCACCTGAGGAGGAAAAGATTATGATTCATTATGCTCTTGCGGGAGGGGCGAAGGGTCTGCTCAGCTACATCCACTGCACGGAGAGGAATAAGAATATAATATCCTATGGAGCGGAGGATTATCCCGAGGTTTGGAAGGCGATAGGTGAGGTCTATAAAAATTTAAGAGCAGTTTCCCATATAATATACAAAACTCAACCTATGGATATCGTTCAGGGACCGGATGGGGTTTTCGCACGTGCCTTGGTTGCGGACGACGCGATGCTAATCGTATGCATCAATGAGAAAGGGAAATCGGAGAGAGAAGGATATGTCCCTCATCCGATGGAGAATTTGAGGATAAGCGTTGAGCTTCCTCCCTGGTTCAAGCCAAGGAAAGTGGAGGTGCTAAGAGATGGGGGAGTGCATCCCCTTCCCTTTGAGGTTGGAAAAGAAGGGGTTCTCCATTTCCTTCTTCCCACCCTTCATTCCGCCACGCTTGTTCTTCTGAAATGATCTTCTTTTTGAGAGGAGTTCCCATAAAGAAGAACCGATTCGGACTAAGCGAATGCAAAATTGAACGAAATACTTTTCATTATTTCATCCTATCGCTAAAATTTTTAATATGTTAGCGAAGAGAATCATTCCTTGTCTTGATGTGAAAAACGGAAGGGTCGTTAAGGGAACACACTTCATAAATCTTAGGGATGCTGGTGACCCAGTTGAGCTCGCCTCCTTCTATGATAAGGAAGGGGCGGATGAGGTTGTCTTCCTTGATATCACAGCCTCAATTGAGGAAAGGAAAACCATGATAGAGTTAGCTAAGAGATGCGCCGAGGGGGTATTCATCCCCTTCACAATCGGCGGTGGAATCCGAACGATTGATGAGATAAGGAAGCTTCTGGAAGCTGGGGCTGACAAGGTATCAATAAATACCGCTGCGGTTGCGAATCCCGATTTTATAAGGGAAGCATCAGAGACCTTCGGCGCCCAATGCATAGTTGTAGCGATAGACGCTAAACGCATTTCCCCCAACAAATGGGAGGTTTTCGTTAAGGGAGGGACAACGCCAACGGGATTAGATGCGATTGAATGGGCGCAAAGGGTGCAGGAACTCGGTGCGGGCGAGATTCTCCTCACGAGCATTGATAAAGACGGAACCCAGGAGGGATACGACATAGAACTGACGAGAAAGATAGCGGAAGCTGTATCCATTCCCGTAATCGCATCGGGCGGAGCAGGAAATCTCCAACACATTGAAGAAGCTTTAACAATTGGCAAAGCTGACGCCGCGCTCATAGCTTCAATGGTTCATTTTCGTTTATACACTATAAGGGAAATAAAGGAGTATCTTTCCTCCAAAGGTATTCCCGTTCGCATTTCATAAGGAGAGGATGAAGATGGACTGGATAAAGGATGTAAAATTTGACTCTAATGGATTAGTTCCGGCAATCGTTCAGGATGAGAAGACCGGCGAAGTCCTTATGGTGGCTTATATGAACGAGGAATCCCTGAAGAAAACGGTTGAGGATAAAATAGCCTGCTTTTATAGCAGGTCAAGGCAGAAGCTCTGGGTAAAAGGGGAAACCTCCGGCAACTTCCTGAAGGTAAAAGAGATTTGGCTTGACTGCGACGGCGATG
>Ga0078972_1013594_pt1 | contig 13345 bp, 13 predicted proteins | sample YelNatPaOPGAMG01_FD_67568 | JGI IMG/M metagenome (GOLD analysis project Ga0078972, IMG submission 67568) | Hot spring thermophilic microbial communities from Obsidian Pool, Yellowstone National Park, USA - OP-RAMG-01 (SPADES assembly) (version 2) | ecosystem: Environmental > Aquatic > Thermal...
AGAGGCTTAGTTACTCTGAAAAGATTGTTATAAATGATATGCTAAAAAGAATAATTGACATAAAGGAAAGATCAGAAAAGATTGAAAATGAAATGGCAAAAATAGGCAAAGATAGAGAGGACGTAAAAAGGCTCATGACAATACCTGGGATAAATATATACATCGCAACTGGCATAATAGGTGAAATAGGGGATATTCATAGATTCAGGAATAAAGAGAGTCTAGCATCATATGCTGGCCTAGTACCAAGGCAAGATCAATCTGGAAAAAATGATAGGAAAGGGCACATAACAAAGGAAGGACAATCAATGTTAAGAAATCTTTTGGTACTAGCTGCGCATACTGTGATAAAATATTCAAGGAAGATGAAGAATAAATATCTCAGCCTAGTAAGGAGGATTGGGAAGAACAGGGCAATAGTAGCCATAGCAAGGATTCTTGCTGAAACAATATTCACAATGCTAAAAAAGAATGTCGATTTTGAGGATGAGATAATTCCATTAACTGAAAAGAAGGTAAAGAAAATGATTGAAAGAGCAAATTCGGGATCTGGAGAAATAAACATTCAGGAAAGCATAAAATTAATATCATCTAAAGGAATTAGGTCATTGTCAACTAAGCCTTTTTCATAGAAGAAGGATGGTAAAAAGAAGGTAATAGTAGCATCAGCATCAAAATTGCTGAAAATAATATACTGGATATTAAAAGAAAAAAGAGAATACATTAAGAATTACGCTCAATAGAATGGCCTCGTTCAATAAATTGGCAGAAAATGCCGTCGATATGATTGAGGTACTCTATTGAGGAAAAGTGTAATAATCCATAACGAGGGTAAAAGCCTCGAATAGATGTTTCACCGATAAAGAAAAATATATAAGGCATTAATCCATTAATGCCATTCGTAATCTCTTAACATAGATGTATTTATTGATTGCAATATTTCATTGTTAATTTTGTGTCGATTAATCATTCTAGCTTTTCTTGAGAGTGTTGTGAAATTTCGAATCTCTCTTACATCTAGCACATTTTTAATATCAGGATATATTTTAAAGAAAGCTTCAGCTGATCTTAGGATATTCAATATATTTAAAGAATTACTAGAATTTTCACAATCAGAACATTTGAATATTTCCTATCCTCTAAAGCATTATTATCTATATATTTTATATTATTAATGAAATATAGTTCGTTTCCATATCCTAAAATAGATTTTACTTAATAAATATACGACATAAGTCATATATTTTTATGAAAATTGAGGCACTCTAATATGTTAGAAATATACTTAATATATGGTATTAATGATTGGTATATAGTGGTATTTATGAAAATTAAAATTATTGATCCGCATAAGGATTCCAAACAAATATGGTTAGGTGAAAAGCCTGGGGAAATAAGAAAAGTTTTTAGATCAGTTGATAAAGAACTTTGTGATTCTGAATATTTTGTAAGTGGCATTACTTACTTTGAACCAGGTGAATCATCCTCATATCATAATCATCCAATTTCGGAAGAAATTGATTTTGTAATTAAAGGGCATGGAAAAGTTGAAAGCGATGGTGAATTAAAGGATTTTAAAGAATTTGATTATATGTTCATACCAAAAGGTGTTTACCACAGACATATAAATACAAGTAAAGAAACATTAATATTGCTGTGGGTTTATACACCGCCTGGGGAGCTTCCTAAAGTATAAACAGGTATAAATTATGTATTATAGATTTAATTTAGATAACTCTATTTCATTTAGAGGCGTTGAGCTTGGTAGAGATCCTTTAATTTGTATACCTATTGTATCATTAGAAAAACGGATAATAAAAAGATTAAACAATTTGAAAAATGAGATTAAATTAATTGAGATTAGATTTGATTATCTTTATAATCAATATAAAGATATTTTTGAACAAATAAACCAAATAAAAATACCATATATCTTTACATTCAGATCATATATGGAGAGTGATAGGGGTAAAAATGCGATAAGAATAGATGATGAAACAAGAATTAAATATTATTTAAAAGCAATAGAACAGGATGCATCATTAATAGATTTTGAACTTAGTTCTATAAAAATCAACAAAAACTTTGAAAAATTAATTGAAGAAGCACATAGGAAGAATGTTGGTGTAATTATATCGTATCATAATTTTCAAGAAACCCCCAAGCCTCAGGTATTGCTTGATAAAATAGATGAGGAAAATAGTTATAATGCGGACGTTTTAAAAATAGCGACTATGGTTAAAAATTTAGAGGATATAATCACAATTGATAATGTTACTTTTATAGCGAGGCAAAAATTCAGAAAACCATTGATGACAATGGGGATGGGGCAAATTGGAAAACTATCAAGAATCTCAGCTGTAGCATTTGGTTCAGATATTATTTTTGCTCATTTAGGTAAAAAATCAGCACCCGGCCAATTATCATTCTCTCAGGCTAAGAAGATTATTGATTATTTATATAAAGGTGATTAGAAATGTGGAAGATTCTTTTTGATCAAGAAACTAAGTCATTTAAAAAGATTGTTGTCCCAGATGTTCCGTTAAAAGATGGTTTTATAAGATTTCGGCCTAAATATTATTCAGTTTGTGGATCGGACAAATCAATTGTGAGTGGTCATAGAAGATTAGAACATCCTGTTGTTATTGGGCATGAACTTTCTGGTTATGTTAGTATTGGTAGTGGTTATGATATGGAAGGTGAAGTAATAAATAATGGAGACTTGATAACGATATTGCCAAATTATTATTGTGGTGAATGTTTAAATTGCATACATGGTAATTATAATACTTGCTTGAACAAAACTATTATAGGAGTTATTGAGGATGGAGGGCTTTCAGAATACTTAGATTTAAAGCCAAAATTTGCATTAAAATTACCTAAAAGTATAAAGGAGGAATTAGGTGCATTAATAGAACCTACAGCTGTTGGAGTTCATGCCTTAAAAAAATTTTCTTCAACAGAAAATCCATTAATAATTATAGGAGCAGGGGGAACAGGAGCATTAGCTTATGAGACTGCGTTTAAAATGGGTTTTGAAGATGTATCTCTTGTGGAAATAAATGAAAAAAAGATTCAAACTCTTAAAAACATTGGAATTGATACATATAAAACAATAAAAGAAGCTATAGCATCAAAAACTGACTCATTAAATATTCTTGATACAGTTGGTATGGATTCCCTTTCAAGTAGATTTTCTTCAATTTTTAATTCTGTTGCATCGGGTTCAAAGATTGTTATTACAGGTTTATTTTCAAGTGAATATTCAATTTCTTCTGATTTATTAATTAGAAAAGAAATAGATGTAACTGGTTCAATAATCTATAATCCAAATGACTTTATTTTAGCAAAAAAAATAATTTTGAAAAACCAAAATTCATATCTAAAATTTATTACGAATATTATTGATATGACATCTTTAAAGGATTTAAATGATTTATATCAAATTATTTTAGATGAAAAAAGTATTAAAAATGTCGTTAAACTTTATTAAAAAAAAGAATAATAAGGATAATTTTATTGAGCTGGACATTATCAATTTTTCTTTTGCTCATTAGATTGGTATATGGTGTAATAATAATACCAATTACAAATTATTTAAAAATTAATTATTTTTTATCTTTACTACTTTTATCACTATTTTTTGGAGGTTACGTTATATTCTACTTCCCAGCAGGATATATCGTTGATAAATTTGGTTATAAAATTTCAGCAATTTTTCTAATAATATTTTCGATATTATTTTTAGAGTTTATTTTTGATAGTTTAAAATGACCTTTCTTCTATTTAAAGAAAAAGCATTTCAAATTATAAATTGTTATGGGTGATGTTATTACTTATACCGGTAATGTTATTTTAGGATTTCTTTCTTTAACTATTGACCCCAACATTTGCTCTAATATTTTTGAAATTTTTAATACAATTACCAGAAAAATGACCTTTTTTTGTATGAATAATCAATGTAAATGGACTTAGTTTTTGTGTAATTTTTTATAGATGTTAAACCTAATTCTTCACCATAACCAGATTCTTTATGACCTAAATAAGGTAATGAATATTCAATACCCGTGGGACCTTGATTTACAAATGTTACTCCTGCATCAATTTCTTCGATTGCTCTAAAGGCTGACCTTATATCAGTTGTATATATAGCTGATACAAGACCATATCTAGAATAATTTGCTAATTCTATTGCTTCGTCTAAATTTTCTGCAGAAACAATAGAAACTACTGGACCAAAAATTTCATCTTGAAATAACTCGTCATCTTTGTCTACATCATAGAATATAGTTGGATATATAAAATATCCATTAGGATTATCATCATAAATCCTTTTATTGGTAGTAGTCTTAATACCTCTATTATATGCATTTTCTATGTATCTTTTGACCTTTTCATATTGTTTTTTTCCTGCAACAGGACCCATAAGAACGTCTTCTTTTAAACCATTCCCCACTTTTATGTTTTTTGATTTTTCGGTAAATTTATTAATGAATTCTGAATAAATTGGTTTTTCTACAATTATTCTCGATGCAGCTGTGCACCTTTGGCCTGCATTACTAAAAGATGCAAATAATAAAGCAGATATAGCAAGATCTAAATTTGCATCTTTTAAAACTATAGCAGGATCCTTTCCACCAAGTTCTAAAATCTGTCTTCTTTTAAATTTACCATTTAATTCAGATAACTCATTTCCGACCTCTGTTCCTCCTGTAAATGCAACAGCCTGTATTCTTGAATCATTTAAAAGTATATCAGAAATCAATTTAGAATTTCCTAACAAAAGATTAAATATACCACTGGGAGCATTTGCTTTGTCAAATAATTCGGCAATCTTAAAGCCAACTCCAGCTGTAATTGAAGACGGTTTAAATAAAATAGTATTTCCATGGAGCAGTGCAGGAGCAATATTCCAAAATGGTATAGAAAATGGTGAATTAAAAGGCGTTATAACATAAACAATGCCTAAAGGCTGTCTTATTGTACCCGCAAATACTTCGTTCTGTTCACTTTTTATTATTTCAGATAATATTCTTCTTGCCTCCCCATAGTAATAATATAACACTTTGTATGCATTATTAACTTCATTTAAACTTTCTTTGTAAGTTTTTCCTTCTTCCATAGTTATGAGTTTTGCTATTTCTTCTTTTTCAGAATTAATTAAATCTGCAACTTTTTTTAATAATTCCGCCCTTTCTATAACATTTATTTGCTTCCATTTATGAAATGCTTTTTCAGCAAAATTTATCGATTCAGTTATTTCTTTTTCATTCATTTCATGATATTCTGTAACTGTTGAAAGATCAGCTGGATTTATAGTTTTTTTATTTAATTCACCTTTTAAAAATTTTCCATTTACATAGGGATATGCTTTCATTTTTTCACCTTCTATCAAACATATATTTTATTTTACCCATATATATATCGGTTATAGACCAATGTCCTGTTATAGGTACATCTGGTTCTAATTCTGTCATAACATCGATTACTGCTATTTCATCGTTCATCAAAGAATCTTCTATTGTTTTAGATAAATCTTCAGGCGATTTTACCGTATAGCCTTTTGCATAAGATGCTTCTGCTATTTTTGCAAAATCTGGATTATATAGAAATTCATTAAAACCTGAAAATGCAGTGCCAATATAATTTCTTGAAAAATAAGAGCGTTGAAGCCCTTGAATCGTCCCAAAACTAAAATTATTCATTATTAAAAATGTTACAGGTATTTTATATTGTACAGCTGTAAATAATGAAGAAATTGTAGATGAAAAACCCCCATCCCCTACAATGCATAAAACCTTCCTATTTGGATCACCTAATTTAAAACCTAGGGATGCTGGTGGTGCAAAACCCATTGTAGCAAGACCACCAGGAGTAATGAAATTTTTAACATTTTTTATCCTTAGATATTGAGCAATACCGTTTTTACTCCAACCTACATCTGTTATCATAGTAATTTCTTCATGCTTATTTAGTAGTTCTTGCACTACTTTAATTATATAATTAGGTTTTAATTTTTTAGTATCATTTTCCGTGTTTAAAAATTCAAGATAGTATTTGTCAAGATTTTCTCTGAATTCTTGGAACCATGCAGATTTTTTAATTGTTTTTCTATTTAACTCTTTATTTAATTCATAAATTAACAGTTTTAATGTTTCTTTTGCATCTCCCAAAAGGAAAATATCTTCTGGATAATTCTTAGATTCTTCTTTTTCATCAATGTCTATTCTAATCAATTTTGTTTTACTAAAATCAAATGTGTAACCATTAATCCATGAACTTGAATTAACTTCTCCAAATCTAGTTCCAATACTTATTATTAAATCAGATTGCAATGAGGCTTCGTTTGAGTATGGATTTCCCCATCCACCTAAATAACCTAGGCTTAAAGGGTCATCTTCAGGAAATGTCCCTTTGCCACCCATTGTAGTTACAACTGGAGCATTTATAATATGTGCAAATTCATATAACTCTTTCTCAGCTTCTGAAAGTCTCACGCCCCCTCCAGCCAATATTAGTACTTTTCCAGAATTTAATATCATATCTATAGCTTGTTTTATTTTTTCTATAGAAGGAACTATTCTATTCATATTTAAATAATGTTTTTTATTAAAGATACCATATTTATCCGTTTTTTGACTAAAAATTTCCATGGGAACACTTACAAGTACTGGACCTGGTCTCATATTAAGAGAAATTGAAAAAGCTCTATCTATGATTCTTTCAATATTTTCAACGTGTGATACTCTCCAAGTTCGTTTAACAAATGGGAGATATATCAAATATTGAGAAAGATCAGTAACCAAATTTATTTCTTGGTGTGGGCCAGCTCCCTCATAAATTGATGGAGCGTCCCCCGATATTACTATTATCGCACTTGAATCAAGAGAGGCAGTTGCAACACCTGTGGTGGCATTAAGTAACCCAGGTCCTAAATGTGTAACCAAGATTCCAGGTTTATGAGAAGCACGAAAATATCCATCCGCCATATGTGCTGCAATTTGTTCATGCCTAACACTAATTAACTTAATATTGGATTTTCTAATCGCATCATAAAGAGCTATAATGGTATGACCTGTAAGCGAAAAAACATACTCAACTTCATTTTTTTCTAATTGCTTTGTTATTACCTCGCCACCGCTAATTTTTTCCACTTTTATCACCAATATATGTATTTCTTTTTTCTATTAAACAATTATTTCTAACATATTAGATTATATGATCAAAAAACTTTTGTTTAATTTTTAATATATTAGAGTAATATTATTTATTATTGAAATACCTTATGCTTATGCATGATAGTTGATGATACGCTTAGAGAAGGTTTACAAATGCCAGGAATTGCATTTACAAAAGAGGAGAAATTGAAATTGGCTGAATTAATTTCTAATTCAGGAATAACTACTGCAATTGTTTCTTATCCTTCTGCTCATAATTCAGAATTTGAAATTACTAAAGAAATAATTCAAAGAAAATATTTTAAAACAGTTTTTGCACTCGGAAGAGCAACAATAGAAGACGTGAACAGAATTTATGAAACAGGGGCTAATATTTCTTTGCATTTACCGTTTCAAATTAATAATAAAAATAAACTGATGGATGCAATAAAATATGCTTCAAAATTAGATAAAATATTAGAAGTTGGGTTAGTTAATGTAACGCAGTATTCCATTAATGAAATTGAAAAGCTTGTAAAAGATATTGAAAATGCTGGTGCAAATAGATTGCAGGTTTCAGATAGTTTGGGTGTGGCATTGCCACAGGAAATTAAAAAAATTGTTTCTGCAATAAAATCCATTACAAATATGGAAATAATTATGCATTTACACAATGATTTGGGATTGGCAATAACTAATGCTATTACTGCTTTAGATGGGGGAGCTAATTATATAGATACAACACTCTTTGGAATAGGTGAAAGGAATGGAATTGTTGATTCAATTATAATTATCAATTATTTAAATCATTTAGGTATAAAAATGGGAATAAATTTGTCAAATTTAATGATCGCTTATGAATATTTAGAGGGACTAATTTCTAAAAAATTAGGTTATAAATCATTTTTAGACAATTTTCCTATTTATGGAAAAAATGTATCAATACTTACGGCTGGTACCCATGCAGCTTTTGGACAAGTTTTTAAAGAAAATAATTTTTCATTAAACGTTTATACAGGTAAAAATGTTATTAAAAAAATTTTAGATGAAAAGAACATTCATCTTGATGATGAAAAATTAGAATATTTAGTTACTAAAATAAAAAATGATTCAGTAAGTCTAGGAAAAGCTTTTAATGAAAATGATTTATTAAAAATGGTGAGGGATATTTATGGTAAAAGTAATTGAAATTGGTCAAATAATTGCAGGACCAACCGCAGGTTTAATATTCTCTGATTTGGGGTTTGATGTTATTAAAATAGAACAGCCAGGCAGAGGTGATATTGGAAGACACTTGAGAAAGTCAAGTAGTGGTACTTTTCCATTTTACAATCGAAATAAAAAAAGTTTAACATTAGACCTCAAACTTGGAAAAGAAATTTTCTTAAGGCTAATAAAAAAATCAGACATATTAATAGACAACTTAGCGGCAGGTGCAATGGAAAAATTTGGGCTAGGTTATGATTCCTTGAAAGAAGTAAATCCAGGTTTAATATATATTTCTATAAAAGGTTATGGTCCTGGTCCTTATTCTAATCGAAATTCTTTAGATTATCCAATCGAAGTTGAAACTGGTGTTGCATATATGACTGGGCTTAAGGATAGACCTTTGAGACTTGGGGGCTCAATTATAGACATGGGCGCTGCAATGTTTGGTGTTATAGGTGCACTTAATGCATTACTAAAAAGAAATGTTACTGGGAAAGGTGAAAAAATAGAGATAGGACTTTTTGAGACAGGGTTTTTTTTCATGGGACAGCATGTAGTTACATACCAAATTAACAATGAACCTTTGGAACCTTTAAATGAACAAGGTTTTGCTTGGGGCATTTATGATTTTTTTGAAACAAAAGATGGAAAAAAATTGTTCATTGGAATTACAACTGACTCTCAATGGAAAAAGTTTTGTTCGACTTTCCATTTTCAACTATGTAATAATGAATATTATGATAAAAATGAAAATAGATATGATATGAGAAAAGAATTAATACCAAAACTTCAAGAATTTTTTAAGAATTTCAATTTTGATGAACTTTTGAATAAATTAGAAGAGGCAAATATTAGTTATGCTAAATTAAATAGACCTTGGGATTTATTAAATGATCCTCATGCAACATTAAAATTAGTGAATTACAATTATAATGGCATTAAAATTAAAGCACCCACACCTCCAATAGGTTTTCAAAATAAATTTGATCCACCAAGATTAGGGGAAAATTCAGAGGAGATTCTAAAAGAACTGAATTACAGTGAAGAAGAAATAAAAGCATTTAAAGATAGAGGAATAATTTAAAAATTTTTTATTATATCTTCCAATAATTTTCTTTCTCCGTTTCTTATATGATATGAAATTGTGGGTTTAGAAAGCTGAAGCATTTTAGAAATACCCTCAAGATTTTGTTGTCTTGGCCAATTAAAAAATCCATTAAAATATGCCTTTTTTAATATCATTTTTTCTATTTTCGTTAGTTTATTTGACAATAATATAGAATAGGCCCTGGTGAAATAATTAAAACCATCATTAAATTTCATTGATTCACAATTAAAATTTACAATATCATTATATTTAGATACATTATCTTTAACATAGTCTATTGAATTTTTATTTATACTTACAAAATTAAATAATTCTTTCCCATCTTCAGCTATAATAGGAAATAATGGAATTGAGCCTTTGCTTGTAATACTATTCAATACATTATGTCCTTTTTTTATACCATAAATAAAAATAATATTATTAAATTTAGATTTAAATAATTTTATAAATATAAAATCTTTTTTAAAATGCTCTTTCAATGCTTTAATGTCGTTAAACTCAGTAAAGGCAAAAACATAATTTATTTTACCATTTGGGTATACATAGAGTGATATAATACTAATTCCTAAATTTTCTGCTGTACTACTTAGATCACAATTACTATTAATTGAAAAATTACAAAGATGCATATTTTATTTATGAATTTCTAATATTTAAATATTACGAAACACTTCCTTTCTTGAATTAATCTTATTCATTGACCTGATTGAATCATCAAACTTCCTTTTAATTACGTAATGTACTGTTTCTATCTTACTTCTTTGTTTATATTCCTTTGGCAATCCCTTTTTCATCTTTTTCCTGTAATATCCCTTTGTTCTATAAACAGGTACTTCCTCATACCTTGCTGGTATTACACTTATCAGTCCATATGACCTTGCACATTCGTGATTATATTCTGAATCATATCCCTTATCCCCTATTATATACTTGCTTTTCTTTATTATGAATTTAGGGACAGTTTTCAATGCTTTAAGAAAATCCATTGAATCATGCCTAAAATTCAATCCTATCTTAAATGATACTATTATTTGTAATTTTAATGCTGTAATTATTGTTTTCTTTTTTCTCCTTTTCTTCTTTAATCCAAATTCTTATACCCTTTATCATAATAATGAGAATGATATTCAGTAGAGTAATCTGTTGAATTAATCCCAAGCATTTCATTTTCAAACATTTTTTTAAACATTGACAATGCCTTCCTGAATACGTATTCAAGACCTTTTACCTTCATTCTTTTCATAAATTTTTGAACAGTTGTAAAATGTGGAATATATTCCAATGATAATTGTTCTACAATTGATGTATTGTAATCCAATAAAATTATAAGATCCCTGTATGATTTATCAAAATATACTATAGTTTTGCGTTTTTAAAGATTGATGAAATGTTTTAAGGATTTTATCCTCTTAACATTTCATCATACTTGCATTTCAAACTATCTTTTTATATACGAAACTCATGAGATAATTGATAATGTAGTGCTCTAATATTCAACTTTCTCATCATTTTGGATATATAACTGTATAAGATCAGGTCAAACTTTTTGTATTACGTATCTTTAATTTTTTTAACTTACTTTCATGCATACAATAATATGAAAAATAATAGGAAATTTGCCATTGGTCTGTTGTTTAAGTAAAATATTTTTTTAATATAAGTATCACTAATTTTTATTTCAGTTTCATAATTAATAAAAGTGCTATAATAGGACCTACAGCAAGAGAAATAAATGCAATGGTAACATTTCCAATAAAGGTAATAATAAAACCAATTATTATTGGAACAATGATTGAACTTGGTTGAGATATTAGATTTGCAAGACCCATGGATGTTGCTTCTTTTCCTTTTGTAATTTCTGAAATATATGTATCAAGGGGTGTTTTGTACCCAAAAGCTATAAAACCTAAAACAAATGAAAATACATAAAGGTATGAAGTAGGTAGGAATGGGTAAATAATGAGGATCATAAAAAAAAGAATTAAGAAAATCTTAGAAATTTCTTCTCTTTTTTTAAATAAGTCTGAAATAAAACCTATTGTAAATACAGAAATTATACCTCCAATGGCAAATATACCTGTAATTAACCCAGAATCACTTAAATTAAGCTGAAAGTGATAATGCAAAAGCAAGAATAAGTATGTTGAAGTCCCCCACATACCCCAAAGTCCAAAAAATTTAACCATTGAAGCAAATATAGATTTTTTATTAATTGGGTTTTTATTGTTATAAAATGGAATATTTTTAATAAAAAAGAAAGGTATCCCCAAAGGCAAAGTAAATATTGCTATATAAACATAAATTAACTGCCACCTATATTGTTCAATGAATGATGGTAATGCAAAACTAGAAAAAAAAAGGACAATCGGTCCAGTGGTATTAAGAAAACCAATTGCTGTTGCCCGGTGATATTTAATCTTTTCTGAAATTAATTTAATTGCTCCTGTATATGTTGGCGTGGATGCAATGCCGATTAATATCATTAAAATTATTGCGCAGGTAAAATCTGTTACTAAAGTAAATAAAAACAATAACAATGAAATAAATAAAATAGATATGCCTATCACTCTATAACCATATTTGTCAACAAAATAGCTCATTGGCAAATTAAAGATTACGTAACCTACAAAAAACGATGAAAGAATTATTGATGACAAAAAATAGTTAATATGTAAATAACCTGTTATTGGAATTATCGTAATGCTATAAACTAGCCTTATTAAAACTACAGGTAAAGATACAAACCAGGCGAAGATTATAATAATAAGAGAGAAATTTCTCATTTGAATTTACTTATGAGTTTTGTATATAAAAATATTTTTTATTGCTATTTTTCACGTTTAAAAGACTATTTTTAAAATTATATATTATAGTGCCCATATTTTTAATTTCTACGTGAGTTTACACGATTTAAATTAAAAATTGATAGATTAACCTTTATTTTACTGATTTTTCTTAATAATTATAATGGGGTGCTATTGAAACCTCTCCAAATTTAAATATTTCAGAATTTTCATACCTGTCTCATCTTTTGTTGATATTACTTTCTTTGTTTTCTTACCATCTGTGAGATAAATGATATTTATTGGTGATAAGTGGGATAACACTGTTTCTAATGATATATCATCATCCGCCTTTTTTGCCTCGTTGTATATTAGTGATAGGAAAAGATATGCCAAATATGAAAGGAACATATGCACTTTTATCTTTTTTGGTGTCCAATGATAGATTGGGAATATCAGATCAAGCTCGCTAATAATCATAAACAATGCATCTTTTCAATTTCATCTTTTTCAAGAATCTTAAATTTTTCAATTTTCAATTATTAAAATTGAAATAAAATTATATAAATTTGACATTATGTCCTTTTGTCATCTCATAATATTTAAATATTGAAGACTCATAAAAATTATTTAAGGAGGTTTTTGTATGGAAAAAAAGAATCTATATGTTATTTTAGCAGTAATAATAGCAGTAGTGATTATTGCAGCAGCAATTGGTGTATTTTTATATAAACCAGCTACAACATCAACTTTACCAAATTTAGTTTCTGTAACATCATCAACTCAGCTTGCTACAGTAGGTTCTTCTGTACAGTTCACTGCAAAAGTGACTGGAAATGTAAAAAATATCTTGTGGAACTTTGGTGATGGTACTACAGGAATGGGCTTGGTAGTTAATCATACATATACTGCACCTGGAAAGTACCTTGTATTTGTAAATGCAACGGGCCCGGATGGATATTCAAACAACTTAAAAAGTCTATGGTCAATAACGGTTACATTACCTATGTTAAGTCCAGCATTATCCAGTGAAATAACAGAGCCAGCAATAGCTTTTAATACAACTTTAAATCCAGATGCTCCTATAT
>Ga0078972_1013595_pt1 | contig 13343 bp, 17 predicted proteins | sample YelNatPaOPGAMG01_FD_67568 | JGI IMG/M metagenome (GOLD analysis project Ga0078972, IMG submission 67568) | Hot spring thermophilic microbial communities from Obsidian Pool, Yellowstone National Park, USA - OP-RAMG-01 (SPADES assembly) (version 2) | ecosystem: Environmental > Aquatic > Thermal...
CCTCGTGTGGCTGGGAGTAAGCCAAGACGAATTGGCTGAAACCATAAAAAGAATGGAGTGAACGCGTATGGCTGATTTGACGGGTAAACCTTGGATGGCTGCTGGCGAAACAGACGACCCAGACGCTGTAATCCAAACCTTTGAGGCTGCAGCCAACATAACAAAGGGCTACCCAGTCTATTTAAGCGCAGACGACAAGGTTTCGCCAAGCCCAGGCGGAGACGACGCAATAGGCATAGCCGTAAAAACCGTAAGCTCTGGACAGCCATGTCCCGTGCTTATTCGTGGAAGAGTTAAGGTTACTGCTGCAGGAGCCATAAACCGTGGAAAGGCTGTTTGCAGTGCAGCGGGCGGAAAAGTCACCCAGCTCGTTGACCAGCCGGTGAACGAAGGCGGCTCAGCAACATACACCATTTATTATGCCAGAAAACTCGGCATAGCCCTCGAATCCGCGTCTGCTGATGGAGACCTAATCTTCATTTACGTGGAGAAGTGATGTGGCATGAAGCCTAAACTTTTTGAAAGCCTAATGGCTAAAGACACTGAGCACAAGCAAATATACGAGAAGCTCAAAGAGAAAGCCGCTTCACATCCATTTTTTAAACGCTACTTTGAAGTGGGCGTTAAAGAAGGCTTGTTCAGCGACATGGTTGGCGCTATTGGGCGTATGCATGACACGCTTGTTGAAGCAGCCTACCCAGAACTTATAGGCAGAAACATAATCAATGTTCGCGCTACAACCGAGCCTTTGGAACGCTTCCCACTTGACGAAAAGGCTGTCGCTTATCTATACGCTGAGGGCGGAGCCGCAAGGCTCAGCGGCAAAAAATACAGCACAGTTGACATCCAAACAAACACTTTAGCCGAATCCAGCGAAGAATGGACACGCGAATTTGTGGAAGACGCTACATGGAACGTTATGGACAACATGGTGGAAAAAGTTGGCAGAGCCTTAGGCGAGGCTGAAACCCAGAAAATTCTCGACCTCTATGGAAGCATTGCAAACGCTGACTTAGCCGGCGGAGCACCAATAAACGGAGGAGGTGTAGCCCTAAACTGGTCTGGGCTTCTTAAACTTCACAACGCTGTCCGTAATGAAAACTGGAAACCAGACGTTCTTGTTCTGCATGAGACGCAGCTTCACCAACTGCTTAACGATGACAAGTTCATCCACGCCCAATACTTGCCCTCTGGAGAAACAGATATTCAACGTGGCGTTGTAACATCCGTTTTAGGCATGAAAGTGTTGGCCAGCACTCTTGTGCCAAACGGAACCGCCTACGCCATAGACACCCGCGTAGCTGCCGTCATGCTCTTGCGCAGAGACGTTACCGTTGAGGACTGGGAAGACCCTAAGACGGGTAAATACGGCGTTAGAGCAACGACACGCTTCGGCTTAGGCGTCCTACGCAGCAAAGCAGTGGCAAAGATGACCAACATAAGCACAACACTGTAACCATAGCCATCCAAGGTTAGCCTATGCCAAAATACATGGGAAAATGCAGCAAATGCGGAAAAATCCATTACTCAGACCGTAAAGGCGACATCATAATCTGCGACTGCTGGCACATCTGTCCCATCTGCAGTGCTGAAATGACACCTTACACGCCAGATTTAGCGCCAAACACTTACGGCTTGGATGGCAAAAGAGAGCTCCAAATCCAGATGGTTTGCAACAACACCGCCATGCACCCAGACAATTCCCCCTTTTATAGCACTCAAAAACCCGTTGAGGTTATTTGCACATGAAAAAACGTGAAAAAGACTTACACCTTGCACGCATAGTGTTAGCGGAGCTTGTGAAGGCGGGCTCTCTTAGGCGCAGAGATCTTGAAAAACGCACGCTCATTAAATGTGGCACAAGAGCCACTTTCGACAGCATCCTCGCCTTTCTGAAAGCGCAAGGCTACATTGCAAAAGCCTCTGAAGCGCATATAGCCCCTTACCAAATCACGGAGAAAGGCAAACGTTTTCTGGAGGCTCTTTCAAGTTGAGCAAGCCCGACCCACATGGCAAGAAGCCAAGCCTCTGGAGTCGATTACGTAAAGCCATTACAAGGCGTGAAGCTTTTGGCTATGCTTATCCAGGCTCTAAAACTTTCAGTGAAACCGCATTAATTCCGCTTGCCGATGTTATGCAGCTTTATGAGCGAGACCCAACATGCAAGGCAAGCGTTGACCTTTTGGCTGCAGCCACTGTTGGCATGGGCTTCTATACAACCGTTAATGAGGAATATGAGAAGGCTGAAGAAGCTAAAGAAGTCGTTGACAAGTTTAACGAAGACGTTAATTTGGATGGGCTTTTGAATGATATGGCCCGTGTTTTAATCGCATGTGGAAACGATTTTTGGCTGAAAATCACGCCTGAAAACCTTAAGGAACTTCATAGACTTCCAATAGACGCTGTTGAGAAAATCGAGAGAAGCTATGTTCAAGAAGATTTTAAAGTTCCTTACAAAGTTGAGAGCTATAAGCTAAAAAATGCTTATGGCGGAGAATCCCTCAAGCCCGAAGCCATCATCCATTGGCGAATAAACTGCGTGGGGCAGTCAGCCTTCGGCATAGGCATATTACAAGTTCTCTTGCACACCTTGACTGTCAACTCGGATAAACGTCCCAGCTACGCTTGGATGAAAAGCAAACTGGAAAAAGTAATGCCGAAAATCTTCGAGAAATACGCTGGTCCAGACGTTTTAGCGCATTTGCCAAACGCAAGCGAAGAAACCATACGCAAGTTTGAAAAAGCCATAAAAGAAAGACCAGAAGAAGGCTCATGGCTATTCTACACAGGAAAACAAGAAGCAAACGTTTTCCCAGTCACAATAGACCCACGCAGCCGCTTTGAATACTACATAGACCACATAATAAACCAGTTCTACCTTGGATGCGAAACACCTTTGCCAAGGCTTTTCAGCACGCCGGGCTTTACAGAAGCCTCCGCAAATGCAGCCTTAGACCTTCAAGACATGCTCATAAAACCCATACAACGTTACATTAAGCGTCAAGTTGAAAGAGACATTTTTGATACTGTTTTAGCCCAAGCCGGATTCGACCCGACAAAAGCTCAGGTTCGCTTAAACTGGGGAAGCCCAGAAGTCCCCGAAGTCGTTATGGCTGACATGCTTAAAGCTGCTGAATTAGGGCTTATACGCCCAGAAGAGTTCCGCAAAAACGCAGCCAAATTCGGGTGGGAATTATGGGAACAAGAAACACAGCCCAAAACTCAAGCTTAGCCAAATCATCCCAAAAGGCTAAGAGGAGGTGAAAAAGGCAGAAGATGAATGGACTAAACATAGGATTAGGAGTTGCCGCAGCCCTAATCTACGCCTTCCTTGGATATTCAGCACAAGACAAACCATTCAACTGGAAAAAGTTTCTGCGAACAGTTGCAGTTGGCGCATTCTCAGCCTTAGGCTTAGACATGGCTGGCTTAACACTTGATGTCTATACAGCCCTTGTGGGACCCACAGCCATCACAGTGTGGTTGCAAAAACTCATAGACACAGCGAAGATGTAATAGCTTTTTCCGCCATTTCCTTTGACATTTTTATTTCGTAATCCCTAAGCATCTTCACCAAAGGATGTTCAACATTAATCCTGTAAAGCTTGGCTTTCCCTATCCTTCTAGAAACCTTAACCATCCCATATGCCTCTAAATCTGAGAAATGCTTGTAAAATATTTGTTTACTCATCCCCAAAGCTTCTATAACCTCCTCTTTAGTGAAATCAAACAATGGATTGTCTAAGAATAAATCAATTATCCTAAGCTTCGGCGAACTTCCCAAAGTCTTGATAAGAATCGATTCATATTTTTTACTCAGGGTAAAATTCCTCAACTTCTCTTTAGAATATCCTCAAATACGTATCCGCAATATTTATTCTTATTTCTGTTCATAAATCTCTAAATGTTAATATACATAATTAGCAATTTAATTGAAGTGGGTGAGAATTAGTGCCATTTAAAATTCGCGTAGTGGTGATTGGTTTCCAACCAGACCACGACCCCGTAACGGGTGAGGAATATACTCAGGTTAATTTAGGCGTTAAAATACCTATGCCAAGCCCCCCAAGAGAGGCTGTCTTTCCTCCACCACCAAAACCTATGGTTTGGAAACACATCATACATCTGTTCGTGCCGACAAGTAAATGGGTTCAGCAATATTCCATGTGGCAAGAATACGACTTAGAAATAAAGGATAATGGGGAGTTAGAGCTTAAGTTAGTAAAAGAAACTTAGGGGGTGTGCATTTGCTGAGTTACACGCAAGAAGCGCGCGCACATACGCAAGCGGAGTCCTTCTTACAATATTTTCAAAGGCTGATGTCTTATACAAAACCTCCAATATTCGAGACGCCTGAAACGTCGTATATGCGGGAGTCACAGCAGGAATATGTTCACATGGATATACCTGCAAGCTTGCAAAGATACGAGCGTATAAGAAGAGAATTAGGTATGTTATTTAACCGATTGAAAATGTTTCTCGAAAAGGGACTTATCGATGAACCTTCCATTAAGGAAATTTTGGAGCAGAAAATCATTTTTGAAGAAAGAAGAGCTGAGTTGGAGGAGGAGTATCACGGCAAAGTGGTAGTTGTTTGTAATGGTGAGGTCTTTGTTGGCGAAACAATAGATGACGCTGTTGCAAAGGCTAAGGCGAAACATGGTAATAGGCCATACTACTCCGAGGCGCTTGGCATCACGGATTTTCCCTCGGTGCTTTTCTAAATGTCTTTCTTTTTTAGATCTGGCGCGTTATATTCAAAAATTAAAATAACTGGAGTAGTTACTAAAGAATATGAAGCCCTTGTTGATACGGGCGCTGCCAAAACAGGAATACCAATAAATGAATGTCAAAAACTGGGATTAAGGGCTTCTGGAATTGAGTGGACTGAGGGATTATTTGGAGGAGATTACTTACCTCTTTTTGAATCTAAAATAGAATTCGCTGGTAAGGTTTTAGATAAGAGTATCGTAGGGCTTCCGATTCATATTCCGATTATTGGCAGAGATTTAATCCGACATTTAAAAATGACATTGGATTGGAGAATGTTAGTTGCTAATGTAGAAGATCCTTGATAAACACATTCATAATTTTCATCTGTTTAAATGTTCAGTTAATTCAGCGCCTTACCTTATTTATAAGAGTGTGTAATAACTATTTTCTCGTGCTTTCCTAAAAATTAAGGTTTTTTCGTTCCGATTTTTCAGGAAAATTGCTTTTATTTGCCCATTTCTGGTTCATAACTTAGATTAATGGGCCAGACCGTAAGGAGTCGATGTCTTGGCAAGTGTAACCGTTGATGATGTTCGGGATGTGATTAACGTTAGCCAAGGGGATATTCCAGACTCTAAAGTTGTTAAGATGATTAAGCGGGCTGAGGTTACGCTTGAGCTTGAAACGGGCAAAGAAATTAATTATGAAGATTGCACAGACGCTGAGAAAGAGGCCATCACGGTTTTAGCTGCTATTTACGCTATTTGCTATTTGACTGGTGGGTCTGCTGTTGGCTTAAGCTTCAGCGTGGGCGACCAAAACGTTAGCGTGCTGAGCAAAGCTCCGCCGTTAGATGTGCTTCAATCTGAGCTTGAGCGAATCTTAAGCAACTTAAAAGGCTGCTATGTTGGGAGAGTATAAGCCTTTGGGAACAGTTCCAGAAGCCTACTATGAATTTGTCATGCATTATTCTCCTTACTTTTATGTGATAGCCACAGCAATGGCTCAGGACCCGCCAGCAGGACAAAAGAATGTAACCGTTAGGGATGGCTCAAAATTTAGGGTCGGATATCCTGTTGAGATTAAGGATGATGCCCATAGTGAATGGAATAAGGTTGCAGCTATAAACGGTAATGTTTTGACAATGGAAACTAATCTGCAATACACTTATTACGTTAACAAAAATGGAAGGGTGGAAGGCCCAGACCCAGCTTATGGAAGAGGCGCCTTTCCAGCAGCCTTCGCAATAGATTTTCTCTATGAGGCTTACAGTGATAAACAGTTTAAAAGTTGCAAAACAGAAATCTTGAACAAAATCGTGGAGCTTGCAGACTTTGTCTTAACGCAGCAATGCACGGACCAGCAGAAAAAGGCTTATGGCGGTTTCAAAAACAGTGAAAACGGAACAGAATACTGGAGCATTGACGCTGGAAGATGTATTCCTCCGCTTTTGAAAGCTTACAAGCTGACAAACAATGCGGATTATCTTAACGCTGCTAAACTTGCCAGCGCCACTTTCCTTCACAACATGCAGCACAAACCAAGCGAGGAAGGAATCCACGATAAGTATTATGGCGGTTTCGCCCGCTATGTTACAATTAACAATGACTGGTCTCAGCCCATGAACATAGAAGACCTTTACGATTTTATCGGTTTGAAAATGCTCTGCGATTATGATTCAGCCAACAAGAGCATGTATGAAGCAATGATGGCTGATGCTGCTGCGTTTCTGCGTGAAGGCTTCGAGCAGCTTTACTTGTGGTTTGACCCTAAACCTTTCGGAGACGGCAAATGGCATCGTGTAGGCTTAAGCGAAACTGAAGTTTACGATGACCCAATCAGCTTCGCACTGCTTGGACTTTACACCTATGAAGGCTGGAGCCTCACATGCCAAAGAGTCTACAATTTTGTCCAGACAATAAGGGCTTCAGCTCAGTATCCAGCTTATCATCCAGCCATTTGCTGGCCAGGTTATATTGATGTTGTTACAAGGTTTCCCGCTTGCCCTTACTATGATGCGGTTACAAGCGGAATCCTCTGGCGTATTAGGGCTGCCCATGACAAGCCAAGCCTCGCCTTCTCTATGCAAGTCATCCAGAAATATCAAGAAGAGTTCATGTATTGGGGTCCAAAGTTTGAGGATTATTCTCCGATAACTGAGCAGAAAGCTATGGCTAACGTAAGCTGGCTTGCACAGTTGTTCCTAAACTATGAGGAGCCAGTTACACCTTTCATACGCATTTTGCGGAGTAAAGGCGAGAATATACTGCTTTATCCGATAAGGGCTGCTGCAGACAAGGTTGAATACGGCGAACCTTTAGACGTTAAAGCCATTGTCAGCCCGACAAGGGTTGAAGAGGTTTTCATTGAACCAGGCTATGTGATTAACGACTACATAACGGTTTACACTTTTGCGCCTTTAAGGCAGCATGACAAGATCCGTCGTAAAGGCGAGGACTACGAGGTTTTAGGCGTTCAAGCCTTCGACTTCCAGGGGGAAACAGCCTATTTCAAGGCGAATTGTAGGAGGCTGATAGGCGGATGAGCGAAGTTGAAGACTCTGTTGAAACTGTTATCCGTCTTCTCAGCAAGAACATGCGAGTTCTAAAGGAAGACGGCGCCTTAGCCAGTGTTTACGTCAGCAAGGAATGGTATGACCGTGAGCTTTTCAAAAACTATGACGGACAAATAACCGTAGGGCTTGCGGAGAGCAGAGACACTAAAATAGAGATGAGCGGTAGGGTTCGCAGGCGTCTTGGCACTTTAAGGGTTAACGTGTGGGCTACAGACAGGCCAGCCACTTCGGATTCTGGAAGGCTTATGCGTCAAAAGATGGTGGAAGAAGTCAACCGCATTGTAAGGCAGAACCGCAGCAGGCCTAATGTGATAGAGTATAATTTTGCTGGTTTAGGCTATCCTGAGGGCTACCCGCATAAGGCTTTTCAAACTGTAGCATCAAGTGAACTGATTCCTGAAGCTGCTGGCTGGAAAGAGCTTACAAATCTTGAGTATCAAAAGATTTGGTATAGTGATGATCAGCGGTATTCTAAAAGCCACAACGTTAACGGTGAATATGCCCTTATGCTTTTCCGCTTTAAAATTGAAAGTCGAAGGCAGGCTGTTAAAAAAATTGTTTTAACGTTTGAAGGTTATGGAACTGCTCCAGCGGGCAATGGTGTTACGATTAAAGTTTGGAATCATGTAGCTCAAGCGTGGCAAAACGCCCAGCAAGGAACTGGCGGAGCCGATGAAACGTTAACCATTACGCTAACTGTGAATATTGTTAACTTTGTGGATGTTAATGGTTATGTTTGGCTTTTGGCGAGGACATCAAACCCGAGTAACGGTGTTACAGCAGCCGTAATATATTGCGATTATGCGGGCTGCACAGTCACGGTTAACGGCATAACATACTTGGATATAATCAGTTTTCGAGACGTTGACCGTGTAGATGTTAAACCCTTCATTTATCGCACGGAGTTTACGCTTAGGAGTTGGATGTTTGAGGATATTGGAGGTGCCTTCTAAAATCACAGTCATGGAAAACATGACATAAAAGGAGTGTGAAAAGAGAAAATGCCTGAAACCTATGGAGCCCATGAATGCCGTGTGTATTTCGTAACGGAAACAGTCTATGGCGAGACGCCAACGAATCCCGTTATGCTGGGAGTAAACACGCAAGGAGTAGAGCCAAGCCTTGACCCTGGACTTGTAAAGGTTAGAGGTGTAGGCAGCAGAGACCTGCAAAGCCTAAACCGTGGTTTGCGAAAAGTCATATTGAAAATTCCCAATGCCTTAAGCAGCGAATCGCCCATAAGCTTCATTCAGCATGTTCAAACCCTAAATAGCTTAAGCGTTCAAGTGATCTACTACAAAGGCTTATTTACTAACCCTACAGATGTAATCAGCTTCCTGTATAAGGGCTGCAGAATCGACAAGCTAACAGTGGAATGCAATATTGAAGACGTGGTAAAGTCAACGGCTGAACTGATTGGGCAAGACGTAACTATTGGAACAAGCAAAATTTCAGGAGCCACTTACGGAGACTATGTAGGAGTTGTTCCCTACAATCAAAGTTTTGTTCAGCGAGGCGCAGCAGACGGCTCAAACCCAACAGACATTACACGGGTGACAGATTGGAAATTCACAATCGAAAACAACCTTAAACCTGTGCCTGTAATCCGCAGCACCTATGGACACTTGCTCAAGTATCTGCCGGCCCGCCACAGAAACCTTTCAGGCGAATTAACCTTCGAGTTTGAAGACAAAAGCGAGTTTGACGATATCATAAACGATGCAGAGTTCAGCCTAAAATTCGGGCTTGGCGGAACAAACAGTGCCCTATTCAAATATTGCAAGTGGGAAGAAGTTAGCACGCCGACAAAGATTGAGGACCTTGTGAGTTTGAAGGCGAAGTTTGTTGCCAGAGATGTTTGGATAAGCTGAGGTGGTTAAGGTTGGCTGTTGAAGTTAGTATTTTGGAAAATTTTGGACGTGAAGCCGAACTGCGCAAGAAATGGATGCATATGTGGGAGAGGCTTGGCGTTCGCATTCTAAAGATGCCTAAGTGGATGCAGGAAATCGTGCTTGAAGACATTAACACAGCCATACGAAACCGAATAGCGATTATGGAGATGATTCAAAATGCGAACAGAAACCGTTGAAATAGACGAAAGATTCGGAAAAGAATACGCGGGCAAATACGTTTTCCAAGAACTTACATGGGCAAAACGCAGCCGAATAATACAAAAATACACAAAATACAGCCAAGTGACTGGGCAGGTTCAAAGCAGCGATTATGTGGCTATCCAAGCTGAAACCATAATAGCAAGCCTTAAGGAGCAGCCACCACACAAGCCTATAACACTCGAGAAGCTGCTTGCAGAAGAGAATGGTATCCCAATAGGCTTAGGCGAGTTGTTCAGCAGAATAGCCAACAGGCTTAACAGCCTAAGTGTTGAGGAGACACGTTTTTTGTCAGAGCACTCCGCAGAGGAAAACCGCACCCAGCCATCACAGAGTATAGGCTTTGCAAAGAGTTCGGTTGGACAATCACAGAACTACGAAGGCAGCCAGCCAAAACAATCCAGCAGTTCCTCATAATCCTAAATGAAGTGGACAAGCAGACGGCTGAGGAGATGGAAAAGGCTAAGCGGGAGGCAAGGCTGCGGTAATGGCTTTAGAAATAAAATGCGATGTTAAAGGCATTGAAGAGTTTCAACAGGCTATGCGTAATTTTGATTCTGGCATTCAAAGGCATGTGCATAGGCTTTTGGCAAGTTGGGCTGCAGACGTGAAAGCCTTAGCAAAACAACTTGTTCCAGTTAGAACGGGTCATCTACGGCAAAGCATCTACGCAGAAGTCAGGGAATGGGTTGTCCGCATAGGCGCTGAAGCAACCTACGCATTGTTTGTGGAGCTTGGCACACGTTACATGCAAGCCAGACCATACCTTTACCCAGCAATACAAGCGCATCTTCCCGAGCTTGAAAGCATAATCCGAGACGCCATTGAACAGGCTAAAGTGGAGGCTGGATTCCGTTGAGTTTTAACGAGTTAGCCATAACCATAACAGTTGAAAACTTTGCGAGTGCAGAGTTTAACCGTGTGGCTTCTGACGCTTCCTCAATGGGTTCTGCGGTCGGCGCAAGTGCAAGCGGGTTTGAAGCTTTGAAAACAAGTGCTGAAGCCACAACCGTTAGCCTAAGAACTGTTGCCACAGCCTTTGGAAGCATAGCACACATGGGCACGGCAATAATCAGCATCGCAGGAGACATGGGCATTGTTGATAAGGAAACAGCAAAATGGGCAAGGACTTTGATGGCTGTCTTCACCCTCATAAGTGCCTACATCCGTTTACAACATTACATGACTGTTTTAACTACTGGACACACGGCAGCCGTAGCCATAAACACAACAGCACAGTCAGCAAACGCTTCAAGCAGCATTGCTGTAGCAGCAGCCCACAAGATTAAGGCTGCAGCCACATGGCTGGCTGTTTCGGCTCAGAACGCCCTTAACATAAGCCACGCCACCTTTCTCACCCTCACAGGAGTCGGAATCGGAGTTATCATTGCTGCAGCTGCTGCCATGGCTTATTTCGCCAGTCAAATGAACGTTGCAACGGATTCAGTTAAGGAGTATAACGAAGCGGTTGCTGAAACGCCTGCACGAACCCGAACCATTGTGAGAGCTGGAGAAGAGGAGCTTTACCGTAAAGGTGTTGAACCATGAGCGTTGAAATCCCAAAAATGACCATAGCCTTCGGAAGTTATGGTATTCCGCAAGCTGATGTTATAGAGTGTCGTGTGCATTTAGGCTGCACAAAAGAGGTTAGCAGCTTCGATTTGCAACTGCAGAATTGGAATGGCAAATACAGCCCAAGCGGTTCTATTCCGCTTGCTGTTGGCATGGATGGAAGCATAAGTATTGGAAGGGGCAACAATGCTCCACAGATTATTACTTGTCGCATTGAAAGCATCAAACATGAATCCACACCAACAGAACATTACACAAAAGTTAGTGGACGGTGCTGGGGTGAACGTCTCTTCCGCCGTGTTTTCACTGGCACATTTGCGAACATGAAGGGTGAAGAAATAGTCAAACACTTGCTTGATTATTATGCGGGCTTAAGCCATGTTAGAGGCGGAACAGAGCTTGTCGAAAACACCGATACAACCTATACATGGTTGGAATACGAGAACACGCCTGTTTGGGACATCCTCAAATACATTGCTGAAAGTAGTGACAAGCAGGGCGTAATAGGCTTTGATTTCCGTGTTGCTCCAGACGGAAAATTCGAGTTTTTCCCAAGAAACAGCAAAACAAGCGCTGTAAGCTTAACCGATAAAATTGAGGTTAGCGAATACCGTAAAGATATTCACCGCATAAGAAACAAAATCTTTGTTTTAGGAGCAAACGAGAAAAAGATTCCAACAGACACTAATGAAGATGGCTTCACAGAGTCATTGACAAACTGGAGTTTATACTATACTGACCAAGGCTTAACCCTAAGTTCAGACCATGTGAGTGGAGATGGACAAGCCAAGTATAGCGACTCATATTCTGTTGAAGCTTTTCCCGCTTCAACAACTCAAAAAGCAAAAACTGGCATGTATCGAATCATAGACACAATTAAATGCAGAGGACCAGACGGTTTCAAGCAGCTTCGCTTTTGGCTAAAATGGGAACGTGATGGAGACGGAGACCCTACAACAGTTAAGGTTCGCCTTGAAACCAATGTGAGTAGCTACTATTATAAGGAGATTGTTGGGCTTGTAGGCAAAAAGGGTGAATGGAAAAAGATAGTTCTAAATCTTGAAGAGTATTGGGCGTTAGTTGGTAATCCAGACTGGAGCAACATTAACCGTATAGGCTTCATAATCGAGTTTTCATCAGACTGTTATCCACGCCTTTATGTTGACCACATAGTCTTTGAAGATTGCAGATTTTCAGCCAAACAGGAAGATACGGCAAGCCAAAACGCCTACGGTTTAAGAGAGTTAACCGAAACAGACGAGGAGCTTTTCAGCGACAACGAATGCCTTTTAAGGGCTAAGGCTTTACTCGCCCACCTAAAAGACCCTGTTGAATGCCTCACCATAAAAAGCACAGTCATAGACTATGGCACCACTCCGCTCTTACCCGGAGACAAAATCCATGTAACACTTCCAAACGAGAATGTGAACGCTGACTATCGCATAATAAGCGTTGAATACTATGTGGATGCTAAAACGCAGACGCTTGAAATAACATTGGAGCTTGGAAAAGAAATTCCATTATTGGCAGACTACTTGTATGGTTTAAGGTCAACTACGGTAACAGTTGAAAAGCTTGCGAGAACAAAGCTTGGCAAAGGCTCTATTCCGCCAATTGTAAGAGCGCCAACAGGACATGACCATTCAGGCGAAACCATAAGACCAAACGCGGTAAACTGCAACACAGTCAACGCAGCAGCAAAAATAACTGGAAACGCTTTCAGTGATTTGTTCCCAGAAACAAGCAACACAGGAGCCGTAGGCACAACAAGCAAATACTGGAACTGCATAGCAGGCAACGGCGTCTGGTATAAAGCCCTTGGACAGTTTGACGCTTTAGACGATTTAGCTTTAATCAAACGCATTAGAGGGAACGGGAAAGTTGATGAGAAGGGCATGCCGCTTGTTGACCCTGAAAGCCTTCCAGAACAGGTAAGAGAAAACGGCTTGATCAATGCTGGTGCCCTAATGGGTCTGCTTATAGGCGCTGTGAAGCAACTTGCTGCTAAAGTTGAGCTTCTTGAAAAGAAGGTTACGGGCTAATGAAGAGCGAAGTTTTGAAACAGATTAAACAGCTTCAAGTTGGCGATTTAATCAGGGTTGAGTGGAATGATGCCTCTGTTGGCAAAAGCCTAAGCGGAGGTGTTCAAGCCATAGACGTTCCCGTTTTCAGCCTTGGAGTTTTTATTGGCGTGTTGGGCGAGAAGAACAAGCACATCATTTTGGGACAGAACCATTTCCGTTATGCCAATGGCTTATATGACATTGATTATACGGCTATTCCAGTTTCTTGGGCTGTTAGAATAACTGTTATCGCTAAGAACCATGTTTCGATGGAGGAGGCAAACCAGCTTCTGAGCAGCTTTCTCATGG
>Ga0078972_1009777_pt2 | contig 13342 bp, 15 predicted proteins | sample YelNatPaOPGAMG01_FD_67568 | JGI IMG/M metagenome (GOLD analysis project Ga0078972, IMG submission 67568) | Hot spring thermophilic microbial communities from Obsidian Pool, Yellowstone National Park, USA - OP-RAMG-01 (SPADES assembly) (version 2) | ecosystem: Environmental > Aquatic > Thermal...
CATATTCAACCACCGATGTGATATATTATTGGATAAGCATGAGAATTATCTTCTGAAAAACCGGGAAATGATAGACAGGGAACTGGATTCTTTCTTCAAATTGAAACTTGAGGAGTGCAGGGACCAGGTCAGCAGAGACATCGTCACAAGGATAAGAGATTTCACAATGAATGGGGGAAAGAGAGTAAGGCCCATACTGACAGTTGCAGGCTACAATCTTTTCAGGGAATTTGATCAGAGAATCATAAAAGCCTCGATTTCAATCGAACTGACACAATCTTATTTGCTCATCCATGACGATGTGATGGATCAGAGTGAGATCAGAAGAGGAAAACCAAGTTTTCATGCAGATGTAAGGGAATCTATTCCGGAGGGTACATCTGAAAGAAAGAGGCTGTCAGAGAACCTTGCTATCGTTGCAGGAGATCTGGCCGATAGTTTTGCAAACGAAGCCATAATACGATCGGGTTTCGGGCATAAGGAGACACTGCTTGCTACAGATCTTCTTTCGGAGATAGTGGAATACACAGGTTACGGGCAGCTGCTGGATATAAATTCCACCATGGATGAGGAATTCGGGCAGAAAGATCTTATGCGTCTCCATCTCTGGAAGACGGCCAAATATACAATAGAGGGGCCACTGATGATGGGTGCAGCTCTGAGCGGTTCAGAAAAAAATCTGAAACCACTAAGCTACTATGGTTATCTTCTGGGCCTTGCGTTTCAGCTTCAGGACGATATTCTTGGCCTTTATGGGGATGAAAAGATTCTGGGGAAATCAGTGAAGAATGACGTTAATGAAGGTAAGAAGACACTCCTGATGATAAAGGCAATGGAATATTCACCAGAATACAGATCATTCATAACAGAGTGCCTGAAAAACGGAAACATTAAGGATGAGGACTTCGAAAAGCTAAAGGAAATTGTCAAATCATCTGGATCATACGATTATTCAATAAATACCATGAAGAAACTTGCAGACAGGAGCAAATCGTACCTTGAATCAGTTGACGGTGATCCGGAGACAAAGAATTTTCTGAAGTGGTTTGCTGATTATATAATAACAAGGCAGAACTAAAATTTAGGTCCGAATTTGCTGTACATCTCCTTAAGGGTATTTTCATCAACATGTGTATAGATCTGCGTGGTAGCGACACTGGCATGGCCAAGTATCTGCTGAATGAATCTGATATCCCCTCCCATTCTGAGCACAGTTGTAGCAAAAGTGTGCCTTAGAACATGTGGCGTTACTTTCTTCTGGATGCCGGCCTCTTTTGATACCTTCTTGACAATTCTCTCTACCGTTGATGGATCGAATCTTGTATTCTTGTGGCTTATAAGGAATGCATTATCCCCAGTGCTCCTTTTAAACCGTTTCAATAGGTATTCATGTGCCAGTTCTCTGCATGTCTCAGGAATTATGACTATCCTGTCCCTGTCGCCCTTTCCACCCTTTACAGTAACTATGCCTTCTTCAATGTCTACATTCTCTATATTAATTCTGCAAAGTTCCCCTACCCTGATGCCTGTGTAAAGGAGGAGAGAAACAATTAGATTGGTTGTGAGATCCTTTTTAGAGGCTTCAATGAGCACACCCGCTTCCTTCTCACTGAGGTAATTGGGCATCTTCAGGGATCTCTTTGGAGGCATGAGGTTAACTGGAGGGATTATCCCATTGGACCTGAACAGCAGTTTTACCGCATGAATAGCTATGTACTGGCTGTTTTTTGAAAACTTTCTCTCAGTGGCAAGATGATGTTTGAAGTTTTCTATGTCCTCAGGCCCTGTATCTTTGAGCTGCTTCTGGGTAAAATTGAGGAACATGGTGGCCATTGATCTGTACTCTTTTATTGTGTATGGACTCTTTCTTTCTCCACGCATATAAGAGGTGAATTTCTCTACAATCTCCATTTTTTCCATATATCAGATCTCCTGCTTCTGTTCGGTTGAAACTTTCAAGCCTTTCTGAGAGAAGCTGAAAGCCACGGCATGAGCTGAATTTCCAGCTGCGTATACTATGTCATAGGCCCAGAGGTATGTTCCAGTATCATTTTTAAGGAAAGCAAAGGTATTGATAACAACTGTAACCACACCAATAATTAGCGCAAATTTGATGTTATCGTTGATTTTTGTCATTTCCAAGCCTGCATGCAGTCAAAAGGTAATTCATTTATAAATTCTGCCATCTCTGGATACACGGTGGAATGTTTCAGGGCATCCTCCATATATCTGGATTAACAATGGAAAAGAAAAACAATCCTCAAAAGAAATAGAAAGATCAAAAAATGAAAATTATGAATTAAAAAGACCGGAAACTTAGCTTATTGTAATCGAACCAAGCATCCATCCAGGGGTAGCCATTGCTCCATTGAGACCAAGTGATCCTGATCCACAGTCAGCTTCACACTGCCAGGTTGCTGTTCCACCGGCCGTTATTACGAACTGGGCATGAGTTACTGTCTGGGGTTGTGTTGGTATATTCAGACCAAATGTACTTACTGTAAAGGTATGCGCAATGTTATTGGCTGAAAGGCTGCTGACTGATGTTGAATTACTGAAGAATGAAGCCGAGTTCACCTGAGTATAAAGGGTGCTGAGGGCACCGGAATCGTTATTGTTGTAATATGACATGAACTGTGCCTGAGTCATCTCATGGTTTATATCGGGTATTTTCTGTATCTGGCTGATTCCAGTAACATTAACATGTCCGCCAATGGTTCCAAGGACAGAGTTCATATTGGGGTTCATCAGGGGAGAAGGTCCGTTATCGAAATCAATTATTATGAGGTTTATAACACGATCTGCAGGCAAATTCAGGTTAGAGGAGCTCTGCAGTGTTCCATTCTGGAGTATAAAGTATGAAGGTTGCGTTCCAACACTGGAGTTAAAAATTATGCCGTGCTGTATCACCAGGGTGAGATTGTATGGTGTCTGGTCAATCTGAGGAGATGCATTTGCCATATCAGGCTGGTGAACAACCCATATGCCACCACCCACTCCTGCAAGAACAATTGCTACTGTAAATACCAATAATAGTCTATCTTCCATCTTATCACTAAATTTAGATGTTAACAATACTTATTAATAATGAACCTTAAATGTTAGGTGCAACCTATATAAGCAAAATCCAGGACACAACTCATCGGTTGCTGGTGAATCCTAAAAACGTTCATATGCAGTAAAATGATTCGTAGGCATGAAAGCTCTAGTTTTGAGAAAACCTCTCGGTGTTGAAAACCTTAAGTTTGAAGATGTGCCAGATCCAGTTCCCCGGGATGATGAGGTTCTGGTTAAAGTTCTCATGTCAGGCCTGAATCCGGTTGATTACGGTCTGATTAATGGCAGAATAATATACAATGTAAACCCAATGCCACATATTCCAGGGGCAGAAGCAATTGGAACTGTAATGAAGGACCATGGTACATTCAGGGAAGGCGACAGGGTGGTCATATACAACAGGGTATATGACGGAACATGCCCAAAATGTCTCAGTGGAAATGAGCATCTTTGCGTTAATGGCGGAATATGGAGTGTTGTCAGCAATGGAGGCTACTCGGAGATGGTTGCAGTAAAATCTTCCAATCTTTTTCCCATACCGGGCAGCATAAGCAATGAAGTCGCTGTGAGTCTTCCAGTTGGAGCTCTGACCGCCTACAGGGCATTGAAAAGGTCAGGTGCTGAAGCAGGAAAGAAACTTCTTGTCTACGGAGCTTCAGGAAATACCGGAATATTTCTAACTCAGCTTGGAAATATAATGGGGATGGAGGTACACGCCGTCACCAGGAAGAACTGGACTGAAAAATTCGGGTCCCATAAAACATATGCCGCAGACAGAATTCCAGAGGATCTCAAAGCAGATATTGTTGTAAACTCCATAGGTTCAAGTTTCTGGAACAGTGCAATAAGCCACCTGGAAAGTTCAGGCACGCTTGTAACTTTCGGCGTTCAGACAGGAAAAGAGGCAGCAATTGATATTTCCCAGATATACAGCAGGGAATTCAGTATTGTAGGTTCCACGGGAGGCACCAGGAAAGATTTCCACGAGGTCATTGAAATAGCAGAAAAATTCAAACTGAAAGTCAATGTATCAGACACATTCTATATGGGCGATTATGTTAAAGCCATGAAAAGATATGAGGAAATAAGGGACGGAAGGATACTCTTCACAAACAACAGATAACCTCCCGATCATATAGATCTCAATTTTTCTATGCTTTCTGCTATATTATTGTAAAAGATATATGAGGCTGACACAAGTATGTCTGCTCCAGCCTCCACGGCCTTTTTCCCGTTTTCGTAATTTATGCCTCCGTCCACCTCTATACGGCAGTCAATTCCCTTATCATCAATGTATTTTCTTGCCTCCCTGATCTTTGGAAGTGATGATTCAATGAAGCTCTGCCCTGAGAAACCTGGATGCACAGACATGATCAGAAGTATTTTGCACTCATCTATGAGGTCTTTGACATGGCTGAAAGGTGTCTCTGGATTTACTACAAGCCCGTAATCTATGTTCTCGCCAGCCATTCTGTTAAAGAGAAGTTTCAGATCAACTGGTGCCTCATAATGGATCAGAAGAATATCCGAACCCGCATCATGGAACGCCTTATAGTATTTGTCAGGCCTCTCTATCATCAGGTGAGCGTCTATCCTCTTTCCGGTAACCCTCCTTACCGCTTTTATAAGATCAGGGCCCATAGTCAAATTTGGCACAAAATGGCCGTCCATGACATCAAGATGGAAGGAATCAGCCCCAGATCTTTCGCACAATGTTACCTGAGAACCAAGATTGGCCAGATCGCAGGATATTATGGATGGTGAAACCTCAATTTTACTGTCTCCTCTCAATTATATCCAGGGTTCATGGCTGCAACGAATATAATAAATTCCTACTATTTTCAACTCAACTCAATATGAATTACGATATTCGTATTTTGAAATTCGAAAACCTTAAATCTTTAATATGTTTATTAATTGTTTAGTGGAGAAAAAAGAAATGACTGTAAAAACAATATCGGGAAAAAATGAGTCAACTGTAAAGGATGACATCCTGAGGAAGGCTCTAAGGTTAAAGGAACGAATAAGTGAAAGATATGAAGATCTCTATAAACAGTCAAGCGTGGACCATGTCAGGATGATGCTGAAAAGGCTCCAGAAAAGTGAAAGCGAAGATAGATCTCTTATACTCAAGGCAATAAAGAACGGCCATTTTGATGAACAGTCTCTTAAAATAGAGAGAAGGGACTACGAAATGCTGGATCATCTCATAGAATCAGATCTTGACAACATAAACCCCAATGATCTCAAGAGCGTCATGCTTTCGGCAATGAAAATGTCAAAGGATTTCCACCACATACTCGATCTCATGTCCTATGAATATTCAGGAAAAGAACTTGGAAACACCTTGCAGGTTCTTGCAAAGAGAGAGATGGAAAACAAGGCAAGGCTTGAAGAACTTTATGACGATTTTGTCAATAAGGATTACTGGTAGACATATCAGAATCCAAATTCAGACATAGAGCGTTCTCATAAGAACGGAACTTTAGCTGATTTTATAAAGGAACCATTCTGAGTTTTTCTCCATTTTCCCTGGCAATGGTGGTAAAAGTAAATCTCGAGGCATTTGATCCAGAGGATTTATCAGGAAATTAACAGGGAAATAGGAAGATAGATTGCGTGATATATAAATGACTTATGTGGCTAACAGAGGCATGTTAAGACTGGATCCAATGGCGCAGTGAATAAATTCGGAAAATTATTAATTCAAGGTTTAAATGATAGGCTATGGAAAAAAGGGAAGAGACCTACTGGGATTCTAAGTTAAAGGAAATTCAAAGCAAAAAATCTGCAGAGAATAAAGCATACAGTGAATGGAAGTCCAGGACACTCGAACCCTGGAACAGAAAAACCGGCTACAGTGAGAAGGAGTATACAAATTCATCATCAATAGATCTGAAAGAAGTTTACACGGTGGAAGATCTTCCAAAAGATCACTCAAAACAGATCGGCATGCCTGGAGAATATCCCTACACAAGGGGAATATATCCCAACATGTATCGTGGAAGGCAGTGGACAATGAGGATGTTTTCCGGATTCGGGACACCGGAGGATACCAACAGGAGATTGAAATACCTCATAGAACACGGAGAATCTGGTCTAAGCATCGCCTTCGATATGCCAACACTTTACGGGTTTGATGCTGACAATCCCAGATCAGACGGAGAGATCGGAAGATGTGGTGTCAATGTATCATCACTTCAGGATATGGAAGAGATACTGGAAGGAATAGACCTGTCCAAAGTAAGTACATCAATGACAATAAATGCACCTGCAGCTGTTGTTACGGCAATGTATATAGCAGTGGCTAAAAAGAAGATGATTCCACTTGACAGAATCGCGGGAACAGTTCAGGCTGACATTCTGAAGGAATACATAGCCCAGAAAGAGTGGATTTACCCTCCTGAGGCTCACATAAGACTCATAAGGGATATGATGGTGTACTGCACTGAAAACGTTCCAAAGTGGAATTATATAAGTATATCTGGTTACCATATAAGGGAAGCCGGTTCAAGTGCAGTTCAGGAACTGGCTTTTACACTTGCAGACGGTTTCTATTATGTTGATATGGGCATCAAGTCAGGCCTTAAGGTTGACGATTTTGCTCCAAGGTTATCGTTTTTCTTCAACTCATCCATAAACTTTTTTGAAGAGGTTGCAAAAATGAGGGCTGCAAGAAGAATATGGGCCACAGTACTCAGGGAAAAATACGGGGCAAAAAAGGAGAGAAGCCTTCTGCTCAGATTCCATACACAGACTTCCGGATACACCCTTACATGGCAGCAGCCCCTGAACAATATTGTCAGGACCACAGTTGAGGCTATGGCAGCCATACTGGGTGGTACACAGAGCCTGCACACAAACTCCTACGACGAGGCATGGGCCCTTCCTTCTGAAGAGGCAGTAAAGATTGCACTAAGGACGCAGCAGATACTTGCTGACGAAACTGGCATACCTGATGTCATAGATCCACTTGGGGGATCATATTATGTGGAGTGGCTCACCGACAGGATGGAAGAAGAGGCATACAGGTACTTTGATACCATTGAAAAGTTGGGAGGAATTCTGGAATCAGTGAAGAAAGGCTTCATACAGAAGGAGATAGCTGGAACATCATACAGGAGGCAGATGCGCCTTGAACAGGGAAAGGAGATCATGGTGGGTGTAAACCGTTATGAGGAAAAGGATGAAAAACCCATAAGCACACTTAAGATAAGCCATAAAGCACAGGTCGACCAGATAAACAAGTTAAAGAAACTGAAGGAGACAAGGAACAATCTGGCGGTAAAAAAAGCACTTCAGGATCTCGAGAAAGCCCTGAGGAATCCGGATGAAAACTCCATGCCGTACATTATAAGAGCAGTGGAGGCATACGCAACACTGGAAGAGATATCAAATGTCGGGAGGAATATCTTTGGAGAATGGAAAGAACCGGTTATTGTTTAAGGATAAGCCAGTTAAGGTCTTGCTGGCCAAACCCGGCATAGATGGCCATGATCGTGGCATACTTGTTCTGGCAAAGGCATTCAGGGATGCTGGAATGGAGGTTCTTTATGCTGGGCTTCTCCCAACACCTGAAAGTGTTGTTGAGACAGCGGTTAACGAAGATGTTGATGTTGTTGCACTGAGTCTTCTCAACGGTGCACATCTCACAGTTTTCAGGAAAGTTGCGGATATAATGAAATCAAAGGGTATAGATGATATAGCACTGGTGGGTGGAGGAACAATTCCCGACGAAGACAAACCGGAACTTGAAGCCATAGGTGTGACCGGAAACTATGGTCCAGGAACCCCACTTAGCGTTATCATCGACCATGTCACCACCCGGGCTGCTGAAGCAAGAAAAAAGAAGATATCAAGATAGGTGTCTCCCTTGGAATTAAAAAGTATATTGGAAGGAATAGAAAGATCTGACACAAGAAGCGTGGCAAGAGCCATATCCATAGTGGAGACGCCCAGTATGCACCTGGAGAGAAATCTCATTATAAAGGGTATATACCACAAAACAGGACATGCTGGAATAATAGGTATTACCGGTCCACCTGGAATAGGGAAAAGTACAATGATAGGCAATCTCTGCAAAATGCTTTCTTCAGAGAACTTCAAGGTATCTGTGCTTGCCGTGGATGCTTCAAGCCCTTTCAGCGGTGGTTCACTGCTGGGAAACAGGATAAGAATGCAGGAAAATCTATCCAGATACGGGGTTTTCATGAGGAGCCTTGCCAACAGGGGTTTGAACGGTGGACTTTCAAGGGCAGTTTGGGATGCGGTTGACATACTTGACGCTGCAGGAAACGACTTCATAATTGTAGAAACAGTGGGAGCAGGGCAGGCAGATCTGGACATTGTAAACCTGGCAGATACTGTTATAGTTGTCCTGGGTCCAGGACTGGGTGACCAGATACAGGCTATAAAGGCAGGTATAATGGAGATTGGGCACATATTTGTGGTAAACAAGATCGACAGGGACGGATCTTTCATTGCAATAAAGGATCTGGAGGAAACACTTGCATTCACCACCCAGGGGGATTGGAAAATTCCTGTTTATGGAACAAATTCCCTCACAACGGAAGGTTATGGCGATCTGATCAATGGAATAAAGAATCACACGACCCTCGCAAAGTCCAGCCCGGAATTCAGGAGAAAGCGCTACAGGGAAGAGATGCGCATAGTAATGCAGGATGAGGTCTCAAGAATTATAAACAGAAAATTCAATGAGATGATCCTGAATAATGGTGAGATCGACAGCCTCCTTGAATCGAAAACTGATCCATACTCCGCAGCGAGAAAAATTCTCAAGGGTAACAGTGTGAAATTGTAGCGTTCAAGAATGTTAAACTTTATATAACTTCTAAAAATTTTTGTCTGGTAAGATTATGTACAACCCACTAAAATATTTCGGCGGAGAAATGATTAAAAACCTTAATGAGAGAGCAAAGGAAATCATGACATATCTCTATCCTCCGGTAACAGTGTACGAAGAGAACGGTGAAATTGTCATTGAGGCTGATATGCCTGGCTTCGACAAGAAAGAAATAAAGGTCCAGCTTGGCAGGGATTCAATATCCATAAACGCAACCAGAAAAACTGAGTCAAAGGGAATGGTATTCATGGATCAGAGACCGGACACAGTCATGAAGAATATCAGGCTTCCGGCTGAAGTTGACCACGATGCCAATTTCACGGCAAAATACCTCAACGGTGTACTCACAATAAGGATACCGGCAAAGGGGATAAAGTCCATAAAGGTTGAGTAAAAATTTATTATACAAACCTTATTTTTTTATGAGAAGATAGGCGAATCCAATAAGATCAAGCACCGCCACAATTGCAGATAATACAGGTCTGGTATTATAGAATAAAGCGGAGCTTATGAGCACCACCCCGAGAAATACCGATGCAGGGACCTTTTTACTCTCTCTGACCGGTCGGGGATCACCCTCCTCCTCAAGTCTGCGTTTCAGCATTGGAAGAACGTCAAGTCCTTTTTCTATGGATTTGAATGCTTTTCTGATAAATTCCTCCATCTGCTTTTTGTAAAGCTCATCCAGGAGACCTTCCTGATAGAGCATCTTTCTCAGGACCCTGACGAATTTAAAGTCCGGATCCAGCTGCAGGCATATGCCCTCAAGAAGGGATGACATCCTCATGTAGAGTACAAGAGATCTGGGGAGTCGGAACGGGAATTCAAAAATCACATCATTGGCTATGTCAAGCAGTTCGGTAATTTCAGTATCTTCAGGGTTTCTTCCACCAAGCCCACCAATGGCAATCTCTATACTTCTCCTTATTACTCCGCGGTTTGCTGCCGGGGAAAGAGCTTTGAGGCCAAGCAGGGCATCTATGATGACGTCTGGGTCTGATATGACAAGCCCATCGTAGAGTGACAGAAGGGAAAACCTTGTTTTATCGTCAAGATCGCCTATCATCCCATAATCGTAAATAATCAGCCTGCCGTCATCTGTTACAGATATGTTTCCAGGATGTGGATCTGCGTGGAATATGTGATCCCTCAACAACATTCGCATAAATACAAGATCAAGGCGGAAAGCAAGATCCTTCAGATCAATTCCTTTTTTCCTGAGTCCGTCTATATCTGTGATCTTTGTTCCTTCAACATACTCCGAAACCATAACCTCCTTTGAGGAAAGTTCATCAATGATTTCCGGTATAATTGCATTTTCCCTTTTACGGATGTTAATGGCTATCTCCCTGGAATTGTTTGCCTCTTTCCTGTAATCTATCTCGTCATATATCCTGCTGTCAAAATCATTTATGACATTTGAAACACTTATGTAAAGGAAATTCTCAATTCTCCCCTTTGCAAGCTTAAGGAGTCTCTTGATTACTATGAGATCGCGCCTGAGAATATTCTCAACATCCGGGCGGTTTACCTTTACTGCAACACGCTTTCCTTTGTATTTGGCAGTATAAACCTGTCCCAGAGATGCACCTGATATGGCAGTTGTGTTGAACTCTTCAAATACCTCATCTATTTTCCCCAGATTTCTTTCCAGTATAGGCTTAACCATGTTGAAAGGTGCTGCAGGAACGTTGTCCTGAAGCCTTTCGAAAGACCTGATATATTCCCTGGGAAGGAGATCCGGCCGCGCGGATAGAACCTGTCCCAGTTTAATGAAAGTAGGCCCAAGGTCTATGAATGCGTCAACCGCTTTCTTTCCATTTATCTCCCTCCTGTAACTCCATTCCCCTTCAGAATTCTTCTTTGCCCCATCCCGATCTCTCAGATAGCGCCTGAATACCGGAAAAAGTTTCATGAATACCTTGAACTCGGATCTTCTTATTCCTTTCTGGATTTCCAGCGTATGGGTCATCCCTCCCCTATGCGGTCAAAAATTATAACTGTTGGTGAGATCATGAAAATGTGAAGTAACTTGACAGGATATTTGCCCATAGGCAAATTATGGTGAAAAGATCATGCAGGAAATGTATCCGGCAAAGGCAGGAAAAAATCTTATTACATAAAGGAAATTCATATATTCTCCCGTGAAGATGGACGGGCTTGCCAGCTTCTTTATGATACTTCTATGCTTTTTTGCAAGCTGCCTCCTTCCGTATCCATTCCAGAAAGCCTGTTTAATGAATCCAGCAAAGTTTTCCCGGGTATAGTTGTAAATTATGCAAGAATCATCATTCTTCCAGGTTGCCCCTTTAAGGACTGCCCTGAGATTCAGATCTATATCTTCAGCTGTGATCATGTTTTCGTCAAAACCTCCAAGATCGTTGAAAAGTTTCTTTCTGTATCCCAGATTTGCAGATGGTGCGGTAATTTCTATGCCGTCCATAAGAAGTTCAACACGTTTGAGTCTGGAATAAAGTTCAGATCCTTTCTGTATTGTTTTCCCTGCTACAACATCATACTTCTTCAGTGATTCCAGCATATGGCATGCCCACTGATCTCCGGCGACAGTATCACCGTCCGTAAATGCAACATACTCAAATTTTGCATTCTTTACTCCTATGTTTCTCCCCTCACCTCTGGTTGATTTTTTTCTTATGTACCTTATGTTTTGAATTCTGTCCCTGAATGAATCAACAACATCGGCGGTTCTGTCATTGCTTTCAGAATCAACAACAACAATCTCAAATGGGCAATCCTGTCCAGCAAGGCTCTCAAGAAGCCCGCCAATCTTCTTCTCCTCATTTTTTACAGTAACAATGATTGAAAGACCAGATTCCATGGCCGACATAAATTATCGTTGATCAGACCCAGTCCATCCGGTCAACCTCTCTGTCCTGCTTTGTTTTTTTCTTGTATTCCTTATAGTGTGATTTGCAGAGATGGACCTTTGTCTTGCTTTCATCAAATGTGAAAACCTTTCTTGCCAGGTCGGCAGGTACTGTTTTGAAGCTGAGTTCTGTGCAGCCTTTTACATCGCAGGATTTATCTGACATGGATAATGGTAGGTTTTTCTGAAATATAAAGTTCACATGCTAATTCATAATAATCTTAATGGTAAACCAATTTATTAAAATAATAAGTTTAAATGTTCATATAATGAATAATCTGATCAAATCAGGAAATACAAAATCAACCATAATCCTGGAACTGAAGAAGGAACAGGAGCTTTCTCTGGACGATCTCAGTAATAGGCTGGGAATCTCCAAAGTGGCAACATTGAAACATATGAACGGGCTTGAGGAGGACGGGCTGGCTAAGAGAAGGTACATGTCCATGCAGAGGGGGAGGCCCAGATGTTTTTTTTCGCTCACCGAAAACGGAACAGATCTGCTACCAAAGAGCTACTCTGAAATAGCTGTAGAAGCATTGAGCTATATAGAAAAAGAACTTGGAAGGGATCATGTGGTGAATCTGCTTCGGATGAGAACTGGAAAAATGATAATACCCTACAGGAAAAGCCTTGATGGCCTGAAACCGGATGAGAAGATCATGAAACTCAGCAGAATGAGAGACGAGGACGGTTATCTATCAAACTGGAAAAAGATTGATGACGATACATATGAACTGGTGGAATTCAACTGCCCCATACTGGGAATATCTATGCGCTACAGCGAAGCCTGCAGGGCAGAAAGCGACATGTTCAGATCCACCACTGATGCAGAAATAGATGTAACGCACAGGGTCATCGACGGATCCAAGGCGTGCAGATTTCTCATAAAATTCTGAAAAATTAAGGGGGAATGCCCGGAATAAGCCCCTTTCTGTTCACCCTTGCGGGCTGGCAACATTCGACTGTATGGCCAAGGCCTGCGTCTTACCTGACCCTCACAGTGGTCTCATTGGGTCTGTTTAGACTTTCTCCACCCAGGGAGAGTTCCCATCGGTACTCCGGGAAACGTCAAATTTTCTTATCACACTTTACCCGGAACCGTACATTTCTTTTCTCTTTACCATCCCTCTCGGAATACCGGCTTGCGCCGGCTGGGATCCACCGTGGAGAGGGGACTTTCCTCACTCCATTGGAGCGTCAGTTGCCCTCGGGCTTTCCCCTGTATGGAATTGTTCCTACATTCTTTATTTTTGTCTAAAATCCAGAATAGGCAAACATGTGCAGATCTCACGATCCAGCCTCATACAAAAATTACAGATATTATTCTAAAAAAATCATTTGGAACCGGTATATTTCCGTATTTCTATTATTTCAGTGAACATTTGTACCAAAAATAAGTTATCTCACATTAATGATTGTGGAGAGATGATTAGCAAAATAGTAATAGTGGGATTACTCACAGTGCTTGTGTTAAGCAGTGTCTCCATGGCAGCTTCGGGTCAGCCTGTAAATACTGCCGGAGAGTCAATGGG
>Ga0078972_1013596_pt1 | contig 13341 bp, 14 predicted proteins | sample YelNatPaOPGAMG01_FD_67568 | JGI IMG/M metagenome (GOLD analysis project Ga0078972, IMG submission 67568) | Hot spring thermophilic microbial communities from Obsidian Pool, Yellowstone National Park, USA - OP-RAMG-01 (SPADES assembly) (version 2) | ecosystem: Environmental > Aquatic > Thermal...
GGTTCAATGACGAGGGCTTCATTAGCTCTCATGGGTGTATCGTACTTTCTAAGGTTCAGGGTTTACTGTTCACCATTTTCCAAACCCAGATACACCCCTCTGCCCTTTTACACAACTTTCCTTACGCCACCCCGCGGCATGGGCCATGTTTCTTACACCATCCTTGCCAAGTCAGGTCTGCCGACAGGCACCCAAATTCGCAATGTCGCCCTCATCATCTTCGACCAAGGTCAAGTCGTGGCCACCAACCAGCGCGACCCGCACGATCCGAGCGCCGGCACCGACCCCGAGCGTGAATGTCTCACCACGATTGATTCCGGCGCACCTGCCAGTCAGGTCCTGCCCCTGCCGCCAAGGTCGTACCAACCAGACTTCCAGGTCTGCTGGGCCGGCCAGGATGATGCCGGGGGTTCTGGTGTGGCGAGCTTTGATGTTTACGTGTCGGAGGACGGAGGACCGTGGACGCTCTGGCTGGACGGTACAACAAATACTTGCGCGACCTTTACAGGCCGTTGGCACCGCACATACGCCTTCTTCAGTGTGGCCCGCGATAATGTTGGCAATCGGGAGCCGGTGCCTCAAGTTCCTAACGCAGTAGCGACCGTCGTTGAGCGGCCAGCCCTGCGTATCGGCTGTGTAGGCAATCAGGTAGTCCTTTCCTGGCCAACAGCCGCTGAAGGATACCAATTGGAGTATTGCGACGACCTGTTCCCGCCGGTCACGTGGCAGCCAGTGACGAATCCGCCGGTCGTTATCGGGGACCAAAATGTCGTGACCGAGCAGCCCACTGCGCTAACCCGGTTCTACCGCCTCAAGAAGCCATAGAGCCACAGGGGCCGTCAAGTTCTGCGAGACGCTGACCGATCCGGAGCCAATCGCGCTGCGCCCGGGCCTTGGGATCACAGATCGTAGTGGTGAGACTTGCTGTGGCCGAGCACCTGGCCTTACTCCAGGTCATTTCCTGGGTCGGCGCGAGCCGCGACAGAACGGGCTGCAAAAAAGTGCTTGCGCAACCAGCGGCTGGTGGTCTAATAAATGGGCCGTAGATGCGGGTGTGGTTCAATGGTAGAACGCGGGCTTCCCAAGCCTGAAACGAGGGTTCGATTCCCTTCACCCGCTCCAGTCTTACCGAGAGCAGCCCTCGCCAAGTCCGCAGTTGCTGGCACACTAGCAGCCCAGTCGCAAATCAGTCTGGGCCTTTGAACGGTTCTGGGCATCTTGCTGGCTGAGGCTAGCACAGGAGCCGGGTCTTTCCCAGTGTCGAGCGGAACGGGCCTGAGGACAGGTGGGCTTTCGTGTCCAGGTTTCCAGACGACAGCACCACAAGAGGCACTCTGTAGGCCGGGACCAGTACTGGGGTTGCCAAAAGACCAACGGCGTCGTGTCGAGGCGCAATGCCCCTGGGCAGGAGCCCGCCCCTCAACGACCGAGAAACTGTCGCCCTGGATAAGCTCGGCTAAACCGCACGGGCAGCCTGCGCTCTAGTCGGCACCCGATCGCTGAGTGTAACCAAGGCCGCCTCCCGACCCTACAAGCTCACTGAAGAGCAGTCCAAAAAACGGGCTCTGCGCCGCGCAGGGCAACAACACTAACCAATACGAACAATGAACACGCAAGCAATCGCAGCACTTGACACTGAAAAAGCTACCGACTCGGCAGCAACCACCGCGATACCCGAGGGGGCGCGGTCCGGCTCACCTGCCAACGCCGCATCGGGGGCTAAGCCGGATGCCAGAGGCTACCTTGTTGCGGGCTTAATCGCGCTGGTCGTTGGCCTCTTTGTCTTTGGCATCCCCTGTGGGCTATTTGCAGCCTATGCAGGTGGGCGAGCCATCAACCTGGGGGCTGTGGGGCTGGGCTCGCTCATCCGCTGGGGCGGCTGGGCCGAGGTGGTGCTGAGCTTCATTGGCATCGTGGCGATGCTAAGCTAACAAGACCGTTGCGCCAGCAGCCCAATGAGCCGGCCTGCTGGATTCGGTTGCTGCCCTAAGAGAGGTGCCAAATGATGCATCGCTCTTCATTGCCTGGAGTTTCAACCATGACTATGCAAGTTGCCGCAGCACCGCGAGCTGATCGAGCTTCCCACCCTGGGCTGGCTGAGCTGGATGAGCTGCCAACAGGCGGCCCGGATCAGGTGCCGCTGCGGAGTCTGACGTTAGACCTGACGCACACACGCCAATTCAAGTGCCCCGGCTGCATCGAGCGATGGGCTAGGGCCCGCAGCCGGTTTACCACCCTGAGCTCAGAGACCGTCCGGCGGCTGATCGCCCAATTCAGCCAACAGGGCGGGGCCGAGTTGTTGCTGTATGGGGGTGAACCTACCACGCACCCGCAGTTTGGGAGCCTGATGGAGTTTGCCGCCCAGCAGGTACGCTGCGTGCGGCTGGTGACCAATGGCGCGTTATTGTATCGGCCGACAGTGGCCGAAGCCATTGCCCGCGCAGGCGATCAGGCCCAAGTCAGCGTGCGGGTGTCCCTAAACGCAGGTACCCCGCAGACTCATGACCGCCTCCATGGTGTGCGCGGATTCTTCCCTCGCATAGTCCAGGGAATGAAACAACTCAGTCAATTGAATCCTCAAGTGGAATTGGGCGTGAGCTTTCTGGTGGAAGAGGCCAATGCGGCCGAGTTGCAGCAGGCCTTCCAGATCGCCGAGGAGGTGGGGGCGCAGTACCTGTGGGTTCGGCCCAGGACAGGTCTGCATGGGATTGGGCTGGTGCCGCTCACTAAGCCGACTCGCCTAAGGCTGTGGAGTAGCATCGTGGCTTTGGGCCCAGCGGGCAGTTTGGGCAGGCCGAGACTGCGGGTGGATAGGTGGTTCGAGGCATACCTTCAAGCTGGGACTCAGCCAGATACCACCAAACCGTATGCTTGCTGCTACTATTGTGCTGCCAGCCGGTTGGTCATTGCGCCGCCGGAACTGGGTGTGGCTTGGGCCTGCGCGTATTGGCGGGGGCACCACCGCTTCCACGTAGCTGACCTGGCGCTGGCCAGCTTCGGCTCCGCACAATTCGAGGAGCGGCGTCGGGCAGCCATTTATCGCGTTCGCCCCGGCCAAGACTGTGCCGAGGTCATCTGCAACCGACACGAAGGCAACCTAGCCATCCAGCAGCACCTGCAGCGGCTGCAACAGCGGCCGGCCCAGGCCGCCAGCCCAGGCCAGACTTAGATGGTCAAGCTGCCAGCAGGCGATGAACTGTTTGAAGTCTGAACCCCCTTTGAATGGAGCTAACACCACCATGAAAACCGTCGCCTCAACCAAAAAACCCGTCGTGCTGCGGGTCCGTCGTGGTACACCTATTGTGCCGGCTGTGCTATGGGACCCAGTGCATAATCACGGGCTCCCAGTCCCGCCCACAGAGTTGTTGTTCCTCTCAAAGCCCCATCGGCATCGGACACGACCTGGGCCTACGCACGCCGATGGTCAGACGCTCCTACTGCCTTGCTCGGGCCGGTCGTTCAGGTCATCGGCAGCTCATGCGCAGACCTCTGACAATAGCAAGCTGGGAGTTGGGGAAAGTGTTCATGCTTAAGGGCATCGGGGTCATTGCTTTTTGTGGGAGTTGGTGGTGCGCTGGATGACCTGTGGCTTGCCTAGAGCCGATACGAATTCAGCCAGACCCATAGCGGCCATTGCCCGCTGTTCGGCAGGCTTGGGCACCTGCATCGACGGTAGGCCCTCGGCTTGATAGAGCTGGGGCAGGGCTTTGAGGCTGCGGGTGCGCCCGCCATCGGGACTGTTGCTGGTGGCTTTGTGTCTTTTGGGACAGCCGGATTTGCGCTTCTGACCTGTGGCCCGGACCCGGAGTCGGGACCAGTTTGGTTTGTGTGGGTCTGGGCAACGCATACCAGTAGGGCTGGTTGTTTTGGAGCATGTGCCAACCTATGGTGGCTAGTTTGCGTGTGGTGGCTACCACGGCCACGTTACGGCCTTTCCCTTTCTTGTGAGCCCGGGGCCGGAAGAACACACCCAGCGAGCCTGGGTGTCGGTCGGCCTGTTGGGCCGCCTGGATGAGCATCCAGCCGGTGTGCGGGTTGCCCCGCTTGGTGATGGGGCCGTGGTAGCAGTGTTGGTCGCTTTGGCGGGTGCTGGGGCTCAGGCCCAGGTAACTGGCCGCTTGGGCTGGGGAGTTGAATTGCTCGACCGTGCCCCAAGCAGCCACCAGCGCCAGGGCCGTGGGGTAATCCACTCCGGGCAGGGTCATGAGCAGTTTGACCTCCGGAATGGGGTAGGCCAGGTAGCCAGCCCTCTGACACCATCCTGATTAGGTTTTGAGTTAATAGTTGCCCTCCGTCCCTGACCCGGTGAGCCAAAGTCAAGCCACAAACCCAGCTGCTAGGAAGCGCTCACGCCATTGTCATACCCGATACGGCGGTGGCTGCCGATCCAATGCGTAGCCCCAACGTGAGTTGGCGGATTTATACGCTGGGTCCACGGGCGCGCCGTCTGGCGGCGGCGGCTCCAGCGGCTGCTGACGGCCTTCCTGGGTCGGGCTTGTGTGCTTGCGCAAAGAACGGCTTGCGGGGCTGTTGACGCGTCGAGCCGACTGCACGGTGGGACTGGGGGCGTTTGGACCGCCGGCAGAAAGCCCCGCTTAGACGTCCATGTGCACCGGCTCGGTAATCTCCTCTTCGGTCAGGTAACAGGCCGGGTCTGGCGCCCACGGTCGGCCATGCACTTGCACCGCTCGGGCGCGGAAACCGCCGCCGCACAGCGGCACAAAGCGGCATCGGGCACATTTGCCTTCCAAGGGGCGGTGTGGCTGACGCAGCGCGGCCAAGGTCGGGTGGCTGTTGTCAGTCCAGATTTGGCTGAAGGGCCGTTGACGCACGTTGCCCAGACAGAGGTCTTGCCAGAACTGGTCCGGATGCACGCCGCCTTGGGGATCGATATTGGCTAGGCCGGTGCCGGAGCTGAAGGCGCCCCCGCCATTCCAGCGCAACAATTCGAAGGCGCGTTGGGCTTGAGCCAGCTTGTTTTCGCGTAGTAGCCGCAGGTAAAGGTAGGGCCCGTCAGCAGGCTGATCCACCGTCAGCACTTCACGCGGTTGGCCTGCGGCGGCCCAAGCGGCAGCGCGGTCAAGGATCTTGTCCACCGCCTGGCGAGTCTGCGCATGCGTCACATCCACTACCTCCCGGCCCCGTCCGCTATACACGAGATGATAAAAGCAGACCCGTTCGATGCCCTCCGCTTCCACGAAATCCAGGATCTGGTCTAAATCAGCCACCGTGTGAGCCGACAAGGTCAAGCGCAGCCCGACTTTTTGGCCGACGGCTTTGCAGTGGCGGAACGCTTGCACCGCCTGCTGGAAGGCACCGCGTCGGCCACGGAACTGGTCGTGGCGATCCCCGATTCCATCCAACGAAATGCCCACGTAGGCAAAGCCAAGGTCTTTGATCCGCCGAGCTGCATCTGCATCCAACAGCGTGCCATTGGTCGAAAGGGTCAAGCGCAGATGCTTCTGGCGCGCGTAGGCTGCCAAATCGAAAAATCGCGGGTGCAGCAGCGGTTCGCCTCCCGATAGCAACAGAGCTGGCACGCCGAACTGGGCCAAGTCGTCCAGCACCGCCAGGCATTCAGCGTAAGAAAGCTCCCCAGGGCCCGGCCGGGCATCCGAATTGGAGTAACAGTGGATGCAGTGGAGGTTGCAACGCCGGGTGATGTTCCACACCACGATCGGCTTGCGTTGGCGGCTGGCAGGAGCTGCACCGGGCCCTTGGCCGTAGCGGAGCTCGTCCGCCGGCTGCTGCAGCCCGCAATAAAGCCTGGTGACGTTGATCATGCGTCGCAGCCTTAACGTATCGGCTCCGGGCCAGCCCGCAAGGCCACTGGACCGCACAAGCCGCCGGTTGAGTCGGCTTACCGGTGCCGGCCTGATCCGACTGCCCGGCACTTGGACGGAGTCACCAGCCAATCCATGGGCACGTCGTGCGGCGCTAGAGGAATCTCGGGTTCAACCTGCCAGTCGAACGCTACACCGCATTTGATCCCCGGTAGCCTGGCTAGCAGCCGGTCGTAGTAGCCCTTGCCCCGGCCTAGCCGACCGCCGTTCAGCCCGAAGCCGACCCCGGGCACCAGCACCAACTCGATCTGTTCCGGCGCAAGAGCGGGGCAACTTGCCACCGGTTCGCGGATGCCAAAGTAACCCCGGCGGACGTCGCCGTCCGGGTCAACGACCCGACGGACCTGGTAGCTATCATCGGTTGCGTTGTATCGGGGCAAGCCCACCACCTTACCTTGCGCCAAAGCCAGCTTGAGCAATGGCCAAATGTCAGGTTCACTCGGCAATGGCGCGAAAAACAATACCCCGCCCGCCTTGGCCCAGACCGGCCATTGCTGAAGCTGCTGGCAAATGGCCACCGAGCCAGCGGCTCGATCAGATTCAGAAACCTGCCTGGCTCGGGCTAGGATACGGTCGCGTAATTGGGCCTTGAGCTGGGCCAACTCTGGGCTCATGGGCTACCGGGCTTGTCGCGGGCCTGCTTCAAAGCCGCGCGCAACTGGGCGACGCGTTCTTTAATCTGCTTTTCGCGGCCCTGATCGGTGGGCTCGTAGTAATTCCGGTCAGCGCCCAAATAGTCTTGGGCCACAAAATGCCCAGGATGATCATGGGCGTATTGGTAGCCTTGGCCGTGGCCAAGACGGGTGGCCCCGGCGTAGTGGGTGTCGCGCAAATGCGGCGGCACCGGTAGGGTAGGGTTGGCCCGCACATCGGCCAACGCAGCCTCGATGGCCAGGTAAGCGCTGTTGCTTTTGGGCGCTGTAGCCAAATACAACGCCGCCTCGGCAATCGGGATGCGAGCCTCGGGCCAACCGATGAATTCAGCAGCCTGATGCGCGGCTACCGCCAACACCAGCCCCCACGGATCTGCCAAGCCGACATCTTCGGCAGCGGCGATGACCATCCGCCGGGTGATAAAGCGTGGGTCTTCACCCGCATGGATCATCTTAGCCAGCCAATACAGCGTGGCATCGGGGTCGCTGCCCCGGATGGACTTGATGAAGGCTGAAATGGTGTCGTAGTGTGCGTCCTCGTCTCCGTCATATACCACCGCCTTCTTCTGGATGCTCTGCTCAGCCACCGACAAATCAATGACGATCACCCCGTCGGGGCCGGGCGGCGTGGTCAAGGCGGCAATCTCCAGCGCATTGAGCGCTTTGCGGGCATCGCCGTCGGCCAGTCGGGCCAAGTGCCGCAGGGCCGCCGGTTCGGCCCGGATTTTCAGGTGGCCCAAACCACGCTCCGGATCGGCCAAGGCCCGCTCCAACACCGTGCACAGCTCGTCCTCGGTTAATGGCCGCAACTCGAAGATTTGCGACCGGGACACCAAGGGCGCGTTAATGAAGAAAAACGGGTTATGCGTCGTGGCCCCAATCAGCCGCACCGTGCCCGCTTCCACGTCCGGCAACAACACATCCTGCTGCGCCTTGTTGAACCGGTGGATCTCGTCGATGAACAGGATGGTCGGTTGACCGGTCTGAGCCAGCCGATGGGCTGCGGCGGCCAACACCCGGCGCATCTCGGCCACGTTCGACTCGACGCCGCTGAGCCGCTCGAACCGGCTCCGGGTTTGCCGGGCAATGATCTGAGCCAGAGTGGTCTTACCCGTGCCTGGTGGCCCGTAGAAAATCAGCGATTGAATTCGATCAGCCTCAATGGCCCGACGCAACAGTTGGCCCGGCCCCAAAATGTGGGTTTGGCCAACGAACTCCTCGAGCGTCCGCGGCCGCATCCGAGTCGCCAACGGCACATGAGCCTTGGCAGCGGGCTGCGCGCGTTGGTCCGAGCCCGGTGCGCCTAACTCAAACAGCTCATCTTGGGCCACGGCCCATAGACTAGCACAACCCCCAGCCGAGGCACCATCAAACTGCCGGTTCGTGCTATCGTAGCCGATGCATCCTCACCCCGCGCCTCGGCGCCCGGAAGCTCACCGGCAAATAAAAACCCCACCCTTGCCGTGAGTAAACAGTTCCTCTGAACTGCCAGATACAGGTGGAGCCCAATCGATGGCTTTCGACTTCCAGTTAAGGCCTGTCGGCCACCACCGAAGTCAAGGCCCCTTTTTGTGTGATTACCGTTCAAGGACTTTGTTTCTGGTCACGAGCAGGGCAGGGTAAAACCGTGCCCAATCGGGCTGTCAAAGAACCCACCGGCATGCGCTAGCTGGCCATGCCGGCTGCATGTTTCGGTACAACTATCGCCATGCCGGCAAACTTCTCAAGCAGAAAAGGCATGGTCATGGGGAGCGGCCAAAGCGCCCGGAGTTCTTTAACGGTCATCTCTGGATAAGAGCGTGGCGGCGCTTGCCCCCAGCCGGTGCTGCGGTTGCGCCCGACCGATTGCAGCACCAGGCTGCTGCCGGCCGAAGTTTGCTCTCTTTGCAGGCCTGCGCGGCGGATCAATTCCGCGCCCGTTACCGAGACCGGCGCAATGGTGTCAGGCGCAAAATCCGAGGCACTAAATCCGAAATCCGCAACAAATTCAAAGGTCCAAAACGGCCAAATAGTTCAGCACGGCCTGCCAATCGGAAGGTACGGCGGTATCCCGACCAACAGCCTGCGTCGGCTTGGGCCACCAGATCGATCTGGCGAGCCGACTTCCACGTCGGCCCTTCGGGCCAGCAGGCTCAACCCACCTGGCTTGGACTGAATAAAGGGGGAAGTAGCGGCTGCTGTCCGTTGGTTTCGGGGGGCTCGCCGAAACCATACTCCATGCTCCAGACTCCATGCGCCATCGCCGACGCTCCATGCCCAGCGCGCCGGTGTTGGGAGTGCGGCGGCCTGGCTAGCCAGGGCTGTGCGCCGCTTGCCCAGGGCTGATGTCCGCCGCTTTACGGCGGCGGCTACTGAGGGCTCTTGGCCAAGGAGCTGGATTCTCCCGCCTCACGGCGGTGCCTAGGGTTTGACCGGCCTCTGTCTCCAATCCTCGGTCTCCTGTCTTCCAATCCCCATGCCCCATGCCTGTCTGTGCCCCAGCTTATCAGCCGGTTTGCGGAGGGGTCAAGGGTTGGGGCGGGTTTTGGCGCGCTTAACTGAGCAACAACTCAGGAACTTTTGAACGTTTTGCGAGGCGGAGCGCTCTTATCTTTGCAGCAGTAGTTGACTGGGCAATATTGACTCACGGCGCCATTGACAGGGCGCCAGGGCGGCGGATAGATTGAAGTGCTTGAGAATGAATTGGTTAAATGGACAGGGCAGGTCGTTGACGGTGGCACTGGCCTGTTGGGTAGCCGGGTGTGGCTTGGTGCAAGCCGGTGAACCGATCATTTTGCCCTCCCAAGGGTCTAAACCGGAGCCGGCGCCTCAACAGCTCACGCGTAAAGAGCTGCTGAAGCCAAACGAACGGCTGCCCAGTGTCAATCCTCAGCACATCGAGGGGTTGGCTCTTCCCACCCCATCCGGGCGCCGCAAGAAGACCCCTCAAGAGAAGCGTCAGCAAGCTGCCCGAGCCGAGCGGGTCAATTGGCTGCTGCTGCGTCCAGGGGAACTGACCGACCGGTCGCCGGCAGACGAGACCTTTGGCCTGCGGCAAGACGACTGGCTCCAAGACACCGAGGAGACGGATCGACGCGACTACACCTTCTACGGTTTGGACAAGCCCAAGCAGAATAGTCAGGCGGATGCCAAACCTGGCCAGAGCCAACGGCCAGCAGGCCAAACGCAGGCTCCAGAGCGCCGCGGCGAAGATTTTGAAACGCAGGAGCAACGCAAGGGGGCCTCAGGCAATGCGCTGGTCCTCTACGACAAAGATCAGCCAGCCTGGGGCGCACACACTGCCAAAGAACTGGATTTGCGGGGTTACTTGGATACGACCATTGTGGACTTGCAGGGCAAAGACCAAGGCCGCGTCTCGGAAGGATTGCTGGGAGGCAGTTCGGCTCTGATCCGCTCTCGTGCCCAAGAAGGGCGGTTGCAAGAGTTCAGGCAGTGGCTGGATGCGCCCAAGAGCCCGGTGATGGCCGGAGAAAGTAAGCCAGCAGCCAAGCTGCCGATCGAATTGCCGCGGGCTCCGATGACTCCCCCAGCCCGGTCGTTACCCGACAGCAGCGTGAGCTTGGGCAGTGGCGGGCCATGGGGTGTGCCTCCGGACCTGGGCGGGTCGGGCCTGTCACGCGGCTCAACTGTGCCGGGCCTACCGGGGTTAGATTGGGCTCAACCTTCGGTGACACGCAGCCTGCCGACAGCGCCTCCAAGCCGAGACCCGATGGGGGCAGCTCCGGTCAGCCGGCCTTCAGTGCTCCGCCCAACGGTGCTGGAGATCCCAAGCACCCGATAGCCCGCTGCCGGACTGCAACGTCGCCTCCGTCGCGGGCTTACACCGGCGCTCCGCATGCGGTTAGGTTGTTCTCTACCGCCGTCCGCGCTAAAGACCAAGTCTGCGTCTAGGCTTGCCTTACCAGCCGGCCCGGGACGGTTCAACAAGCCTTTTGAGCCTTGGGCTGAGGCACGCTAAACCGCCCCTGTTCAGCCTGCTTCTGGAGCTTCTTGATTTCTTTGCGCAGAAGGACCGCGATGCGGTGTTTGGCCAGATACACCCGGCCCAGGCTGACGCCCAACTCGCGGGCGATCCGGGCCGGAGGCCATTTGCGTGTGACGGCCAGGTCGAACATCTGATATTGCTCCGGGCTGACCCGCTTCTTGATCCGGGCCACGGCGGCTTGGAACAGGTGCTGTTCCCATTCGGCGTCCCAGACAGCCTCCAAGTCCACGCTGCCGGGGTCTGGGATGCGCTCGATGGTCGGGGTGCGGCTCGTAGCATCGGCTGAGTGCGCGTGCGGTTGCGCCGGTTCAGGCCGCCGTTTGCGCAACTGGTCGATGATCCGCCAGCGCGTCAGGTTTAACAGCCACGTCTTGAACGAACAAGTGGCCGGATCGTATTTAAACTCGCGGATGCGGCGGGCTACGGTGATGACGGTCTCTTGGACGACTTCCTGAGCTTCCTGATCGGTCAGCCCAGCTTTGATCGCCACACCGTAAAGCAGGCGCCAGTAGGTGTTGAAGAATTCCTCCCAGCTCTCCTGGTCGCTCCAGTCTTTGAGCCGGCTCAGTAAACTGTTGCGAGTTGGGATCAACTCGGGCGCATCTGCCAAATTATGGTCTTGGCCGCTCACGACCTTCACCACCGCCACAATGCCATTGGCGCGGACACAATTCAAACACGGCGTTGCGCTTTGGTGCGGCACCCATAGCCGGCAGGTTGGCGATGGACCGACACGGTCGCGCACACATCCGTGGCAACAGGCGCCCCGGTCTCTAAGTGCCAGCCCCTGCGGCAACGGTTTGGCATGGGTTTTGCCATCAGGGCTGTGGTCCTGCTGAGGCAGGCGCAGGGCACTGCGGGTTGGATCAGACCCGCAACGATGATTCCCCTGCTTGATGGATCGGACCGTTTCGGCCAATTTGCGCGTGCGATGAAAGTGGTTGTTTTGGCTGCCGGGTATGCCACCCGGCTGTACCCATTAACCCTCACGCAGCCCAAGCCATTGCTGCAGGTAGCCGGCAAACCAATGGTGGACTGGGTGCTGGATAACCTGGCGCCAGTGCCTGGGCTGGAGCGGATTTACATCGTCACCAACGCCAAGTTCGCCAGTCACTTCGAGCGTTGGGCAGCCGATTACCGCGCCCGTAAAGCGCGGCTCGAGTTCACTATCGTGAACGATGGATCCACCGATGAGAGCAACAAGTTGGGTGCCATCGGCGATTTGCACTTGGTGCTACAGCGGGAGAAGATCGACCAAGACCTGATCGTGGTGGCCGCCGACAACCTCTTTAGCCACAGTCTCGAGCCGTTTGCAGAGTTTTGCTGCCGTAAAGCTGCGCCGGTGGTCGCGCTCTACGACGTAGGCAACTTGGAGGCGGTCAAGAAATACAATGCCATCGAAGTCGATGCTACCGGTCGCATCACGCATTTCGAGGAGAAACCCAAGCAACCCCGCAGCACACTCACTGCCATCGCCCTTTACTTTTACCCACGCGCAACCCTCCCGTTGATCCACCAGTACATTGCCGAGGGCCAAAACCCGGATCAGCCAGGCCGGCTGGTGCAATGGATGTATCCGCGCACCCCGTTCTATACTTGGCGGGTGCCAGGCCTGTGGTTCGACATTGGGTCGAAAGAATCCCTGGAGGAAGCCAACCGCGTGTTCAGCAAATTGGCCTGCACACCCGCAGTGACCGGGTAAGGCGCCGGACCAACACCTGGCCCAGTGACGGGCTATCGCTGCGATATTCGGGTCGTGCGACTGGTCGGATTTGGCTGCCCAACAGCCGCCATGGGCAACCGTCAAGGCCCTCTGATTGGCACCGCCGACCCATCGCAACGCGATTGGCCCGCCCCCATCAGCCAGCTTGGGCAAGGGGTCTATCCCTGGGCAGGTAGCGCCACGTGCGTTCATTTTGTCCGGCCGTCCGAACACAGCACACCGAGGTTTTTCTCATCCACCAGCTTGCGATAGGCCCGGTAGGGTTTGCCGCCTGGTCCTGACTCGAGCCACTCGATCTCGAGCACCCACGGCGAATCAATGTTCCCAGCACGAGCCGGAACATCCACCTGGTTCAGACGGTGCACTTCCCAGACGCGCCCCCATCGCGCCGCAGCCCGGAACGCGGCCCTTTCTTCCTCGGGCGTGGAGGCTGTCTCGATCCGCTGGATGAGCCATCTAAACTTGATGGGCTCGTAAACACAGCCCTCGATCATCATCAACGCGAACGGGAGCATCGCTAGCAGGCCGGCACCTACCGCTGCCCGAAAGACCCAGAGGGCAGCGCCCCTGGCACCTTCCCACCGGCGTATCAGCCAGCACCAGCCCCCTAACAACACGCAGGCCAAGGCCCACCGCCACATGGCTGGCCATCGCCCCACAAGAAGCGTGCCCAGCGAAAGTGAACGAGCCGGCCGCAACAAATCGAACAGATACAAAATCAGCAAGCCAGTCGCAATGCCGGCCAACGCCCAGAGCACCGCATGGCGGACACGGGTGGCAAGGAGCCTGTCGGACTTACCAGGTCTCACATTCATAATATGTTGATCTTCAAGCCGTTAATCTTTCGCGCCAAAATGTTCCGTCGTGGATTGTCAAGCGCTTACGTCCACGGGTGGCGTCAAGAGTTTTGTGTAAAAGGCTTGAGGGGTCTCTGGGACCAATAAGTATTGAGCCGATCAAACACGCTAAACAGGATCCGTTCACAACTGCTTCGAGTGCTAAAGGCACACATGGTCCGAATCCGCCGCCGCACCTCCACAAACACCCGCTCGATGACGTTGGTGGTCCGCAGCTTCCGACGATGTGCCTCTGGACAGTCGTAAAAGGCCAACAGCTCCTCCAAGTCAGCCTCTAAAC
>Ga0078972_1013597_pt1 | contig 13341 bp, 13 predicted proteins | sample YelNatPaOPGAMG01_FD_67568 | JGI IMG/M metagenome (GOLD analysis project Ga0078972, IMG submission 67568) | Hot spring thermophilic microbial communities from Obsidian Pool, Yellowstone National Park, USA - OP-RAMG-01 (SPADES assembly) (version 2) | ecosystem: Environmental > Aquatic > Thermal...
TGCTTCTTTGCCTGAGCCTGCCCAAACAACGGTGCTGGAGAATCATCCGATCGACGATTTCACCGCAAGTCACGCACCGCCACCCCAAAAAATACTCCGTGAGAAAGTAAAATTTCTCATAAGTCATGGGGCCGCCACATCGCAAACATCTCACGGGAATACTCCAAGGTTGGGCTCTGTCCTTCTTGGAAGGAATCAACCTCCCTCTCTCAGCCCCTAAATGCCCCCGACCTGTCAACCCCTCGTTTTGATTGGCTCTAATTCAGAGTTGGAAGTTCCGGGAAATTCTTTCCGTGAAGGCTGGAGCCGGCGAGGGGATTTGAACCCTTGACCTGCCGATTACGAATCGGCTGCTCTACCGCTGAGCTACGCCGGCTCCCAGGACGATTTTTCAGGTATGAGCTTTTTTTTTGTATCATGTTTCGGAGGGATCGTCAATAGGGCTTCGTGCCCAAAAACAAAAAAGCCCTTCGGCCTGGCTGCTTCGGTTCGAAACAAGAGGCGGAAGGGCCATCCCCAAAGGAACTTCATTCCCAGTCAAATCCTTTGGGCCATATTTCGCTTGGAAGCCTTCAGGGGGTTCAGCTTGAAGTTCTCTTCCTTGACCTCTTTCTTCACGTGGGTCGCGAAGTTGCAGGGTCCCTTTGCCCATTTCACAGCGGGTTCGCAGTAGGTCTTGCAAAAAGAACCCGTCGGGTACTGGACGACGCGGTCGCATCCGACGCACTGATCGACGATGGGATAGCACCTCCCGCCGTTGTAGGAGCAGCCGCTTTTTTTCATGAAGATGCATTCGGCCCCCGGCTTCATCGTTTGGCACTGCATGGCTCTCTCCCTCCCTTCCTTACAAGGTTATCGATTTTCCTCTCTCGTCTCCGAGGATTTCCTCGGGCCCTAGCGGACACAAAAAAAAGAGCTACCAAAAAACCGCGAGGTCTGTTCGGTAACTCGTTTTGGTACGAAACCAACCGAGATCCGTCAGGACGATTTATCTTCTAAATTTAGGTCATGAATTTGGATTTGTCAAGGGATTCCGAAAAAATTTTCTCTTGAACCGCCCTTTTTGCAGGGGGATTCTTGCAACATTAGGGTTTAGCCTTAATGGGCCTTGACAAGCGGCTGAAACTTCGTTATTCCGTTACGGACTCGCGGCCCTCGCGGGGAATCCTTTTTTAAGGGGTTTTGCCTCTCACAAATGGATTGGAGAAAGCTCTTCCTGATGCTCACCATTTCCCTCTCTGGAGTCGGTCTCTCCGATGAGATCTCCTTTTCAGCGCCTCCTGTCGTGGAAGCACCCCACCCTTTACCTCACGTCTCCCCCGCGATGGAGCGACCCGATTTCTGGATCCGTAAGGTCAACGATCCAGATCGAATCCTCCTCGACCCTCAGGAGATTCAAAAGATGAACGAGGAGAGCCTCCGAAATCCCGCCCTTCTCCTCTGCCGGGTTCAAGAGATGAAGGAGACCTGGACAAGGGAGGAGATCGAAGCTTTTTTTGAAGAGGATTGGAATGTTTTTGGAAGCCAAAGCGAGATTCGCTATGGAAAGAATGGTTCTCCGCTCAGCGATCTCTTCTGGAACGAGTTAAGGAAGAACCTGAATCGCGCCGGCCTTCCCGCCCGGTCGCTGTTGCTCTTCGCCCTTGTCGTCGAGCGAACAGATCTTCGGGTCTTTCCTACGGATGAACCCGGTCTGAAAAACCCCGGGGGCCAGGACTTCGATCGCTTTCAACATGCCTCCCTTTATCCGGGCTCCTTGGTCGGAATCTATCACGTGAGCGCTGATCGCAGGTGGGCCTACATTCAGTCGAGCTTCATTCGGGGCTGGGTCCGAATCGAGTCCCTTGCCATCGCGAAAGAGAAAAGGGAGATCACCGAATATTTGGACATGATCGAAAGGAACCGGCTTGTCATCACGGGCAATTCTGCTGCGGTTTACCGGGATCCTGAACATCGGGAACTCCTCTTTTCGGTCCCTATGGGAAACGCCTTCCCCATGATTCCCTCTTCCAATCGTCTCACCCCATCGAACGGCGGCCACACCATTCGCATCCCTTCCCGAGAGAACGACGGGCGTCTTCGCTTCCGCGAGGCTTATATCCCCAAGAGTGAGGACGTTCACCACGGCTTTCTGCCCTACACGCAATCCAATCTTTGTCGTCAGGCCTTTAAGATGCTTCACCAACCCTATAGCTGGGGAGAACGTTCGGGAGGAAGAGACTGTTCCCGGTTCATCCTGGACCTTTTTGCCCCTTTTGGGATCGTCATGCCACGAAACTCCAAGCTTCAGGCAGAGGTTGGAGTGGACCTGGGCTCCCTCAAGGGAAAGACCTTAAAGGAAAAGGAGCGTATCCTCGAGGGAGCAATCCCCTTTGCCACGACGCTTCGGCTGCCAGGCCACATTATGCTCTACCTGGGGAAGCACAGAGGGCGGCACTATGCGATCCATAGCATTTGGGGCATCGAAACCAGAAATAAAGGAGCGCCGGTTCTCTTGCGGATCGGCAAAGCCGTCGTCTCGGACCTGACGCTCGGCAAGGGCGGTTCGGCAGGGTCGCTCCTGCGGCGTATCACGGATATTCGTGTTCTGGCGCGACCCACCCTCCTTTCACACCGACAAAGGGAGGGACTTCAAAGTCCTTAAGACCTTGAGAGAGTATAAGAAATTGGGCTTCGGCCTTCCGCTTCGGCTTGACAAATCCCAGAAAACATATAAAAATCAATCATTCCAGAGGGGATACGTCTTCTGAAGGTTCTGGTCACAGGAGCAACCGGTTTTATTGGAAGCCATCTCGTGGAGGCCCTCGTCAAGAGGAACTTTAATGTCCGCTGTCTTCTGAGACAGCAAAGCAATCTGAGATGGCTTGAGGGTCTTCCCTTTGAGAAGGTCTACGGAGACTGTAACGACCCCTCCTCGCTAAAGGAAGCGGTCAAGGACGTGGGTTACGTATTCCATCTGGCTGGGGTTACCAAGGCGGTTCGGGAGGAAACCTATTTTCGGGTCAACGCACAGGGCACGGACTGCCTGATTCACGCCTGTCTCGACCATAACCCGCACCTTCAGCGGTTTGTCCTGGTGTCGAGTCAGGCAGCATCAGGCCCTTGCCAAGGAGCTAAGAAGAAGACGGAGGCGGATCCGTGCTGCCCGGTTTCGCCCTATGGCCAGAGTAAGAGGATGGGAGAGGAGCTTGCCCTGGCCCATCGGGAGGAGCTTCCCCTGGTCATCCTCAGGCCTTCCGCCGTCTATGGACCTCGGGACACGGATATGTTCGCTTTTTTCAAGCTCGTATCCAAAGGGATCATCCCCACGTTTAGGGGATTGGCCCAGCATTTCAGCCTTTGCTACGTGGAGGACGTCATCCAGGCTATTTTGCTTTCTGCAACGATGCCCCATGCCACAGGGGAGGTTTTTTTTATATCGGATGGCCGCGAATACCGGATGGAGGAGGTAGGGGATACCTTGGCTCGGGCCATGGAGATCCGAGCCCTTCGCGTCGCCCTGCCCCAGGCTATTCTCTGGGGGGTGGCTTCCTTTTCGGAAGCCTTTTCCAGGATCTCTGGAAAACCCTCTTTGATCAATCGAGGGAAGGCCCAGGAAATGCTCCAATGCGACTGGGGTTGCGATATCTCCAAGGCCAAGAACCGACTCGGATTCGAACCCCGTTTCGACCTTTTCGAAGGTGCAAAACGAACTTTCGAATGGTACCGACAAGAAAAATGGCTATGAGGGAAGGCCTTCGTCATTCTTGAGTAGCTTTCGACGGAAGGCCGGCCCGCCAGGAGAGGTGATCCATGGACGTCTTTGAAAAGTGTTCGAAAATTACGGATCAGACTCGAGTGATGAGAGAAAAGGGATACTATTTCTTCTTTCGGAAGATCGAGTCAGGTCAGGATTCCGAGGTAACCGTCGACGGCCGAAGGATCATCATGGCAGGTTCAAACAATTACCTCGGCTTGACGAATCACCCTCGGGTGAAAGAAGCGGGGATCCGAGCCATCGAAAAGTACGGCTGTGGATGTGCAGGTTCCCGTTTCCTGAACGGAAACCTCGAGATTCATGAAGAGCTCGAAGAAAAACTGGCCCGCTTCTTTCGAAAAGAAGCGGCTTTGGTCTTCGCCACCGGCTATCAAACGAACCTCGGGGCCATTTCCGCCTTGGTGGGCCGAAACGACATCGCCATCATCGACAAGTATGACCATGCAAGTATCATCGACGGTTGCCGGCTTTCCTTCGGAACGGTGAAGAAATTCCGTCACAATGACATGGACGATCTCGAAAAGACGCTCCAGGATGCGAGGGGCAAGGGCAAACTCATCATCGTGGACGGCATCTTCAGTATGGAAGGGGATATTGCCAACCTCCCCCCCCTCGTTGAGATCGCTAAGGCCCACGGAGCAAGGGTGATGGTCGATGATGCCCATGGCATCGGTGTTCTCGGAAAAGGGGGACGGGGTACCGCCGAGCATTTTGACCTCGAAAACGAGGTTGATCTCATCATGGGCACCTACAGTAAATCCCTTGCTGCGATCGGCGGATTTGTGGCTGGCCGCAAGGAGATCATCGAGTTTATCAAACACACAGGCCGTTCCATGATGTTCAGCGCGAGCTTGCCACCGCCCCTTGTGGCATCGGTGAGCGCAGCCCTCGACATCATCGAAGAACAGCCCGAGCTCAGGGCGAGGCTCTGGAGAAACACCCACAAGATGCTTCAGGGCTATAAAGCCCTTGGCTTTGATACGGGCAACAGCGAAACGCCTATTATCCCGATCATCCTCAAAGACAGCGTCAAAGTCTATGAGATGTGTCGTCTCCTCTTCGAGAACGGGGTCTTTGTCAATCCCGTCGTCAGCCCAGCCGTGCCTCCGGGAAGGGAGCTCCTCCGGACAAGCTGTATGGCCACCCATACCGAAGAGCAGTTGGACCAGGTCCTCTGGGCCTTCGAGAAAGTGGGAAAACAGTTGGGGGTTATTTGACAGGACATGGCCGACGGAGCACTCTCCCTCGAGGAGGTACGAAACCATTCGGATCTGATGGCCTTTGTGCGGTTCCCTTGGGAGATTTACCGAGGGGACCGTAACTGGGTCCCTCCTCTGATCAGAGATCAACTTTCCAAGTTCAAGGCGACGAGCCCCTTCTGCAAGCATGCAGAGATGAGGCTCTGGGTTGCAAAGAAGGGCCAAAAACTTCTCGGTCGAATTGCGGGGATCATCGATCACAACTACGTGGCCTATCATCAGGAGAAGGTGGGCTCTTTTGGTTTCTTCGAATGTTACCCCGATCCCGAGGTGGCGACGACCCTCCTACGGGCTGTCACCCACTGGCTCAAAGAGCGAGGGATGGAGGAGATGATAGGCCCTCTCAACCCCTCGACCAACGACGAGTGTGGTCTTCTCATCGAAGGGTTTGGCCATCCCCCGTGCCTGATGATGCCTTATAACCCTCCGTACTATCCGGAACTTCTCGAAGGCTTCGGGTTGAAAAAGGCGATGGACCTTTACGCTTATCTCCTCGAGAAAGAGACCTTCCGTTCGGACCAGCTCAATCGGGTGACGGAGAGGCTGATGCGAAAAGAACCCGATCTTCGTGTGCGGCCGATTCGCCTTCGGGCCTTTGACCAGGAGTTGGCAATCGTCAAAGAGCTCTACAACCAAGCCTGGAGCAAGAACTGGGGATTTGTCCCCCTGACGGAAGAAGAGATCGATGAGGTCGCCAAAAATCTGAAACCCCTTGTCGTCCCCGATCTTGTCCTTTTCGCCCTATCGGGCGGAAAAGAGGTGGGATTCTCCGTCGCCCTTCCCGACTATAACGAGGTGCTGAAGCACCTGAACGGCCGCCTCGGTCCCCTTGGCATGCTCAAGTTTCTCTATTATCGGCGGAAGGTCAAGAAGATACGGGTCATGTTGCTGGGGGTCAGGCCGGAATTTCGCCGAAGAGGCGTGGAAGGTCTCCTTTACATCGAAACCTTCAGGCGGGGGCTTCAGAAAGGCTACGTAAAGGCGGAGTGCTCATGGATCCTCGAGTCCAATCCATTGATGCAGCATGGGATCGAGGCCATGGGAGGGAAACGCTACAAGACCTACCGGATCTACGAAACAAAGCTTTGACGCCATGGGATGGTTAACCTCTTCTCTCGGCCCCTTCTCCTTCCCAAACTTTGTAAAGTTTGGGACCGATCACGATGCAAAAGGCGGCAAAGGCCGTTCCAACGAGAAGGTCGATGACATAATGATACCTTAAGTAAACCGTCGAGAGAATGAGACCACAGACCACGGGAAGAAAGATCCGAAAGAGGGTCTTCTCATACCGATAGGCTAACAAGAGGACCATCAGGGCCAGTTGCGTGTGGCCGCTGGGCATGCAATCCCGTTTGTTGTGCTCGATGGCGTTGAGGCCGTCGCGAACCCAATCGGTGATGAAGCTCCCTTCAAGAGGAACGCTGTAAAGGCCGCTCATGGCGTATCGAGGGCCCACGGCCGGAAAAGCGATGTAGCCGACAAAGGAGAGATAGTAGCCGAATACGAGAACGAAGACCGACAGGCGGAGGCCTGGTGAATTTTTCAAATAAAGGACGGCTATCAGAAGGGCGGGTAGAAAGTAATAGCTTAGATAAAAGAGGGACATGAGGTCCGTCAGCCAGGGGGTGATCCACCGTTGCATCCAAAGGGTCGGATGAACCCCAAAGAGGAATTTGTCGATCTCGATGAGCGTCGGATCGATGTCCCCATGGAGATGGTGCGTCAGATCGCCCAGAGATTCGTAAATGAGGACAATGAACAAGATCGGTGAGAAGGTGTGAAGAAACTCCTGAAATCTCCCTGACGGATTTCGGCCATGGGAAAGGTGGATCACGAAGAGGAGCCCGATCCAGAGAAGATAACGGAAGATCTGGCTGTTCCAGTGGGGAAGCTTCCCTCGGAAGAGAAGGACGAGAACGATCAGACCAAGAAGAAAAAAGAGAGTTAGGCCATGGAAAGACGAAATCCGTTTCATCGGGTCATCAAAGGGCATCCACGCTTCCGGAAGGTCACGAAACGTCTTGATGAAGTTTGCCCCTCCCGAAGGGGGAATGAGGTGGTCTGTAAGTTGTCCATATAGCTTATAACCAGGAAAAATTCAACCCGCCAGGAATAGGCCCGTTTCGAAGGGCCGTTCGCTTCATTTCGGCCCTGCTGGCGGAGAGAGGCCCCGTTCGTCACCCTGAACCGACGAATTGCTGCTGCCACGTTTGAAACGATCCCTTTCCCGGGTCGACGGGAAAAGGTTTGACGGAAATGAAACCGGAGGATGTTGAAATGCGCTATTCGAGATATTTTTTGCCCACCCTCAAGGAGATCCCTTCCGAGGCCGAGGTTCCCAGCCATCAGCTCATGTTTCGTGCAGGTATGATCCGGAAGCTCGCCTCGGGAATCTATTCGTATCTTCCCTATGGCCTTCGGGCCATCCGAAAGGTCGAGCAGATCATCCGTGAGGAGATGAATCGGGCCGGAGCGATCGAGGTGCTTCTCCCTTTTGTCCAGCCCGCCGAGCTTTGGCAGGAGAGCCGCCGCTGGGAAGAATACGGCAAAGAGCTCCTTCGCTTTCGGGACCGGCACGAAAGGGACTGCTGCATCGGCCCGACACACGAGGAGGTCATTACCGATCTCGCTCGAAGAGAGATCCGATCCTACCGCCAAATGCCCATCAATCTGTATCAGATCCAAACCAAGTTTCGGGACGAGATTCGCCCTCGCTTCGGCGTCATGCGAGCCCGAGAGTTCATCATGAAGGATGCGTATAGCTTCGACGTGGACGAAAAGGGCGCTGACGAGAGCTATCAAAAGATGTTCGACGCCTATTGCCGTATCTTCACGCGATGCGGCCTGCGATTCAAGCCCGTGGAAGCGGAGACAGGTCAGATCGGCGGCTCCTTTTCCCACGAGTTCATGGTTCTGGCCGAAACCGGGGAGGAAACGATCGCGAGTTGCCCCCGTTGTACTTATGCCGCCAATGTGGAAAAGGCGGAGTTCCGAAGGCGAAACGAAACCCCTCTCTCTCCGTTCGAAGGTGTTGGAAGGGCCATCGAGAAGGTTCTGACCCCTGAGAAGAAGACCGTGGAGCAGGTGACCGAATTCCTTGGCGTGTCGTCTCGGGATCTTCTGAAGACCCTCGTCTTTGAAACAGAGAAGGGGCCCATCGCCGCCCTGGTTCGAGGCGATCACGAAATCGACGAAAAGAAGTTGAAAAGATTCCTCGAGGCCGAAACCATTCAACTGGCCTCGGAAAGCACCGTGGAGCGGATCACCGGCGCTCCCAAGGGATTCGCCGGTCCAGTCGGGCTCAAGGTGCCCATCGTTGCCGATGAAGACGTGAGGGTTCAAAGGTATTTCATCACCGGGGCCAACGAAAAGGACGCCCATCTTCTCTATGTCCATCCCGGTCGCGATTTTACGATCGATCGATTTGGCGACATTCGCCGTTTCACTCCGGGCGATCTCTGTCCCCTTTGTGGCGAGGAGATGCGAACCGACAAGGGCATCGAGGTGGGTCATACCTTCAAGCTCGGCACCAAGTACAGCAAGGCCATGCGAGCCCTCTTCCTCGACCCCGAAGGGAACGAAAAGGAGATGGTGATGGGCTGCTACGGCATCGGCCTGGGGCGGACGGTCGCAGCAGCCATCGAGCAGTCCTATGACGCCGACGGCATCATCTTCCCCATGCCGATCGCACCCTTTCAGGTGATCCTGGTGCCTGTCAACCTGAAGGTGGCCCCTCTTCGGGAGACAGCCGAAGAGCTCTATGGGAAGCTTGAAGAAGAGGGCATCGAGGTTCTCTATGACGATCGAGAGGAGAGCCCGGGGGTGAAGTTCAAGGATGCCGATCTTCTCGGCATCCCCCTCCGTATCACCCTTGGAGAGAAGAACTTGAAAAAGGGATGGGTCGAGATCAAGAAGAGACGGTCCAAAGAGATCACGCTTGTCAAGAAAGAAGAAGTGATCAGCCGGATCCGGGCCATGATCGCAGAGGAGATGGCCCCACTGGCCCTTTGATGGGGAAAGGGGGAGACGGCCCAGCCGGGGCGAGCTAACCTACGAAGGACCAAATCGAGCCTCGATGGCTCTCAGAAATCGAGGACGATAGATCAACTCAAAGGTCTCTTCTTTCCCGGGAAAGAGCCCACAGGCCGCATGTTTCACTTCTTCGACAAGCTCGAGGGCCTTTTCCCGGCTGAGATCACCCTCCTGAATGGAAAGGATGGAGAAGTCGACCAGGTATCGGAGAAAGCGGATTCTGCGGTTCTCCTCTTCGATCTCTCTTGGGTTCATCATACGCCTCATCGGGTTGGAATCGACAAAAAGAAGAAAGCCTGCTCTTTCGAAAACCCCTTGAGCCCCGTTTCATTCTCCGTTGTTTGACAAAGGGTTTGATTTGTTTGTATTATAAGACATTCCATGGAGGATGGCCTCCGATGAACGCCGAGACCTTACGCCACCCGAGAGAGCGGATTATCTTTGCCCTGGATGTGGATCATTTTTCCGAGGCCCAGCGCTGGGTCTCTCTGCTCAAAGACCGGATCGGCATGTTCAAGGTGGGCAAACAACTCTTCACCCATTCGGGTCCCAAAGTGATCGATATGATCCGGCAGAAGAACCAGAAGGCCTTTCTCGATCTCAAATTCCACGACATCCCAAACACCGTAGCCAGAGCCGGCGAGGAAGCCACGCGCCTCAATGTCACCATGTTCAACCTCCACGCCTTGGGAGGTCTGGAGATGATGCGAAAAACCCTCGAGGCCACCCGAAAGATGGCCAAGGAGATGGGCATCCCCAGACCCTTGATCCTCGCCGTGACGCTTCTTACCAGCATGGACGAGGCTGCCCTGAGCGAGGTGGGGATTCAGGGCCCTGTCTCCGAGGCGGTCGGAAGGCTCGCCGCCTTGGCTCTCAAGGCGGGTCTCGATGGCGTGGTGGCCTCGCCGCAGGAGATCGAGATCATCCGAAGGCGTTGTGGCAAGGAGTTCCTCATTGTGACGCCAGGCATCCGGCACCCTTTCGAGAAAAAAGACGATCAGAAAAGAACCCTCTCCCCCAAAGAGGCCATTCAGGCTGGGGCGGATTATCTGGTCATCGGTCGGCCCATCCGTGAAGCTCCGGATCCCCTCGAGGCCGTTGAAAGGATACTTGAAGACATCTCCTGATTCATCCCCTGATCAGCCATGGCCCAGATCATTTACGGAATTCATCCCGTTGAGGAAGCGCTGAAATCGCCGAACGTGGAGGTTGAAAAAATCCTCCTGGGGCAGCGCCGCTCCGTCTCCACCCTTCAGCCCCTCCTCGACCTCGCCCGAAAGAGAGGGGTTCCTGTTTTGACGGTCTCAAACGAGGCCTTAAACGAAATGGCCGGAGGAGGCCTTCATCAGAGTGTGGTTGCGTTTCTCAAGGAAATCCCCTATGCGGACCTGCACGAGATCCTTCAGCGCTGGAGAGAGAAGAAGGAGAAAGCCCTTTTCGTCGTTCTCGACGGCATTCAGGATCCTCACAACCTCGGAGCCCTTATCCGCACCGCTCTCGGGTGTGGAGCCCACGGCCTCATCATTCCAAAGGACCGTGCCGTGGGAATGACGCCAACGGTCGTGAAGGCCTCGGCAGGGGCCGCCGCCCATCTCCCTGTGGCTCGAGTCACGAACCTGGCCACGACGATCGAGGCGCTCAAACACGAAGGCTTATGGGTCTTTGGCGCAGCCGCCGAAGCGAAAGAGCGGATTTACGAGGTCGATTTCACCGTCGATCTGGCCGTTGTCATCGGAGCCGAAGGCAAAGGCATGCGTCCCCTTGTGAAAAAGAAGTGTGACCGCCTTTTCTTCGTTCCCATGAAAGGCCCGATGACTTCCTTCAACGCATCGGTTTGCGGTGGCATGATCTTATATGAGGTGATGAGACAACGACACCTTAGCATGAAAGGATGAATCCATGATCACGCTTCTCAGGCCAGGTCGTGAACCCCTCGCCATCGATTCCATCCTGATCGATTTCGAGGGAACCCTTGCCTTGGACGGAAGGGTCCACCCCAAGGTCAAGGACAAGCTGAACCTCCTTGCCAAGCGGGCTCGGATCTACATCCTGACCGGAGAAAAGAAGGAAAAGGCGAAAGAGGTTCTGAGAAAGGTGAAAGCCGAGATCGTTTGCCTCTCCGAAGGCCAAGGTTCCCTGGAGAAATCACGATGGCTCGACCAAGTGGGTCCCGACCGAACAGTGGCCATTGGAAACGGCCTTGACGACGCCGAGATCCTGGAGAAAGCAGCCCTTGGACTCGCCGTCCTCAGCAAAGAGGGAACCGTGGTTTCGACCTTGACCCAAGCCGATCTTCTCTTCCCAAGCCTCCTCGATGCCCTCGATTTCCTTCTCAAGCCCCTTCGTCAAAAGGCGACCTTGAAGCGATGAAAACGAAACCCATGCCTCCCCGAATCCCGAGGCGAAGGTTCTCGGCACGGATCAGGACCGGTAGGATGCATTGATTTTGACGTAATCGAGGGAGAGATCGGTTGTAAAGAGAGAGAATCGGCCCTTCCCCTGGTGAAGATCGATGGTCACCGTGAAAGACTTCTTCTTGAGCACCCGGGAAGCTGCCGCTTCCCTCCGGCCTCCCACACCCATCCCGTTTCGAACGATCGCCATCCGATCAAACGAGACGTCGATTCGCTCTGGATCGATCCGGGCACCGCTATGGCCGAGGGCGCAGAGAATTCGACCCCAGTTGGCATCCTCGCCGAAAAAGGCCGTCTTGACCAAGGGTGAATGGGCAACCGCGTAAGCAGCCCTCCTCGCGTCTTCTCCGTCTCGAGCTCCCTCCACGACGATCTCGATGAACTTCGTTGCCCCTTCCCCGTCCTTCACGAGGCTCTTGGCCAGATGCTCGCAGAGTTCTGAAAGCATCTCCTGAAAGATTCGAGCGTCGCGATCCATCCGTGAAAGGCGGCGATGTGCGGCCTTCCCATTGGCGAGAAGCAAGACCGTGTCGTTGGTGCTTGTCTCGCCATCCACTGTGACCCGCTGATAGGATCCCTCAGAGACCTCTCGGAGCATCTGCTGAAGAAGAGCCGATTCGATGTTCGCATCGGTAACGAGAAATGAAAGCATGGTCGCGAGGTTAGGCCGGATCATGCCGGCTCCTTTGATCATCCCTGCAAGCTTGACCGTTCGCCCCTCGATCCGGCAGTTCGAAGTCTCAACCTTCGGGAAGGTGTCCGTCGTCATGATCGCTTCGACGGTTTCCATCCAACCCTCTGGTGAGAGGCCCCGAACCAGGTCCGGAATCGCTCCTTCCATCTTTTTTACAGGCAGAGGAACCCCGATCACCCCTGTCGAGGAAACGAAGACCAGGGCTTCGTCGATCTTGAGCTCCTTGGCTACCTGTGCGGCGATCCTTCGGGCATCCTTCAAACCTCGAGCCCCTGTACAGGCGTTTGCGTTGCCGCTGTTGACGACGACCGCTTGGGCCCTCCCTCCTTTCAGCCTCTCCATATCGAGCCGTACCGGTGCTGCCTTCACGGCGTTCGTTGTGAAGAGTCCGGCCACGGAACAGGGGGTTTCCGAATAGATCAAGCCGAAATCCCTCTTGCCAACCTGTTTGATGCCGACCGATACCCCTGAAAAGAGAAATCCTGGTACCCTAACGTTCCGTTTCATCCTCGACCTCGTCTGTCGTTTCCCTCCCATGGAGCTCAGGCCCGGGGCTGCGTCTCCCGAAGAAGGCAGCACTTCTTATACTTCTTCCCGCTCCCGCAAGGACAGGGATCGTTTCGCCCCACCTTCTTGCCCTCTCGCCGAACGGTCACACCGCGACCATCTTCGCTCTCACCGCCCGGCTCCGTACCCCGACTCAGAATGAGCCTCTGCTGTCGCTCCGCCCGCAGCTCTTTTACCTCTTTCTCCCGGGCGATCTGGACGGCAAAAAGCTTCTGTACCGTATCCTTTTTTATCCTCTCCAGCATCTCGAGGAACATCTGGTAGGCTTCCCTCTGATATTCGATCCGTGGGTCCTTCTGGGCGTAACCCCGAAGTCCGATCCCCTCCTTCAATTGGTCGATGGCAAGAAGATGATCCTTCCAGTGGTAGTCCACGGCATGGAGCATGAGCATCTTCTCGAGATGTCGCAACAGGGGGGTCCCGATTTCCTCTTCCTTTTTCTCGTAAACCTCCTTGGCCTTTTCGATCACCCATTCTTTCAAGCGCTCTGGCCTCAGGCCGTCCCGGCCGTCGAATGGAAGGGGACAACGAAAGGAGAACTGCTCGTAAATCGCGTCTTGAAGCCCTTTGAGATCCCAATCCTCAGGGTGGGTTTTCTCGTCCACAAAGAGGTCCACA
>Ga0078972_1013598_pt1 | contig 13341 bp, 8 predicted proteins | sample YelNatPaOPGAMG01_FD_67568 | JGI IMG/M metagenome (GOLD analysis project Ga0078972, IMG submission 67568) | Hot spring thermophilic microbial communities from Obsidian Pool, Yellowstone National Park, USA - OP-RAMG-01 (SPADES assembly) (version 2) | ecosystem: Environmental > Aquatic > Thermal...
GCAAGCTTTCCACTAAGCTCAGAAAAAACGACTTCTGTTTTTGCAGAAACTCTATCAGCATACCTTGAAGCTTCTTCAACTTTTGCAATTTTCTCTTCGATTTTTTTAGAAATATCAAGAACATTTTCAACATTCTTTATCTTTTCAAAAGCTTCCATCAACTTTTTCTCTTCACTTCTCAAAGAATCTATAACTGTGTTCGTCCTTTCAATTTCAGCTCTAATTCCCAAAATTTCCCTCTCAATCTTTTGGAAGTCAGCTCTAATTTTTTCAGGCATGACTTCGCTAACAGCTTTCAAAGCCCTTTCTGCATTAGCTTCTAGAGGGCTAAACCTTTTATCTAAAGCTAAAAAAGTTGACCTGAGCTCGCCAATCTCTTCAGCAATCCTTGAAATCTTTTCATCAATAACTTTTCTGTAATCGTCAAGAGTTGCAATTTTGGCATCAAGCCTTTCAACTTTCAAAATAATTTCTGGAATTTCTTCCTTTCCCTCTTTTGGCTTAACTTCAACTTTTTCTTCTTCAACAATTTGTTCAGGTATTCCTTTCACCACTTCATACCTTTCTTTCAATTCAGAAATTTTCTCTTCTCTCTCTTTTTGCTTTTTCTCTTCTCTCTCTTTTTCAATTTTTTCCTTTATTTTTCTCAATTCTTCTTCCAAATTAAACACCCAATTTACTCTTCAAAGATTCTATATAGATTTCAGCCATCCTGAACCTTCCTTCTTTTATTTTATCAGTAGCAAGCTTAAGGTCTATCTTCAAATCTGAAACATCTTTTCCTGCTTTCTCCAGTTTTTCAATCACTAATTTAATTTTTTCAATTTCTTCATTAAATAGCTTATATTTCTCTAACTCTTCGCTTGGAAGCTTATGTGGCATGTGTAAGGGTGGTCTAAAGCTTATAAACCAGGGAGCACCTTTATTGTACTTTGGATTTTGCATCATCCCAATTCCAACCTCTTCTTTTGCAACTCTTTTTGCATACTCAAGTCCATACTTGCTCTCTATTCTCTGCAAATCAGAAAGGCTTTTCGTGTGCATTTGAATTTCTGTCAAAACATTTCCTTTTATCGCTTCTTTGAAATCGCTCAAAACTTGAGAAATCATTATCAAGCCTATACCCCATTTTCTGAACTCTCTGCAAGCTTTTTCCAAAGCAACGTAGCCTCCTGTCCCACCATACCTCTCAAGCAGTCTATGGACTTCATCAAAAACAACAACAAGCTTTAGCTCAGTTGATTCTTCCCATCCTTGCTGGAATATACTGTTTACAAGATTTATTATCGCTTTGTCGTAATCACCTGGCTTGAGCTTGCTGAGCATGAAAATAGTTATTTCACCAGGGTTCATGTATTTTCTTAAATCAATGTTAACATTTGGGTCTGTGATTTCAATTATATTGCCTGGATAGAATCTTGCATCTCTTGGGCTTAAACCATGCATCTTGTAATACCTCAAAACTTTTGGGTCGGTACAAGGTCTCATGAAGCCTGTCCATTGGCCTGTTGGGTCAAAAACAACTACAGGTACTTTATGGTCAAGCAACTCTTCAACGAAAATGTTGCCAGTTACAGATTTTCCTGAGCCTGTGGCACCAGCTATTAACACATGCGTAGTCAAATCATTCATGTCAAAATTCATCTTTATGTTTGTTTCAGCAATTTTTCCAAGCCAAAGGTTTCCTTTCGGCAAAGTTCTCAAGTCAACTGGGAATATGTACCTTGCCTTAGAAGCCTTCCACTTCTTGTAGCTTTTTCTCCCATAAATCACTCCTACGCTGAATAAAACTGTTGAGGTTATTATGGCAATTTGTCTTATTCTTTCTGAAGTGAAGAATGTAGCAGAAATATCGAAAAAGTCTATACTGCTTACAGACTCGCCATCATAGCTTGCTGTAAGCTTGAGGTAATATCTCCCTAGAGGCAATTCTTTCGGCAGTTCGATGCTGTCAAGGAATATGCTTGAGCCTTCCAAAACTTTTTGATGAGATACTTCATAAACAACATCTCTGCTTATGTTCAGAACTGAATAAGTTAAATTAGCATTAATGCTTTTCTTCAGCTTAGTGTCATAGCTTACTTTCAAGTTCAGCTTTCCTCCTCTTTCCACGCTCTTCGAAAGGACTTCTAAAGTGATTTGAAGAGATGGAATGTATTCTTTCTTCAAAACATTTATTGTCACAGGTAGCTCTTCTCTTTGGCCAACTCCTTCCACAAAAATCATTCCAGTGTAAGTTCCAGTATCTTCTGGAGCGATCACATCGATTGGAATGCTTAAATTACCCAAAGCTTTAATTGTAGGCTTCTCTTCTTTCAAGCTTATTAAACCTTTAGCTGCTCCGCTTGTAGAAACTGATAAAGTTATTTCTTTGTTTAACCTGTTCACTATGAAAAGCCCATATCTTTTGGTTTCTTTTGGAAGAAGATAAACATCTGTCAAGTTTGTCTTCACGCTAAAAGGTGAACCACAGTCTTGAGGACAGCTTTCAGGATCTTCTCCCAAATCACAGATTCCATTTCCACAATAGCCTGTATAGCCGGCTCCTGCTGCAGCAGCTGCACCTGTCATGCCACCACCTGCACTAGAATTTGACGGCCAAGCACTTCCCTTTTCCACAACAGCATAGACTGAAGTTGAATTTTGGATGGTAGAGATTGTATGAGTTATCAAATTTGGTGCATCATTGAGCTCTTGCCATCCTGAAACACAGGAAATGCCCGTTTCGTTCCATTCGGAGCATTTGAACATCCTAATTGCAGGCTCAAATCTCACACCTTCCAAACTTTGGGAATAATTTAGAGTAATGGTGACATTCGAATAAACCAAGTTTTGCTCAATTTTGATTACAGCCAAATGCCTATCATTATAACCTGGCCTTACTTCTACCCATCTCACATCTATATCAGAAAGCCTTAACGGATTTGTTATGTTTGTGCTGTTTTGAGCTTGAGCAGTTGCTATTGAATTGAATGAGTTGAACTTAATTGAATGTTGTTGATTGTATCTATCCATAAGCTTTGCTTCAAAATCGTAAACCCTTTTATGCAAAGTGTAATTGTAATTGCCTATTGGGTCTTTGAATGAATGAACCACAAGGTTTGTCCCAGGCCTGTAGAAAGTGAAGTCTATGTCATAAGTTGAATTTATGTAGAGCTGAATTGGCTGATAAATTTCAAACCAACTATACACCCAAGACGTATGTGTAGGATCTAAGGTACCATTTGCACTAGTATCATTAGCATACAAGATGAAATCATAATCACCTTGCGACAACCCAGAAATATTAATTTTCCATGTTGTCTTTCTTTTATCTGCTGTCATATTTTGTAAGTAAAAGATTTGAGAGGTGGAATTAGGATATGTTAAGTTAATCCAAACTTTATCAACACCATACCAGTCAGTGACATTAGCTTCAATTGTTACATTATTTCCAAGCTCAACAGAAGTTGCTTTATAGCCAGTAATGTTCGGAGGAGTGGTATCAACCTCTACTATAACAACATTTGCAACAGCCTCTTTTACAGTCGCATTGTATTTTCTGTAAGAACCTATGGTAGCATCTGTGATATTACATTTTATCTCATGTTGGCCTTCTGGCACAAGTGTTGTATTGCTTATATTCCAAAGATAGGTGAAATAGCCTGTTGTCTTATTATTCCAAATTATATTTGTCTTACCTTCAGCTATTTTTATGTTATTATCATAAATTTCAATCGGGTAATCGTTAATATTATTTTCTCCAGGTGCTGTACTTGTATCCTTGTCATAAACACCGCATGTTATGTTCAATATCCTATTATATTCAGTTCTATTGATTGTTTGATTATCTTTGGGCGAGTAAATAGCAACAATAGCCTTACCATATATCCAAGCCCAAATTGTTTTGTTTACAGTATGGTAAAATTCACCTTTAGCTGTGGCCGTTATGTTTAGAAGTTGGGCAGGACATCCACTAAGTGTTACTGTCGTGTTTATACCTTCTGAAGTCTTAGAACACTTTGGGCAATAATCACTTTCTCCAGTTATGTTCCAACTCACATTATAGTTCAATGGTTCAAATCCACAATAGTCTGTTGCTGAAGAATTTAGTTGGACTGTATCATTCATATAATAGATTGAATTGTTTGCAGGGGAGAGTATACTCAAGTTCAGGTAATCTTTAAGGAAAATGTCTCTAACATCTTCAGTTTTGTTTAAGATGTAGTACGGGTTTTGGTTTCCTGATAAAGTGACGTTTATTGTATAAATTCCTAAGCTGTCTGAACAATTTGTTGTCCAAGAATAATTACAATACCCACTCTCATTTGTTTTTGTTGTGTCTTTGAAACTATCATTTATATACCAGCTACAGTTATAGTCTTTTTCATTAACAGTTTGGCCAAACTCATCAAATAGCTTAGCCATCAAAACTTTTGTTGTGTTCCTTGTTGCGTTCTGAGAAAGAGTTTCTTGAGTAATGTTCAAATTAAGTTTACCGTAAATGTTTATCGAATAGTTTTGAGAGACGTTCAAATTGTAATACCTGTCATCAATCGTGACATTCCATATCCTTTGGCCAGGAACATAAGAACCATTTGGAGTGAAAGAATAATTGCAATAGCCATTAGAGTCACTTTGAGTCAAATTACCCCAATCTTTTTGTGTTTCATTCAACCAAACCCAAAAAGTGCAATTAACTCCTGAAGGATTTACTCCTGAATCATTAACTTGAACCACAAGCAAAGCAGTTTCTGTTCTATTTACGCTTGTGTCATTTCCTTGAATATGTGTTAAAGAAACGTTGTGCTTAGTTACATTTGGCCCATAAGTTATATTTGTGAAATATTCGCCATGATAATAGGTTTGAGTTGAAGAATTGAAGTCTTGGAAGCCTAATTTAAACAAATTGATTCCTGTCATTGTTTTATTTGAAGTTAAATTGAAAACCAAAATTTCTCCTTCTGTTGTGTTTTGGGTTGTGTTCTTTTCATCGATAGGTTCGCCCCAATCAATTTGTGGAATTGTTTCATTGATTTCAGTTAAGTTGAAAGTTTTTGTATAATAAACATAAAGTCTGACAGTAACATTATCTCCCTCTACATCGCTAACATTAACACTTATGTTGAATTCTGTGCCCCAAATTCCTTCAGAAGGAGTTACAGTTATATTGGTTAAATTGGATACGTGGTTTGCTGAGCCTGAAACTTCATACCTTGTGTAGCCTTTTGTGAAAGGCTGCTTCCAAACGAAATAATCTATAATTCCATCATTTTTGTACAAATCTTGCATACAAACTTGAAAAGTATCATTTCCAACTTTTATTGAAGAAAATGTTGGGTTTGAAGAATTGCAGTTTGAACTGCTTGTGTTTGGTGTTATGTTGTAAAAAGTTTCATTGTTATACCAATCTACTTTAAGTGTTGAATAACCAGTAACACTATCACTCAGAGTAACATTTGCAATCACATTTGTTATGTTTGTGGTGCTTGTGTTCCAAATCGTTAAGTTTTTCTTCCAAAAACCACTTTCAAAAATACCTTCAGATTCATTCATAAGAACAGGCTGACCAACAGACATATTATTATCCCAAACCCAATCATATCTGCTACTTGAAATATTTACATTTGGGAAAGGGCCACAAATTCCAGAAGATACATTATAACTTTTACCGTCAAAATCACATTTGCTTGCCGATGAGTTGACTTTAATAGTATTATAACTTACACTTACTGCTGGATTTTTGGAATAAGTTATGTTTATAATTTGATTTCCAACAGATTCATTAACCCAAATATTATCTGTTCTTGACCAGGCTTGAACAACTTGGTGAGAAATTATATCTGAAAGATTGTACTGATATTTTACAGAAATTGAAGTTATGTTCAAATCACCAGCAGAACCTGAATGAAAAACTAAAGGAACATCACAAGCTCCAGAAGAATCTGGAGAGCATGTATTTAAATAATTTTGAAATGCAGAGTTGTTTGAAACTGAAGCCTCTGACCTGAACTTTCCAGAATAACTCCAATCTATTATCGAATCATTTCCAATATCGAGCCAAGGGTCTCTTGGATAATATTCGAAATTTAGAATGTAAAGGTTAACTGTAGTTGAAGTTCTTCTAGTACCCGCAATTACTTCATTTCCTGGATCTGCAGTTAAGTTTCCAATATCAACTCCCCTAACCCAATCTCCTGTCGAAAAACTCCATATAAATTGACCAGAAGAGCTAAGGACATATACATTTTTATCATTACTTCCTAAAACCACTTCTGTTCCATTATATTCATCTGTAACTTCCCCTATCGCTACTCTATTTACACGAATTTCTGGAGTAGTTGTATATTGCCATAAAACATTTCCGTCATGATCTAAAAGAACAACAGTTCCGTTATTTAAAGCGACAGCTATCTCATCGTAAGGTATGCTAGAGTTTACATCCCCTACAGCAACATCAATTATTTCTCCCAGGTTAACATTAGCTATTAAGCCTCCTGAAGAATTTAGTATATAGAGTTTGTAGTCAGAACCTCCTCCAACAATCTCATTTCCCTCATCAGAAGAAAGATTTCCTATAGCCACACCATTAACTGCTCCACCTGTAGAATAATTCCAAATTTGATTCCCTTGGTGATCAAATAGATAAATTTTTGAATCTCCAGCCCCAACAGCTATCTCATCGTAAGGTATGCTAGAGGTTACATCAGCAACAGCAACACTGTAAGCTACACCTCCCAATGTTTTTTCAACTTTTAAATTTCCTGAAGAATTTAAGATATATATCTTGGAATTTCCAGCACCTCCAACAATCTCATTTCCCTCATCAGAAGAAAGATTTCCTATAGCCACGTCACGCACTTCAACTCCTTGAATAGAATAATTCCAAATCTGGTAAGAAGAAGCATTAAGAAGAAAAATGTATGAGGCTGTAGCTATAGCAATCTCATTTTCTGGAGAATTTGTAACATTGCCAACAGCTACACTGAAAATTTCTTCAATGGCTGATGATTGTATAGGTGTCGTCTGTCCCCTTAAGCTTATGTTCGAATAAAGAATTGTAGAATTTTTCGGAATTCTTATATAAACTGTAATATTTTCATTTCCAGAAAAAATTAAATCTTTTGTCACATTGCTATCATTCAATTGAGTTTCATTGAAATTGAAAACAGGATTATCCAAATCAAGATAAAAAGTTTCTTGAATAGCAGATTTGGCAAAATGGAAAATAATAAAAACCAAAGCAAAGAAAAACATTAAAACTAAAATTTTTCGCACAACTTCCATATTATATATTTTCTTCTTTACCTAATTTTAATCTCTCCCTTATCTTTCTAAGCCTTCTGAAAGGCTCAAATTCAACTCTTTTCCTGTAAGCCAAGAAAATCAACAAGCCACAAACCACAAGAACAGAAATCACCAAGGCCAAAGAAATTTGAGAATAGAAAGAATATTTCTTGACTTCAGCCAAATTCTTACAAAAGCTTCTGTAATTCCTTTCTTTCAAATTTTTTGAGAGCTCGACAAAATTTTCATTCACAGCTTGGGAGAAAGGTGGGAAAGAAAATGGCTTTAACCTAGAAAATTCTTCATCCATCTTGAAATTTGCGATATCAATTACCTTATCATACTTATCCAAAACATATTCAAAATATTCAACTGCCTTCTTCCAATTTTTATTGTTAAATTCAGCAATAGCAATTTCTTTCATTTTCTGACTTGAAGCAATTTCATCAAGAATATCAGTTAGATCAATGCACTCTAACAGCTTAACCTTCATCACATTTTCCTCGCTTGCATTAACCTGTGAATAAAGGTTTTTTGCCATAGACTCCCAATCTTTTGCTACTGTGAGAAAAACAATTTCTTCATTGCTTTCTATTCCATCAGTTCCTTTAACCTTAAGCTGATAAGCTCCTTCGGAAGCATCTAAAGGCACTTTTATCAGAACAAGGTAATCTTCACTTTTTCCAACTTCTATGTCGGCTTTCAAAGGCGTAACAGTTATCCAATAAACTGGAGCTCCTGTTATGCTGAGCTTTATCCCTTGAGCTGTACCTGTGCCAATGTTCTTGATACTTGCCAAAAAGCTTGTGAAGCTTCCGAGCAAAGCATGAACCCTTCTTGTCGAAACATTCAAAACAATCTGGGGCATTGGCGGTGGCGGTGGAGGAGGAGGTGGCGGTGGCGGTGGAGGAGGACAATATTTTGCTGTGAATATGTTTGAGGCATAAACGCTTGTTTCATTGTATTGCAACAAAGCAGAAAATGTGTAAATTCCTTCAGGTGCATTCGATGGAACTCTAAGTCTTACAGTTTTTTGGAGCTCATCGCTAACAGCAATTACTTCTTTCCTGCTATCGTAAGTCGTGCCATTCGTTTCTATCCAGTAAGTCATGTTCACATCTAAGGTTTGAGGTGGAAAGATTTTTTTGATTGTTACAGTTGCATAAATCTCATCTCCCAAACAAACTTCTTTCTTTTCAGGAGGAATTTCCACGATAAGGTCAAAGATAGGCGTAGGCTGAACATGGATTATTACAGGTATAGCCACAACCTGCCTTTCAATTTCAGTTACAGCAAAAATGTAGCCACTGTAAGTAGCTGGAGGCGTATTCCTTGGCAAATCGATGTATATGAAAACTTTTGTTGCATTCCATTCAGTCGGAGAAAGCCAAAGCCTGTTTGACGAAAAAACAACCCAGTCACCAGGAGGTCCAGGTGAAGCATTCAAATCAACCCAAGTGCCATAACAAGGATAAATCAGCCAAAAATAAATTTCCTTTATAAACGAATCTCCAGGCATTTTAGTTTCTTCTATGTATGGAGGGGAAGCAATCAAAGTTCCAATACCATGCTTTATCCTAAAGTTGTTAGTTGCAAACTTGTAGTTATTACCATAGCTGAAGTTTGCATTTATTGTGTAAATTCCACCTAAATCATCATCGCTTACAGTATGGTTGAGATAATACCTTTTGCTTTCATTTGGCGCAAGAGATATGCCTAACCAGCTGCCTTCAAGGAACTTTGCACCGTTCGGGTCATAAACTGTAGAAACCAAATTTCCAGTTGTCCCCAAATTCCCTCTATTTTCAACAAGGTTTGTTATCGTTATGTTTTCTGGCGGACAATAAGATGGTGCATTGGAATAAGTGGATAAGAAAATGTTTGGGGCTAGGGCAACGCTTGCATTTATCAAAGTTCTATTTTGAGTTATATTTTTGATTTCTGCTTGAGCTGAATCAAAAAAAGCTAAAAAAATTAAAAAAATGAGAATGTATTTCTTATCAAACCACATAATTATTATTTATAAATCTCCCTTAAAAAGTGAGACAGATGAAATTCCTTATTTTGCTCTCATTTTTCCTGCTTTTGTTCTTTCTCATTTCTCAAACCAAAATTGAAGCACAAGTCTCGGTAATAAACGCTTCAATCTATCAAATTCCCTATTACTACATCATCGTAAGCGATAAGCTTTTTGAAGGGATTTTATACACAAACGAGACAGGAGCAATGCAAAATGTACAATATCCTTTGCTTTCAGGCTCAACTAATAACAATGCTATTTGGAACTACAACAAATCATACCAAACAGAATACTGGATAGCTTTCATGGGTAACATTCCAGGCGACATTTGCCATGGTGCTACCAACCATCTTTGCTCAACGCCAAACTGCTCAGGCCCAAACAACTTTCAAATAGACATAAGCAATGCAAAGTGGAGCTCTTCTTTGCAGAACGATCAAAACAACCCAAGCTTAAGCAATGCAAAACCTTTTGTAATAGGCTTCGATAATAACAACAAAGTCTCTAAAAATACACAAAACAATACTATAATATACTTAAGGTATTGGCTTGATTTGCCTCCGGCAACTCCAGCCTTGAACTATAACACAACCTATCAAATAAGGCTTGTGTATGCAGGTGAGAGCTGTGTTTAAAAAATTAAGCTTTATCACAATTTTCTCCTTGATTTTCCTTAGCTCTGCTTACGCTCAAACTGGCGTAGGCATCTTCCCGGCAAAAATTGAAATTGAAGCTCCTTTCCTCAAAAACACTTTCACAGATGTGACAATTTTCAACCCAAGCCAAAGAGAGCTTAAACTTAAGGTTGAAGTCTATTGTAAGAATTGTGAGAGAGATGTTAAATTTTTTGAAAATAAAATCGGGACTTTAACTTATGATCTAGATGTCAAGGCTTTTCCCGACACAATAACCCTTCAACCCATGATGGAGCAGAGAATCATGGTGAAATTTCCAAATTCTTTACTCTTGAAAGGAATTTTCAAAACAACAATTTTTGGGAAAGAAATAGGAATTCCTGTCTATTTATTCCATTTTGATGAAGAAAAGTTTGAATATCGAGTTGTAGCTTCAACAGTTTCTGCTCCAATAGAAATTTCTCTTGTAAGTGGAATTTCCCTTAAATTCTTGGGTATAAGCAAGATATACTTCATACTTGCAATTTTGGTTTTGCTCCTCATAGCCTCTTTTGTCTACTACCTTTACAACAAAAAAATTTATGAGAAATATGAAAAAATCTAGCTTTTCTTCCTTCTCACGAGCTTAGAAATAGAACTAGAAACTCTGTGAAAACCAATTCTCCTCAAAATTACAACTATAATCAAAATTATCATCAAAACAAGGAATACAAAGCTCTCAAAAGGCATTCCTCTTACATGAACCTCAAGGCCAGAAGCCACCGAGGGTATTACTCCAGGCTTCATTCCATCATAACTTAAGATTTCAGCGTTAATTCTCCCCTTAAAATCTCTTGTTCCTATAAGCAGGGTGAAATAAGGTATCTTAAAGCTTCCTGCATAACCTTTGTTAGCATATCTGATGAAAAAATTGAGCCATTCTGGAGTGTAGAAAATCAAGTTTTTCTTTATCACAAGCTTAGGCGCAAACCTTATTGTTATTGGAACAGCATTTTGTTGTGTTGTTCCAGGTGGCACATCCACAACACTTTTATCAAGTTTGAAATATTCATCCAAAATCTCTTCATCATCAAAAAGCTTAAACCCAAAAAGCTTAACTTCATTGATGCAATTGTCACACTCGGGGTAAACAATTACTTTTGTTGTATAGCTGCTAGGGTTCATGATTCCAAAGTTAACATGGTAAACATCGCCAACATTTCCCCGCAAAGGTATACTGTAAGAAGTTATTCCCACACCAACCTGGGCAAAAGAAGGAAAAGGTAAGAAAAAAAGGAATAAACTAAACACTACAAATATCGCGAGTTTCTTCATGTCACTTCTCCTTTTAGCAAACTGCACTTCCAAGGCTTGTGTTGTATTCTACTGCTCTAATTTTGTATGTTGTATTATAAATACCTGATGGTACATTGTTTGGCCATGGGTCAAGCCAGAACCTTAGGTACAACTTCTGACCTGGTGACACTAATGGACCAGGTATGGTCCAAGAATCAACTTTGAATGCATAATCCTGGTTAGGAGTACCAAGGTTTAAACTTGCGTCTGTAGGACTTGCGGTAGTATTTTTAAAGAAGGCTCCTTGTCCACCATCACCAGTATCCCAAGTCAAGTTTATATAAGCACCTAGAGTGGAGTTGTATAAATTATCACATGCTGTAAAACCTATTGTAATGTTTATCGTGTTTCCAACAGATGAGCCAACATAGTATTCTGTACCATAACTAGCACCCCAGTAATTGCCTGTGGCATTGTTTTCTATAGTGACATTTGTTATTGGATACTGTATTCCTATCTGTGTACCATTCGTGAAGAAAATTCCTACTGTTAAATTGCCACTTGTATTTATTGAAATAGGCTGTGAAATGCTTGCATTTATTGGTCCTGTTGCCTCATTTTGTCCTAGTGTCATACTAGCAAGACTCGCAATTCCTAGCAATACGATCAAACAAAATAGTATTTTTTCTTCTACCTGCATTTCTATCTTATATTAATTTATTCTTTTTTAAATATAAAGATTGTCTTAAAATTTGCATCCTGTGGCAGATTCAAACCACTCTATAGTTTTAACCCCAGGCTCAATCCTGCCGCCAAAAACAACTGAAGGAACTTGTGTCACTCCAGCTGAAATACAATTTTGAACAAATCTTCCATCACAAGAAACATAAAGCTTTGAAGAATAAACTCCCAAGATGTTCAGTTGCAAAAGAGTTGCGGTAGCACCTTGTGGATTTTCAGTTTGGTTTAGCACACCATAAATCTTTAGCTTTTTGTTATCCAAACAATCAACAAAATCTTTCAACTTCTTTATCTGCTCTATCGATTGCTCCACAAGAATTACATTTTGTGCCAAAATCTTTCCATCCTTAGTGACATAAACTTCTGCATAGTTTGTTCCTGTTGGCGAAACAACTTTTAACAAAGCCTTGTAAAGACCGCTTTCTTCACTCAAGCTTAAAACTTCAACATTTGTGCCTGGGTTTGCAAGCTCATACAAGCTCTCTATCTTTTTGCTTACTTCACTTTTTGGCAAACTGAGGGAAAAAGAAACATAGCCCAGAGCAACAAGAGCAACAACCAAAAGCAGAACAACAGCAACAGCTATTATCAGTAGCCTCAAATTCTTCATTTTCTCTTAATTTAATTGCTACTTTAACCTATAAAAACTTAACCTTGAGCTAATGTAATGTTTTTTCTAACAGTTGATATTTAAATCTACCATTTTAAAAACTAATTAAAAACTTAACTTCAAGCTCACAAAAATAACTTATGAGGAAATTTTTGTTCTTGGTTATTGTTGCTTTAACTTTAAGTCTTATATTTTTAGATTTTGTCTTTTCCCAATCTTGCTCTTTAACAGTAGAAGCAGGAGGCCCTTACGTCAAGACATCAAGCTTACCAAAAGTTTTAATTGTTGGCAATGTAAGCTCTCCAAATGCAAACGTTACGATTAAAATCTATGAAGGCAGCTCTCTTAAAGCAACAAAAGAGCTTACAGCTTCTTCAGAAGGTAAATTTTATTCTGAATTTGAGAATTTGGACAAAGGTAGCTATACAGCTAACATCACTGCAAACTATTCTTCTTTAACTTGCGAAGCAAGCGATGAATTTGAAATAAAAGAAAGCTTGCCTGGCTGCAAACAAATGAACCTCAGCTTAGCAGGCTTGGCAAGAGATTTTTTGACAGGACAACCAATTTCTGGAATTGTTAAAGTTTTAATCAAGGAAAGTGGTGATGAATTTTCAAAAAGTTTTGATTCGGGGAAATGGAGCTTAAGCTTTACAGCATGCTTGATTTCAGATCAAAGGTATACTGCGATAATTGAAGTTGAAGACTTGCAAGGAAGAAAATCATGGGCTGAAATTAGATTTGGGGTGTGAAAAATGAAAAATTATTTGTTTATAGCAACATTTTTTCTCATT
>Ga0078972_1013599_pt1 | contig 13340 bp, 12 predicted proteins | sample YelNatPaOPGAMG01_FD_67568 | JGI IMG/M metagenome (GOLD analysis project Ga0078972, IMG submission 67568) | Hot spring thermophilic microbial communities from Obsidian Pool, Yellowstone National Park, USA - OP-RAMG-01 (SPADES assembly) (version 2) | ecosystem: Environmental > Aquatic > Thermal...
GTACTCATTAGCATCGAATAGCTGAAAACCATTATCGTTCAGTATCCGCGAAGAAGAACCGATCCCGGTGTATATAAACGACACACCAAACTCGCTGGTTTCCTGAAACGTACCATTTCGGTGTCTAACTCCAGGTGGAAACCCGTTGGACACGCTCTCCTGGCAACTCGCCTCTGATAGTGCTGCATCGGTAGTCTGTCGCGTTTCACCGCAACGCCCACACTGAGACTTCGTGGATTCGTTGGCGAACTCGTTCGGCACAAACTCGCTGGACGCTCCACACGCCCGACATATTTCCAGACGCTGAGCCTGGCGTTCGAGTTTCGGGGAGAGAGAGAGCCCTACAGTACGTCGCTGCCGGGGGGGTGGGGGTCACGCCCTAGAGAGCCTGCCGCGTCCAGTTGCATCGCCGTCAGACGTCCGGCAAGCTTGCCGTACACCGTCTAGAGCGTCCGGCACTGCTTCACACTCGTCCACGCTACCTGTTTCGTTGCGAGTTCGTGCTCGTGCTCGTGCTCGTGCTGTGCGTACGGTGTGCTGAACGCGTCGGTGAGCGTCCTGCAGAGCCGATCGCTGCACTCGACGTACGCTCGTGTCAAGCGAAATGGAGAGAAGCGCCTGTGCGCTGTAGCGTGCTCCACGCCGTACGCTCCCTCCAAACGACGCAGTTGATCGGCCACTTTGTTCTCCGACTCACGGAACGCGCTAGCGAAAGCCAGCTTGTCGGCTCGGTGCGAGGGCGACTCTGGCTGGCGTTGGGGCAGCGCTTCCGAGTCCGCTGCCACTGCAGTCTCCGCCACTATTCCGCAGTTTAGCTCTATCGACGCGCCATGAATCCGCTGCATCAGTCACGCTTTTCTCGGCCACTGAGTCTAGGATGCGGTATCAAAAGCGTGCGCCTCATGGAGCGCTCAGCGCGGAACTGCAGCTGCTCTAGGATATTGGTGCTCATTCGATTCCTTCAGGGACCTATACTGTAGCACTTGCGTTCGCTGATGCGGTAGCGTGCAGGTCAAGGTACGCTAGAACGTGTGTTTGTGTTTATGTGTATGTGAGTAAGCGTGTTTATGTGTTTGTTTGCAATTCCGCTAGTTCACGAGCACGCCGTATCGCATCCTCTGTGCAGAGCATCAGCTGTACTGTGCCTCGGAAAGGCTCGCTCGAGCACGCCCCGAGGAATGCGCACAGCTGGCTCCTCTGCATGCGCAGCTGCTCTGAACAGCTGCTGCTGGACGAGGTGCACCAAAGCTAGAGAAGCTGCGCGAGCATCCGCCGGGAACGAAGCTGCGCGAGCTCTGAAGGCGTTCTGCGGCTTTCGGGTCCACGGATGCGAACGACTCGTCGTCTATAGATCCGCGAGCGCTTGTATGGCGGTTGACAACCGACAAGGGGCCTATGACTGCTCTGAACCTGAACCAGTATGCAGGATCGCCGAGCCGCTCAACGCCGCCCTCGCGTGTGTACTCGATGGCACCTACGGCGTACTGGACAGCGATCTCTTCTGAGATCGCGGCAGATGAGAGTGGGACCAAGAAGCCAAAAGTGCGTCGACGAACGATCAGGTGTGTCGAAGGGACATGTCTGTTTGGCGGCTCGGTGGCAACTGCGGGATGTGGTCGCCACTGGAGCACATGGTGGCTTCATGCTCGCTTGTGTCGTCGTGTAGGACGGCAGTATGCCCTTCGTGGCGTACCTAGCCACATGTCGAGCGTCCGTAGCTGGGCGTGTCTCATCGAGAGCGGCAAACGTCCGTTGCCCGCGGAATACGAGCTCGTGTTTCCATACGGAATCGATGACCAGGTATGCGACGCGCAAAGGCCTCCCATAGCCGCGTGCTTCTGCGTATTCCATCGGTGACTCTTCATCACCATTCGTATGAAGGGTGTGGAAACCCGACATCCTGCGGCATGTTTTGGAGTCATTGTCAGCGTACGCATGGAGTGGAATGCGCTGAAGAAGAGGCAATCGTTGGGGTAGCGCTGGATAAGTTCTGTTTTGGGCTCCCGAGCCCCAGGATCAGGGCCAGGCGACGTGTAGCTCATTCGCTTGGTGAACCCGCAGAGTGACTCACTCGTAGAACTGAAGCCCTTATGCTCGCAAGCTGGCAGTGAGGGCCTTTGGTGTTTCCGCGAGCGTTCTCGCACCCAAAGGATGGATTGCTTTTATGAGGGACCTGAGAGAAAGACAAACAAAAACATAAATGGTGAGCCTGCACAGCTGTTCCAAAATTCAGTGCTTTGAGTATAACCGATCATTATACACAGAAACATCCTTGAGGAAATCGATACCAGAGCAACCGTTGACAAGAACCAGAATCTTGTCGAGACCGAGACACTCTTCTAGACGGTTTCCTTTCGAGCCTCATTCTAAGTCATTATTTTCTTCGCAATTCAACTTCCGCGTTGTACAAACGTGACATGTTCACTTCCGCAGTCACTATTTCAGAACGGACCGTATTGAGCTGCTCTTTCAGCTCCCTCACTGACTTTCGAGCCAGATCCAGATTCCTCTCAAGAAGGGCTTTCGCCTCTTCGCAGGAAAACTCAACCATAGTCTTCGCCCCAAGCCACAGAAACACTGTTTTGAGGGACTGTCGATCAATCACCGCGCGAGCGTAGACGCCGTCGCACAGTTCGAAGCGGGTCTCGAGTTCCCCCAGCAGCTGCAGCTCACCGGTGTTATCAGTGTGCAGAAATTCAAGCGTCTCCAGCGCAGATTCGAGATCGGAAACCTTCGACTCCAGTCCCTGGAGCCGCGAGTTTAGTCGAAGCTCTAAAGCTCTTCGATATCGAATCTGAAGTTCGAGTTGTTCCAGATAGGGACGCGCTCCTTGTGGTGACGACTTCACCAGACCAGTCGGATCCTCTAGCAAGGTTTGCGGCTCTAGGACAGGCACCTGAGATGCCATACCGTCTAGAAGTACAACCCTGAAATGTGTTGGAACAGCGTAGTTGGAAACATCACGTCTGCATTGTCGGCAGATTGCCGGTCGCAAGTGCGCCGTTGCATTAAAGAGTTTCAACTTCATTGGGTTCCTGTCCCTCTGTGTGTTTCCGCCTGGATTTTCGCAGTTTCTAGTAAGCGGTCGAAATCACTACGCAAAGTCATGTACAGATCGTAGACGAATTGACTATCGGATATATTCTCTATTGCATAGTGCAAGGAGGACTGTATTCCTCCTACAGATCAGTCATACAACAGCACTCTAATACTTAAGGAGCAATGAAAGAAAGCAATTGTGCCACGTGCCAACAAAAACCGATACTTTTAAAGACTGCTTGCGGTTAATGGTAGACAACGACCCGTTGGTCATCTTACCAAAAGCAAAAGCAGCCGTAATAGCCGCCACAGGCGTTTCTCTGTCCCACAAGCTGATTCACGTAGTCCTGATAACACAGGGATACAGTCGTAAAGAGCCGAATTTCACGCGCGGCCATTTTCCACTGAAATCTCAGCTGCAGAATTCCTGGAACTCAGCGGACGATATGAAGCACACCGACATCCGCATGTTCTTTCCAGTCGATCGGACTTGCTTCGGATGAGACGCTCGGAGCGTACATGTCTTTTTCGCGGACGGGGCACCCGTTGTTTACACAATCGAACTGGAAGAGAACGACGACACCATCATCTTTGGTAGCTGGAATGGTTTGATCTTGAAGCCTCAAATTCGCTCATAGAGATCGCTTACACAATACCACACCCTGCGTTGAATCATTGAAGAATTTTGGCTGACGCCTGGCGACGTCCTTCTGCTGGACAACGTGATATTTCACCATTCTCGTTACGCCCAAGCGTTTGCCCATTCTGTTGGGCTAGATCTGCTTTTCATTGCGTAGAAATTTTTGTTGTTCTACCATATCGTCTGACTGTTTTTTGTAATGGAATGTAATAATCGCTCCACAGGGCAAATCGCTGTAGCGTTCTGGGCGGTGACACCGACGCACGTATCATCCTTCTTCCGCAAAATCGATTCCATCCAGGAAGATCCTCACCTAAGGGCATACAGGAGCGAGTACATTCGGAAAAATAAAATATCCAAGGGCACGTTACCGACATGGAAGTCCAAGATCCTGGAGGGCCGTCATCGCCAGCTGCCGAAAACAAACGGAAAAATCGTCATCCCGCCGACAATCGAACAAAGAAGGGCACGTAACGAAGAAGACGAAGAACAAGGGAGACAGTCGACAAAAATTGTGTGCGCGACGCGATGATGACAAGACTATGATATCGCAGAGGGCATGAGTTCTAGCAATTCTTGCATCGGTGTGTTCAACCAACGGTAATGCACGCAAGGAGTTTCTGAATCGAGACTTCAACACCGCCATCAGTATCAGAAGATGTGCGGTGTTGACGACAAGATCCGAGGATCTGAAACGATCCAGCTTCTTGGGAAAGACTCTGAGGGTCGAGGCTCGTCTGCATAACCTGAAACCGATAGCAGGCGGCGCGTCGAAAAAGGCTGAGAGGCGTCTGTCAGTAGGTTTCAGTTTACCCTCCATGGTCGCGGGATTTCGTTCGTTTTACTGATCACGTTTACCATGGATCTTGGAGGTATAAGGAAAAGCGGGGATTGCAGAACATACACTGCTGTTCCACCAGCTGGAGTTGGCAGGGCTCCAAACGCCAATGTCCGTAATATTCACCCAGCTTCTGCCAGCAAGACAGGGTCCTTTGGACAGGGAACCAGGTTCAAGCGATGCAAGTCGTTGGACTTGGAGTGCAGATCGTGCAAATTGGGAGGCACTGCACTTGAATTCCGAGTGATTCTCCGCAGCTGGAGCGCACGGTGCTCAGCGTGTACTCCACGGATTCGTAATGAATGGATGAGCTCATCTAAAATTTTATGTGCCTGTGATGAGAACGACCCAGTGTAACGAGGAGCTGCTCGCATAGGATGCGTTTCAATAACGCCTCTCCAGAAAAGAGAGTCCTCTCGCGAAGACGGGCGTAACCTGGTAATGAACACTCTTGCCTGCATTGCATTCACTGTTTGAAGATTTCTCATGCTGACGTGCCGTTGAAAGAGAGGGATACCCCACAAACTTCTTTGAGTTTCAATTGCCATCGACAGATTCTCCAGCAGCTTGGAAGTTAATCCCTCAAACGTTAATCCTGCATCTGCTGAGCGAAGCTAGGACCTGCTTGGACTCGAAAGCAGAAGCAATGAAGATGTTTATGTGCTCACAGGACGGCGGAGGCATCGCATGTGACACATCAACTAATCCAGCTGCCGTCTGACTCATGTATGAAAGTGGTGCAGCTGACAAACGTCTGGTCGATTTAGAGTAAAAGAGAGCAACGAGATGGATTGTATTCCTTATCTTACAGCATCTAATTGGAACTGCCAAACACTTGGGTCCGATGTTGCGCGCATGTAACGACTGCTCCCTCCGGAAAGGCTCCTGCTGGCGCACGTTCACTCGTAAACGGTGGAGATCCCATCGAAGAACAAAGGGATAAAGCGCTGGCATGCCACAATTCATGGCTATGGAGTAGCCGACGCCGTGCCAGCTATGAAGCGCACTGCTCGGGCAAAAGCGTCAAGCCTATTGGTCTCCAATAGACTCCAACATGGAAAAAGTGTGCCTTCATCGGCACAGCTGCCTAGGAAGCGGGGCACCCGCGACCCCGCCCAAACATACTTACATGAAGTGCTCCATGAGCGCCCGCAGAGCGAAAGCTTTCTCGCGACGGGGAAGCAGCGCGACTACAGCTGTGCGGTCCATGCTCAGCATTGAACGTTTCTTTGGATTCAAAAATGCACAGATTTGCAAAAGAAAATGCCGGACTACAATATTGGTTGATTAAGAGAAACGGCATCAAGCATACGGATCGTTCCGCGTCAACCAAGTGTTCCAGAATCACGCCAAAGCACTTTATGTCGAGGGATCACTGCCTGTTATGACTGACGAGGCTGCTCAAGCTGGCAGCGCAAACAACGAAAGCAACGCATCCAGATCAAATGCATCTACATCTGCACGAACGCAGCGCAACGTAGCCTCAAACTCCCATGTCAATATTGCAGCGTATCCGGCGTACATGAAGATCTTGTACGCCACACAGAGGGCATATCCGAACGCAGGCCTCGCAAAGTTGCATCACAGGTGCAAAATACCCGCCAGTGCAGTATTAAAGATATTTGGGGTTTCTTGAGCCAAATCCACGTGGGCGTGGACACCTATCGCAGACAAACTTATCGAGTGGGCCTCCGAGGACATGTTCATAATTTTTCGATACTCCTCACGACACAAGAGACAGTCCAAAACCATTCATACTCATTAGCATCGAATAGCTGAAAACCATTATCGTTCAGTATCCGCGAAGAAGAACCGATCCCGGTGTATATAAACGACACACCAAACTCGCTGGTTTCCTGAAACGTACCATTTCGGTGTCTAACTCCAGGTGGAAACCCGTTGGACACGCTCTCCTGGCAACTCGCCTCTGATAGTGCTGCATCGGTAGTCTGTCGCGTTTCACCGCAACGCCCACACTGAGACTTCGTGGATTCGTTGGCGAACTCGTTCGGCACAAACTCGCTGGACGCTCCACACGCCCGACATATTTCCAGACGCTGAGCCTGGCGTTCGAGTTTCGGGGAGAGAGAGAGCCCTACAGTACGTCGCTGCCGGGGGGGTGGGGGTCACGCCCTAGAGAGCCTGCCGCGTCCAGTTGCATCGCCGTCAGACGTCCGGCAAGCTTGCCGTACACCGTCTAGAGCGTCCGGCACTGCTTCACACTCGTCCACGCTACCTGTTTCGTTGCGAGTTCGTGCTCGTGCTCGTGCTCGTGCTGTGCGTACGGTGTGCTGAACGCGTCGGTGAGCGTCCTGCAGAGCCGATCGCTGCACTCGACGTACGCTCGTGTCAAGCGAAATGGAGAGAAGCGCCTGTGCGCTGTAGCGTGCTCCACGCCGTACGCTCCCTCCAAACGACGCAGTTGATCGGCCACTTTGTTCTCCGACTCACGGAACGCGCTAGCGAAAGCCAGCTTGTCGGCTCGGTGCGAGGGCGACTCTGGCTGGCGTTGGGGCAGCGCTTCCGAGTCCGCTGCCACTGCAGTCTCCGCCACTATTCCGCAGTTTAGCTCTATCGACGCGCCATGAATCCGCTGCATCAGTCACGCTTTTCTCGGCCACTGAGTCTAGGATGCGGTATCAAAAGCGTGCGCCTCATGGAGCGCTCAGCGCGGAACTGCAGCTGCTCTAGGATATTGGTGCTCATTCGATTCCTTCAGGGACCTATACTGTAGCACTTGCGTTCGCTGATGCGGTAGCGTGCAGGTCAAGGTACGCTAGAACGTGTGTTTGTGTTTATGTGTATGTGAGTAAGCGTGTTTATGTGTTTGTTTGCAATTCCGCTAGTTCACGAGCACGCCGTATCGCATCCTCTGTGCAGAGCATCAGCTGTACTGTGCCTCGGAAAGGCTCGCTCGAGCACGCCCCGAGGAATGCGCACAGCTGGCTCCTCTGCATGCGCAGCTGCTCTGAACAGCTGCTGCTGGACGAGGTGCACCAAAGCTAGAGAAGCTGCGCGAGCATCCGCCGGGAACGAAGCTGCGCGAGCTCTGAAGGCGTTCTGCGGCTTTCGGGTCCACGGATGCGAACGACTCGTCGTCTATAGATCCGCGAGCGCTTGTATGGCGGTTGACAACCGACAAGGGGCCTATGACTGCTCTGAACCTGAACCAGTATGCAGGATCGCCGAGCCGCTCAACGCCGCCCTCGCGTGTGTACTCGATGGCACCTACGGCGTACTGGACAGCGATCTCTTCTGAGATCGCGGCAGATGAGAGTGGGACCAAGAAGCCAAAAGTGCGTCGACGAACGATCAGGTGTGTCGAAGGGACATGTCTGTTTGGCGGCTCGGTGGCAACTGCGGGATGTGGTCGCCACTGGAGCACATGGTGGCTTCATGCTCGCTTGTGTCGTCGTGTAGGACGGCAGTATGCCCTTCGTGGCGTACCTAGCCACATGTCGAGCGTCCGTAGCTGGGCGTGTCTCATCGAGAGCGGCAAACGTCCGTTGCCCGCGGAATACGAGCTCGTGTTTCCATACGGAATCGATGACCAGGTATGCGACGCGCAAAGGCCTCCCATAGCCGCGTGCTTCTGCGTATTCCATCGGTGACTCTTCATCACCATTCGTATGAAGGGTGTGGAAACCCGACATCCTGCGGCATGTTTTGGAGTCATTGTCAGCGTACGCATGGAGTGGAATGCGCTGAAGAAGAGGCAATCGTTGGGGTAGCGCTGGATAAGTTCTGTTTTGGGCTCCCGAGCCCCAGGATCAGGGCCAGGCGACGTGTAGCTCATTCGCTTGGTGAACCCGCAGAGTGACTCACTCGTAGAACTGAAGCCGTTATGCTCGCAAGCTGGCAGTGAGGGCCTTTGGTGTTTCCGCGAGCGTTCTCGCACCCAAAGGATGGATTGCTTTTATGAGGGACCTGAGAGAAAGACAAACAAAAACATAAAAGGTGAGCCAGCACAGCTGTTCCAAAATTCAGTGCTTTGAGTATAACCGAAAAAAAGCGAGGTAAGCATTTGAGGCAACCGCGCTGGTTTCGTCCGCTTGCAACAGGTTCTCTACCCCTGGAATGACAGCGTACCCACACGCAGCGGCACTCTTCACGGGAAGTTGAGCCGACATTCGTTACCGTTTTAAATTTTGACAACGGTACCGCATGCGTCTATCTACCGCTCGATGAATGCGTTCGCAAGCGCCGCTCGAGCTCTTGAGCCTCTTCCAACGTGTTCGCACCCTCTATCTTGAACTGTAGTGCAGCTGGTACCTGCCATGCATAAACGTGAAGGCCATATGCAACCATGTGCTCCACAAAGTCTGTGGCATAGTACTCACAACGATGTTGACCTACTCTGTGCGGAAGCACACTCCCGAGAGCTCTGAACAGTGCCGGGGCTCGGGCAACGAAAATACCAGAGTTGAATTCATCGCAATCGGCGAGCATGCGCTTTCGAGGATTCGTTTCTGGCATGCTATCGATCTGTTTCTTTTCTACGATTTCACGAATGCATAAAGGATCCTGCTCGTCACGCACGATTCGACCATAGTTTCCTGATGCAGACATGAGAGAGAGTGAACGGCTGCCGGTAACAACCAGCGCACCAAAGGTGGGGTCAGCACGGCGATGGTTTTGTTTGCGCTCCAGGACTGCCTGCAGCAGATCCTTATCGACTCCGGGAACGTCAGCATAGAGAACGATGATATCTCCGTCAAATTGCTCCGGAAGTGCGTACTGAGCAAGGTATACAGCATGAGCGGTGCCAAGCTGACTCGGCGTGCGAAGTGCATGTGTTAACGCGCATGGTTAGTATTCCAATCTACAGCGTGAGCAATAAGTGTTTGTTAGAAGAGCAAAAGCTGCTGTCGCAGCGCAAGCCTTGCTGGCCTGATAGGGCGACTTGAACGAGCACACGCTCCGTTCATAGAGTTGCAGTGGTTAAAACTTACGCGTTCAGTTTGCTCTATGAATATTACGTTTTTATCCGCCAAAGCTTTCATCACCCGACTACCTTCGTGACCGACGATAACCACGGTGGGCACGTCCACCTGTTCGACGGCCTCAACGACGTGTCGGACAAGCGGTTTACCATCTAAAGGGTAGATCACCTTTGGAGTCTCTGAATGGAAACGCGTGCCACTTCCTGCAGCAAGGACAACTGCAACTTGCTGCTCTTGGGGCTTGCACACGAGACGCTTATGACCTAGTTGCTGCGGCGCCTGCTTCACAACCTCACTCAAGGGCAGTCGTTTGGGGCTTGCCTCATACATATTCGAGAAACGCGGTCTCGCTCTTTTCGAGCGCGTTCTCCTCTACACTAGAACCACGAGTATGTTAGTGCAGCAGGTTCCGGAAAGTGCTCCAGGGGGCGGTTTTCCGCTCAAACGTACCGCGCGGAGACTTTCGGTCAGACTCGGGCGTGAAGTCAATAACTCCAATAAACGACGTTGCGAAGCGGATAACCACGCCGACCCGTGCCAAATAGTCTCCCTCTGAGGCGCACGTTCACATGGGCCTCGACAGCGTGCGTCTCTTACGCGCATGCTCTAAAAGGCATGGAGCTTGAAGGAAAAGCGCACTCCTGGATACCCACCATGGGGAGGTGGTATTTGTCGCTTCCGTCCCAACGAAAAGCGCTATATAGCATGTGAATGTCTGCCTTGGCATGATCTTCGAACTATTCGGCGAAATTGTGAGAAACGTAACAAGGAAAACTGGGAATCCGTCTGGAAATAAGAGTGCTAGGCAGCCCCAAAGAGCTCAAACGAGATGCCCACCTTGCATTTACAACAAGCAGCGTGCATCGTGCAGAGCATCGAGTCCGAGGATCACGGAGCTGCGTGGTATGTGATATTTGACAAGTTTTCTTTTAGACTCTCGCTGCAGATGCCTACGTTCAAATCAGATGCCCGTGCAGCTGCAAGAATTTCTGACTCGAGGTGTGCCTGGCGACACCGCTCTCTTGAGCTGGAAGTGCGGACAGACGCTCGACTGCTCTCATCCATATGTATTCTTGGCTACTCTCGGCCGCATTGCTGGGTATTATCATGGTATGCTCCAGCTTAGTGAGCAGTGCTCTGCTCCATTTTGCGGCAACAGATCAAGCGCAGATGCCCAGAAGCCGCTGGAAACCTTCTACATTCCTGAATAATCTTTTTGAGCGCATATATCTCACGTTCTCTGGCAGCTGCAGTGACGGTGATCCCAATCTGATACCATCAAATTGCAGGCCCTGCATCATATAGAAGCATTTACAACAACGTTGCATTTGCTGCCCGAGCGTGAGACTTGGTTTTTCTTATTGGGATTGGAGCCCCGAGTAGAGCGGGCCTCAGAAAGCGAGACAGCACCTTCGATGCTTTACTGTGTAAGGGAGCTTTCATCTCCAGGAGAGCGGATTCGTATTAGCGCGTGATGATCACAAGGGGTTCACTGAGCTCCGGGACCTTTCATAGGCCTCAGCTTTATCGCTTCTAATTTGGCCACGCAGATGCGCATCGCGTCCCCCGAGGTCCTTCAGCACAGTGCGTTGTCTATCAATGATCGCCTTTACAGACTACGCGTCACTAATGAGGGTGTCTGTCGGAACTTCAGAACCAAGAGGAGACGGAGACCCTAGCGCACACACGGAACCGGAGGCACGGCTCCGTAGTCGCTATGTCATTGTGTACATGTTGCTGAGGTTACCGGTGCAGAGCATCAGGCGCGCAAATGCCTCCCACAACATAGGTTGTCCGCACGCATTGACGTTGCGTTGACGCTGCTCGTACTGTACATGCAGGATGACTGGATTAAAGCGCTTTTTTCTGATATTTCTAAGGCATCCCCATCCATGCATCGCTTCGCATTTCTAGCATGTCATCGAGCAAATGGTTCTCGTGACGTACTGCTTACAAATTGGGCTCGTATGCAGGTGAAAAATGTAGCGCTGCCTTATGGTGTTGGAGTCCCCGCGTATGTACGTGTTGGTTTATTTTGCCGTAACGGCCGCAGATACCCGTGACCAAAGACGTGAACCTTTCCATACGGGCACGCTTCCTTGAACGGCACAGAGCCGAGCGTTCTCGCCCTATTTTCATCGCGGCGTCGACGCTTGTGAAGCGGAAGAGCTCGTCGGTACGCTCACTGCTGCTGGGATTTCTCTCCAAGTGATAGCTTTTTTTCGATAGACTGGCCAGTCAGGGACACAGGCTAAGAGCGCTAGCGTGCTACCAATAGCGAAAAAGAGCGCGAATCTGCGGAGATCGTCTGTTCGCCAGGTTTCGATCAGACAAACCAAAGAAGTCAGAAACATGAAGCAGTAAAATAAGCGCTCTGACAACTGCTGCCCGGCAGGGTGCATATTGTGTCCTGAGAACGGTTGTTTTGCGACGAATCATCCACGGCGGAAACGCTACGCAATTTAGCGGAGAACGCAATTGACGCGACCGAGATACCCATGTCAGACTCAAGTGGAACGCGTCCAACTACGCTAAAGCAGGTGTGCACCATAAACAATCGGCCAGTTCCCACTGTCATCATTACAAGTCTCTCCGGGCTTTCCAGCACACGATACCTTTTCATCGCTCTCTATCTCATCCCCCGCCTGAAATGAGCAGGTCTCTCCGGTGCCTCATGGTTCAGTCTCAGCAGTCGAGGTCTGCTGATAGCAACGCGCAAGCCCCGATTCTACTGCTTCCCGCTCTCGCGAACGCATTTCATCATCAGGCAGCAGTTCGGGTCCATGCCGCACTCGATTCGTGCACCTCTTCTATAAACAGCCCAGGTAAGCGCTTTGCAGCGCGGACCCATCACCGTGATCCGCGATTCCCGTGTGTCCACTGTGCCTGCCCCTCCGTGGGCTGCTCTGGGGGACGAGGACACCAGCTCCGTCGCTCAGTGCATGCCTTCTATGGCTACAGACGACACCCGTCAATGCCCTCCTCGGGCTCAGCTTCAGATGCCGGACCCTGCGATGATGATCCGCTTCTTCTTGGCGATCACTCGGCGAGTACGCTAACCGCTGCATACGAATGCGTTCGTTGCTCCGTTCGACAAAGCATTTGCGGAACGCAATGTTGTCGATGACGATGCAAGTTCTGGGATATCAGTACAGACGAGCTCGATCAAGAACTGTCGATCCAGAAGTGTCGACCCCTCTGCACTCGCTTCGTGCTCAGCAGTGACGCACGCTCTGCTGAGAGCGATCCATGCGGTGCCTCGAGGCCCGGTGCATGTCTCGTTGCAGTCCGAACAGGGGAGACAGGAACATCTGCGAGCGTACCAGCCCTGAGAGGTACCATGCTGCTGTCGAATGCCGAGTCGTCGACGGCCCCAAGCAGCGCACGATCGGTCTCTCGAACCGAATACACCATTCGGCGTGTCAAGTAAAGTGAACGCCCGGCATGAGCCTGCGAGCATGTCGCCAGGGCACGACGTCGAGTTGTCCGCCTCGCAAATCCATCTGCACAAATTGCAGTGCCCACGGGTGGCCTCCAAGCAGGTCCATTGAGTACGCGAAGCATGCGTGATCCGGGCAGGCTACATTTTAGGCAAGGACAAGCGTGGACGCTTGGGCGCTCGAACCGGAAAACCATATTTTCGGATATGCCACCAACGCGTGTTCGACGGCGCCCCGAGTCATCTTGATTCCGTTGGCGCCACGAATGCCAGGAGAAAGGAGTCAAACGAGCCGCCCTGAACACACGACCGAGGATTCTAACTCTAACATTGAGTCGAGTAGCAGTTAGAGCCGCACATTGAATGTCGAGGCCGTGTATCGAGGAAAAGTCGGGGAAATGTTCAAAAGGCAGGCACAGAGCGAGCGCTTCACTGGCCCAT
>Ga0078972_1013602_pt1 | contig 13337 bp, 9 predicted proteins | sample YelNatPaOPGAMG01_FD_67568 | JGI IMG/M metagenome (GOLD analysis project Ga0078972, IMG submission 67568) | Hot spring thermophilic microbial communities from Obsidian Pool, Yellowstone National Park, USA - OP-RAMG-01 (SPADES assembly) (version 2) | ecosystem: Environmental > Aquatic > Thermal...
CATCTTCCTGTACTCCTTCGTGGGCGGCGGAGGTGAGGGCGGGGCCACCCCCGCAGAGATCAAGCGGCACAACCTGCTGCCGGGCGTCCCCGCCAGCGTGGTGGCGGAAGTGCTGGGGAAACTGAGCAGCCGCCTCCTTTTCTACCTCCACGAGAGCGGCGGGCGGTATTACTTCTCCACCACCGCCAACCTGAACCGGGCCCTGACCGTGCGAATGGAGAACATCAGCGCCGAAGAACTGCAGAAGGCAGAGGAGACGGTCCTGGGCAGACGGGTGAGCGGCCGGGCAATGCGCACCTTCCTCTGGCCCCGGGACCCCGCCGACATCCCCGACGACCCGGCGCCGAAACTGATCATCCTGCCCGAGCCCGACCGGGCCCGGATGGAGCAGTTCCTGAACGAGAAGGGGCAGACCCCGCGCGTCCACCGCAATACCCTCTTCTTCCTGGCCCCCTCGCGCGCCGAACGGACGCCCTTTGAGAACCTTCTGCGCCGCTGGCTGGCCCTCTCCGGCATGCTGGAGGACCGCACCCTTTCGCTCACGGCCGATCAGCGCCAGGAGTTGCAGGCCAAAGAGAAGCAGGCGGCCAAAGACCTGCACGAGCAGGTGGGCACCCTCTACCGTCTCCTCTACCTGCCCATCCGTGACGGCCTGATGGAAATAGATATGGGCATCCCCACCTACGGCGGCGCGCAGCACCTGGACGAACTGGTCTACGAGCGGCTGCGTACGGAGGGCCGTCTGGTGGAGAAACTGGCCCCCCTGGTCATCAGGCAACGGTATCTTGGCGACCGCGAGTACGTGGAGACCCGCCAACTGGCCGAGAGCAGTTCGCGCACCCCGGGAGAGATGCTGGTTGTGGGGCGGTCCGTCTGGGAGACCTGCATCGCCGAGGGTGTGCGGCAGGGCCTCTTCGGCCTGGGCGAACTGGACGACCAGGGCCGACCCCGCTGCCTTTACTTCGGGGAGGAGCCGTCCGTGGGGCTGGAAGGGCGGGAGGTCCTCATCCGGGCAGAAATCTGTGCCCGGCAGCGGGAGCGGGTCATCTATGCCCCGGCCGCTCCGGTGGGAGAGGCGCAGGTGACCGAGGCGGCAAGAGCAGCTGCCGCCCCCTGGCCGTCGGCCCCCGCCCCGACGACCGTTCCCCCGTCCCCCGCCGGCCGCACCGCGCTGCGCCTGCACTTCACCCTGCCCCTGGGCCGGGCCTCCGACCTCTTTGGCCTGCTCCGCCTGCTCCAGGAGCGGTTCCGCACCCTTCGCATCACCATCCAGGCCACTGACGGCCACATCCCGGAGGCCGAGATTGAGGACAAAATCCGGGAGACCTTCCGCCAGATGGGAGTGGACGCGGAGGTAGAGTAACCCTTCTTGCCAGAACGGCGCCGTCGGCATATAATGTGGACGCAATTACGTCCACAATAACCCTGTGCTATAAATGTAGCGCAGGATTTATCCTGCACCCTGCATCTGCATCGTAGCGCAGGATTTATCATCATCGTAGCGCAGGATTTATCCTGCATCATCGTAGCGCAGGATTTATCCTGCATCGGGTGCGATTACGTCCTCAACGGGAGGGAACCGATGTACACAGTGGGAGTCCGGGCACTGAAAGAGCGAACCGGCGAGGTCCTGCGCCGGGTGTGGGAGGGGGGCGAGACGGTGGCGATCACCCGTCACGGCCGGGTCATCGCCCATCTGGTCCCGGCCCGTCCCTCCTCCGCCGCCCTCACCGACCTCTCTGCCCTCTGGGCTGACCTGGACGCGCTGGCCGCCGAGATCGGGGCCCGCTGGCCCGCCGACCAGACCGCCGTGGAGGCGGTGCGCCAGGAGCGGCGAGAACTATGAGGGTGGTGGATGCCAGCGTCTGGGTGAGCCGGCTGGTCCCCCAGGACATCCACCATTCGGCCAGCCGCCGCTATCTGGAGGAGCGGGCCGCCGCAGGGGACCTTCTGGTTGCGCCGGTGCTCCTGCTGGCAGAGGTGGCTGGGGCCATCGCCCGCCGCACCGGCGCGCCGGAACTGGGCCGCCGGGCGCTGGAGGGGCTGCTGCGGTTCCCGGGCCTGCGCCTGGTGACGGTGGACCGGCATCTGGGGCAGGAGATGGCCCGCCTGGCCGCCGACCTGCAGTTGCGGGGGGCGGATGCGGCGTACGTGGCCGTGGCGATCCGCCTGGGCCTCCCGCTGGTCACCTGGGACCGGGAGCAGGCCCTCCGGGCCGCGTCCCGCATCCCTGTCCTCACCCCCGAGGAAGACCGGTAGTTCTTCTCCGTCTCCTCCACCCTGCACCCGTGCGGCTCTGCTGCCGCTTCCTGCCCTGCGCCCAATCCCTCTGCGGCCCGCTTTCTCCGCCCCAGCGTACCGCCTCATCGCCCGAACCGAAGCGGATTTGATCCTCCAGGAAATGGGTGGTAAAATCGCCATACAATTAGCGTTGTATTTCCCAACACCCCCTCTGGGTGTCGTACAATGTGCGAAAAACGGGGGTCTAACGGCCCTCAAACCACGTCGTACAATGTTTTTCGCTCACCCAAAGACACCGAGACACAGAGGCTTTCTTTGTGTTTTTGTGCCTCTGTGTGAGGTTACGAGAAGCATTCCTCTCGCAGGTCGCAAGGCGCAGGGAGCAGGGAGCAAGGAGCAGAGGAGCGGAGGGGCAGGGGAGCAGATGGGCTGGGGAGCAAAGGGGCGGGGGGAGAAAGGTTGTGTACACAGTTGACAGGATGTGAAGAAGGGATACAATAAGAGCAGAGGATAACTTGGGAAGGGGAAAATGGCTCAACTACGGATTGGGGCCCGAGAGGCCCGCAGCCGATTTGCCGACCTGCTGGGCCGGGTCCGCTACGGCGGGGAGACGGTCATCGTGGAGCGCTCCGGCAAGCCGATGGTCGCCATCATCCCGCTGGAGATGTACGAGCGGCTGATCGCGGAAAGGGAGGCCCGCTTCCAGGTGCTGGACCGCATCCGGGGCCGTCTGCCGGAGGTGCCTCCGGAGGAGGTGGAACGGGATGTGGCGGAGGCCGTGGCGGCCGTGAGGGCGGGCGATGCGGAGAATCGTGCTTGATACCAACGTCCTGGTCAGCAGCCTGCTGGTCCGGGCGGGGCTTCCGGCGCGGGTTCTGGACGGGTGGCGCCAGCGGCGATACCTGCTGGTGACCTCGCCGGCCATCATCGCCGAGGTGCGTGCCGTGCTGAAGTATCCCCGTATTCGGAACAAGTACGCCATTACGGATGAGGACGTGAAGGGACTGGTGACCCTGCTGGAGCAGGAGGCGCTGGTGGTACCACGGGAGGTGGAGATAGAGAACGTCATCCCCGAGGACCTGGCGGACGAGCGGGTGCTGGCCTGCGCAGTGGAGGCAGGAGCCGATGGGATTGTCAGTGGGGACCGGCATCTGCTGAGCCTGGGGGCGTATCGGGGCATCTCCATCGTGACGGCGCGGGAGTTCCTGGAACGTCTGCGGAGTAATGAGTCGGAGAGATGACGGAATGACCGGAGGCAACAAGCATTGACAAGTTGTTCTTTTCGGATATACTCTATATCGGCTGAACTTTCGGGTTTCTTGTTCCTTGAGAATCGCCTCTCAGAAATCGTTAGTGCACCAACGAGACGCTTGGTGGTAAGAGCAGCACGACTGGAGAGCGGCCTGCAAACCGGAGAGGACCAAGGGGGCCGTACCTGACACAAAGATGCCTCCAGATTCTACCGGAGGTTGCCTTTGCGTTCCCTTTTGATCGCCCTGCAGAAAAATAGCCGGGTCGGGCAAATTCGCAGGTCTGGCTGGAAGGAGGCACTCAAGCCCGCTGGGAGGAGGTCATCCATAATGCTCGCAGGTCTCTTTTACGAGGCCTCTTTTACGAGTTTTGCGGGGGTCAACCTCAACCTCCATTAGACAACCCTCCCGCTGACAGCCTCAACAAATGTCCCCGCCCCGCAAAACCCGTGGATTCCTGAACTGCTGGAGACCTCCAAAAGCAAGCCCCAGAAGGCTTCTTAGTTTTATTGAGTCTCGCTCTTTTAACAACCCCCTGGGGTGGTGCTTGCGGGCATCCGAACTCCTGCGTAAGCGAGGAAAACCGCCCATAATTTCCGTTACTATAGCCAGCGAGGCTCAATAAATCGGGAGTTCCATTCGTCCTTGAGTTGTTCCCTCACAGCAAGATGGAGCAATGAGTTATGGAAACGCAAGGCCTGCAGGAACTTATGAGCCGATATTGGCGAGAAACTCTCGGTGGTTTTCTGCAAAGGCCGATTGGTTTCTACACCATGCTGATCGGGATCGCTCTGGGCGTGTTATTCGTGATTCACACCTTGCTACTTCTTATTCCACCTCTTTCAGGATGGATTACCTCCTCGTCCGTTATCCAAGCCCTACTGGCGGTTCTGTACTGCTGGCTATTTCTGGGACTTGGGGTCTGTCTCCTGCTTTATTTTTGGCTAAAAAGCAAGCCGGTTGCCAGCATTGTAACACTAATCTTGGCGACCTCCTGGCTGGCAATTGTACTCCGCTGCGTAGAGCACGATATTCTGTTCATTAAAATCACCGCTGCACTTCTGGCTGTTGCTATCCCCCTTCTGGCATGGTTGTGGTTTCTCCGTCCCTTTCACTGGCTTCTTCCTGCACTGGCAACTGTTCTGTGGTTTCTCGGATGGGGCTTTCTGTGCATGGTTCTCCAGGAATATCGGGCTGGAACTTTGCTCTTAGCATCCCTAATCGCCGTTCTCGCGGTTTTTCTTATAGGTCTCTGCGTTGCCTGTGGGTTTCTTCTCCCGCTCCCGGACAAGCGCTATCGGGGGAAGGTGTTTAACTTTCTGCGAGATTATTGGCAACGCTATAATTTCCCCGCTTATGTTGTGGTGGACGCCCTGATGGAGGAGGATAAAATAGAAGAGCGAGTACCAGGCAGCCCGTTCGCAATGTTTGCGAAAAGTCCCGGGTTCGTCATTACTGGCTGCGACCACGCTGTCGCGATCTCTGACGGTGTCAAATTTAAGGGAGTCCAGGGGCCCGGTGTGGTCTTCACCGGATTTGCTGATCAGATTATGCGGACCATTGACCTTCGTCCTCAATTGCGCACTTTTTATGTGGAAGCACTTACCAAGGATGGCATTGGCATCCGAGTGCTGACCTTCGTGCCCTTTAAAATAGACGCGCGTGGACAGCGACCTGAGTTGGGTAAACCTCTTCCCTACAATAAGAGCGCTGCATTTCAAGCCATCTACGCTCAGAAACTGGAGCACGAGGGAAAAGGCCAGATTCCGGAGCGAACGAAGCAGAGAGGATGGGATGAATTACCTGTCCTGCTTAGCGAACGGATTCTACAGAATATCATTAGTGAATACAACTTTGACGACCTGTATGGTCCCTATCAGGCAGGCGGGGTACCCCCACGGAAACTCATCGCGCAGATATTCTGTGCAAGATTGGACGAAGAACTGAGGCCATTGGGTATTCAACGGGTCGGCGGGGGTATCAGTGACCTGGAGCCAGCGGACCCTCGCGTCTATCTGGAGAAAGTACGAAGCTGGCAGGCGGATTGGATGCGTAAAGCCACGCTCCGACGGGCCAGGGGATATGCGGAACGACTGGGCATTATAGAGCGGGCGCGAGCGGAGACAAGAGCAGAGTTGATCCTGAATCTGGGTCGCCGTTTAGAGGAGTTGAGTGCCACAGCAACGGAACTCCGTCCGGAAGTTATCCTTAACCAGTTTTTGGCGATGCTGGAAGAGATCACTATGCAGCCGATGATGAGGCGTTTATTACCCAGGGAAACCTGGCAAGCGATCGGGGATATCCGGAGAGCCCTCCCGGAATGACGGAGAAAGGCCCATGATCTCCCTGAAGTGGTACAAAGATAACCTGAAGTGGACGCTCCTCACATTGGGCATGCTCTTACTGATCGCCGCTATTCTGAGCGTGCTGGCTGAAAGAGGGTTGCATAACCCTAACATGACACCAGATACGGCCCTATCCTCTTTCAAGGGAGTGCTTCTTCGTGCGTTTGCGTCTGCTCGTTTGGCACTCCCGGTCTTGGGGGCGTTGGTGGCGATCCCATTGCTGGTGTCCCCGCTGTTTCACAGATTATATGCCACGAAGGACCTAAAGGAAGCGCACGATACATTTAACCGGATTGTGTTTGGCAAACTGGGATTTGGTCCCTACCTGTTGATTAAAGAGGGACGGCTCGCTATGGGAGCGGATACTCCCGTTGCGCGGGTAGGGGGTCCTGCTTCGCTGGTCATTTATAATGACACCGCCGTGGTAACGGAGCAATATGGGCGTCTGAAGCGGGTCCTCGGCGCTGGATTCCCGCAGTTGGAACGTTTTGAGAGGGTATGGGAGATCGTTGACCTGCGGCCCCAGCGCTGGGTTTATGAAGTTTTTGCATTGACCCGAGAAGGCATCCCGATCAGTTGTGAAGCGGATATTTCGTTTAAGATTGACGACCGGCTTCCAACCGGAGAAGAAAAGGGACCAACCGATAAGGAGCCATACCCTTATACGGAGGACGCGGTCTTGAAGGCTGCGACCAGCAAATGGATCCGCGAACCATGGCGTGATGACCCCCATATGGCCTGGACCGGGCGGGTGGTCATTGGCTTTACGGAGGGTATTCTGCGCGATATCCTGGCAGAATATCGGCTGGATTGGCTGATTGCTCCGCCGCAGCCGGGCCAGTTGCACCCCCGGGAGGAGATTCGCAAGAGATTGTTTGAGGAACTGAGCGCGAAGGCAGAGACAGTGGGTGCCAAAATTCTGAAAGTGGAACTGGGTGCCATTCGGGTAAAGGCCAGAGACGAGAAAGTCTCCAGGCAACTGGCGGACATCGTTTCAAACCAGTGGATTGAAACCTGGTATGCGGACTGGGAAAGCCGGGCATTGACAAGTCAGGCGGAGGGGGAAGCGGAACTTCTGCGAATGGATGCTGCTCAGATACAGGCTCAGGCCGAGATGGTGATTGCGTTGACCGAGGCTTTGCAGTCCGTAGTCATGAATCAACAGGCAACCGAGCCCTATCTGCTGGCCCTTCGCTTTGTGGAGACTCTGCGCTGGCTTTCCTTTGACCCGTATACCCGGGATTTTATGCCGCCAGAGGTGATGCGGACATTGAGGCGAATGCAGGAATTGCTCGGGGCTGGTCCCGGGAAAGCAGGTGCGCAGAGGCCTGGAGCGTTACCGGAGGGCATATGATTCATTTGCCACCGCAGTTGACTCCTTCCGCAATGCTTTGGTGTGAGGACCTGCCTGAATTCGTTCAGGGTTTATTGCAGGGCTCTCGCCTGCTCCGCAGAGAAGGCCAACTGCAGGAAGCCGAGCGCTGCGCCCAGGACGCTATAGAAGCCGCCCGGAAAGCGCGTGTCCATGCGGGCCACGGTGTGGCCCTGATCCACCGGGCAGATGTGTACATTGAGATGGGCAAGCCGGGCCCAGCGCTAACTGATTACCAGAATGCTCATCGCATTTTTCGGCAGCAGCCTTCCTGGTATCACCATCACAATGAGGCCATCGCTGCCTATGCTATGGGGCTGGTGCACCAGTTGATCGGCAACGAAATAGATGCGCTGAGATGGTACCAGGAGGCAGATACTCTTTTAGAAAAGGTCAAGGAACACTGGGCCGCACTCAGAGCATTGGGTTGGCTGGATTCCTGCACTCGCGTCCAGCGGCTGATAGAGATAATGAGCGAACATATCACCGCGGCGCTGATCTATCAAAATGTGGTCTCCTCCTCCCTCAACTGGGTGCCGATTATTCTTATGGAAAAGAACGCCTCGGTTGTGGAGCAATTGACTCTGAAGCAAGCGGGCCCAGAAATTTATGTCCACCTCAGATCCTTTCAAGTATGTCCTCTTGAGGATGGATGGCGGCTCTCCCTTGCTCCGGGTATCCAGTATGAGGGACGGGAAATTTCCGGCAGGGCGTTTGAATGGCTGGAGGCGCAGGAAGGAGACCATGCACTGGTGGAATGGGAGGAGGCCCGTGCTCCTTTGCAAACCACCCAACTGAGCGAGATTGACGCAGGGGGCAGGTTCGGGCGGGATGCAGAAGGAAAAGTATATGCGGTTCGCACAGTTGTCAGAATCATCGGTGGCGAGGAGAGCCAGGAAGAACGGGCTGGGCGGGTGCGCGCTCTGCTTCGGCCGACAGTGGGTCCTCCGGGGCCCGCTCCTTCAGCAGAGGAGCCCGCTTTTCCACCGGAGCCCGCTCCTCCGGCAGAGGAGCCCGCTTTTCCACCGGAGCCTCCGGCTCCTCCCTCAGTTCCTCCCCGTGATTCCTCAGAAGAAGCGCTGTATGAAAAACTTCTCCGCATGGTAGGGGGTGACGAAGAGGTGGCGGAGCGTCTGATTGAGTATGAGGGCAAGCAGAGGCCGAGCGCGGGTCGCGCAGAACTGATAGAGCGGGCGATTGCTCGCCTGGAGCGGGATAGAATGTAGAGCAAAGGCGCGTTCAAAACGCCCTAAGCAACCATAGCGTCTCGCCTCGTAAATCGGGGAGGACAGAATGGTGGATCGGGTTCAAAGCGGTAAATCCGTGGACACGAAAGCCTCACCTACTGCCCAACACCGTCCCAGGATCAAGGTCCTTAGACCGGTATGTTTGTTTCGCGAAGATGTGGAAAAAATTGTTGAGCGGCTAACACAGATTGGACAGGTTGAGGTCTCCACAGACAAAGTCCACCTGGTCATCTCTGGCCCAGAAAGATCTGTTAATTGCGAGAAGATTTGGGAAAACCGTCCTGTTCGCTGGTTGTGGTTCTGGCTAAGGAGAGACAGCGCATTTCTCGCGTCTATTGTGGTCCAACCCACTTACGTGGAATTTGGGAGGGCCTATGATTGGAACCCCTCCGAATCGGAAGAGGATGTGCTGGACGAGGTAGACAAACTCTTGTGTGACCGACGGCACGCGCTGTTTTTCCTCGGGGAGAGAGGGCAATTGATAAGTGCGCTCGCTGCCCTTCTGGTAGTACTGGTAGCAGGGATTCTTGTCCTGCTGGGGGTATCCCACACTGCATTGATGATGTTCAGTACGGTGATAGCTGCTCTGGCGGTGGCCTGGATCGGTATCGGATGGCTTTTGCTCCCTCGTTCCCACCTGGCTATCCGTCCAACCACACGGGAAGAGTCCCAGCGACATGTGCGGCGGCTTGTCTATTATGCCATCGGCGCCCTGATCATCTTCACCTGTGGATTCGCCGCTGGGGTGCTTGTTGCAACCCGTCGGTGACCGACCATTGAGGGATCACCTCTTGCCCGGGAGGGCGAACAGGGTACAGGCCTTGCATAAGTGGAGCGAGATGAAGAGGCTATTCGGTGCGGATGGAATTCGGGGAGTGGTGGACCGTCATCCTCTTCGGCGGGAGGACGCCGAGCGGCTGGGCCGGGTAGTGGGGGCATGGCTCCGCCAGCATACTTTATCGCCAGCCTTTCTGGTCGGCACAGATACCCGGGAGTCCTGCTATCGGCTCAAATCCGCATTTGTGGAGGGCCTGGCCCGCGCAGGTATTCGGGTGGTGGACGGTGGAATTCTGCCTACCGCCGCGGTTTCCTACCTGATTGCCAGCAAGGGGTTCTTCGCTGGTGGCGCCATGATCTCCGCGTCCCACAATCCTGTGGAGGAGAACGGGATCAAGATTTTTAACCATCGGGGCATCAAAATAGATGACCAGACCGAACAGGCCCTTGAAGACCTCTTTTTCAACGACGTTCCTCTCCCCTTTGAGATTCGCCCCGCTACCATCACCGAAGAGCCCGGGTATGCCTGGCAGTATGCCCACGCCCTGGCACGGGAATACCAGGGGCATCCCTGGGAGCATTGTCGCATCGTGGCGGATTGCGCGAACGGAGCAGTTTATCAATTGGGGCCACTGGTGCTGGGGCAATTGGGGGTGAACTGCACGATACTGAACGCATCCCCCGATGGCGTAAACATCAACTGGCAGGCCGGTAGCGAATTCGTCCGGGCCAATCCCCGATGGCTGGCCGCGAAGGTTCGGGAGTATGGCGCAGACCTGGGGATTGCACTGGACGGCGATGCGGACCGCCTGCTCCTGGTGGACCGGGATGGGTACATGTACGACGGGGATATGGCAATGGCAATCCTGGCGCTGAAACTCCGGCGGGAGAAGGCGTTACGTCAGGACACCGTGGTCGCCACAGTGATGAGCAATTCAGGTCTCCCGGACTACCTTCGCCACCAGGGGATTGTCGTCCAGCAGGTGCGCAACGGGGATAAATACGTTACGGAAGCGCTGGTGGCTGGCAACCTGACCCTGGGGGGCGAAGAGATCGGGCACGTGATCCTGCATACGGATGACGCCCATGTGACCGGGGATGGCCTGCGCACTGCCCTGACCATACTGGCCGAACTGGCCCGCTCTCCCGGCACATCTCTCCGCGACCTGGCGCCGGGGATGCGCAAGTGGCCCCAGGTTAAGGCCTCTATCTGGATCGGGCGACGCGTGGATGTGCCCCCCGACGACATCCCGGGCCTGACAGACCTCCTGCAACGAATTCGGGAAGAGGTTCCGGATCTGACCCGCCTGGAGTGCCGACCGGCCAGCACAGAACCCGTTTACCGGGTGATGTTAGAGGCGCGGTCCACGCCGGTGAACGCCCTGGCACGGCAGGTGCTTCGCCTGGCCGAACCCATCCAGAAACACTTTAATACCCAGGGGCGACCCGTGGAGGTGCTGGACTGCGTGTCAGGAGGACGGGTGCCGCTGGATGAGAGTCCCTCTTTCCGCTAAAAGAGGCCGAACACATCCAGGAACAGCCCGCGCGCCAGTTCCTCCGGGAGGTGATATTCCGCAATCCATTTGGGAAGGTGTTCCTGGGTGATCTCCCGGACCAGTTCGGGCGGGCAAATCTGGAAGCGCCGATAGATTCGGGCATAGGTCAGGCGGTGAGCGAAGGCCTCACCCGAGTAGGTGTTGAAGTAGTACACGGCCAGCAGATACGAGCGCGCCGTCTGGAGTAAAGCCTCGCGTGTGGGCACATCCCCGGGTTTCCCCTCCCTCTGAGCCTCTATGCGTCCCCGCTCAAAGGAGATGGCCCCGGCCAGCAGTTCCACCTGCCCCATCAGTTTGTAGTAGGCGTCCGCCCGCTCCGCCTCGGGCACTTCCGCCAGCCCGATGCCGGGGCGAATGTGGTAACTTTCTGGTATTCTTCTACGAATCTCCTCCAGGAGCCGTTCCGCCTCATTGTATTCTCCGGCCCGGGCGAGCAGCACGGCCATATCCTGGAGGGAATCCAGTTCCTCTACAGGGTATCCGTGGCGCCGCGCGGCCTCAATGGCTCGCCGGAACCAGGTCCGCCCCTGAGAGAGCGCCATCCGCTGTTCCCCTTCAGGCGCGCCTTTATGCACCAGCAGCCAGTGGCGGGCCCGGTAGCAGCAGGCCAGTTCATTGCAGGCCTGAACTTCGCGAATCGGCTCCTGTACCCGGAACGAGAAAATTTGCACTGCTTCTTTCAGATCCGTTTCCGCCAGGTCCGCGTACCGGATAGCATCCTCCAGAGAAATCCCCAGTTCCCGCCAAATATCCGCCATATTGCGGTAGATCATCCCCCGGGTCAGGGTGCCCAGGCCGATACCCCGGTCTACCTCGGCCCGCCGGAAGCGGCTCAGCGCGTCTTCTACCGCGCGCAGAGCGGGCTCTATTTGCCCGAAGCGGAGAAGCGCCTGGGCCAGCGAATTGGCGCTCAGTGCTTCCCGGTACGTCAGGCCGAGCCTTCGGCGAATCTCCATTCCGTTCCGGATCAACTGAAGGGATTGGAACTCCTGCCCCAACAGCGCGTAGACCCGACCCATATTATCGTTGGAGTTGGCCAATTCTTCCTCCAGGTCGGCGATACGGAAGAACCGGACCGCCTGCCGGAAATCGCGGATGGCCCGGCCGTATTGCCCCAGGTACATCCAGCGGGTGTAACCCAGGTTGTTGTACGCGCGCCCCAGCACCAGGCACAACCGCCAGCGCTCAAAGGGGTCCAGACCGTCCAGCGTCCGTTCTGTCGGCGCGTACGTCTCCTGAATCAGGGCGATGGCCCGGTTGTACATCTCCATCGCCTTGGGGATCTCATACCCGTACATCACCGCCTGGCCGTACCAGAGAAATAGTTCGGCCATCGGGAGGGCGTAGCGCTGAGGGTCAACCTGATACATCTCTTCAGCCACAGCCAGCATTCCTTCGCCAATCTGCCGGGCATTCTCCAGTTTCCCCCGCATCGTGTAGCGGTTGACCCAGTGGATGGCGCTATCCAGGCGGAAATCGTCAAAGAGTTCCGGGAAGAGCACCCGGATATTCTCTCGGTCAATGGGGCTGCTCAGCGAATAACCAGGTTCCGGTTCCATTTCAGGGGACGCGCTGACCAGGAACAGGGCCATCGCGTCCCGCAGCCGCATATCCAGTCCCGTTTGGGCGCTGCGGATGGCCTGGCTGGTCTGTTGCAGGTACCACCGATAGCCAGCGATCGGATCCGCCCGCATTCGGTAGAAGAGGGAATCCACCAGGAGGTCGGGGTCCGGCACGGGGCGTTGCAGGCGGCCCAGGCGCGGGCGCATCTCCTCCTCGGCCCGGATGCGCTCCTCGTACCAGGCCAGGATGCGCTGGCTATCGCTCTGGGCCTGAACGGGCGTGAGGAGCACTTCGTCGCAGAGGGTATACATGGCATCGTGAAGAAAATAAGTACGCCGCCCGACTCGCTCATCGCTCCCGGGCTTCGCCACCGAAACTTCGCGCACCTTGATAAAGGGCAATTCTTCCATCCGCTCCAGTTCCCGGATCAGTGCGTCGGCCCGCCGGGGTTCCAGAGAGCGGAGCAGGTCAGCGAACACCCCGTTGCGCGCCAGCGCCAGGTAGCGGAGCAGGGTCTGGCGCTCCGGGCTGGCCCGGTTCATATATGTCTCAATGAGCGATCGTTCCACTTCTTTCAGTCCATCAGAGGCCTGCAATGCCCTGCGGATATCGGCCGGGTCTCCGGTCTCCAGCAGGGTCTGAAGGGCCATATCCAGCAGGAGTGGATTGCCGCCCGTGCGTTCTGCCAGAAGAGGTTTAAGGTCCTCGGTCAGCAGCCGCCGGAGGGCCGGATACCGTTCAGCGCGGTTCCTGAAGAATTCCTCCAGTTCCTCTGCGTCCAGCGACCCCAGGCGGACGCGGTGGAGTTCTATCGGTGGCAATCCAGGCCGCTCCTGGCTGGCCTGCTGGACGACCCGCTCCAGGGCTTCGTAAAACCGGTCGGCCTTCCGGCCCAGGAAGAGCACGACGCCCTGCCGAAGGTGGGCGATCTGGAAGAGGAGCCAGCCCATCACCGAGGCGGTGTCGTCAAAGAAACCCATCTCTTG
>Ga0078972_1013603_pt1 | contig 13335 bp, 6 predicted proteins | sample YelNatPaOPGAMG01_FD_67568 | JGI IMG/M metagenome (GOLD analysis project Ga0078972, IMG submission 67568) | Hot spring thermophilic microbial communities from Obsidian Pool, Yellowstone National Park, USA - OP-RAMG-01 (SPADES assembly) (version 2) | ecosystem: Environmental > Aquatic > Thermal...
TACCTCTTGTACCTTCATTGCCCGCTCCAGTGCTGGTTCTGAGTAATATGATTTCATCTTTTACCTCCATTTTTAGATGAATCATATTATCATATCCAGCTTTGAAAGCGGACATTTCATTTGTTAATAAAGCGGACATTTCATTATTTTATAACAGAGAAATCTCGCCCTTCTTCTGGCAAGATGACTTGACTTTACATTGACGCACAATGCAAAGGAGGGGGCAGTATAAGATGCTGCGAGGTTCCCAATATATGGGGAATTAACCCTTTAGGGTTTCATCACCTTGGATAAAACTTCCAATATCAAAAGATGACATTTCTATTTTGCAAAAATATTGACTTTTTATCTTGCAACGACACCCGAACAAAAATTTGCTTGATATTATAATATGCGCCTGTTATAATAACATAACTTATGAATGTTGATCTATTGAATATCTGGGATAATATCCTTGAATATATAAAACAAGATATAGGAGAAAGGGCCTTTGAAAATTGGTTTAGTCACACCAGTCTCATAGAATTTTCCGACGAGGGCCTCAAGATACAGGTCCCATCTAATTTTCTTAAAGACTGGATCTACGACCACTATAGGGATATTTTAAATATCGCTATTCTGAAAACAGTCGGTAAGGTTGTCCCTGTAAGTTTTGAGGTTAAACCTGCTAAAGAATTTCCCCAAGGAGGTGATGCAAGACCTGTTTTATCAGAAAGGCCTTTGGAGAAAAGGTCGTTTTATCTTAACCCCCGTTATACCTTCGAAGGATTTGTAGTAGGGCCCTGCAATAGATTTGCGCACGCAGCAACATTGGCTGTGGCAGAATCTCCTGCAAAGGCCTACAATCCATTATTTATATACGGGGGAGTGGGTCTGGGCAAGACCCATCTTATGCAGGCAGCATGCCACTATCTATCAGAGATGCACAAGGGGATAAATCTATTCTATACTACTAGTGAAAGTTTTACCAATGAATTGATAAATGCAATCCAGAACCGAACTACAAAAAAATTTAGGGATAAATACAGAAGCGTAGATGTGCTTCTGGTAGATGATATCCATTTTATTGCAGGAAAAGAATCCACGCAGGAGGAATTCTTCCACACATTTAATGCCCTTTATGATATGCATAAACAGATAGTCTTATCCAGCGACAGATCCCCCAAGGCCATCGCTGGTTTAGAAGAACGCCTTGTCTCAAGGTTTGAGTGGGGGCTTGTCACAGATATACAACCGCCAGACCTTGAGACCCGGATCGCCATATTAAGAAAAAAGGCTGAACGTAACTCTGTAACATTGCCAGAGGATGTATTATATTTTATTGCAGAGAATATAAAGACAAATATTCGTGAGCTTGAGGGCGCCCTTATAAAAATAATAGCATATGCTACACTGGAAAACACGGAGATATCTCTGGGATTGGCAAAGGATGTTTTAAAGGATGTGCTTTCTAAAGAGACAAAGATTATCTCTATAGACCATATACAAAAGACTGTAGCGGATTATTTTGATATAAAACCATCTGACCTTAAGACAAAGAGGCGCAATAAACAGCTTGCCTATCCAAGGCAGGTTGCGATGTACCTCGCGCGAGAGTTGACTAATATGACACTCCCTGATATAGGTGCATCCTTTGGTGGGAGGGATCACTCTACTGTAATCCATGCCTATGAAAAAATAGAGAAAGAATTAAAAAGTGATCCCAATGTGAAAAATTTGATAAATCGTTTGATGGTACAAATAAAAGGTTAGGGTGGGTGTTTATGTGATGGTTTTTGTGGATAATTTAATATTGTTAACCTTAAATATACAAACATGTTTTGGTCTTATTCACTTTTCAACAGAACGTATTACTGACTATTATATCTTTTAAATTTTAAAAATAATAGGAGAATATTATGGAAATAAAAATATTAAAAACAGACCTTATTAAAACCATACAAACTGTCCAAAATATAATATCTACAAGGAGTAATTTGCCAATACTCGCAAATATTTTAATCGAGGCAGGCAATAATAACTTAACCCTAACTACAACAGATTTAGATATAGGTATAATATCTACAACAACCTCTGAGATTGAAGAAGAAGGGGCATTATCAGTTCCAGCGAAACGATTCAATGAGATTATAAAAGAGTTACCAGAGGAAGAGGTCTTAATCAGCACAATGAAAAACAACTCTATGGTAATAAAATCAGGAAAGTGTTTTTTTAAAATACTTGGGTTGCCAAAAGAAGAATTTCCAAAATTGCCAGAATTTATAAATAAACCACAACTAACTATGGAGCAATCTGTATTAAAAAATATGCTCAACATGACACACTTCTCAATCTCACATGATGAAACAAGATATATCCTTAATGGGGCATTGTTTTTATTCAAAGACAATAAACTCACCATAGTAACAACTGATGGCAAAAGATTGAGTTTGATAAAAGGGGATGTTAAAGAGAATATACCACCTGAAAAACCATTTATAGTTCCAGCAAAGACAGTTTATGAACTAATTAGAATTTTAAAAGATGAAAATAATGTAGAGATAGTATTTAATGGAAGCCAGGTTAAATTCAGAATAGACGACACTATAATTATATCCAGGTTAATAGAAGGAGAATTCCCAAACTATGAACAGGTCATCCCAAAAGAATCGAAAGAAAAACTGACCATACAAAGAGAGGAATTTCTTTTTGGTGTAAGAAGGGCCTCCCTTTTGACAACACAAGATTCACAGTCTATAAAGATAGACATATTAAAAAATAAAATAATAATCTCAAAGAGCAATCCAAATATAGGGGAGGCCAGGGAAGAGATAGAGGTTGCATATAAAGGCCCAGAGATGACAATAGGGTTTAACCCGGTCTATCTTATGGATGTTTTAAAGGTTCTACCCAGGGATGAGTTGGAGCTAGAGATTTTTGCACCAGATAAACCTGCTGTTATCAGGATAGAAGATTGGTATATCTATCTTGTGCTTCCAATGCAGTTAGGGTGAGGTCCTAAGACACAGCGATGAAAAAGACCAAAAACCCAGAGGATATTAAAAATATAATAAATAATGTTATAAAAAAAATAGAGAAAAAAGGGCCTGGCAAAAAAGAAAAAATTTATAAACTATGGGGAGATGTTGCTGGAGAAATGGCTATGGCACATTCTAGGCCAATAGGTATCAAAAAGGGGATATTGACTATAGAGATAGATAGTTCTACATGGCTTTATGAATTGAACATAAGAAAAAACGAATTGCTTTTGGGGTTAAAGAAAGAAATAGAGGGGCTCAAGGATATAAGATTTAAAATGGGGGATATAGGTTAGTCATGTCAAAAAAGATGGATAGACAGGCAAAAAAGAAGTCAGCCGCAGAAAAGTATGATGCAACAACCATCCAGGTGCTGGAAGGCGTAGATGCTGTCCGCAAACGACCTGCTATGTATATAGGTGACGTCTCTACAAGAGGCCTGCATCATCTTGTGTATGAGGTTGTGGACAATTCTGTAGATGAGGCGATGGCAGGTTATTGTAAAAATATAGTTGTCACAATCCATGTAGACAATAGCATTACAGTCACAGATGACGGACGTGGTATACCTGTTGATATACATAAGACCCAGAAAAAACCAGCAGTGGAGGTTGTTTTGACTACGCTTCATGCTGGAGGAAAGTTTGACCATCGCTCTTACAAGGTTTCTGGAGGGTTACATGGCGTAGGCGTTAGTGTGGTAAATGCGCTTAGCGAGTGGTTAGAGGTAGAGGTTAAAAGAGATGGCAAGGTATATCACCAGGAATTCGAAAAAGGCAAGACTGTTTCAAAACTCACTGTGATTGGGAAGGCAAAGACCACGGGTACCACCATAACATTTAAACCAGACAAAGATATATTTAGCTGCCCCTTAGAATTTTCTTATGAAATATTATCTAACAGGTTGAGAGAACTTGCATTTTTGAACAGAGGCCTTAGGATTAAACTTATTGATGAGCGGTCAGATAAAGAGGCAGAGTTTCAATTTGATGGAGGTGTGGTTTCATTTGTTGAATACCTCAATAGAAACAAAAATCCCCTCCATAAAAATGTAATATACTTTTCTGGGGAGAAGGATGGTGTATCTTGTGAGGTGGCCCTCCAATATAATGATGGTTATGCTGAGAATATATTTTCCTTTGTAAATAATATCAACACAATTGAAGGTGGCACACATCTAAGCGGTTTTAAATCAGCGCTTACAAGGAGTGTAAACCAATATTGTAAAAACAAGAATCTCATCAAGGATTCTGATATAGGGATATCTGGAGAGGATATAAGGGAAGGGCTTACAGCAGTTATAAGTCTTCGCGTCCCAAATCCACAGTTTGAAGGCCAGACAAAGACAAAGCTTGGCAATAGCGAGGTTGAAGGCATTGTCGCTTCAGTAGTAAACGACAACCTTAGTACCTTTTTTGAGGAAAATCCTAGTGTTGCAAATAAGGTAGTTGAGAAAGCGATCCTCGCTGCTAGAGCAAGGGAGGCAGCAAGGAAGGCAAGAGAGCTTACAAGGCGCAAAGGTGCTCTTGAGTCAACATCTCTACCAGGCAAGCTTGCGGATTGTTCTGAACAGGATCCAGCCCTGTGTGAGTTGTATATTGTAGAAGGTGATTCAGCAGGTGGTTCATCAAGGCAAGGCAGAGACAGGCGTTTTCAAGCGATTTTACCCATAAAGGGTAAGATATTAAATGTAGAAAAGTCACGGCTTGATAAGGCCCTTAGCAATGAAGAGATTCGCACAATTATAAGCGCTCTTGGAACAGGGATCGGTGAAGAGTTTGACATATCCAAACTGAGATATCATAAGATAATACTTATGTGCGATGCAGACTCAGATGGTTCTCATATACGAACACTTCTTTTGACGCTATTTTTTAGACAGATGCCTCAATTAATAGAGAAAGGCCATATCTATATTGCCCAGCCACCTCTTTATAAGATTAAAAGAGGTAAAAGGGAAGAATATATAGAGTCAGAAAAAGATATGAATAACCTTTTATTTGACCTAGGCATAGAGGGGTTGTCTCTTGTGCGAACCTCTGACAAAAAAGAGTTTAAGGACAGACAGCTTAAAGAAATTTTGCTTTTGGTATCAGAATTTGACAGATATGCTAGCGCTATAGAGAGACGTGGAGTAAAATTCTCAAAATACCTATCTTATAGACATAAAAAGACCAAAAAATTGCCAATTTTTATGGTAAAAGTGGAGGAAAATGCCCAATTTTTATATGATGACCAAGAACTGGCAAAGGCAATAAAAAACTTAGAAAAGGAACTTGGTAAAGAGGTAGAGATAGATGCGAGAAGTGATTATATTGTAGAGCTTTATGAAGCAAGGGACTTGGAGAAGACAATAGATAAAATAGAAAAGTTAGGCTTTGATATAAATCAGGTCCTTGAACCAGATTCACAGGCAAAGAAAAAACCATTTAAAATGATAGGCCAGGATGAATCCAAAGACATGGCAACTTTAAAAGAATGTCTTGAGTATGTGAGGGAGATAGCAAAAAGGGGTCTTGTCATTCAACGATATAAAGGCCTTGGAGAAATGAATCCGACCCAATTGTGGGAGACAACAATGAACCCAGAGACCCGCACGCTTTTGAAGGTTACTATGGAAGACGCTGTTAAGGCAGATGAGATGTTTACAATTCTTATGGGAGATCAGGTAGAGCCGAGGCGGGAGTTTATAGAAAAGCACGCAGTAGAAGTGAAATATCTTGATATATAAAAAGAGGGTGTTCATATGTATGCGCAGAATGAAAAATTAGTCCCAATCTATATAGAAGATGAGATGAAAAACTCCTATATAACCTATGCGATGAGTGTTATTGTAGGGAGGGCGCTCCCGGATGTTCGCGATGGCTTAAAACCTGTTCACAGAAGGATTCTTTATGCAATGAAGGAATTAGGCCTTGAACACACAAAGCCCTACAAGAAATGCGCCAGGATAGTTGGAGAGGTGCTTGGAAAATATCATCCGCATGGGGATATGGCTGTTTATGATTCCCTGGTAAGGATGGTTCAGGATTTTTCTTTGAGATATCCATTGATAGATGGCCAGGGAAATTTTGGCTCTGTAGATGGAGATTTTGCAGCTGCAATGAGATATACTGAGGCAAGGATGGATGCGATTGCAGATGAGATGCTGGCAGATATAGATAAGGATACAGTTGATTTTATGCCAAATTTTGATGAATCATTGCAGGAGCCAGTAGTGCTACCTGCCAGACTCCCGAATCTATTGGTAAATGGCTCGAGCGGGATAGCTGTGGGCATGGCTACAAATATACCTCCACATAATCTTAATGAGATAGTGGATGCAATAGTAAAACTTATCGCTGAGCCGGATATCTCTATTAAAGAGCTTATGAAGATTATAAAAGGCCCTGATTTTCCAACAGGTGGCGTGATCTGCGGGCTTGAGGGTATAAGACAGGCATATGAGACAGGGAGAGGTCTTTTAAAATTGCGGGCAAAGGCAGGCATAGAAACTCAAAAGAATGGCAAGGAATCAATAATCATACGGGAGATACCTTATCAGGTTAATAAGAGCGCTCTTATAGAAAATATAGCACGGCTTGTGCAGGATAAAAAGATAGAGGGCATTGCAGATATAAGGGATGAATCTGACAAAGAAGGCATCAGGGTGGTTATAGAATTGAAACGAGACCAGAATAGCCAGGTTATACTGAATCAGCTGTATAAATCTACGCAGATGGAGGAGACATTCGGTGTTATTATGCTGGCGCTGGTGGGTGGGAGGCCAAAGGTCTTAAATTTAAAGGAGTTGTTAGAAGAGTACATAAAACATCGAGAGGATGTAATAAGACGTAGGACCAGATTTGAATTGGATAAGGCAGAAAAAAGGGCACATATATTAGAGGGATTAAAGGTCGCCATAGAACATCTCAACAGGATTATAAAGCTGATACGAGAGTCAAAAGACCCGAAGATAGCAAAGGCCGCTCTTATGAAAGAATTTGATCTGAGCGACGCACAGGCCCAGGCGATATTAGAGATGCAACTTCAACGCCTGACCGCATTAGAAAGAAATAAGATAGAAGAAGAGTATCTGGACCTGATAAAGAAAATAGAATTATATAAATCCATTCTAAAAAGCGAGAAAAAGATCCTGGAGATAATTAGAGATGAGGCGCTCGAACTAAAAAAGAAATACGGCGACGAGCGCAGAACTGAGATAGTGGCAAAGGCAGAAGAGGTAGAGATAGAGGATCTGATTGCAGAAGAAGATATGGTCATCACTATAAGCCATGCCGGCTATATAAAACGCCTTCCTGTGACTGCGTATAGGCGGCAGAGACGCGGCGGCACAGGTGTTTCAGGCATAGATGTCAAAGAAGAGGATTTTGTAGAGCACCTATTTATTGCATCGACCCACGAATATATATTATTTTTTACAAATATAGGTAAGGTGCACTGGCTCAAGGTGTATGAGATTCCACAGGCAAGCCGTGTTGCAAGAGGGAAGGCGATTGTGAATATGTTAGAGCTGGAGCAAGGCGAAAAAATCTCTTCTTATGTAAGGGTTAAAGAATTCAAAGAAGGCTATTACCTTTTAATGGCAACGCGTGAAGGGTTGATTAAAAAGACAGACCTGATGGCCTATTCAAATCCAAGAAAAGGTGGCATTATAGGTATTACAATAGAAAAAGGCGATGAATTAATAGAGGTGGAACTTACAGATGGAAATCAGGAGGTTCTTCTTGCTACACAGAAAGGTAAGATTATACGATTCCCAGAGACGCAGGTCCGGGACATGGGCAGATCAGCAAAGGGTGTTATAGGAATAAGACTTGAAAAATCTGACAAGGTGATTGCAATGGAACTTGCCACAAAAGAGGCTACAGTACTTACTGTAATGGAACAGGGTTTTGCAAAGCGGACAGCCATAGACCAATATAGAAAGCAGTCGAGAGGCGGAAAGGGTATAAAAAATGTCAGTGTTACAAAGAAAAATGGAGAGGCAGTCGGGATGAAGGTGGTTACAGATAAGGATGAGATAATGGTTATAACAGAGAAAGGTATGATTGTCCGCTGTAGCGTTAAGGATATTCGTGTTACAGGTAGAAGCACCCAGGGGGTGCGTATAATAAAACTTGACCAAGGCGATAAGGTTGCCTCAATCGCCCGCGTTGTGCCAGAGGAAGAGGAATAGTTAAACCAGAAAATTTATCTCTATTGTATAATTCTATGCCCATCGTCAAATATCATTTTGACAAATTTTTATGTCCCCATCGTCTAGCCTGGTCTAGGACATCAGATTTTCGATCTGACGACCGGGGTTCAAATCCCCGTGGGGACGCCACAATCTGACGTGCGGGGGAAGACCTTTTTGCCCACCTAGGTCCAGAGCAAGCGATAAGTATATTATAGGCATTTTCTTGACAAATGCTGAAATATGGTATATACTTCTTATAGAGATTATAAAAGATTTAAATGAGCCATGGGTCTCATAGCCAGGTAAGAAGGAGCCCTGGCGTTTTTGTTAACAGGGATATTTCTCGGGCACTGCCTCTTAATATGGCCTCTCTCCCATGGCAGAGACCAATATATTAATAAGGTGCGTGCCCGAGGATTTATTATTTTATTATATAGGTTAGATATATGTTAATTGATAAGGGCATAGTTAATAAGATAGTTTCTATAATAATCGTTATTGCCTTTTTAAGCTCAGAGGCGGTGTATCCAGAAGAAGCCACTAGAAGTTTATTTAAGAACAAAAGACCTGATTATGAGCGGTTGCAGCAGGAGAGGCAGGATGAGCTGGAAAAATCAAGAGACGTCTTATATAGGAAAGGGCCTGTTTCTTCCGGTGGCGTTGGTGCGCAGGATAGCGCCTCAATAGTCAAGGTAGCGCCAAAGAAGAATATAAGAGGCATATATATCCCAGAAGACATTGGAGACGAGGAAAATTACAGGTATTTGCTTTCGGGAAAACGCAAGTCCATAGAGGAACTCATGAGCCAGATGAGCAAAGAAGGAAATTTGCGGGTGCCCATGTCCTTTAGCTCAGATAGTAAAAGGGCCTCTATTGAGCGGTTTTTACAAATGCCTGGGGTAGATAAAGATATTTTCAACGGAGATAAGATAGTAGGCGGCATTGTTAATTTCTCGCTTCGTTCGAAAAATAACGGAGCATCTGGGAAAGGCCAACCAACGAGGGATATATTCATAGTTGGGGCCGATAGATTTGAAGTTAGAGACATAAAAGGGCTAGAAAAGATAAAGAGATTGGGCGTTATAAGGCCTGTGCCAGGGCGTGACCTTACTTTTACGGTTCGCGGGGAAGCACAGCACAGGCGACTCATTGGACATATCCGCAGAAACCTCTTTGAGGCGATAAGGCGTTCAGAATTTCTTTATGACGGTTATCTCCATAAAAATATATCAATAATCCTGGCCGATAAATACGATTATATTGCTGGCGATCACAGACAGGATAATCTGATTATACTAAACGCGTCTGACATTGAAGAGATGATTGAGAAGGGAGAAGCCGCTTTCTTTATATCGGAACTGCTTACTTCAGTTTTGGCAGAAGAGCTCGCGCATGAACGGGGAGCCGGGAGCGATGCAAGGATAGAGGCATATCTCGCTAAGAAATGCGCCTTTGACACAGAAAAATCTATTATAGAAAAAACGAACTTACTAGGTTATATAGAGTTCATGAAGAGATATGTGGTTGGGTCAGATGAGAATAGTTATTTAAGTTATTTGGAAAATGCGGCGCCGCGTCAGAATCTTAGAAAAATGGTTTATCGAGCGTTGCGGCTTATGGAAGAGGTAAAGGGATTTACACATAGGCAAGATATTAAACAAACAATTGAACCTTTATTGGCGGGAAAAGGGCCTATTATGTTAGGCCTTTTATCCACGCAAGGTAGATTGAAGATATTTATATTAGAGGTCTTGTTGACCGAGGGTTTATTGGAGGATTATGAATTGGTGGTCTTAATGCTCCACGAGATTATACATGCTGAAGAAGGCGACGAGAGGGTCTGGGGTGAATTATCTAAACCAGAGAGATGGGAAAGGGAGTTTAGGATTGATAAACTCACAGCGGAACGTTTGGTGGAATACGGCAAAGACCCTCGGATTTACATAGATATTTTAAGAAAGGTCGATGGTTTACATAATATATTGGTGGAAAAAGGTTATCTGATGCCTTCTGACAGCGCGCGCGCAATACCCACGCCTTCAATAGAGGAAAGGATTAAAAAATTAGAAGAGCATATTGCTAACCTTGGTCAATATAGAGCCCCAAGACGCGAAGGCCTTTCGCTTAAAGATATCGGCATAGGCGTTGGCATCGCATCCCTTTTAATCACAATGATACTTTTTGAATCGCGCCTTGCAAAAGAAAAGCCGCAATATGATTTTGACCCATATGAAGAAAGATACTATGACCCAGAGCTTCGGGATTTTGAACAGAGGGTAGCGGAATACAAGGCGTTAAAAGATGGGGATGGCCCTTATTGCACAGAAGATGAAGCGGAAAAAATAGCAACCTTTTTAAGTAGAGAGCCATATATGTTTGACGGAATTTACAACGCTTCTTTAGCGACCAATATAGAACCTGAACTTATAGCGGCAATTTTATACGTAACAGCGAATGACAGCTTGAGAAGCAAAATAACGACAGCAGGAATAGATAGCGTAGCGCGCGGGATAAAAGAGGCAGCGCTTGGCTTGGCAAATGACAAGAAGATGAAAGCTGAAAACAGAATACCGGATGTCCTCAGATTTTTTTATGGCAATGATACGACAGCAGGATTAAAGCACTCTTTTTTATGGGGCGTTACTGAGCCGCAAGAAATACCAGATTCTTCTGAGGCTTGGGCCAGATTAGCCAGAGAGCATTTCGGGAAATATTTTCCGCCCGAATGGGATTTGTACATGGTTTTACATTGGTTTTTTGGCAAGAATCTTTTGAGCGATATTGGAACAGAGCACTTAAGGTGCATGGAAGTGATAGATGTATATAAGATGTTTCTGAGAAGCCGGATCTTTTTAGAATATGAACGCTTAAAGAGCAGAGAAAGACAGGAAGAAGAATTGGAAAAACAAATGCAAGATAAAGATAGGTTAATGACAGTGGCCTCATCTTTAATAAAACAAGGCAGGGAAGGATTAAAACAGCCCGTTATAGAGGGGAATAGATTCAACTGGGCAGTATCAGGAAATATCCTTCGCGAAGATGTGGCTGAACGGCTTGGGAGAGGGGGCAAAAATAGGCTTGCCCGCTTGAACGCAGCCCTTGATATTGTAAAAGAATTTTTTGTCTCAGAGCTTGGCGAAAGAGACGTTGACATTATCTTGTCACATGCCACGCAAAACGGTTTCGAACTTTACAAGGGTTCAATAATAGGAAGGACCTTGATGATAGACCATAGGCCCGGGATAAACCTCGCCTTATTTTATTCCAGGAAATATATGAATATCTCTGATTATACAAGGGCGTTTTTCATGGTGCACGAATTTGAACATGCATTAGGGTTAGGCGAAAAGGATGCTTATGAGGGGATGGTAAGATTTCTTGTGCAAAATGGCATTGAGGTCGCAAGGCGGGTCAGAGACGAGGTTGCCAGGGCTGTGATAGGCGTTGGCGGCCCATCTTCCAAAAATCTTGTATTAGACCTTGTGGATGAGGTAATCAAAGATTTGGAAGGCAAGGAGAATGATGTTGATTCCAGGATAGAGGCGCTTGTAAAGGCAAGCGAATATATGTCGCGTTCTAACCCAATGAGCGGCTATCAATACCTGGCAGGGGATATTAGCGGGAGAGATAAAGAAGAATTATCAGAAATAACGCTATTTAGAAGTCCAGAGGAACAGAGTTTGGAAATAATAAGATGGATATTGGTCAGGATGCTGGAAAATAAAGCCGGGGATGATATAAGCGACCTTCTGGCAGATCTGGGATTCAGGCGTATCTGTTCAAGCATAAACCTGGGGTCTCTTGCGGAAAATCCAACGGCAAAAAAGACGATAGAAAGTATTCTGGCCCCGTTTAAAGAGAGAAAGACCGTTAGGGCCCGGGAGATCGCAGAATATGGTTTAGCATGGCTTGAGGCCTATAATAGCATTACTAAGCCAATTAGTGAAGGCGCTCAACGCGTTATCCGGGATTCGCTTGAGAAAAGCGAGGATTTGGGTGCTAAGATAATATCAATAGATTACTGGATAAAGGCGTTGCAGTATTATCCTGAGGCCATGCCTATGGTCAAGTTAATTTTAAGCCAGGCCTTGGTTGGCAGAAGAAGCATGGATGCAAACGTCTTTAAGGTTACGGCCTTAAAGATTTTTGAAAAACAGGTTGTTAATTATTCCGTTCACCGTTCGAATGCCGCGGAATTTGTGAATCAAATTTTCTCCAATGCCGACCCGTCTTCAACGGATAATTACAAGGTGTTAGGCCTGCAGAAAGGCGCCTCTTTGGCGGATATAGATGATGCCCGCAGAATCTTGTGCGTTAAATTTTCTTTTTTGGGCGCGGAAAACGACGCAGAGAGGGCTATGCGCATGAAATATCTTGCAAATATTGATACGGCGCACAGGAATCTCCAACGATTAGCCGGGATTACGCGCGAACAAAAGCAAATCATAAGTGGCGCAGGGCTTGAGATTATGAAAGTGGTTAATGACGATGAGGCAGAAATCAGAAGGGTGTTATCCAAAGACCCGGGTATTGCTTTTTCTTTGGATGAGAGGGTTGCGTCTATCGTGTCAGGCAAAAAGAATTTATTAGTTTTGGTTAATCCTAAGAATGCGGAAATTTTAGGATATGTGTTTTATACGCCGGATGGCGATACAGCTATGTATCTTGACAGGATATTTATTGTGCCGGAATATAGGCAAAGAGGTATTGCCGGCATATTAATTACAAAATGCCAGGAGCGATTTGATTATATCTCTTTGGATAATCTCCCGGAAACCGTAGAAATCCAGGAAGGCATGGCTAGATTGTACAAGCGTCTTGGTTTTGTGGAAGACAGGGCATCTGGGCGGTGGGTCTGGAGAAAAGGCCAACCTTTTAAAGATTTGGTAACGCTCATTCAAGAATTAGTGGATGCGCGAGAAGCAAAACATTCCATATAAAGAATCTGGATAAAATGTTAAGGCCTGGCGCGCTTTTTTAGTTAAAAAGGATATTTGTCTCGGGCACACTATCTTTTAATATGGCCTCTCTCCCATGGCAGAGACCAATATATTAATAAGGTGCGTGCCCGAGGATTTATTATTTTATTATATAGGTTAGATATATGTTAATTGATAAGGGCATAGTTAATAAGAT
>Ga0078972_1013607_pt1 | contig 13331 bp, 10 predicted proteins | sample YelNatPaOPGAMG01_FD_67568 | JGI IMG/M metagenome (GOLD analysis project Ga0078972, IMG submission 67568) | Hot spring thermophilic microbial communities from Obsidian Pool, Yellowstone National Park, USA - OP-RAMG-01 (SPADES assembly) (version 2) | ecosystem: Environmental > Aquatic > Thermal...
GATACCCTGAGCCTCCCCTTAAAAGTGGTTGTCTATCTTATTCCGTTCTCTTACCCATTTATTGCATCTCAAAAAGTTCTCTTTGGGAGTGTATCAATTGTTTATGTCGGTGTATTGTATTTGCTTCTCTTTTCAGCGTTTTCGATTGTTATTGCAACAAGGATTGTCTCATCTGATAAGATATTTACAACAAGGGTGAGGAGAGGATCTGGAGGATTTGGAAACATAATAAGAATGCGGTTATAAAAGGGAAATTAACTACTTCTTTTAAAAATTGGGAATTACGTTTTGAAACTCGGTATTCTGGTTTCCTTCCAATAGTTATATAATGTATATGAAGGAGGATGAATTGTAAATATGGTGATGAAAATGGAATCAGGAGATTATAAAGATAGATCTTATCTTTCGGCAATAGAGGCAGCAAAATTTTTGGGGATTTCTGTTAAGGCAGTCCATGACCTTGCTGATAGAAATATAATTAAAGCAGAGATTTCCTCAAGCGGGCAGATGCGTTTCGATCTGAAAGAGTTAGTTAGGCTTGATAAGCGCTTTATATGTAGTGCTCATAGGGATAATGTAAATATTGAGAAGATAAATGTCATTGAAGTAAACGGGACAATTCAAAGGATTTTTGTCAAAAACTCTATGAAAATGGATGATATACCTTCTAATAGCGTTCATTTAGTGATTACATCTCCTCCTTATTTTGATGCAAAGATGTATTCGAGAGAGCCAATTGAGGGTGACCTGGGTAATATACATACGCTTGATGAGTGGTTTGAAAAGATAAGCGAGGTTTGGAGAGAAGTCTTTAGGGTTCTTGAGCCTGGGAGAAAATTTTTCGTAAACATAATGAATTTGCCCATTAGACTTGAAGACGGAAGTTTCAGAACATTGAATTTGGTTGGGAGAACAATAGACATATGTGAAAGCATCGGTTTTATTTTTAAAAGAGATATTATCTGGCATAAGACAAACGGAGTGAGGGCTCATTTTGGTACATACCCTTATCCAGGTGGAATTTTAATCAATAATATGCATGAATTTATCTTGGAATTCGACAAACCCCCAAAAAAGGGATTTAACAAATATGCGCATTTGACAAAGGAGCAAAAAGAACAATCAAAATTGGATAAAGAATTCTGGTTGTCTATTAAAAAAAGTGATGTCTGGGTGATGAAACCTCAAGGGAGTGGTGATAATAGGTCTCATCCAGCCCCTTTTCCGTATGAGTTACCATATAGGCTGATTAAGGCATTTAGCTTTGTTGGCGAGACAGTTCTTGACCCATTTGTCGGTTCCGGGACCACGCTTTTGGCAGCAGCGGATTTAAAACGCAATGGAATAGGTTATGAAATAAATCCAGAGATTGCTTTTGAGGCATTAAAAAGTTTAAAAGATTATCAAACGAAACTGTGGTGAGAAAATGAAAATAGACGGGAAAACAGTATATGCACAATCAAGCGATATAAAATCACGAACTTATCTTGAGTATAGGAAGGATATGAAGAAAAAAGCAATTGCTGAGTTGGAAATTTTGGAGTGGCTTGAAGGTAAAGTAAAAGAAATGTATCCCGGGAAGCAGATTCAAGTTTATAAATCGGGTGGAGATAAATTTTTGTGGTTTTTAAGAAAAGGAGGAGTTTCAAGAGAGCCTGATTTTACTGCAGAAGTAGATGATAAAAAAATAGAGTTTGAATTTCAATATGCTGAGAAAGAAGGTTTAGATTTCTATGATTTCAAAGTATCCAAGGTTATGAAAAGGAGAGGAGGCAAACGTGAACCCATCACAGATAAATTCTTTGTGTATATTCATATACCTTTGTTGAAATATGCGATATTCAAACCCGAATGGATTATGAAAAATGGTAAATATGGCATGGTGGAGGCATGGCGGAGTTATGCTTTTAGGGTTCCTAAAGAAAAATTTGAGAGATTACTTAAACCAGATAGTGCCTTGAAGGGCATTTGTGAGAGAATAGAAGCGAAGAATTTTATACTTAATTTTCAGCACTCTTTGATTGATATAAACAAAGATAAACTCTCTTATCTACTTCAAGGTGTAATTGATGAAAACAAAATTGTCCAGATTATTCCAAAAGACCTGGAAAGTTTTTTTAAGGTCTGTTTTATTATGGATAACTTGGATAAAATTCCACAAAATGCCAATCTCTGGCTTATTTATCTTTTGAGTTATATAAACAAAGATATTTCATTGGGAGATATCTCCAAGATTGTTTATTGTATTGACTTTCTATATTCCAAGATTGAACTGAAACCAAATGAAATTTCCCAGTTAGTCAGCAAAATTAAGGAACTGAAGGAAAAAATTGACGGCTATTCTCAAGATGATGGCTCTTATAGGTCATCATTAACTGCAAGCCCATTAGATGAAACGAGATGCGCTTTATTCTCAATCAACCTGTTGGAGGATTTAATTCAAGATCTGATTTATTACTATTCTGATTATGTTGATGGATTACAGCCAATAAAGAAGATATACGAAAGTGTGAAGAATGTAGATAAAACCTTCAAACTGATTAAGAGCGTGTAAGAAGTGTGAAATTTGTAAGGAGTTGCAAAACAGAGGGAATGTGGGTGTAAGAATTAGAAGATGTATAGAAAGAAAGTGACAGATTCGGTTATGAAAAAGTTTATTGTTTTAATTTTGCTTTTTGTGCTTATTTTAAAAGTCCCTTTGGCAAAAGGTGATGCCACAAATTCCTCAATTCTAACTTTAAACAAATTGAAAGGCATTTGCGTGAGGGCTGATGATTTATCGAAGATTGGTGTTGACAAGGCGCTAAAAGAGATTAAAGAATATGGGTATAATGCAATTTTTGTCCTTGCAAAGACAGAAGAGGGAAGCGTTATCTTTAAATCACAAAGTTTCCCTGTGCTTGTTCCCGCCCTTCCTCAAATAATGGAGAGCGCAAGAAAATACAATCTCAAAGTTTATGCATATTTTCCTGTGATGATGGATAAAAATTATGCAACCAAAAACCCGAAGGATTTAATGGGGAATCTTGGATACGAAAAGAATACATATTATGTAAGCCTTCTTTCTAAAAACTACATAAACTATATAAAATTATTCTTAAAGGAACTTCTCCAATACGATGTTGATGGAATTGTTTTTGACTACATAAGATATCCAAACGGGAGTTACGACTTTTCGGATGGGTTTGTCTCATTAGGCAAGGCAAGCGGCATAAATATGGACTATGTGAAAAGCATTGCCTACAAAACATTTATTAAGCCTGCCGATTGGAAAACGATGTTTACTCTTTACGAACAGGGCGATAAAGACATCGTAAAGTGGGTAAATCTAAGGGAGGGTGTCTTAAAGGATGTTGCGGGAGAGTTGAAGGCATTTGCGGTTTCCATAAACCCCCATTTAAAATTTGGTGCATTCCTTGTCTCTCGTGGCTATAGATATGCTCTCATTGATGATGCACCATCCATAAAAAAGTCTTACGCCTATGAGAGGGTTAACTTTGCCTATTTTGGAGATACATTTAAAGGCATTCTTGATTTTGTGATTCCTATGGTTTATCTTTCAAGCCTCGATGAGACACCCGACTATGCAGAAGTTGTTGCAGATAGAATAAAAGAGCTTGTACATAATACGCTCGATGTGTATGTGGGCGTAAACCCTGCGTCTATTTCCTTTAGCGATGTTACTTCTGAAATCTACTATGCATTTTACAGGGCAAGAGGGGTTGTTGTATTTAGATACCCGCTATTTACAATGGGGCGTATTTCCCTTGAAGATGCTGAACTTAAAAAAGGTGAAAAGATTTCTCTTTTGTTAGAAAATTCAAAAGGGGAGAAGAGAGTTGAAACGGTTGTTTTTGATAATGTGCTTATACCACCTGTAAAAGGGGAGGTAGTTGTTACTCACTACTACAAATATTTTGACTTTGTCATTCCAGTGGGGAAGAAAGAGTTCTTTTTGAATGGAGAGAGGGTGGAGATGGATGTCCCGGTAGTTTTAAAAGATGGGAGGGTATTTGTGCCTCTGCGCTTTTTGAGTGAGGCAATCGGGTTTAAGGTATCTTATGAAGCAAAGGAGAAAAATATTTTTGTAGGAGACTTTTTAAAATTGACGGTGGGAAAAAGCAATTACACTGTTGAAGGGAAAGAGAGAAAGATGGATGTTGAGCCTTTCATTGAAAATAGCCGTACATATGTGCCTTTAAGGTTTATTATGGAGGCATTTCATCTTGATGTTCAGTGGGATGAGAAAAATGCTTCAGTTTCTGTGAGAGGTATTATTCGTCTTGACTGATGACAAAAATACCTTCATCTTTGTTTTTTGCTTTGTAGAGTGCAGTATCTAACAATTTGATGAACTCTCCCAGGGATTCTCCATTGTATACTTTTATGCCAATGGAAGTAGATACCTCAAAATTAACATCAGAAGAAACGGTAGATAACTTACTCTTAATTCTTTTTGCGACTTCTATTGCGCCGTCAACATCTGTTTCCTCTAATTTTATGATGAATTCGTCTCCACCGAATCTGAAGATATAGTCCCATTCTCTTATACTTTCTTTCACTGCCCTCACGAAAATTTTAAGTGCTTCATCTCCTGTTGCATGTCCGTATTTGTCGTTTATTTCTTTGAATTTATCAAGGTCACACATAAGGCATGTAAACTTTCTATTGTATCTTCTAAATCTTTCAATGTTCCGTGTGAGGATATATGAAAAGTTTTGCCTTGTCTGAACAGAAGTAAGAGGGTCCATATTTGCAGTTTTAAAAAAGTTTTCAAGCATGTTTAATTTGGTGAGTATAAGAGATATGTATCGCTCAAATTGTATAGCAATTTCTTTATAGGCATCTTCAAAGAATGCTGGTTTATATTTGTCAATATCCAAAATGTATTGAACTTCTTCTGAAATGATAATCGGGATACCAACCCAAGAGCGGGGTGAGTGTTCACTCTTGAGCCAGAAATCGTGTTCAAAAGTATCTTTTAAGATGAGGGGTGTCCTGTTTTCTTTTACAATTTCGATGTTTTTCCCTATCTCACCACCTTCTTTTAATTTTTCTTCGAGTTCATTTGCAGTCTTTCCACTCACATTTTTTAGCACAACGAAGTGATAGGGCCTTTCTCTTACATCTATAATTGTTACTGAATCTGCATCAAAGAGTGTAAGTGCTACATCCCCTATTTTCCATAGGGCCTGTTCTATTGTGTTTGCTTCCTCAATTTCGTTTAATAGTTTTAATGCGTAATCAACTTTTATATTCATTTAAATTGTCCACTGCCTTTTAAAGATCCGGGTAACAAATTATTGTCTTCAATTACTACATCTTCTGTCTTCTCAAGAAGGGCTCTTCCAATTTCTTCCTTTGAGGTTATTGCAACTTCAACAACTTTTGGGTCAAACTGTATTCCTGAGAATTTTTTAAGTTCCTCGAGCGCTTCATCGACTGTTTTTCTTGGGGAATGCAATCTTCCTGATGTCATTGCATCAATTGCATCTCCTATATGGACAATGCGTGCAGAAATAGGAATTTCCCCATCTTTTAGTCCTCTTGGATAGCCTTTTCCATTGTACCATTCGTGGTGGTAGAGGATGGTTTCTGCAACATCCTCAAGTATTTTAGTCTTCTTAAGGAGATGATAGCCAAGTTCGGGGTGTTTGCGGACCTCTTCCTGCAGTTCGGGAGTCAGTGGCTCTCCATTTTTTAGAATCTCCTCTTTTATTCCAATTTTTCCAATATCGTGAAGTAGGCCCCCGATTCTACACCTCAATACCTCCCTGAAAGGTAACCCCATATTTTTTGCTAATGTCTCTGCTATCTTAGAAACTCTTACAGAATGTCCCGCTGTGTAAGTGTCTTTTAATTCTACTGCTGTAACAAGAGCCTTTAGTGTATCTATGAGACCTTTTCTTATGGTAGATGTATGAACTAAACCTGCAATAAAGGCAGATGAGATATTTACAAATACTTCTGCAATCTTTAGTTCTCCATTTGTAAACTGTGCTCCCCCTAATTTTGTAAGGAGTATAACGCCGTATAGTTCATTTCCAAAAATAACTGGAAGTCCAAGCAGTGCCGAATCTTCATCGGGTGTGCCTGGAACATGGATGGAAATACTGCTTTTGTTTGCGTTGTTAAGAATTGAGGGGGATCTCTCAAGGGCAATCTTCCCTGAGAAACCTTCTCCTAATTTTAGACGCATCTTTAGTATCTCATTCTTATAGACGCCTTCAACATATTCAGGGACGAGCATATTTACTCCATCGAATCTGAAATAAGTAAATTCATCTGCATTAGTGATGTATTTGAGGATTTCCCATGTTTCTTTAAAGAATTCTTTTTTGTCTCCGAGTTCGTACATTTTTCTTGAGAGGTTTTGTGCGGAAAAGAGGATCTTCTCCTGTTTTTCTAATTGCTCTTTTAAAATAAGGTTCTGCATAATAAGGAAGATAATGATGCCTGTAAGCACTACAAGGGTAACAATAAAAATGCTATACAATGTATTCATACATTAAACCTGAAGTGCACTATTTCTTTGTCTTTCACTATGTAATTTGCCCCTTCGATTCTCAAAAGCCCTTTTGCCTTTGCGTCCTTAAAGGAGAAATTAACGCTTCGAAGGTCTTCATAAGAGATCACCTCTGCTGCGATAAAACCTCTTTCAATGTCTGAGTGGATAATTTTAGCAACTTTCTTTGCATTCAATCCTCTTTCAAAAAGCCATGCCCTTACTTCATCTTCACCAACTGTGTAGAATACATTTAAGTTAAGCAGATTTAAAGTTTCCTCTGTAACCTCGTTTATCGCCTCTTTTTCAAGGTTGTATGAACTCAAAAACTCTTTCTTTTCATCTTCACCTAATTCAGCAATTTCTGCCTCAAGTTTGACTGGTATCACCACAAATGCGGTATCTTTATAATGGAATTTTTGTTTGAGAGTTTCTTTTATTTTATCCCTTTCAGGGATTTTTTCCTCACTTATATTTATAACATACAGGGTTGGCTTTAATGTGAACAGGCCAAAGGATTTTGTTATAAGTTTTTCTTCTTCCGTTAATTCGAGGTTTCTTAAGGGGATTTCTTTGTCGAGCGCGTCCTTGAATTTCTCGAGGGTTTTTTGCTCACTTATTTTTTCGGCAGTTTCTTTTTCCTTTTTTAATTTTTCAAGCCTTTTCTCTACAACATCAAGGTCAAGGAGTATTAGATCGCTTTCAAAGACTTTCAAATCAGTTTCAACATCATCTTTTGTAAAATTGTCAAGCACTGTTACAAGTGTATCAAATTGCCTTATTGAAGATAGTATTTCATTTCTTCTCTTTGCTTGCTCTACACCCGTTGGAATGCCTGGTAGATCAACAAATGTCATCCCTGCAAAGGTTGTTTTCTTTGGCTTAAAGACATGTGAAAGTTCAATAATATTTGGGTCAAAAATCTTAATTTCAGAAATATTTTCCTTTTCAACATTTATTGGGACTTCAATCCCTGCAAGGGCCTTAAACAAAGTTGTCTTGCCTGTTTGTGGTAGTCCTGTAATTGCAACCTTCATATCTAATTATACTCAATGTTTTAAAATATAAAAATGGTAGCGTAGCAGGGAGTTGAACCCTGGTCTGGGGATTGAGAGCCCCCCGAACTCGCCGTTGTTCTACTACGCCACCTGGCTGGGAAGGATGGATTCGAACCATCATTAGAGGATCCAGAGTCCCCTGTCCTACCTTTAGACGACTTCCCAACAATACACATTATAACGGATTTTGGGATTTTTTAAAAGAGGCAAAACTATTTTACCTCTTCTTCCTGTATTTCAACCCCCTTTTTTAATGTTTCCTTTAATGCCTCTCCCTTCTCCTTGAGGGTTTCTTTGACTTCTCCTGCCTTTTCTTTTACTGATTCTTTTAGTTCGATGCCTTTTTCTCTAATGAGTTTTCGTGTTTCTTCGCCTGATTGGGGTGCATAGAGCAGGCCTATCACAAAACCAACAAAGGCACCTACTAAAAATCCTCCGACGAATGATTCAATTTTCTCTTCGCTCATTTTTGCCTCCTATGAATTTTTTATAAAGATTATAACCCTGAATAATGCCAAAAATAATTTTTCCAATGTTTAGGATCTTCGTTAAATTACCTGTATTTGTCTTACTTTGAATCTGTGTGAGTGGCGATAAAATTGCATTTAGAGTTGTAATTGTATTTACATTCCGTACGAGTTTTTTTGTCTCTTCTGTGACACCTGTTGTGTTTTTGAGGGTTTTGTGCAGTTCCTCTGATAGTGTGTTTACATTTCCTTCAACTGCTTTAAGCGTTATCTCAATCTGTGTAAGGGTCTTCGAGATGTCCCTCTGGAAGTTCAAAAGAAAGACAAAGGTGCCCGCTACACCTAAAAGTAGAGTTAATGCAATTATCCAAACTGCTATCGTTAGCGCCACATATACCTCCTGAAAGGGAACCCCAGATAGGCCGTGACTTAGCAGATTCCGGAGTCCCTAAGGACAGGTGGGAGTTTAAGCACTTTTCTGGGAAGCCCGGAGGCTTCAGACCTTCTAGTGCGTCCACCCCCCAAACTATTGTGTTGGCCCCAATCCGCTAAGTTTAACACGCACCTTCCAGAGTTCCATTATATTTTACTACAATTTGAATTTTTTTCAACTGTATGAATTGCCTCATTCAAAATCTTAACTCTTCCCTACTTTTTTAAGCAGGTTTCATAAGGACACATCGAAAGAAAAATAGAGAATTTAAAAGAGTAAAGGGAGGAATCTCCCAATTAATCGAAGGGGTTAAAAGACCCCCTTCAGAACCGACACGAAGTGTCGTCCCGAACGCCTTTTGTGAGGGATCTCCTATTCAATCGAAGGGGTTAAAAGACCCCCTTCGAACTTCCCCCATAAAGGATTTAAAGCCTTTTGGGGGAGTCTTGAGGGGGATCCTCTCACCCCCTCAATTGGTTGAGGAGGGGACTTTTCCCTCCTCCAATGATTAACGAGGGCTACGCCCCCTTTCTAACCGACCGTAGTTTGGTCGTCCCGAACTCCTTTTGTGAGGGATCTCCGCCGTTTCCCCAAAAAGAGTTATTACTTTGTCATTCCGAACGAAGTGAGGAATCTCCTCAGTTATGTTTTGTCGGGTGGAGTTTCGAGGAGGGTCAGTCCACCTCCTCGATTGGTTGAGTGGGGATCCTCTCACCCCCTCAATTGAATTGGAGACTCCTCACTGCGTTCGGGGTGACGGAAGAGGAGGTTTTTCGGGGGAGTCTTGAGGGGAGTCAGTCCACCTCCTCGATTGGTTGAGGGGGAAATAGAGTTTCGGAGTCTAAGACATTGCAGAAAAGTTCTTGGAAAAAACTTACATTCAGGATAAGATGTAATAGAGAAGAAACCGTGAGGGAGAGGCTTATTGTTTCAAAATTATGTGTGTTAGGGAGGTCTATAATATGAAGAAGGACTCTTTAGTGAATGCTTTTAAAGTCTTGCTTTTATTTCTTATCCCGTTTCTTTTTGAATTGAGAGGAATGAATGCAGGCGGACCTATGGGGGTTAGGTGTGCATATGCTCCTAATTTTAATCCGAAGTTTCTTGGTCTTCCTCTGCTTGTTTGGCTATTCTGGGGTGTCTCCATATTTATAGGAATTATTACAACGAATGCTATTTTTCAAAACATATTCAAGTTGGGATTAGGCTTTTTCTCGAAATCTCATTTCTTTTTGTATCCTCTCTTTGATGCGATGTTTGTTACTTCGTTTGATATTTTTATTGATCCATTCTCTGTGAAATTGGGTTTATGGAAGTGGTTTAATTTTAATGATGGCTATTTCGGCGTTCCAATAGGGAATTTTATCGGCTGGTTTGTAATAGTCTTTACAACTTCATTACTTGTAAGGTTTATAGATATGAAGAGTGATAGAATTATTACTCATTTAGTTATTCCTAAGATGCCTTTATATACTATCCTTATAATTTTGCTATTTATAAAGACCATGTTAGTTATAAATATCGACTGTGCTTTAATGGGACTTTTATATGCGCTTCCTCTTATTGTTCTTGACATCTATTCGAAGTACTTTATGTTTTCCTCGTTAAAAATGTGAGGTGCAACCCCATGAACAATATCAAACATCTTTTTTGCAAGTTCTCTTATTTCCCATTGGGCATGAGTATCGAGCCTGAGTTTAAAGAAGTGCATTAATTCTCTTGCATTTGCGGTTGCAACCATTTTCGTTTCTGTTGCATTTGGAAGGACAAAGCGTGCGTCTTCCTCTGGGATTTTTAGCGATAGCAATTTTTGATAAGCATTCTTTATGTTTTCCAGGGTATCTTCAAAAATTTTAAGTGCAGAAGGATTGTTCTCGATAGATGGAGGGATTATAAAAACAGGTTCGTTTAATTTAACATATCTTTGGGATTGCTGGATAAAAGAAAAAAACCTGTGTCGGACAAACTGGTGAGAACAGGCTCTTGAAATGCCTTCTATTGCAAAAGTAAAACTGATATGTTCAAAGACTGAAAAGTGTCCAAGCTGGAGAGCAAGATTTATGAGTCTTGTTATGTCCTCTTCACCTAAGTTAAGGTCTTTTACCCCTCCTGGATATCGGGATTGCCTCATAGCGGTTGCAACTACCAATTCTGGATCTGGAGTATGGGTTAATAGATAAACTAATATCCTACTTTTTTGCAAGTTTTCTCCTTTCAATCTTCAGTTTTTAATAATACTACAATTATTTACAGTTTGTTTTTCTTCTGGTTAGTATTTTCTTTATTAATCTAACTATTTTTCTTTCGCTTCTAAATAATTTTCTTTTTAGCATAATCTTTACTACCCTGCGTTCTAAATGTCGATTTTAAAATCAATATTTATTCTACCAGATTTCTTATTATTTTCAAGTTCGCCCTTGCGCGCTTTTTCCTTCAACTCTTCATCACAGTATGGGCAGAATTCATGCTCGCCAGGAATATACCCGTGCTTTGGACAGATGGAAAATGAGGGTGTAAGCGTTATGTATGGGATTTCAAAGTTAGAGAGGATTTTTCTTACGAATATCTTTGCACTATTTGGATTCGTAAGACGCTCCCCCAGGAAAAAGTGGACGACAGTATTGTGCACGAAAACAAGGCAATTTTTCCCTGCAAGATAATTGTGGTTATTTTTTGTCATTAAATCGTAAAACTCATCATCTTCCACATCCACTTTTGAGATTTCTTTTACTCTTACTACTGGTAACTGACGCCTGATTTTTTGAGAGAGGGTATTCTTAACTCTACCTAAGTTTGCTGTAATACTCAACTTTTCCTTAATCCTGGTTAATTCATATTGAGGGACTCTAATTCTAAAAATATCTTTTTCGTTTTCTCTCTTTGTTTTCTTAAGGGCTTTAGTTGCTAATATCCCTGCTTTAGTAAAGATCTCGAGAATATCGTCTGCTAATCTTTCAGAAACTGTATCATACTCTAAATCTCCATCCCTTTTGCCGATAGTTCTATCGGAATCGATTAGCCCGGAAATAAAGGCATAAACATTTTTTTGCGTTATATTTTCTTTTACTTTCTCTGGAACATAAATATCATAGACTTTTTCTCCTGCCCAAAAACCATACTTGAAGAAGAAATCTATAACCTCTTTTTTCGATGTAGTGACTTCTCTTAAGGCGTCACTCCTTTTATCGTTTTTGATAACATTTACATTACAACCAAAATAGTTATTTAGAATAGAAGCAACCTTCTTTAATCCTCTTTGCGATTCACTAAAGAACCTAATATAATATTTTTCAAGGTGATTGCCGCCTCTATTATCTATACTCTTTGAAATAGAGCCATCTCCAATAAAGAAGCCGATTAACCACATAAGGTTTTCGTCTAATTCGCTTTCTTTGTCAGGATACATGTTAAAAGAATTTTGCAAAATATAATCTCCTACCTTAAGTTCATCTGCTCTCTTCTCAACAACTCTAAACTTATTCATACTTCTGTACTTCTCTCTACAATTTGGATTATACCTTAAGTGTGCAGCGAACCCCTTGATACCATTAACCTTAGTGCCACAGACGGGGCACTCCGTATCCGGTTTTATTTCTTCAAGCACAAAGAACGGATGCCAGTCTGATGTAACTATGTCTAATCCCTTTTCTCCTTTTACTCTTATTTTGTTTTCTTTGCTAATATCTATTTTAACTGCTTCTACAATTTCATCCCACTCGGATATGTTTTTGTCTTTATTATAACTTAAAGCCTTAATTGGTTTTAATTTACCGAAATTCTCAACTATGTATTCTATTGGAAGCAATCCTTTATCTGTTAAAACCTTGTTCCCTTTCTCTATACATCCTCCTGTATACAATTTTTGGACTGGTTCTTGAAGCGTTGCAACCTCAAATGGGTCGTCAGTAAAACCTACTGGAAGTTGTGTTGAGTTGGTGTAATATGGATTTTCATTGGTGCCTGCGGTAATGATATCGGGATATTTCCTTCTATCAATTAATGCTAACGAGTATGAAGTTGATTCACTGGGTGTTGCTTCCAAGTTAAATAGATGTCCTGTCTCTTCTTGATATTTTTTCAGTTTTTCTCTCATATGCAGGAGCACTTTAACTGCAAATTCTATACCCTTTTGAGTGCCCATATGCACATCGGTTCCTTGGAAATTCATAAGCGCTTCGTTCATTCCGATGACTCCAATTGTTGAAAAGTGGTTATCCCAGTAGTGTCCCGTTTCCTCTTTAATCGAGTTGAGGTATATGCGTGAATAAGGATAAAGCCCCATCTCAGTAAATTTTTCAACAGTCCTCCTTTTCTTCTCAAGCCCTTCCTTTGCTGCATCCATAATGTCATCTAATATGGAGAAGAATTCCTCTTCGCCTTTTGCAAGATATCCAATACGAGGCATGTTTATGGTAATTACACCAACAGAATTTCCGCACCAGGTTGCCTTTCCATTTCTTCTTACAAATAGGGTATGGTTCGGGACCTCAACACTATAGACCTTTCCTTTGTAATACTCAAGGCTAATATCATTTTTCCTCAACCTATAATGTTTCGATTGCTGGACCCCAACTGTATAAGTTATAGAAGACTTAATCTCTCTTCCCTCTATATTTCTCACAACTCTTCTCTTACGAGTACTAATAGTTGCAACCCATCCCAGTTTCATTACAATCTCTTGCAAATCATCTGCCAGCCTTTTTGATGCAGTCCAATAATTAATTTGTCCAGTTGTTTTTCTTATGTGGCCGTCACCTTTTAGCATCCACTCGAAAAGAATTGAAAGTTGTCTTTTACTTAATTTTTTGATTTCATCTGGTATGAATTTGTCGTGTGCATGACCAAACTTCCTTAAATAGTTCCATAAT
>Ga0078972_1007240_pt3 | contig 13329 bp, 13 predicted proteins | sample YelNatPaOPGAMG01_FD_67568 | JGI IMG/M metagenome (GOLD analysis project Ga0078972, IMG submission 67568) | Hot spring thermophilic microbial communities from Obsidian Pool, Yellowstone National Park, USA - OP-RAMG-01 (SPADES assembly) (version 2) | ecosystem: Environmental > Aquatic > Thermal...
TTCGGCTTTAACCCGCCGAGCCATGAACTTCCTCTACGAGAAGGGAATGGACTCTGTGGCGCTGCACACGGCTGAACAGAACACGCCGTCGGTTACCCTTCTGAAAAAGCTGGGCTTCGAAGTTAAGCACGTCTGGAAGTTTATGCACAAAAATATAGTTAAATAAAACACGTATGAAAGGGTAAGAATGAGGATTCTGGAAAATTTAAGAGACAAATTTAGGAACGTTTTTGGACTGCTTTCTCAGCCTCCAACTCCTTCACTCTTGTCTCAATGAACTCTGCAACTTTTTCTTGGCTGTAGCGTTTCTCCTCCTCATACTTTCGCAGTTGCTCCTTGATGGTTGCCAGAACCTTTTCCATGTCGAAGGGCTTAAGTATGTAGGCGTCTGCACCACGGTTGACGGCTTCTATGGCGTTCTGAAGCGTCGGATAACCAGTTATAATTATTTTCCGCATTTTTGGCACAGTATCCTTCATTCTCGTTAGGAGTTCTATGCCTTCCATGTCTGGCAAGCGGATGTCTATTAAGGCTAGGTTGTAGACGTTTCTCCTAGACTTTTCTATAGCTTTCTTTGCATCTTCAGCCTCGTCAACGGTGTATCCCTCATCCTCCAGTATTGTCTTTAACACTTTCCTTATGTTTTCGTCGTCGTCAACAACGAGGATTCTTGCGTTTTCACCCATATTTTTTCACCTCCTTCTTCTTTTATTTCGGGTTTTATTGGAAGGGTTACCGTGAAGGTTGAACCCTTACCTAAAGCGCTTTCAACATTTATTGTGCCCCCATGAGCTTCAACAAAACGTTTACAAATGGACAAGCCGAAACCCATACCCCTAGCTTTTGTGGTAAACAGCGGCGTCCAAAGCTTCTTTCTAGTTTCCTCTGACATGCCGACTCCGGTGTCAGCGACAACAAACTCAACTTTTCCGCCTTTCTTTCTATACTTTATTGTTAAGGTTCCTCCCTTCGGCATAGCGTCAACAGCGTTTCTAATGAGGTTTACAAGAACGCGTTTAACTTTTTCAAAGTCAACTTTTATTCTTGATCTATCGTTAACAATCTTCACCACGCGGATGTTGTTTGGGATTTCAACACTGGCAAGGGCGTCTTCCACTAAGGCTTTGGAGCTTGTCTCCGTTATGTCAAGCTTTATCTCCCTTGAATAGTCCAAAAGATCATTTATTATCTTATTAGAATAGCCAATATTCCTCTCTATAAGCTCAAGCATTTCCATAACTTTTCCATCTATTGTCTGGTTTAGTCTTCTCTTTAGATAGTAGGTGGCGCCAGCAATGCTTGTTAGCGGATTACGGAGGTCGTGGCCCACCATTCCGGCTAACTCGCCTATTACGGCTAGCCTCTGAGCCTTAAGCAGCTTATCCTGTATTTCTTTTAGTTCCCTAGTTCTCTCTTCTACCTTTTGCTCAAGTTGGTCCGCGTAAAGTTCAAGCTCCTTTCTGGCTTTTTCAAGTTTTTCCATAAGCTCAGCATTCTCAATTGTTATTGCCGCTTGGTGGAGGAAAAGTTCAAGTGGTAATAGCGATTCTCCTGTGGGTCTGCGTCCGTCAATAGGGTCGTCCATGCTTAAAATTCCAACTATTCTGCCTTCAGGCGTGCGTAATGGCGCGTAAAGCATGTCTTGCGGATGCCAATCCACCATATTTTCCTCGGATAGGCGGCTTGGAACGGCGGTAGTTATGTGCTTTTCAGCCTCTTCTAATGGGATTTCTGGCGGGATGTGGAAGAAGTGCTCCCTAATCCACGGGTCCCTCCACGGTATGTAGAAGAACTCGCCAATCTTGTACTTCTCAAACTTTGCGCCTAGACGTTCCTTCCAAACGTATCCTGGCGCCTGTCTCTCCTTTAAAAGCCTAATTTCTTCCTTTGTTAAACCAACTGTGACGATCTCTTTCCTTTCAAGGTTTTCGTCGACTCGTCCTATTACAACTCTTCTCCAGCCAAACTTTTGGATGGCTTTGGCTATTTCCCTAAGCCTTTTACGGGCATCCCTAATCTCCATTATTCTTGTGGAGCTTTTCATAAGATATTCAAGTTTTCTTGAGAGGGATGCAATGTTCTCCCTTTCTTCTACGTTGCTTAGGGCTATGGCCGCGTGGGAGGCTAATATTTCGAGAAATCGCCTATCCTCATCGTCGAAGGCGTTTAGTTTTTCACTCTCAACGTTCAACACTCCCAATACGCGGTTTCCAAGCTTTATAGGCACTGCAAGCTCGGAGAGTATTTCCTTTACTCCACCGCTTACATACGCTTCATTCTTCCCAACATCTGGAACATAAACGGTTTTGCCGGTTCTTGCTGCTTTAACCGTTATTCCCTTATTTCCGTCCAATGGAAGCACCAATTTTGGAGTGTAGCTTAGCCCATGGCTTCTCATTAGCCTAAGCTTCTTCCCTTCAACTAGGAAGAAGTCAACATATTCAAATCCTAATATTTTATACATCGCTTCAAGTGTTTGATCGCAAACCTCTTCTACACTTGTAGCCCTGTTCAGTCTCCGCCCATAAGCGTTTAAAGCTTGAAGCTTCTCCATTCTTTTTAGGTTGCTTATCGCTATAGCCACATGCGAAGCCAATATTTCGAGGAGCTTTTTATCCTCCTTTTTAAAGGCTGCCAGTTTCCTGCTTTCAACATTTAATACGCCTAAAACTTTCCTTCCAAACTTCATGGGTGTTGCAAGCTCTGAGAGGATTTCCTCGCCGCCTCTGACGTAGGCTTTCTCCTTTCTAACATCTGGGACTATTATTGATTTTCCAGTTTTAGCCGCCTTAACAGTTATTCCTTTCTCCCCGTCCAATGGAAGTCTGAGGGAGAAAACTTTTGAATATCCTCGATGGGCAACCAACCGCAGGATGTTTTCCTCAACAATCAAGACTGAGGCGTATTCATATCCAAGGGTTTTCTCCATGGCGTCTAAGGTCAGCTTGTAAATTTCTCTCAAGGTTTTGGCATTGTTCAGCTTTTGGGCATAAATATTCAGTTCGGAAAGCTTCATGCCAAAGAGCTTTCTTTCCTCTTCCAGCCTTACTCGTTTAGTTATGTCAAGCACTTGGGCTATTGTGCTTATCCTATTTTTGGCATCCCTCAATGTTACAGCTCTAACTTCAATTTCCCTTCCAGCGCCATCCTTTCTAACAATTTTTAACTTGTACTCTGAAATGACCCTATCTTCATTTTTATGCCGTTTCACTTGGGCGCAAAGCTTCTTGTCCGTGAAAAGTGCTTTATGCTCTTTTTTTAGAAAGTTTCTGAAATCCTGTCCAACTATCTCCTCTTTTGAGTATCCAAGAATGTTGGACAATTCATCATTGGCATAAGTAATCTTGTAGTTTCCATTTATTATTGCTATGCCGTCATGGGAGTTTTCAACAATTGAGCGGAAAAGCTCTTCCCTTTCTCTAAGCTTCTCCTCAATGAGCTTGTGTTCTGTTATGTCCCTGCTTATGCCGATCAAGCCAGCAATGTTACCATCTCTGTCGTGAATTGGAACCTTAATTGTGTCAAAAATCCTCCTGTTGCCCCTCTTGTCCACTGTTTGCTCTTCCACCCGAATGGCAACTCCCTTGCTGAGCACTTCTTCATCGCTTTTGCTGCACTGGACAGCCAAATCCGCTGGAAAGAACTCCTCGTCCCGTTTTCCAATGATCTCTTCCTTTTTCAAGCCAACGAGCTTTTCGAAGGCGCTATTCACGATGAGGTTTCGCCTTTCAGCATCCTTAAAATAGACTATGTCTGGAATCGCCTGAATCAAAGCGTTAAGGGTTGTGGTGATCCTTTGGAGGTTCTCCTCGTAGGATTTTCGGGCTGTCACGTCTCTGGCTATTCCAAGCTCGCCAACTATTTCCCCGTCCTCAATTAAAGGCACGCTGATAAATTCTCCTACAAGATACTCACCGGACTTGGCGCGTACCCGAAGCTCGACTTGCCCCGGTGCTCCAGCCAACGTTTTTTTAAAAGACTCGACAGCTTTTGCTAAATCTTCTGGATGGATAAGCTCTGTAAAGGACTTACCAACCCACTCTTCCCTTTTCCACCCCGTAATCTTTTCAAAAGCTGGGTTAAGGGAAATAATTTTTCCGTCATGGGAAATACTGTAAATAACGTCTGGAGCTGCCTCAACAAGGATGCGGTACTGCCTTTCACTTTCAACCAAAGCCCTCTCCATTCTTTTATGAGCTGTTATGTCAACTGCAATCTCGAAGCGCACATGCTTTTTTCCAGGCCAGATTAAGGCTTTATCTATACACTTATACCAACGGTTCTTTCTCCCGCAGTGATACTCCCAGACATGGACTTTTCCAATGTTTTCTCCGAAAATGTACTTGTTGGTGCAGAACTTGCATGGGCTTTTTGCGCCGTGGATAACTTCATAACATTTTCTCCCTACAACTTCCCCGCCTAGAACATCTTTAAACTTGTCATTTGCAAAGAGTATTTCATAAGTTTCAGGGTCTGCCACATAAACAAGGTCTTCTAAACCATCGAATAACGCATGAAGCATTTCCAAAACATGCTTTTCATATTCGTTTTCCGTCATTTTTAGGCATCACCCAGAAAAAGACGCTTTTTGATGTTTTCAACAGTATCCGTGAGGTTTGGCTGCTGGTTTTCTAGGAGTTCTTCGAATTCCAGTTGAAGTTTTTCATGAAGCTTCTTCAGTATGAGCCTTTCAAGGTATGCTGCTCCAGGTCCGAAGATTTTCTCTAGGGCTTTTTGGAATTCTGTTAGGTTTTTGGGAATTTCATCCCGCTTTATTTTGAAGGTGTTCTCTAGATGGAATATTATGGCTTGTTTTGGTGTGTCGCCGAGTGTGGAGAGTCCCTCTTCAACGGCTTCTAGAAATGGTTTTTGGAAGTTTTTTGGGGGCAACACTGTTCGCCTTTTATAGATTATATATATTAAATCTTACGATGCATTAAACCTTTTCGAAATTAAAATCCCTTATGAATTCAAAATCCATACCAAACCTAAAACAAAAGCTAACGCTTAAAGCCTAAGCCTTAACGCTTCGCCTTACCCTTTTCAAAGCACTGCCTCGCAGCCTCAACATAATTCACAAAAATAAACTCCTTGCTCTCATCCCATTCAAGGGGCTTACCAACCCGCTCATAAAGCTTCTTCATTATTAGAATTTCAAGGAAGCGGGCGCCTATGCCGAAGATTTTCTCTAGGCCCTCTGCAAACTCTTTTACGCGTTTTGGAATTTCCTCTCTTGGAATTTTAAACTTATCTTCAAGGTGATAATATATGGATTGTTTAGCCGACTCGCCAAGCGAAGCCAAAGCCTCGTCAACAGCCTCAAGCAAAACTTCATTGAAGGTTTTCCTCGTCAACTTCTGTTCCTCTTCCTTCCTAAGCCTCATACAGCGTCAGAGTAACGGTTTACTGCTTTTTCGTTATAAAATTTGTGCGGCGTTCCAATTTTAAATTGTTGATCCAGCCGAATCATAATCGGAGTTTAAGCCTAAAAAGTTTTTATTATGGCTTTTTGGCTTGTTTTCGGACACGCTCCTTCATTAGGCTTAGTTCCTTTGCATAATCCATTAATGCCATCCTTAGGGTTTCGCTCTCGCTTGTTCCAACAGTTTTGAAAGCTCTTTCCCGCGCGCGCATAAAAAGGCTTAAGCTTGTTCCGCCATAAAAGCTTCTAAAAGGCTTTTTATCTCTGCCTTTTCCGTTTCGCTTAGTGGTAGGGCTGGTTTTCTTGGGTAGCCTGCTGGCAAGCCTAGCATTCGCATTGCCTCTTTTATGGCTGAGAGCTGATTGTACTTTTTGACTAGGATTTCGTTTATGTGAGTTGCCTTTCTCTGGAGTTTTGCTGCTTCTTCGAGGCGGTTTTCCCTATAGGCTTTGTATAAGCGTGTGCAGAGCTTTGGGAAGGGGTTGGCTATGGCTATGACTGCTCCTTTTCCTCCTAGGGTTAGGGTTGGCAACACTGTGTCGGCTGTTCCTGCTAGGACGGCTATTTTTTTGCCTATTAGGCTTATGGTTTCTGTTATTGTTGCTATGTTTCCGCTGCTGTCTTTTACGCCCGCCACATTTGAGTATTCTTTGGCTAGTTCTGCAATAACTGCTGGTTCTAATGCGTAGCCCGTAAACTTTGGGACGCTGTATAGGATTATTGGGATGTCAACGGCCTCCAATACGGCTTTGTAGTGGCTTATTATTTCGCGGTTTGAAAGCCTAAAATAATATGGAGTAACTACCACGGCAGCGTCAACGCCCAAGTCTGCAGCGTCTTTTGTCAGCCTTATGGTTTCCCATGTGCTTGGCGCTCCGGTTCCAGCCATCACTGTTACGCCTTTTTTGGCTTCTTCTAGGACTGTGGCTATTATTTTTTGGCGTTCTTCCCTAGCCAAGTATGGGGCTTCGCCGTTGCTTCCGCATGGCATTAGTCCGTCTACGCCGTTTTCTATCCAGAAGCGTGTGCATGTGCGTAAGGCTTCAAGGTTTAGTTCGCCTTTTTCGGTGAAGGGCGTAATGTGCGGGACGATGATGCCTTCAAACTTTTTGGTGGTCATGAATGGCTTTTCTCCTTTTGAAAGAGAGGTTATGGCAATTTTGTTAAAGCTTATTATTTGTGGCTTTCTATTAAGGCTTGTTGGGAAGGCTTGGGCTTGTCTAGGTCTGGGGTTGATTGGGAACGTTTGGGTAGGCTTCCGTCAGATGTGAAGGTTTTGATGGCTATTGAGATGTCTGATTTTGCCCTAGAGGTTTGTGCTGCTGGTGTTAGGGCGCAGAATCCGAAGATAAGTAATGCCGAACTTTTGGAAAAGCTTAGGGAGAGGCTTAAGTGGAGTAAAAGCATGCGGAGTGGTGTCTAGCCTTTGGAAGCCTTGCAACGTTTTATTGAGCGTCTTTTGAAAAGTTTTGAGAGGCATAGGGTTTTTTATGCTTTTACTGGGGCTTTGGCTGCAAGTTTTTATGGTGTTCCGCGAACCACAGTGGACGTGGATGTAATTGTTTACGTTTATGGTGAAAAGGCCAAGGGTAGGCTTTTGGAAGCCTTGCGGGAGGCGGGTTTAAAAGCGGAGCAGGCGGCTATTGATAAAGCCTTAAGGTCTGGCTACCGTATAGCTACCTTCATGGACACGGAAACGCCATACAGCGTCGACGTAATCCTTTCAAAAGAAAAATTCGGGAAGAAGGCTGGCAGGGTTGGCGTTTTGAAGGCTTATTTTCAAACGCCTGAAGACCTTGTTTTGGCGAAGCTCCGCATGATTAGAGCGACAATGCCGAGGGAAAGGGCCCAAAAAGATGTGGATGACATAAAAGCCATACTGAAATTTGCAAGGGTTAATTTGGAGGCTGTTAGGCGGCAAGCCGAAAAGGAAGGAACTATCAAAATCCTAGAAGAAATAACTGCACAGCAAGAATAAGAGTTATTATTCTAACTATGGGTTGTTTCTGCTATGGCTTTTGCCACCTGCCTTATTAATCCGCTTTTGGCCGCGTTCAAAATTTCTATGCCTATGATTTCGCCTTTCTCGTAGTTCTAGGTGGATGTCTGGGTAAGCCTCAATCACCTCGTGGCTTGGTCCTTCCTTGAAAAGCATGTAGAGTATGTCCTCGTCTTTGTCGTACCAAGCCTTCACCTTATTTTTTCCATGCGCCCTCTTCACTGTTTCGTGTGGTTATACCCATTTTGTTTTTATTTCTTTTATGGTTTTTATGTGTGGGTCGTCTGTTATGCATGGTGCTTTCAGGGTTAGGGCTGTGGCGGCTATTATGCTGTCTGCCATTGAAGTTTTGTATTTGTGGCGTATTTCTGCCGATGCTTTTGCGATTTGAGTGTTTACTTCTACTATTTTAAAGTCTTTTCTAGAAGGATTGTTCTTAACTCTGCTGTTTCGCGTCCCTCTTTCTGTAATGTAAGCGTGTAAAGTTCATGAATTACGATAGCGGAAATGTAGCGTTGCCGTGTTGTGCGTATGATTTCTCTTGTTTTTTGTAGAATTTTGTCGTCTTCGGAGTAGTAGTGTTCTATGAAGAACCGCGTGTCGAAAACGGCTTTAGACATCCTCTTCCCTTAGTTTGTCTAGGAGGCGTTTCATTTCCTCTGGAGTTGCGTATTTTGCGCCTGAACCAGCCAAGTCTATTGTGGATTTTTTGGGTCTGAAGAGTATGCCTTCAGGGGTTTCAACAACCTCGAGGCGGGTGCCTTCCTCAATGTTATATTTTTTGCGAAGCCTTGCGGGAATGGTTGTCTGCCCTTTTCTTGTTACTACTACTTCAGTTTCCATCTTCATTCAAGTAGTACAATTACAAAGTAGGACATATAAGTCTACCTACTACTCTTTGTGCATCAGCTGGGCTGTGCCTATTCCTAATACGAATCCTGCGTAGTGGATGAGGATGTTTACGATGGTATTTTCTTGAACTATTTGAATTGGGAATAGACATAGGCTGACTCCAAAAATTATTAGATACGGGAAGTATGGGAGTAATTCAACTATTATGGTTGCGTTTGGATTTTTGCTTTTTCCTTAAGTTTGTTTTTGGCTTGGGGTCTATGCTTTTTATTGTTTTGTAGGCGAGGGGATGAAAGTTGCTAGTAGCGGTATTATAATTGCATGATTGTTGCGGGTGCGAAATATGTAAAGTATGTTGCGCGCGCGAGGAGCTGGCAAAAGTGCTGAAAAGGCTAAGTTTCCTAGCACAAACAAAAGTCTACCTGTTCTGGGCAAAAGACTGAACTAACGCCTCGAAGCCACCCAGCTCTGATGTAAAACATTCTCTACGTAATATTTAGATATCGCTTCAGCATCAAGCCCCATGTCCTCCTCAATTTTCTGGAAAACCTCCCGCCCTAAAGTTTGCAAAGCCAGCAACCGCCTCTCAAAATCCGCCCTTGAAAGCCCACCAGCCTCTAAAGCTCCCTAATTAGCTTCCTAAAATTTTTTGGTAGCTATTTTAGGCTATATGAGTAGAAGAGTCTCCATTTTGGCGATGGCAAAAACTCCTTGTTTAAAGCGAATATTAACTTTAAAAGCAATTCAACCCCATAGTTTAAACAGTAATGGGCGCTTGTTAAATCACCCTTCCTTATCCAAACCTCTGCTACAGTTCCAGCATCCTTCTTGACGGGGCAGCAGTACCATTTTAGATATTCAGGCAAACCACGACAGTTCTTTTCCATGCGCGCGCCGTCTGGGTCGAAGACTATTTCGGCTTTTGAAAAAAACTACCATCTATCCGAGTCATCCCAACCATACGCCCTAAAATCTTCAATAAAATGAACTTCAAAGTCTATTTCAATGTAGTAGCGATGTTCTGCATCCCGCCAGAGCCTAATTAGTTTCCTCTTCAAATTATGATCCCCATTTTTAATGAGCACTGCAACATCTAAGTCTGAAAACTCGTCAACAAAGCCCCTAACAAAACTCCCTTAAGTTTCACGGCCATTTCCAAAACCAGCTAACTGTTTAGTTTCTATTTGAATTTTTGATTCATAAAGCCTTTTTGAAACCAAGCCCATTTTTAGCCACGAAGTGAACATGGTGCACCATAATTGAAGGCGGAGTCAGCAATAATTGTGGCCGTTTCAATCTGCATCTTCCTAACCTTCTACTTCTCATACCTATCCCTCCAAGTCTTCGATGACACTTTAAAAAAGCAGTTTATTTTACTTGCCTTATCATCCCTTCTGACTGGAGCAATAATATTTGGCTGCCTCGTCATTTACCTAGGAATAAGAAGGATTTTCATAAAAGCCGAGTTAAGCGGAATCCAAGAAACACCAGTGAGCGAAAATTAACCAGGTTTTAATGCCAAATTTTTTATTCCAAGAATCTATGATTATTGTGATGGTGAAAAATGGTGGCTCTGGATGTTTTAAAGAAAAGCCTACAAAAACGCCCAGAAGGCTATGTTGAACTACGCCACCATAAAAGGCAAACTTTCAATATTTCCGCTAAGGATGGGAAAATCGACACTCTGAACAGCGGAGCCATAGAGGGCGCATGCGCAAGGGTTCTTATAAATGGAAGTTGGGGTTTTGCCTCTTCAACAATGCTTGAAGAAGAAAAAATTGATAAAATGTTGAAGGATGCTGCCTCCCTTGCCAAGTCCTCGAAGTCCAAAAAGAAACGCGTTGTGAAGCTGGCGAGCCTAAAACCACATGTGGACAGGTATGAAACTTCAATGAAAAAAGACCCTAGAAAGGCGGGAAAAGAGGATCTCGTTAGTCTAGTTATAGATGTTGACAAAGCTGTTAGGGATTTCTCAAAAACAATAGTCTCCGACACAGTAACCTTCAACATCGTTGACGACAACCTAGCCTTCATAAGCTCCGAAGGCTCCGAAATCCACCAAAGGATAGTGCGATGCTTCGGAAGCGTCACGGTTGTTGCCAGAGAAAAGGGGAACATTGCCTCCGCCTATGAGAGCATCGGCGAACAATCTGGTCTCGAGGTTTTAGAGAAGACGCCACTAATGAATGTTGGTTTAACGGCCGCGGAGAGGGCGAGTAAGCTTGTTTCGGCAAAAGTAGTGCCAGCAGGATACCATCACGTGATCCTTGAAAACCGCATTGTAGGATTATTGGCGCACGAGGCTGTTGGACACTGTTCTGAGGCAGATTTGGTTTTCGGCGGAAGTTTCCTAGCCAACAAGATTGGCGAGAGGGTTGCCTCTGAAAAAGTGACCCTCGTTGATGATGGAGTTTTTCCAAATGGTTTTGGAACAATGAAATATGATGATGAAGGAGTTCCAACACAAAAAACGGTTATAATTGAGAAAGGCGTCTGCAAAAGCTTTTTACACTCTCGCGAGACAGCCCAACATTTCGGCGTAAACCCAACCGGAAACGCCAGAGCATGGAACTTTGAATTTGACCCAATAATAAGAATGAGAAACACCTACATCGAAGCCGGAGACTACACGCTGGAAGAGCTTGCAGAAGACATAAAAGAGGGTTTCTTCCTAAAAGGCGGGCTTGGAGGACAAGCTGACTTCAACGGCGAATTTATGTTTGGGACACAAGAGGCCATAAGGATAAAGAATGGCGAATTCGCTGAATCCATGCGCGGAGTTACAATAAGCGGAAACGCCTTCGAAGTTCTGAAAAATGTAGACGCCATTGGAAAAGACTTCATAATGCGTGTGGGCTTATGCGGTAAAGAGCAGATAAACTATGTCGGCATGGGAGGGGCAAGCCTTAGAACAAAAGTTTTAATGGGAGGAGCAAAATGAGCCTCCTAAATTTTGCAGAATTAGCTGTTAAAACGTGCCAAAAACTCGGCGCAGACGAGACTGAAGCTTTCATTCAAAGCCAGCAAATAGTGGAGGTTGTCCTAGAAAGGGCCGAAATCCAAAATGAACGCTTCAAAACCCAAAGTGGCGTAGGCATACGCGTCATAAAAGACAAAAAATTAGGCTTCGCATTTGCATCAAAACTCTCAAAAGAAAGCATAGAAGAAAAATGCAAGGTCGCCATAAGCCTAGCAAAGGCTTCTGTACCAAACCCAGAATGGGTTTCCCTTCCGTCAAAAGAAAGGCTTCCCAAAACTCCAGAGGGCATATTTGACCCGGAAATCGCCAATATAAGCGGAGACGAAATGCTAAACCTTGTCATAAACGCTTATGATGCAGCTAAAGGGTATGACAAGCGCGTGGACATTGATGATGGAAAATTTTCAGCAATCCTAAATGAAATAGTAGTCGCAAACTCCCACGGGGTTGAAGCGCAAGAAAAGACAACCCGTATAGAAGGGTATCTGGTCTGCGTGGCAAAGGAACACGGCGAAACATCAAGCATGGCGTACGAATATGACGTCTCTACAATACTTAAGGAATTTTTACCAGAAAAAATTGGAAGATCAGCGGCAGAAAAAGCCCTATCCTCCCTCCACCCAAAAACGGTTGAATCCTTCACTGGAAAGGTCATTTTAGACTCAGACCCAGCCTCCTTCATACTGTTCTATCCAGTTATCAGTAGCGTAAACGCCGACAACGTGCAAAGGGGAAGAAGCCTATGGGCTGGAAAAATAGGCGAAAAAGTGGCAGCCTCAAAACTTACGGTTTTTGATGATGGTTTGATGCCAAGGGGAGTAGGCTCCCTAAACTTCGATTTTGAAGGTATCCCAAGACAAAAAACGCCAATAATAACCCGTGGCAAACTTGAAGGCTTCATCCACAACTCCTACACGGCAAATAAGGAGGGGAGAAAATCGACAGGAAATGCCTACAGAGAAAGCTACAACATGCTCCCAACAGTGGCAGCCTCAAACTTCGTGATAAACGCTGGAAAGAAGAGGTTAGACGAACTTATAGCAGAAGTTGACAAAGGAATGATTGTCCGCCGATTCAGCGGGAATGTCCGACCAGAAAGCGGAGAATTCTCAGGAATAGCCAAACAGGCAAGCTACATAGAAAACGGGCAAATTAAACACGCGTTGAGGGAGACTATGATTTCTGGCAACGCGTTCCAAGCACTAAAAGATATTATCGATATTGGATGCGAAATTCGCCCAACAGAAATCCGCGCCTACACGCCGTCAATCCTCGTGGACAACATCCAAATAATCTCGAAACAATAACCACCACTTCTTAGTTAAAAGACTCTAAAACGACAAGAGCCAAGGCGCAAAAACTTTTGCCAAAACTAGTATTAGGAAGGAGGAGAGCGGCACAGTAATATTATCATCTATGGGGTTTGACTCAAAATGCTCTATGAAAGAGGCTACGGCGCCGGCTATTATTCCAGCTCCGCCTAAAACCGCGCCCACAGGTATTGAAAAGGAAGCCATAGCCAAGTTGCCCCACCAAGACTTCGTCCTTCTCTTATAAAGGATGTTCCGCACAATACCAGTTATGGCGTCCCCAACAGACATGAAGACAACTGGAAGTACTCCAAACCAGAAGCTTTCCCCACCAGAAATGAGCCAGCCAAGAGTTATCACTACACCCCACATGATACAGAAAGAGACTTCGTAGGCATTCTCCTTTGTCTGGAACCAGTACATGAGCTTCCCACGCCTATGCGGTACGTAGAGAAAAACCGCCAAAAGCATTGCCATAGTAAATGGGAAAATGGGCGTCTTGAAGATAAAAGGCACGAGAAAAGCCACCAAACCACCAGTCAAGATGTGAATAATCTTCCTATTATAATAGACTGCGACATAATGCTGAACACCCCGCCCAGTCAAATAGCCATAAAGCCTCCTAGTTAAAACTTCAGCTACAAAAATAACCCAAACGAAAAGCACAACGGTGGCAGCGGCCTCCCTAACAGATATCATATAACTGTTAATTTCCCTTAGGGAATATAAAAAATTGATGCTTAAAAACGTAAAATGGGCCGGGCCG
>Ga0078972_1013610_pt1 | contig 13328 bp, 14 predicted proteins | sample YelNatPaOPGAMG01_FD_67568 | JGI IMG/M metagenome (GOLD analysis project Ga0078972, IMG submission 67568) | Hot spring thermophilic microbial communities from Obsidian Pool, Yellowstone National Park, USA - OP-RAMG-01 (SPADES assembly) (version 2) | ecosystem: Environmental > Aquatic > Thermal...
CGTCCAGTCCATTAAACTCTTCGGCTCAACACCAGTGTTGTGCCAGTTGTGAGCGGCCATTGCTTGGGCTACATTTTCTGGAAGGTCAAATCCTTTTTCTCTTACCCACTGTGCTATCTGCACCCCTTGCTTTTCCATCGGCACACTCTCGCAATAATCACCATCATGCAACAATCCTGCCATCATCCACTCTTCTTTTGTTCCCCCCATTTCTTGATCGCTGCGACCACGTTTTTTTAGCTCATCATAAACCCCTCCCATAAGAGCCTCGGTCGCCAGCATATGCTTAACAATATTTTTATTGCTCACATTCTCGCTAATCAAAGAAAGAGCTTGTTCTCTGGTAATCATTAAGGGGATTTTAACACAAAGGAAGAAAAATTTCTTCTACTCAATCTTTAAAATTTTGTAGAAAATTTTTCCGGCAGGAGCTTCAAACTCAACCTCTTCCCCCACTTTTCTGCCAAGTAGGGCCTGGCCCAAAGGAGAAGAATGAGAAATTTTTTTCTGGCCAGGATCGGCTTCCCACTCGCCAACAATATGATAAATTACTTCTGTCTTGCCAGACTGGATAGTAACTTTGCATCCTAATCCAACACAGGTCAGTTGCTTCTTTTCATCATCAACTAGACAAACTTTCCTTAAAATTTCTTCCAGCTCCTCAATTCGCCCATCGATAAAAGCAAGCTCCTCTTTAGCTGAGGCATATTCATTATTTTCGCTTAAATCACCTTGCATTCTTGCCAAAGAAAGACGTTCGACCACATTGGGTCGTTTTTTACTTTTCAGGTAATCGAGCTCGGAATTTATCTTCTCCAAACCCTCTTTTGTAAGATAGACTTTGTTATCCATACTTCCTTCTTAAAAAAAAGAAAACAGCCTCCGCCGTTTTTGAATAATTAATAACTAGACATCATAAGTTTTTGCAAACCATTTGTCAATATCCTTGTTTACAGGTATAATTAAGAGCGTAAAAACCCCTTATTCCAAGATCGCGAAAACCTCGGGCGTAGACCCGAGATAAGCGATAAAGGAACTCCACCAAAAGGCGGGGATAAAGCGGATGGTACAAGGCGCTATCGTCTAGTGGACTAGGACGCAAGGTTCTCATCCTTGTAACCTCGGTTCGAATCCGAGTAGCGTCACCCTTATATCACCAGCGGGACAGCTTGCAACCAAGCCTCTTTCTCAAACTCTCCAATTTTTTGCATAAAAAAGACCACTTTTCCCGCCCAAACCAAAGACGGAGGGCAATAAACTGGCGCAATTAAATAAGGAGTCTTCAGACCGCGTTCGTAATACTTTTCTCTTAAATTTTTACAAACTTCTTCAATCCCTGCTTCCCAGGAATCAAAACGAGCATTGCCGCCATTCCAACCATATGCATTGTAAGAACCAACAGGAATCCTTTTCCCAAAAGTTGATTCTACTCCAGCTATGGCTGGCAGCAATTTCCAATCAATCTCGTATTTGTCCGCCATTTTTACAAAATAAGCAGAATAGGTTGCTAGAGGCGAATCATAGGACTGAAAAAATATTTCAAGCTGTTTTACCCGGGGATCAACTTCGCGAGCAGGAAATTTTTCCGCCAAAACAGCAGAACTACCAGCAATTTCCGCGGCTAAAGCCGGCAGGGGAAAAGAAAGCCTCTTAACAAGGCAAACAAAAATTAGCAACAGTAAAAGTTTTTTCATAGCGCATCTAAAAAAATAACTGAAAATTAACTTTCTTTAAATTCAGCAAAAGTATACAAACCTCAACATTTGCAAAAAAATATATATCGTGGAAATTTGAGGTCTGTATACTTCTGGAGAATTAAACTACTGTTGCGGTAAGATCAACTTGTTTTTCAGAAGTTGAGGGATTTTAGCATAGTTTATACTCTTTGTCAATCCACAAAAAATGACGCTAAATCGGCCCAAAATCTCAATAGTGAGTTGAGTTTAATTATTTTTGATTGCCACCTTAAAGGCGTCAAAGAGATTGTCAACAAAAACAAACTTTAAATCTTTTTTAACTTCAGGAGGAATCTCTACCAAATCTTTCTTGTTATCCTTAGGCAAAATTACAGTTTTCACCCCAGCCCTCCTTGCTGCCAAAACTTTTTCTTTAATTCCTCCAATTTCCATCACTCGGCCACGGAGTGTAATTTCCCCAGTCATTGCCACTTCGCGATAAATTGGTTTTTTGGTCAAAGCGGAAACTAAGGCGGTGGCCATTGCAATTCCGGCTGAAGGTCCATCCTTAGGCACTGCCCCTTCAGGCACATGAATATGAACATCAAGATTTTTGGCGAAATTTTCCTTGAGGCCTAGTTCTTTGTAATGACTTTTGACAAAAGACATCGCTGCCTGACAGGACTCTTTCATCACCTCTCCTAATTGCCCAGTTAAAAGTAAAGCTCCTTTTCCTGGCATCAAGGCAACCTCGACAAAAAGAACTTCGCCACCAGCCTCTGTCCAAGCCAAGCCAGTGGCAATTCCAATCTCATCCTTCTCTTCCATTGCTGTATGGGAAAACTTTGGCGGTCCTAAAAACTTCCTCACCTGCTCAAGTGTGATTTCTGACTTAAAAGGTTTGTTTTCCGCCATCTTTTTAGCGATTTTGCGGCAAATAGACGCCAAATTGCGCTCTAAACTTCTTACACCTGCTTCCCGAGTATAACGACGGATGATCTCGAGCAGAGCTTCAGGAGACAACCGGAGGTCTTCTTTTTCCAAACCATTGGCTTCCAACTGTTTTTTCCAAAGATATTTGGAGGCAATATGAACTTTTTCCGTCTCAGTATAGCCGCTAAATCTAATTACTTCTAGCCTATCTCGCAATGCCGGGGGGATTGTGTCTAAAAGATTGCCGGTGGTTATGAAAAAAACCTGAGAAAGATCAAAAGGAACTTCTAAATAATGATCAGAAAATTCTTTATTTTGCTCAGGGTCCAAAGCTTCAAGCAAGGCGGCTGAAGGGTCACCACGAAAATCAGTGCCAATTTTATCAATTTCATCGAGCATAAAAACCGGGTTTCTTGTTCCTACATTTTTTATCCCTTGAATAATTCTCCCGGGCATTGCTCCCACATATGTCCGGCGGTGGCCGCGAATTTCCGCTTCATCTCTAATTCCCCCAAGAGAAACACGAATAAACTTCCTGCCCAAGGCATGGGCGATCGATTGACCAATAGAGGTTTTACCAACACCTGGGGGGCCAATGAAACAAAGAATCGTCGGCCCTTTATTGTCAGTGGTCTCTTTTTTCTTTTTGCTTTTTTCCTTTAATTGCATCACGGCGAGATATTCTAAGATTCTTTCTTTAACTTTTTCCAAGCCGTAATGATCTCGATTTAAAATCCTCTTGGCTTTGAGCAAACTCACTTTGCCCGGACTTTCTATTGACCAAGGCATTGCTACCAACCAATCCAAATATGTTCTAATATATCCTGCTTCAGGATTGTTGGGTGACATTTTTTTAAGACGATCCAGTTCTTCTAAGGCTTTCTTCTCCACTTCCTCGGGCATACGCGCCTTGGCGATTTTTTCCTTGAGATCTTTAATCTCTTTTTCGTCTTCATCTTCAGCGCCTAATTCTCCCAGTTCCTTCTCAATCGTTCTTTTTCTTTCTCTTAAGATTGCCTCCCGCATCCCTTTATCAAAACGCGCCTGGGTTTTGCTGGCAATATTTCTTTCCAACTCCAGAATCTTTATTTCATAAGAAAGCCTCTGCGCCACTTTTTCTAATCTCTCGTTGATCGAAGAAATTTCTAGGAGCATTTGTCTGTCAACGGGCTTAATGTCTAACACAGAAGAGACTTGATTAGCCAATTCTGCTGGTGTCACCCCTGAAAGAAGTTTCATAAGAATCATCACATCAATTGATTTTCCCAAGTTAAAAATTTTCTGAACTTGTTCAATCACGTGCTTTTCTAAAGCTCTTAGTTCGTCTGTTTCTTCAACCACTTCCTCATCATCAATAACTGTTGCCACAAAATAAGGCTCTGTTTGAGCAATTTGCAAAATTTTAACCCTTTTTAAGCCTTGAATTAATGCGTGAATATTCCCATCATTCTCGATCAAATGCTCAATCTCCGCTAAAGTGCCAATAGAATAAAGATCTTCTTTGCCAGGCATTTCTACCCGGGGATTTTTTTGACAAACAAAGCAAATCTTTTTATCCGACTTAAAAGCAGTGGAAACAGCCGCATTGGACTTTGCCCTGCCAAAGGTCAAAGGAACCTCGGTATAAGGGAAAATCACCACATCTCTCAGCGCCACCAAAGGAACATTAATTCCTTCAGCCGCTGTTAGTTTTGTCTCATTAGAAGCATTTACTGTCATACTTTAGTTGAAAAACAAATACTTTAGCAGTTTAACACTGTAATTGCTAAAAGTCAACAGTCGTTTTGGCTTTCAAATCAGTCATGAATAACGACTTTAGTACCCGGATTCTCCTCACTAGCCAAAACATAATTCTTGCCCAAAGGAAGAGTGGGAGTCGTCCAATAAAACAACTTTTCCGCAACCAAAGTAGGCAAATTAACACAACCATGGCTCATTGGCTGGCCAAAGTTATTGTGCCAGTAAGTACCGTGAAGGCCAAAATCTTTATAGAAAAACATTGTATAGGGAACATTGGGCAAATAATAATAAGTGTGAAGTTCTTTGCTGCCCCCAGACATTTTTATATACCGATATTTTCCCCAGATGTTAAACTCTCCTTTGGGAGTTGGCGCCCATTTACCGGAGGAAATTAAACTTTCCAAAAACTTCTGTCCTCCTTGCCAAGCAATCAGTTTTTGCTCCGAAAGATCAATCTCAATCCACTTTTGATCAGGAGAAACATCTCCTAAAACTCCCCCTTCTTCTTTTTCCGGCAAAGCAGCCAGCGGCGGAGTGATTTCTTGATTTAAAAAAACCGCTCTCGCCTCGGAAACAGCAAAATTCCCATCAGCGTGTGCAGTATCGCAGCCGCAACCGCCGGAAAAAATCGCTCCCTTGAAACTTTGCAAACTTAGATCTAAAATCGCACCTGCGGTCAAAAAAAAGAGAGGTAAGATAAAGAGAAAAATTTTATTGATTTTTTTCATAGATGTTGAGGTGGCATTTTTGTGATTTAATAGTTTAAGAATAGCAAAAATCTAGCAGAATGCAAACAATTAAGCAAATTTTGCCAAAAATTGGGGACAATTATCGTCTGCAAAATATCCTTATTGCCAGATCTATAGTTGTTAAGGCAATCAGGGAATTTTTCGCCAAAGAAAATTTTTTGGAAGTGGAAACACCGACTTTGGTTGCTTCACCTGATCCCAGTCCTTTCAATGAAGTTTTTAAAATTGAGGGGAAAAATTTATATTTAATACCCTCTCCTGAGTTTTCTCTCAAGAAACTACTGGCAGCTGGTTTAAAAAATATTTATCAAATAACCAAAGCCTACAGAGATTGGCAGGAGGACGATCCCTTGCATCTTTCGGAATTCACAATTTTAGAATGGTACCGCACAGGGGCTGAATATACTGATCTTATGGTCGATTGTGAAAACTTAGTTAACTTTATTTTTAAGAAAACTCAAAAGACTTCGCGTCTGGCAGAAAAATCCAAAATTAATTTTCAAGGAAAAGAAATCGATCTAACTCCACCTTGGAAAAGGATTTCCTGTAAAGAAGCGTTTAAAAAATATGCTCGTGTTAGCTTGGATGAATTTCTGGAGCTTAAAAATGCCAGAGAAATTTGTCGGGCGAAGGGCTATCAAGTTAATAAAAAAAACAGCTGGGAAGAACTCTATCATCAAGTTTTTCTAAATGAAGTTGAGCCAAAACTGCCTAAAGAGCAACCACTAATTTTATATGATTACCCTGCACCTTTGGCAGCTTTGTCACGAATTAAAAAAACTAATCCAAAATATGCGGAAAGATTTGAATTTTACATTGGCGGGTTAGAATTGGGAAATGGTTATTCAGAACTAACCGATTTCCAAGAACAGGAAAAAAGACTAAAAATCGACATCGCTGCCAGAAAAGAAAAGGGGATGAAAGTTTTTGATTATGACCACCAGTTTGTAGAAGCCCTTAAAAAGGGAATGCCAAAAACCGCCGGAATTGCCGTCGGGGTTGACCGGCTGGTAATGCTTTTCACTGACTCGGCAGATATACATGAAGTTACACCACTAGTAATATAAATTCCAAATCCTAAGCACCAAATTCCAAACAATATTCAATGAACAAAATTCAAAATTTTAATCAAATTGTTATTAAGCGGAAACCTTGGACTTTAGTCCAAGGTGCCTCATTTACAAATCGCCTTTTTGGCCTTAAAATAGACTAATTATGGCAACAATTTCGACTTCCGACCTTAAAAAGGGTCTTTGCATTATGTTTCGGGACGCTCCACACATTGTTGTGGACAAAACTTTTGTTTCTCCCGGCAAAGGATCAGCTTTCTATCGGACGAAGCTAAAAAATATCAAAACTGGTAATGTTCTTGAATTTACTTTCAAATCAGGAGAAAAACTGGAAGAAGCGCCTGTTGAAGTAAACGAACTGCAATATCTTTACCCCGAAGGAGAAACGCTAAATTTTATCAATCCGAGAACATATGAGCAATTTACTTTACCTAAGGAAATGGCAGGCAGTTTCTTTCCCTTAATGAAAGAGGGAGAATCCTATCAAGTCTATGTTCTTGATAATCAAGCAATTGCTCTTAGGCCGCCTCTCAAAGTGTTCCTAAAAGTCACTCACGCTGAAGCAGGGGCCAAAGGAAATACAGTTAGCGGAGCAACTAAGGAAGTTGAAGTAGAAACTGGCTATAAAGTCCTTGTTCCTTTATTTATCAAAGAAGGTGATACTATTTCCATCAACGTCGAATCCGGGAACTACGTTGAGAGGGTGAGTTAATTTTCTACAAAGATGGATAATTGTTATGGTGGAGTCATTTGGACCAATCATGCTTTACAGCGCTTAACTGAAAGGGGCATAAAGCAAGGTGACGCTTGGGCAACTTTTAGCCATCCCGAAGAGTCTAGATACGCTCAAACCAAAGGAGCTTGGATTTTTTACCGAACTTATGGTGCTAACAAGATTGAAGTTGTTGCCACTCAGGACAAAGAGAAGAAGTGGATCATCTTCTCGGTTTGGTCAAAACCGAGTCAAACTCGGTCAAAACAGAGTCAGCCTCGGTCAAAACAAGTCTCTCACGACCCACGTCCTTCTTCTCAAAACTACGGCTTTTTAGAAAATCAAGTTGAAAAAGTTCTCCAAAGATTTTTAGGAAGTTTCAGAAAGACCAAATAGCGCTTTTATCTTTTCGCGTCAAGATGCTTAAAATATTCTACCTGCCGCAGTCTTTTCTCTGCTTCCTCTTTAGTCTGGTATGGCCCACCCAAGTTTCTTTTGGTTTTTTCCGAGACAACAAAGTACCCTGCCTTCTGTTTAATAATCATGTTAATTATGTTTTACAAATTACTTCTCAATAATCTGAACTGATTCTACTTGTACAGGCTGAAGAGGTTTTGACATTTCGCCAGACGGGCTTTGCTCAACCGGAGCTTCAGCAATTTTATCAACTACATCCATCCCTTCAATCACTTTGCCAAAGATAACATAATTTTTAGGCAACGCGTAATCTTGGTGCATAATAAAAAACTGGCTGCCATTGGTGTTAGGACCAGCATTAGCCATTGCGACTGTTCCTCGAGTATATTCTCCTTCAAATGGCTCATCGTTAAACGTATATCCTGGTCCGCCAGTGCCATCACCATTAGGATCTCCACCTTGAATCATAAAACCCTTGATCACCCGATGAAAAATTGTATTGTTATAGAAACCCCTTTTTGCCAAGACCACAAAATTATTGACTGTAATCGGTGTCTCTTTGGCATTTAGTCCAATGCTAATATTGCCTTCAGAAGTCTTTAAAATGGCAATATAGGTTTTGTTTTTGTCGATTTGCATTGATGGTAATTCTGCTTGAGCGATAGTTGCTTTTGGCGCCCCTTCCGGCTCAGTTAATCTTTCTATTTCCTTTCTCTGTTCTATCTCCGGACTGGTATTTTTAGCAAAAATTCTAAAGAGAAAGAAACCGCCGATCAACAAAACCGCGATCAAAAGAAAAACAATCTTTTTTGCCATTTAACTCCTGCTTGATTTTTTTACCAGTTTGACAACACTAACAATTTCCAAAATCTCTCCGTTGTCGAGCTCAATTTGGTTTGCTCCGGTCTGTTTTTGATATTGTTGCAAATAATCGGAAAGAATTGCCTTCCCTTCCTGTAAATCAAATTTAATTTCTTTGATTCTTTCGGAAATTTCCGCCAAGTTTGGCGATTTCAAAATTTGCTGTTTTGTGGCGGATTTTAGCTTGTTTGCTTCTTTAACTTTTTCTGCCTGCTCATGATAAACAACATCGTTTTCAAGCGCGTCCGTTAACATTTGAGATTTATCACGCAATTCCTTCTCCAGATCAGCAACTTTGGCAGCATAGGTCTTTACCAAACTTTCCAAATTCAAAAAATCTTCAGTTTGAGCATTAACTTCCGCATTGTCAACCACTTTTAAATCATCATTATCCATATCTATAAAATATACAGAATGAAGAAACCAGAAATCAAGAGGCAACTTGAGACTCTAACCTCATTTTTTTGCTTCTTACTCAACAATTTGCTCTTCTTTTTTGACTGACAAAAAGCTGACCCAGTCATCAACAAAGCCCAAAATCAATTTAAAAGGGGCCTCCAAAATAAAATCAAAAGCAAAAGCCAAAAAATTTAGTTTTGAAAGACCAACGCTCAAACGGCTGCCAATAGTTAAAATTGGCAAGGAAATCATACTGAGCAAGGACGAATTTTCCTTACCAACCCCCCGCCAAAGATAAATCTTGGCAATTTGACTGATTCTGTAAGCAAAAAAGGCAATAACACTCAAAAAAAAGATAAAAACAATCTCGCTGGAAAAGGTATAGCCAATTTTTCCTAAAATCATAAAAATCGCCGCAAAAACTCCAATAAAAATCATCGCGTATAAAATAGAAAATACTTTGTATGCCAGACTGTGACTTTTTTCTGTCTCTGCTTCTCTAAGCACATCTTCTTCTTCTTTTAATTGATCAAAATTTTGCAGAATATACCAAGTTCTTTCTATTAAAGAAGCTCTTTCTTTTTTGTTGGGAAGATGAATTTGCATAGTTGTCATCCACATCAAAAAAGGAGGAAAAATTAGATTAAGAATCAGGGGCAATTTGTTTAGATGGCCAAAGAAAAAAACTTCAAAAGGCACTTCTACTCCTACAGCCAAAATCATTTTTGTCAAAAAAACATAAAAGACGCTTCTGGCGCCAGCAGTAGAAATTTTTTTCGACATTTGCTGAAGTTGAATTGTCAAAACCTCTTCTGCTTTCTTTTTAAACTTTTCCGGAGTTGAGAGACATTCTCTAAAAGCATCTGGTTCGTAAAAATAAATATCACGAAGCAAAATCAAAGGCGGCATCTGACGCCTGACAAATTTAATAATCCGAGGAAGGTCTTTGTGAGTCTTGGCCAAAGTAAATAGCTTCCAAGTCTCATTAAAAATTTCCTGAGTAACTGGCTCGCCTGCAAGTTTTAAGAGATGATAAGCAATCTGTTCATCGTCACAGTCAGCATAAACTTTATCAACCGCAAAATAAACAAGCAAATCGAGGTTTTGATCAGCTAGCCTCACTTTTTGCTTAATTGTCTGAAAGGCAAAAAAAGTAAACTGTCTATAATCAGTATTAAGATTAATAAGCTCCTCAATTTCAGCGGAAGCAATTTTTATCACCCATTCCCAAGGAACTTCGCTGTGCAAAAAAGAAATATATTTTGACAAAACTCTTTCCAAATCTGTTTTATCAACATTTTTGATTTCTTCCAAAGAAAGATATTTCGCCCATTTAAGCTCTGTCAGAAGATTATCTGCAAGAGATTTTGGATCCTTGCTAAGAAGCATTCTCCTTTTTAAAATTCGTTCAATTGCCGCCCGCCGGACTAAGTTATCTGCTCGATACTCGAGAGCATTCCTTGCCTTTTCATAAACTCTCGCCAAGGTCTCTACCAGGCCATTAACTGTTTCTCCTCTCCTAACGCCTGAACTTTTCCCGTATGAAAGACGTGACAAAAGAGTATTAAATGGTTCATTCATCAGACTATATTATACCCCAAAGCCAAAGCTCTGATAAAACAACCAGCCACCCTTAAGTGGCCGGTTGTTTATGAACATTTCCGTTGAGGGGAAAACCGTATAGAGACTCCTTAAAATTTAATATATACTTAAATAGTAATGGCTTCGAAAAAACGAAAAAGCAGTCACCTTTCCCGTTTGAAAAAATTGGCGGCGGTTGCTTTGGCAACCACCGCCATCGGGGCGGGAGTCGCGATTAGTCAACTTCCCTATTTCGTCGGTGAAAAAGTCGTGGCAGTTATGGACGGCGATTCTTTTAAAATCGCGAACGACCAGACAATCAGATTGGCCAGTTTGGATGCTCCGGAGTTAGGAAACTGTTACGGACAAGAAGCCTACAAGGCGCTTTCGAGTAAAATATTAGGCAAGAAAGTTGTCCTGCGTGATTTAAAAACCGATATGTATGGACGAATTATCGCGATGGTCTATCTTGACGGACAGCTAGTTAACGAGTATTTGATAAAGAATGGTTTTGCCGTTTCTACCCGAGAGGGCGGAATAGAAAATACAAAAATTAAAGCGGCCAATGACTTCGCCAGACAAAACAAAATTGGCGTTTTCAGCCCTAAATGTTACCAAATTGACCCGCCTAATCCCAAATGCCCTATTAAAGGCAATATTAATGATCGAACAGGAGAAAAAGAATATTTAACACCCAAATGTCCGGATTATTCAAAAACAATAATTGAGAAAAATATGGGAGAGGAATGGTTTTGCAGTGAAACAGAAGCAAAAAAAGCAGGCTATAAAAAATCCTCTTCTTGCTCTAGAAAAATCCCCAATACTTAACATATATCTTTTCTAATGGTATATTAAATATATGGAGTTGAAAGGGAAAATCACGGCCTTACAAACTGCCAATCTTAAATTTTCTATCAGTGGAAAACTTATTTCCGTAAACTGCAAAATTGGAGATACGGTCAAAAAAGGACAATTGCTGGCTGCTTTAAACAAAACTGCATTTCAGGCATATCTTGATCGGGCATTAAAACAATACGACTTGGAAAGAGCGCTTTTTGATGAAAAACAAAAACAGGACTTGACCGAATACGAAAAAAGAAAGTATCAGGATTCTTTAGATATTGCCGTTAAAAATGTGGAAATCGCCAAAGCGGATTTAGACGAAACCGATTTAAATTCTTCGATCGAGGGAATTGTCATAGGGATGGATCCGGCAAACCCGGGCGACAATATTACTCCTGCCGGTTTTGTAATCAATGTTGTTAACCCGGACAGTTTTTGTTTTTTAGCTGAACTGCCGGAGGAAAAACTTTCCCAAATTAGACTAGGACAACCGGCAAAAGTAACATTAAAAGCGTTTCCCGATAAAATTCTTGAAGGCAAAGTTGAACAAATTGGTTTCTCTCCTATCAAAGCAGGTTTATTCCCAGTAATTATATCTATATCCTTTAATCCTATCCTCCGTCTCGGCCTGTCCGGTACGGCCTCTCTCTGAAGCGGTTCTTTTTAAATCGTATATATTAATTAAAGAATTTTTTTACCAAACGGAGGGGTCTACCTCACCCGCGGGGTACGCAAACACTGTTATTTTTGTTGAAGCGGACAATTTCGAACTGCTTATTCATTTCCTACTCCACGAGAAGCATTCAACTGTGCAGCAGACGTTCCATAAACTTGTTTTGCTTGCTCCAAAGTTCTTGGATAGATTACCTCGGTTCCTGTTCTTAAATGCTGTTCCATTTGCTCGGTATCTTCAATAACCACCTGCCAAACTCTTTCTCCAATTTCCCCCATCTGCTCTAATCTTTCTAACAGATACTGCCTATACTCGCCTATTCCCCCCCAATATCTAAATGAAACATTGCAGATAGGTTCGTACCCACATCAGGGAGTGGCGGATGTTTTGGCCTGCTTGCCCAGTAAGCCTGAATCTCTTCTTCCGTATAACCAGGTTTATCAAAAGGGTCATTCAATTCAAACTCTGCTATTGCTAACTTATATCTCTCTAGCTCCCGCATTTGTTCAAGACAACTTTCAATCTGCTGGTCAATAATTTCTCTGCTTATTGGTCTGCTTCTTATATGTCTTACCTGCTCGTCAGATAAACTGAGCTTTGCTTTCAGTGCCTCCTTTAAAGGAAGTAAGTATTCGGCCGCTACCGCTTCTGTAAAATATGTAGTTGGTGTTCCGGTCTCTTCGCTTTTCTGTGTCTCAACTATTGCCGCTGGGTTTAAATTTCTCGCCGCTGCGGCTTTAGCCGCATCAACAAATAAATAGCCGTCGATGTCGCTTTCGGGTTTCACTGTTCCTGTAGCCATCGAACCGAACATACAAAAAGAAAGGACCTCAGGATGGCTTGCCCGTAATGCTCTAACTTCCTCTTTAATCACGGTTATTCTTTCTTTAGCAAATTCTTGGTTGGAAAGCTTATACCTCTTGGGGACCTCTACTACTTCTGAAGTTTCGCTCATGTTTTCATTATATCAAATTGCAGAATAGGAACAATTGTAGAAAAACTAATTAATTAGAAATTATATGACAGCCCACAGCGGATGTTTGCTGGCTTAACAAGCAGTACACATTAACTTATGATGTTGGCAGCACACCGAATTTTGCTGGCTGGCGGTTTGCAAAAAATGTCGAACTTCATTTGGTTAGTTCGCCTCGCTCTGCTCGGCTCGATTACTTCCCTCGACTTCGCTCGGGACAGGCCGGCGCGGCGCCTTTACACTGAGCTTGTCGAATGTGCACACCTACCGCTCCCCCATTTGCCCTGAGTTTACCGAAGGGCTATTTTTTACGGCCGCGATTTTTGCTCGGCAAAGCCGAACCATAAACCCGATTAGTTTTGATAAATTTTCTCATTTTCTCCTTACATTGAGTATCTTATCTGTAACCATACTTCAGATAGCGAAAAATATCTGAATATGCGACAGACAATATAAGAGATAATATTACTAGTATCCAAATAGCTGATATATTTATAACTTTAAATAATCTACCATTCCAGTTAAAGGTCGGAAAAAATACCGAAACTATATTTACAACCCCAAAGATCAAAGCTACCCAAGCATAAGTGTGCCCCAAATCACCACCTAAGTTTTTAAAGATAATCATAAAGGCTTGAGAGAGAAGAGAAATTCCATTAATAAACCATTGAATTCTGTCTGTAACAAAAGGATTTTCTTTA
>Ga0078972_1013613_pt1 | contig 13325 bp, 10 predicted proteins | sample YelNatPaOPGAMG01_FD_67568 | JGI IMG/M metagenome (GOLD analysis project Ga0078972, IMG submission 67568) | Hot spring thermophilic microbial communities from Obsidian Pool, Yellowstone National Park, USA - OP-RAMG-01 (SPADES assembly) (version 2) | ecosystem: Environmental > Aquatic > Thermal...
AGGCAGGTAACGTCGGGGGAAAATCCCCCCTCTTCCCCCCTTTTAGAAAGGGGGGATTAAGAAAGGGGGATTTACGGGTCCCAAGCCCCAAGTCCCCAACCCCTACTTTCACCAGTCACAAGTCACCACTATTTTGTATAATATTCTTATGGAGAACAAAAAAATCAGAGTTAGATTCGCTCCTTCCCCGACAGGGCATCTTCACATAGGCGGAGCGAGAACTGCCCTTTTTAATTATCTTTTCGCGAAAAAATATAACGGGACATTTATTTTGAGAATTGAGGATACTGACGAACTGAGAAGCACAAAAGAATCGATGCAATCCATATTTGAGTCAATGAAATGGCTTGGTTTGACCTGGGACGAAGGCGCTATGGATGAAGAAAAAGAAATTGGAAATTTCGGTCCTTATATACAGAGCAAGAGAGAGGAACTCGGAATCTATAAAAAATATGCCGATTATCTCGTTAAAAATGGTTTCGCTTACTACTGTTACTGTACCCCAGAAGAATTGGATGAAATGAGAAAAAAAGCCCAGCTTGAAAAAAGACCACCTAAATATGATGGAAGATGCAGACGCCTTAGCGAAGAGCAGAGAAAAGATTATGAAAAAGAGGGAAGGAGACCTGTTATAAGATTTAAAATGCCGGATATGGGAATAACCTCCTGGAATGACCTCATACACGGCGAATTAAAATTTGAAAATAATCTCTTATATGATTTTATAATGATAAAAGCAAGCGGTTATCCGACATATAACTTTGCCTGCGTTATAGACGATCATCTTATGGAAATGACTCATATTATAAGAGGCGATGACCATATCTCAAATACTCCTCTTCAGATAAATCTCTATAATGCGCTTGGCTGGCAGGCACCCGAGTTCGCTCATCTTTCTATGATACTTGGTCCGGATGGCTCAAGGTTGTCTAAAAGACACGGCGCTACGAGCGTTGGCGAATACAGAAAGGCGGGGTATCTTCCAATTACTATGAAGAATTATCTCGCTCTTCTCGGCTGGTCCACAAAGGATAGCCAGCAGATATTTGAAAAAGGGGAGTTGGAAGAAAAATTTTCGCTTGAAGGATGCCAGAAAAATCCGGCTATATTCGACCCGGTGAAATTATCCTGGATGAACGGCGAGTATATAAGAAAACTTACAAAAGAAGAACTCTATGAACTTGCGATTCCATTTATGAAAGAATCTAATATAGATTTATCAAAGACGAAAGTTAATCCAAAGGACATCGTCTTTATAGAGCGGGAAAAGTATAAACTGCTCTCCGATATTCCCAGGTTGGTTGGTTTCTTTTTTAAAGATGATATAGATTATGACCCGGAGTCGGTCGAGAAGGTTCTTAAAAAGGAGAAAGTGAAAGATATTCTTTCTCAAATAAAAGATGTCTATCTTTCAATTCCAGAGAAGAATTTTAAAGAAAAGATTATAGAAGAGAATACCAGAAAATTTTCAAAAGAGAGGGGATATAAAAATTCGCAAGTGTTTCATCCTGTGAGGGTCGCCGTAAGCGGAAGGGCCGAGGGTCCAACATTATTCAAAATGATGGAATATTTAACTAAAGATACCGTTATAAAGAGAATTGAAAAAGCTCTAACATTTGTTTCTTGATTTTGTAACAAATATTTCATATTTTTGTATCAGAATTCTATTAAAATTTAATTATGAAATACTGGGTATTTATAAATGATAATATATCAGGGCCATTCAGCATAGAGGAAATAAATTCAAAAAAATACCTTTCAAAAGATTTGCTGCTATGCCCAAGCGAGGCGGACGGAATTGCCCCGTCTAACTGGTATTTTGCAAAAGAACTCCCGGAGTTTGAAAAATATCTAATAGAGTCAAACATAGCGGTTGAAAATAATTTTGATGTGGATGAAATTATAAATTCGGTTTATCTTGAGGCAAATTCTTTATCTAATAAAACAGATAACGCTGATTATGATGGATTGATTATTGAGAATAATGTTTTGAAAGAAAAATTGAATATAAAAGAAAAAGAAAATAGGGACTATAAAAATAAGATAAAATTCCTTGAGGTGAGGATAAATGAAATACAGAAGAATTTGGATTCAACGCTTGATTTGATAAAAAAATATGAAGAAAAATTAACTTCTAAGGATAAGGAAATAGAGCGACTTTCCAGCGAGATAGAGGAAATAAAGAAGAGTAAAGACAAATTGGAATATGTCAAAAAAAACGAAATGGTTTTGAATGAAAAAAAGGATATTTCATCAAGGGATTTAGAAATTAAAGAAGGATTAAATAATGAAGTCAGGAAAGATGTAAATCCCCAATCTTTTGAAAAAACTGAAATTAAGATTAAAGAAGAAAATATTAGCGAGATAGAAAAGGACTTATTTGACCCGTTTTCGCTTCCATCAAAAAAACTTAATTCAGTTGAGTTAGAGACCTCTTTGATAAATAATCCTGAGAGCAATTTCAGCGACCTTAATATCGCCGAGAAGAATCTTTCCAGGGCGCCTATTGAAAAAGATGATTCAATATTTCAGTTAGCGGATATCAAACTTGAGACGGTTAAGTCAAATTTAGATCTGGTTGAAAATAAAAACATTGAAGTTGTAAGTTCCAGTATTGAAGAGTCACAAAAAGAGACAAATACCGTGGAGAATTCAAATTTAAAATTGAATGAAACTTTACAGAACGCCGTTTTTGAGCAGACATTAAAAAATGAAGTTAAAAATGATATTGAGAAGGTAGATGAGGTTGATAAAAAAGAGGAGAATCAAAAAACGATTTCTGAGATAAAAGAAGATGCGATTGTTCAAAAAGAACAAATACAACAGGTCGTTATAGAAAAAGAAGAGATAAAAAATATAACTAAAGCGAATAAATCCGATAATAAAAAAGTTGACGACAATCCAAAAGAGCGAGTTGCCGATGCAAAATATTCTCAAAGAAAGACGATTAAACCTGTCTTTAAATTCACTGCGATTTTGGGCTTTATTTTTATATTCGCCTTTTCAATAATATTTATACTCAGATCTGGTTCTAATACTGAATCAGAAAATAAGATTATTATAAAACCCAAGTTTCCAGGCGAGTCCGTCGATTATGCCGGGCAAAAATCAACTTCTTCTATAACAGATGCCTCCATAACTCAGTCCCAAAATCTGGACGTGGCTAAAATTAATGAAAATGTCAGGAGATCTATGGATATAGTCAAGAATTTTGAACTCGGCAATGGCAAGGGGAAAATTCAATCCTGGTTTTCAAATAATTTTTCGGCGTCAAATCAGGTTAAAGAAGAGTGGAATGCAACTTTTCTAAGCGGGAATCTTTTTGTCGTCCAGTACAGGGTTTTGAGATATAAGCAGGAGCCGATAGTATATCTCTTTGAAGTTGATGTTGAAAAAAATAAAATAGTAAGAGGTATAAATAATAACGCGATAGAATTACTGTCCGATACACAAACTCGAAAAAAGGTTATAACAAAGCCCAAGATAAATTCTAAGAAAATAGCCGAAAATATAGAGAAAGATGATGAAATGTTTTAACCCTATTTAGTATAATTTTATTAATGGCTAATTTTAAAATAAATATATCCAAAAAATTAGGCGAAATTTTAGTGTCGAGTTCGTTGATAACATCCGAGCAACTCCTGGATGCTCTTGAATATCAGAAGAAAAGCGGGCTTAAATTGGGCCAGATACTGATAGAAAAGGGATATATAACTGAAAAGCAATTGTTGGAATTTTTAAGCAAACAATTCTCCATAAAGTTTATTGAAATATCTAAAATAGAATTGAATCCCGATATCGTTTCTATTATCCCGGAAAGTATGGCAAAAAGGTATAGTTTAATAGCCATATCAAAAGAAAATAATGTATTAAGCGTTGCTATGGTAGATCCACTTAATATTGTGATTCTCGATGAAGTTAAATTAATGACCGGTTATAATGTTGAGCCGATTTTTGCTCTGGAGGATGATATCAATAATGCTATAGATAAATATTATGGTGGGCAATCATCAAAAGAAGCTTTAGATGAAATACTTAAAAAAACCCAATCAAGCGATTCGGAGGGTGATCTCTCGGTGGTTGAAAGCAAGGAAGGTAGTAAAGACGATATAATATCGCTTGAAAGTAAGGGCGAGGCGGCTCCTATAATAAAGATGGTAAATATTATAATATCATCAGCGATAAAATCCCATGCCTCGGATATACATATAGAGCCCTCGCATAAAGAAACAAAGGTTAGGTTTAGAATAGACGGTGTATTGCATCCCCAACCATCCGTACCTAAAAGATTTCATAACGCAATAGTATCGAGATTAAAGATAATGGCAAGCCTTGATATATCTGAAAGAAGAATTCCGCAGGATGGAAGAATAAAGATAAAGATATCCGAAAAGGAGATAGATTTGAGATTATCGGTTCTGCCCTGCGTTTATGGCGAAAAAATAGTTATGAGAATACTTGACTCTTCCGGCCTGAAACTTAAACTTGAGGACCTTGGTTTTGAGCCGGAAAATCTCGCTATTTTTTCAAAATGTATTAAAGCCCCGCATGGCATAAACTTAATAACAGGGCCCACCGGCTCGGGTAAATCCACCACGCTTTATTCAGCGCTTTCCACTTTAAACACTCCTGATGTGAATATTTCTACAATAGAGGACCCGGTTGAATACAATCTTGAGGGAATAAATCAGGTTGGTGTTAATCCTGATGTGGGGCTTACTTTCGCAAGTGGCCTCAGATCATTTTTAAGACAGGACCCCGATATAATAATGGTTGGCGAGATAAGAGATTTTGAAACGATGTCTATAGCGATTAATGCCGCGATGACGGGGCACCTGGTTTTTTCAACGCTTCATACCAATGACGCTCCCGGCGCCATAACAAGAATAGGAATGATGGGGATAGAGCCATTTTTGACTTCTTCCACGCTTCTTATGGTCGTTGCTCAACGTCTTGTGAGAACTATATGCAAAAATTGTAAAGAATCTTATGAGGTCAAGCCGGAACTATTATCAGGACTTGGTGCCCCCAAAAGTTTAATAGAAAATAATATTAAGAATGGAAAGATTTATCTTTATAAAGGGCGTGGTTGCCAGAATTGTTCAAATACCGGATATAAGGGAAGAGTTGGAATACATGAAATTCTTGAGGTTAGCGACCCTATAAGAGAATTAATAATAGATAAAGCCGATTCCAATAAAATAAAAGAGGTAGCAAAGAAAAATGGAATGATAACATTGAGAGAATCAGCTTTAAGAAAAATGATGATGGGACTTACTACTGTTGAGGAAGTTATAAGAGTAACAGGTAGCGATGTTGATTAACTTTTAATAAATTAGTATTATTATATTTGAGAGGAAATTATGATTACGATGAGCGATCTTTTTATTTTAATGCATGAGAAAAAAGCAAGCGATTTGCATTTAACGGTGGGCGCTCCTCCGATGCTTAGAGTTGATGGGGATCTTATCTCAACTCCGCATGAAAAGCTCACCCCTGAATTATCTCAAACCCTTATTTTTTCCTTAATGACCGACGCTCAGAGACAGAAGTTTGAAGCTACAAATGAATTGGACTTTGCGTTTGGTATTAAAGGACTTGGAAGGTTAAGAATGAATGTTTACAGGCAGCGTGGAGTCGTGGGAGCCGCTATAAGGTCAATTCCGAATAAATTTATGTCTTTTGACGAGTTGGGTTTGCCGCCCGTTACCTATGATATAATGAAACTCCAGAAGGGGCTTGTTCTCGTTACAGGTCCTACGGGTTCAGGTAAGTCAACAACGCTTGCTTCAATGATAGATTATTTAAATGAAAACGCGAATTATCATATAATGACGGTTGAAGATCCTATAGAGTATGTTCATACTCATAAAAAAAGCATAGTAAATCAGAGGGAAATCGGAGCTGATACAGAGTCCTTTGCGCAGGCGCTTAGGCATGTTTTAAGACAGGACCCCAATGTTATACTTATAGGCGAGATGAGAGACCTTGAAACTATAGACGCGGCTTTAAATATAGCTGAGACAGGACATCTGGTTTTCGCAACTCTCCATACATCCGACGCTGCTCAGACGATTAACAGAATAGTAGACGTCTTCCCGCCCCATCAGCAGGAACAGATAAGGGTTCAGCTATCATTTGTGCTTCAGGCGGTTTATGCTCAACAGCTTATAAGCGCTGCTACGGGAAAAGGAAGGGTGCTTGCCTGCGAGGTTTTGATAGCCAACTCGGCGGTTAGAAATTTAATTAGAGAAGCGAAAATTGAGCAGATAAATACCATAATTCAAACAGGCGGCAAGTTCGGCATGGTGACAATGAATCAATCGCTTGTAGAACTATATAAAAAGCAGAAAATAACTTATCAAGAAGCCATTAATCGCTCTCCTGATCCAGAGGACCTTAAAAAACTTTTGCAAAAATCGGTTCTTGGAAGTTAATTGAAAAATGAATTTTAAATATAAAGCTAAAGACCCTAAGGGTAAGATTGTTGAAGGGGAAATAGAGGCGTCTGATAATTTGGATGCCGTAAAAAAGTTAAAAAATCAAAAATTCTCAGTAATAAGCGTAACAGAATCAAAGAAAAAATTAAAAGGCGCTAAAGTTCAGTCCAAGGATATTGTTGTATTTTCAAGGCAACTATCAACGCTTGTATCAAGCGGCGTTCCAATAATTCAGAGCCTTTCTATACTTGAATCGCAGGCGGAAAATAAAAGTTTCGCTCGGGTAATCGCGAGAATAAAGAGCGATATAGAAAGCGGACTTTCTATATCGGACGCTATGGCAAAGCATCCTAAGGTCTTTTCAGAGTTATATGTCTCTATGATAAAGGCAGGTGAGGTTGGCGGGATACTTGATACAATACTTGATAGATTGTCAACCTATTTGGAATCCGCCGCCGCTTTGAGAGATAAGGTGAAAAGCGCTTTGATGTATCCGATGATAGTTGGAGGAATAGCGGTTCTTATTACAATATTCCTTGTAATATTTGTTATTCCTATATTTAAAGGAATATTTGCGAGTTTCGGAGCAGAACTCCCATTTATTACGAGGGTTGTAATTGGAGTGTCTGATTTTATTAAATACAATATTATATATATAGCAGTTGTAATCGGCGGTGGGGTCTATGGATTTAAAAGATATATAAGAACCCAGAAGGGAAGAAAAAAGGTTGACGGGATTCTTTTAAAACTTCCAGTTTTCGGTATAATATTAAAGAAGGTTGCAATAGCTAAATTCTCAAGAACGCTTGGCACTCTTATTAAATCGGGGGTTCCAATTCTTCAGGCGCTTGAAACGGTGGCTAAAACAAGCGGAAATAAAGTTATAGAAGAAATAATACTTGATAGCATGAAGTCAATAAAAGAAGGAGGGAAGATTTCAGAGCCGCTTAAAAAAAATGATATCTTCCCCTCAATGGTCGTTCAGATGATCGCTGTTGGCGAAGAAACGGGTAGTTTAGATAATATGCTTTTTAAAATAGCCGATTTTTATGATCAGGAAGTCGATGCCGCTGTTAAGGGCTTGACTTCTATGATAGAGCCGCTTGTTATGGTTTTTATGGGAGTGGTTATAGGGTTTATAGTAATAGCAATGTTTGTTCCAATGTTTCAGATGGGCGAGATCGCTTCAAAACAGGGATAATTTATGTCTAACTTCGATATAATTTCAAAGATTAACGATGATATAGCGAATAAAAAAAATATCGCCGTTGTTACTATCATTTCTGCAAATGGCTCTGTCCCGAGAGAACCAGGTGCGAAGATGATTGTTTATGAGGATGGAAAAATTTATGGAACAATTGGCGGCGGTAGGATGGAAAAATTAGCTATAGATGAAGCCGTTAAGTGTATCAGGAAAAATCAAAATAAAAAGGTTTCTTTTGATCTTACTCCTCGTGGTATTGACGCTTTGTGTATGGGCAAAGCGGAGATATTTATAGAGGTTTATGTATGGCCTGTAAAGGTTTATATCTTTGGTAGCGGGCATATCGCTAAAAGTCTTTCCCGGGTCTTTGATTTTTTATCAATACCTTATAGTGTAATAGACGAAAGAAAGGATATAACTAACAGAGATGCGTTTAAAAACGCGGTTGATATAATAAATGAGTTTCCGGATAAATCATTTTCTAAATTAAAAATAGATTCTAATAGTTATATCGTAATAGTAACAAGGGGACATTCTCTTGATAAAGATTGCCTTGTAAAAGCCATTAAAACCGAAGCGAAATATATAGGAATGATAGGAAGCAGAGCAAAGGTTAAAGAAATTTTTAATATTCTTAATAAAAAGGGTTTTTATCCGCAGAGAGATAAAAGAGTTTTTTCTCCTATCGGAATAAATACAGGGGGAAAAACTCCAGATGAGATAGCCATATCCATAGTGGCTGAGATTATCGCAGTTTCAAATAATGCCAGAGTCGCTCATATGAGAGATCTATCTTAATTTTGTAAAATATAATAACTGTTGAATTTCTGAGTTTTTAAAAAGGAGGAATTATGGCTTTAAGCATAGGAGACGCTGAGTTTGATAAAGAGGTTATAAAGTCCGATATACCTGTTCTGGTTGATTTCTGGGCTCCCTGGTGTGGACCCTGCAGAATGATGTCTCCGATTATAGATGAGATATCCAGGGAATATGAAGGGAAGGTTAAATTTGCGAAGGTTAATACTGATGAAAATCCCCTGTCCGCGTCAAATTATCAGATATCCGCTATTCCTACTCTTCTTTTCTTTAAAGGCGGAAAGGTTGTTAAAGAAATTGTTGGCGTTGTCCCAAAAGAAGAGATTAAAAAGATTATTGATGAACTCGTCGGATAAATTTTAAATCCCGATTTTTAATTTTGTATATGAAAGAGTTTTTTTTAATAGATAGCCATGCTTTTTTGTATAGAAATTATTTTGCGTTAAAGGGGCTTGCCACATCTAAAGGCGAAGAGGTGGGGGCGCTGTATGGCTTTATAAAACTCTTGTTAAAAATAAAGGAAAAAAGCGATTATATAGTAGCGTGTTACGATAGTAAAAAAAATTTAAGAAAGGAAATTTTTGCATCTTACAAAGCAAATAGAAAAAAGATAGACGACGCTCTCATTAAGCAGATAGAACTCTCAAAGTTCGCTCTTTCAGAGTTGGAAATCAAAATTTTGGAGTATGAAGGATATGAAGCTGATGATTTGATAGCCGCCTTATCAAAGAAAATTCTCGGTTATGGTTTTAGTGTGGTTATAGTTGGCGGGGATAAAGATTTGATGCAGATAGTTTGCGATAAAATAAAGATATGGGATGGAAAGTCCGATGAGTATTTTGATGAAAATTATGTTGAGAAAAAGTATGGTTTAAAACCTAAGGAACTCTTGGATTATTTTTCGCTTATCGGGGATTCTTCGGATAACATAAATGGCGTGAGACAGATAGGTCCGAAAACAGCCGTTAAGTTAATAAAAAAATACGGTAATATCGAAGCCATAATAGAATCAAATGATGAGGATAAAAATTTAGAGAAGGTAAAAAAGAATGCGGATAACGCAATCCTTGCTAAAAAACTTATATCGCTTAACGATAAAATAGAAATTGATTTCAAGCCGGATGATTTTTTTATAAAGGAATTTTCAAAGAAGGGTCTTATGGTTCTTGCTAAAAGGTTTGAATTCAGGGATTTCGAGGAATTTTTTTCCGATGAAATGAAGGATTCTAAAAATATGCAGAAAGTTGATAAAGAAAGTTTTTTAAAAAATTTAAATTATGTTTCCATATCGGATAAGTATATATCCTCGGAAAATTTTTATATTGATTTTGATAGAGATTTTGGGAAAGGAATACTCCTTGATGATAAAATACATAAGTACTGTTATAATATAAAATCCATTATGCATCTTTGCGATTGCGAGTGCGTTAATTTTGATGATATATATATAGCGTATCATCTTGTATATGGAGGATTTAGAAAGCCGGAAATAGAGAGAATTATAAAGGAAAAATTCTTTGTAAAGCCGGTTATTGATTCATCCTATTTTAAAGATGTTATGGATTTGCTGGAAAGGGATATTTCAAAATATAAGATGAATGATTTATATCGCATAGAAACGGAGATTTCAAAGGTTTTATATTTGATGGAAAAAAATGGGATGAGAGTTGAGACGGATAAACTTTATGGTTTGTTAAATGAATTTGAAACTGAAGGTCTAAAAATAAAGAAAGAGTTTTACGAAAAGACCCAAACGGATATAAATTTAAACTCTCCAAAGCAGGTTTCGGATTTTATATTCAAGAAGTTAAATTTGAAACTTGACGAAAAGTATCTTAATATTTATAAGACAAAAACAGGCGGATACTCGACGAGCGAAGAAGTCCTTAATATTTTAAAACCCTACAACCCCGAGATAATAGGGTTGATACTATCGCACAGAGAATACTCCAAGATGAAATCAATAGTTGAAAATTTATTAAAATTTGTAAAAAATTCTAAGGTCCATACTAATTTTGACCAGACCTCAACTCATACAGGAAGAATCTCAAGCTATGACCCCAATCTTCAGAATATTCCGCTAAGAGGCGATAATGCTCAAAAGATTAGAAAATGCTTTGTCGCCGAGGAAGGTTTCGTTTTGGTGTCTTTTGATTATTCTCAGATAGACCTGAGAGTCCTTGCTCATCTCAGTCAGGATAGCGTTTTAATTAATGCGTTTAGAAATAATGAGGATATTCACCGGAAAACAGCTTCATCAATATTTGGCGTTAATATAAAAGATGTTACAGATGAAATGAGAAAAATAGCGAAGGTTGTAAATTTCGCTATATTATACGGACAAACGCCGCTCGGGCTTTCTATCGGAGCGTCTATATCGTATGAAGAAGCTAAAAAGTATATTGATAGCTATTTCAATGAATATAAAGGCGTTAAAAAGTGGATCGATGAGACAATTATAAAAGCGAGAAAAGATGGCTACATCTCTAATTTTATGAATAGAAGAAGGGTCATTGCGGAGATTTCATCGCCTAATAGGGCTATTAGGGCACAGGGCGAGAGAATGGCTATAAACATGCCTGTTCAAAGCGGTTCAAGCGATATAATAAAAAAAGCTATGGTTGAAATATATAAAATTATCGAAAAAGAAAATGATATAAAACTTCTGCTTCAAATACACGATGAACTTTTATTTGAAATAAAAGAGGGATGCCTGGATAAATATAAAGATAAAATAAAAAATATAATGGAGAACTGTTTCAGTTTAACAATCCCTTTGAAGGTTGATATAAAAATTGGTAGAAACTGGTCCGATATATGAATCTTGACGGATACATAAAGCGGCTTAAAAAGAAATCGAAAAGAAATTTTATTATAGGTATAACTGGAAGCATAGGAAGCGGCAAGTCAGAGGTTTTATCCATTTTAAATGATAATGGCTTTTATACCATATCATCAGATGAGAAGGTTAAAAAGGTATTGACAAATAAAAAAATCTGTGGTAAAATTTTAATCAGATACCCCGAAGCATCCGACCGGGATGGTCTTCTAAATAAAAAGAAACTCGCTTTGCTTGTATTTAAAGATAACAGAGCAAAGATTTTTATAGAGGGGATTATTCATCCTGCTGTTATCTCTGAGATTTTAGATGAAATTAAGGGTAAGAGGAATCATCTTATAGCAATAGAAATTCCGTTGCTATTTGAAACCGGGCTCGATAGAGCCTTCAATCTCAATATTACGGTCGTCGCTAACGAAAAGATAAGAGTTAAGAGACTTATAAAAAGAGGAATGGGTCTATCTGATATAAAGAGAAGAATTAAAAATCAAATGGCTGATGAAATTAAAATCGCGAGCTCGGATATCGTTATATATAACAACGCTTCAAAAGAAGAATTGAAAAAAGAGGTTTGTTTTTTAATAGGTTCTATAAAAAAAATTATGAGGTGATTATGGAAGAAAAAAACACTAAGAATCATGAAACTGAAAACATATCGTCAAAAATGGATATGAATACATTATCAAAGATGACAGTTAGCGAATTGTTGAAGATGGCGGAACAATATAAAATTGATGATTTAAGCGGGCTTAAAAAACAGGAGATTATAGGTAAGATAATGGAAGCGCAGGCAAGGGAAAACGGACTTGTTAGGGGAGCCGGCGTTCTTGATATCCACATGGAAGGATATGGTTTTTTAAGATCAAAAGAGTATAATTATGTAACAAGCCATGATGATATATATGTTTCCCCGTCTCAGATTAAAAAGTTAGGTATGAGAAAAGGGGATGAGATATACGGGGTTATGAGACCGCCGAAAGAAGGAGAAAAATATTTTGCGCTTTTACAGGTTGAGACCATAAATACCGTCCCAATAGAAAAACTAAGAGGGAGGCCATTTTTTGATAATCTGACTCCGCTTCATCCGAACAAAAGATTTGTTCTTGAGACCACAAAAGCGGAACTTACCACAAGAGTTATAGACCTTATATGTCCTATAGGTAAAGGACAGCGTGCGTTAATAGTTTCTCCGCCTAAGGCAGGTAAGACAATGATACTTCAAAAGATAGCGAATGCTCTTACGACGAATCATCCTGATATTGAACTTATAGTTCTTTTAATAGATGAAAGGCCAGAAGAGGTCACCGATATGAGAAGATCCGTTAAAGGGGATGTTATAGCATCTACTTTTGATGAGCCAGCGGAAAGACATGTTCAGGTTGCGGAGATGGTATTAGAAAGAGCTAAGAGGATGGTAGAATTAAAAAGAGATGTTGTTATACTGTTAGATTCTATTACAAGACTTGCAAGAGCGTATAATACGATAACTCCTTCAAGCGGAAGAGTCCTATCAGGAGGTCTTGAATCTACTTCGCTTCAGAGGCCCAAAAGATTTTTTGGAGCGGCAAGAAATATAGAAGAGGGCGGTTCGCTTACTATTATCGCGACTGCATTAGTTGAGACCGGCAGCAGAATGGATGATGTTATATTTGAAGAATTTAAGGGAACCGGTAATTCAGAGATATATCTTGATAGAAAACTTTCTGATAGAAGAATATTCCCTGCCCTGGATATCAACAGAACATCTACAAGAAAAGAAGAACTTTTACTCAATGATGACGAACTCAATAAGGTATGGGTACTTAGAAAAGTTCTCGCTCCGCTTTCGCCGGTTGATGCTATGGAGCTTTTACTCAGTAAGCTTAGCGCGACTAAATCGAATAAGGACTTTCTTAAGTCCATGGAGGGCGGCTCGTAAATCCTCCTCAATCCCCCCCGACGCTCCGACGTAACGTCGGAGCAGGTAACATCGGGGGGGAAGAAGAAAGGGGGGATTTGCCCCGCCCTTTTGACACAAAATCTATAA
>Ga0078972_1013616_pt1 | contig 13323 bp, 3 predicted proteins | sample YelNatPaOPGAMG01_FD_67568 | JGI IMG/M metagenome (GOLD analysis project Ga0078972, IMG submission 67568) | Hot spring thermophilic microbial communities from Obsidian Pool, Yellowstone National Park, USA - OP-RAMG-01 (SPADES assembly) (version 2) | ecosystem: Environmental > Aquatic > Thermal...
CGGATAGAAAGTTTGCAAATCTAGGAGCGAATGCAGACCTTAGTGAAGATGAATGGCAAACCATTGGAAATGAATTTAATGATCTGATGACTTCTAGACAGACTCATCGCACGCTGTACCCCAACCAACACTTACTAAAGGAAGCAGAGGAAAAACCCTCTTTTATCTCAGCAAGGGAGTATGCTGAAAGAACTAGAGAAGCTAAAGGGAAACCTTCATATCTATCACAAGAAGAATATGAAGAAAGAAAAAGAGAAGACCAGGAAATGAAAGAGATTGAAGAAAGTTGGCAAGAAATGGATAAGAAAATCAAAGACCTTGCGAACACAGAAAGGAGACAGCCAACAAAGCCTGAAGACAACCCTGAGCCAATGCAAACATCCCCTGATCCCCTCCCTAACCCCGATTATACCTTTGACCCAAGGACAGCCTCAACTCCAAGAAGACCAGCATGTAGGAAAATTTTCCCACTCTTAGATCAACAACCAAGAGATTATTCGCATGAATCAATGGTAAGGAGAAAGAATATTAGAAACTCTCAACCCCTGAAAGATGCAAATCGCAGGAGAGGTTATGAAGAAGATATTATGGGAAGACCATATTTGCCATTGGCACTCCCACCATTGAGGATACCGCCACGAGGTCCAGAGGTACCACCCCCAGAGCCAGAACCAGAAAGGTTCCCACCAGTTAGGAAACAAAGCCCTATTGGAAGACCCAAAAGGCCAAGAGATGATATACCACAATATGATGGCCACAGTGACCAACATGAAACATATGAATCTCCACCTGAGAAGAGTAAGCAAAGAAAATATATCTCTTCAGAAGAAGAATATATCAGAGGTTCGAGATCAAAACACGATACAGCTTTCTTTGAAGAGGAAGACAGAGGAAGATCAAGAGAATCATATGAAGAAAAGAGAAGAAGAGTAAGCAGGGAAAGATACCAGAGAGAACAAAGAAGAAAAAACCAAGACTACAGTCATAGAGACCGAGAAAGTCCGAGAAGACAACAGGAAAAACACAAAGAATTTGTGAAAAATCTAGATCTCTCAAGACCCCCTCCCCCATCCCAAAATCCAAACCCCTATGAGGATAAAATTAAAGACCTACAAGATCGTCTTAAAGACATGGAAAGACAAGCTATGCTCTATGAAAAGTTATATGAAATAACTCATGAAGAAGCTCAATCGAAACCATCTGAAGAACAACAACAAGGAGTCCCAAAATTGAAGATGAAAACAACACAAGAAGAACAGATGCAGTTCGCCCATGATAAATGTGATACAGATATCACAGTCGCAGACAGTCAGATTATTATGTTTGAAATTATGAGACATATTGCTGACAACAAACCAAGAGATGAACAGTTTGATGAGCTAATGATAAAAGCTAGTAGAAGCCTTTTACAACAAAAGAAAACAGCAAGCGCAAAAGAAGCTCAGCTCACAGGAACTAAATCTCTAGCAAAACTGTACAAAAAAGATCTACAAAAACCAAATACAGTTGAAGAAGAAGCGACTGACCACCAAACATTGAGGTTATTGGAAGCAAGAAATATCACATCAGCTATCAAATCTTTTAACCCGGATAAGAATCCAGACGCAGACTTTGCAGATACTTGGAGATATATAATAGCCTATACCCAAGCAGCGAATCTCACAGAGAAATCTTACATCAGAATACTTTTACTAGTATTACAAGGCTCAGCCCACAAATTGGTTTATGAAATGTCACAAAATAACAGTTCTCTCTCAGAAATTTTAGACACAATGTCTAACGTCTATTGTAGTAAGAAAACAATAGTTGATGACATCAGAGACTTAAACCAATTCAAGAGACTCGCCAATGAACAAATTGAGAGAACAATGGGTCGAGCTGGAATCCAAGTCGAAAAAATCAAACATTTCTTTTCGCCACTTACTTGGAAAGAACAGAGAGAAAGGACTTTAATGTCAATTTTAAAACAAGTAATCTCTAAGAAAACAAGAGCTCACGTCGAGATGGAAGAAACGAAATTGCTAAAACTAGGAGCAATTATGGACTACAAATCAGTCTTAGAAATGGTTGACTCATATGAAATAAGTCACAATGAAACACCAAAAGAAGCAGTCAACACTACAGTCAACGTTTGTAGCGCTGTACCACATAGTTTGGACCAAAACTATGAATCAGAAACGACGAATTTAAAGTCAGAAATCAAAGAATTGAAAAACTTCATTCTCGAGATAAATGCAATCTCACCACGAGATTATAAGAGAAATAAAATGAGATCAAAAAGCAGAGACGGCACTCAAAGATCCTCAAGAAGCTATGAAAGGACACCAACATCAGACAAAATGCAAACTGATAACCCAGAGTATCAGAAAACGGAAAAATTTATTGAAAATTTCAAATCAGATGGCGACAGACGTCGAGACAGATCTAGAGACAGATCTAAGGACCACAGACAAAAGTCAAGAGACAAATCTTTGGATAGATTGAGAGGACTTTTAAAAGACGAAATCGAAAAAGTCAAATCAAAAGAACAAGGTTACCACCCAAAACACTATGAAGACAAACCAAAGCCCACCAAATCTGACAACCCTGAAAAAGAGCCCATAAGATATCAAGTTTGGGACAAAAACTACAAAAAACCTAGATCAAAGGAAAGAACCAACTATCCATCGAACTATCACACTAACAGATCAAGGTCAGGAGACAAAAGACCACATAAAATCTACTACAAAAACAGCAGAAACAATTCTCAAAGCAGAAATGGTTCATACAGCAGAGGTAACTCCCAAAATCGTTACAGAAGTAACAGCAGAGGAAATTCACAAAACCGTTACTACAGAAGTAGTTCAGGAAATGGTTACTATCAATATAAGAGGAGCCACACGCCAGATGTCCAAAATTACCACCAAGCCAAAGTCCAATTTGACAAATATCACAGAGCCCAATCAAAGGACAGCTACAACAAAAGATATAAAAACTTCTCTAACATCGAGACAGACCACGACGGCAACATAAAAAAGCTGGAAATAAACCATCTACATTATTACAAATGTAGTGGCCCAAGGTGCAATTTAATTCACCCCATAACCTTCCACTGTAACGAAAACACAAAAAACCAGTAATATTTTCGGCTACCCTTACACCCGAAAATAAGGCCTTGGATAAATTAAAACAACTTAAACAAATAAAAGAAATCACTGTAAATCGAGTAAGGCGAAATTCAGAATACAGTGAAATTCCACCAGAAACACATTTCGAATTAATTTATGACGATAATAATCAAACAAAAATTTCAACATCCACTCAAACAGAAATCGATACCAAAATTGAAGAAACCACAAAACCTACTACAGAAGATCTCACAGAAGTAGAAGAAAACACAGATGTCGAAAATGAAAATATGACAGGAAAAATTAATGTCAGAAAATCGAAAACGATTAAAAAGAAAAAGAAAAATGGAAAAGTTAAATTACTTTCATTTTATCCCGACTATGTTGAAGCAATTGAAGCTCAGCTAATTGATAACCAAGATAACATCATAATACCTACATCGGTTTATACAATTGCCAGAGCTCAAATCAAAAATCGAAAGTACCAAAACAAACCTATGAAAGAAACAGAAAATCCAATAATCATGACTGATATGCTATTGGATACAGGATGTATGGTTACTACGATTTCAACTAAGTTTTATGAGAAATTAAACCCGGACCATAAAACTAAAGACCTTTTTGACAAAACGTCAATAAGACTTAAAAATTGTCACAATGAGAAAAATAAACTAAAAGGCATCACGACACTCAAAATAAAATTCTTTGAGCATTACCAAATCGAGATAAGAGCCTTAATCTCAGACAAATTAAGTCAAGATTTCATATTAGGATACGATTTCCTAGGCCATGATAGAATAAAAGCTATAACAAAAACAGCCATTATAGTGAATAAAAAACACCAGGGCAGACTAATCAAAATTGGTATTTTAGAAAGAAAATTAGAACCAATTAAATGCCAAACAACTGAAACAGTTACTTTAGAAAGCCAAAAAATGTCATTAGTCCCTTTTACAATTACAAATCAGAAAAATGATTTAAATTCGTTCCAATTCACTCATGGAAAATCTTTTTTCAAAAACCTACAAGCTTTACCCACGGCATATACATATAATAGCAAAGAAAATCGCTATTTAATGCCTATTTTCAACGACAGTTTACAAGAAATATTACTCCGAGAAAATTCCATATTTTCTAATATAGAAATTTTTGAAGATGAAGCACAAGAAGTTGTTTTAGAAACAAATAGAATGGAAATATTCACACAAGTGAAAGAAAACATCATTTCAAATTCAAATATATTTCTAAACGGTGAAAGAAAGATTAATGACCAAAAAGCATTTTCTCACCACGAAAAAGAAGAGTTAAAGGAAAAACTTCTTAAAAATGGATATTTCAAACAATCTGTCACGGACTTCATCAAACAGAAAAGTTCAATTACAGAGTTAAAGCTTGAGAAAATAAAGAAATTCTCAGAGAAAGAATTTCTCCAACAATTTGACCTCAAAAATATGTCAGATGACCACAAGAAAATGGCACAGGAAATTATACTGAAACATAAACCCGCTTTTGCCCTTCACCAATATGACATTGGAAAAACTAATTTGTTAAAAATGAACATCAAAGTTGACAACGAGAAACCAAAAATGCAAAAGTTTATCCCAATACCAATGCACGCAAAAGAAAAGGTGAAAGAAATTCTTGATCAATTAAAAAAGTATGACATTATTCGTGAATGCAACGAACCATCAAATTACTGTTCTAACATTTTAGTAATAAAAAAGAGAGACGGTAAATCAATTCGACTACTCTTTGACGGCAGATTACTAAATTATGACACGCCCAGATTACCCATGGCGACAACAAGCAAGTTAGAAATACTAAGTCACCTTGCAAATAAAACTCATTTAAGTTGCATGGACTTAGCTGACGCATTCTTTCATATTGAATTGGATGAAGAATCACAACCATTAACAGCATTCTACAGTTCTGTTCACAGCCAACGATTTTGTTTCAAAAGAGCCCCACAAGGACTAAGAAATAGCCCCTTGTATTTAAAACTGTTATTAGATAAAATTTTCGCAGATATGCACGATTCATGCATATTATTCTTCGACGACTTACTAATAGCAACTAATGGAACTTTAGAACACCATTTAAAAGTCATAGACGAAGTTTTGAGAAGAATAGTTTTAGCAGGATTAAAATTGAGACCTAATAAACTCAATATTGCTAAGAAACAAATCGAATTTTTAGGTATGATTTTTCAAAAAGGGAAATTGTCAATCCCAGAAGCAAAATTAAAAGCTTTCAAAGAACTACCATCACCTAACACACCTAAAAAGTGTAAAAGCCTAATTTGTGCTTTATCATACTACAGACATTTTGTACCAAACTTCGCAGAACTAAGCAGAGAAATAATGGAATTAGCAAATGTCCATCCCAAGACATTTAAATGGACAACTGACCACGAAATCAAACTCAGAACCCTCATTGATGAAATATGCCGAAAATCACAACTTTATCTCCCAGACCCTAAAAAACGTTTTTACGTTCAAACTGACTCAAGTCAGAATTGTGGAGCCGGTCGAATATTTCAAAAAGATGAAAAGGGAAATGAAATGCTAATTGCAGCTGTTTCTCGCGTTTATTCGAAAACTGAAAGGAGTTATTCAATTTTCAAAAAAGAAATTCTAGCATTACTTTATACGTTAAAAAGTATGGACTACTTTTTAAGATTTGCTGACAAGTTGACAATCTTAGTCGATGCAAAATCAATCCTTTTCTTAAGATTAGCAAAAGACAGCTCAGGAATTCTTTTAAGATTTTCACTAGAACTGAGCAAATATGACGCAACAATAAATCATGTCTCAGGAGAAGAAAACATAATTTCAGACGTCTTATCACGTCAAAATGAGGAAATAAATAACATCCTAGCTGAAAATTTAACGGAAAAACCTTTAACTGAAAAACAATCAGTGAAAATATTAGAAAAGTTAACTCTTAAGAAAAACTACTCGCTATCTCCAGAAGAATTAAAAATGCTACTTGGAGGCCAAAGCCCAACAATCACATCAAAAACCCCTCCCAAGAAATCGAAAGCATTACTAGGAGAAAGACAAATAAAAAATACCCCTGTTACACTCACAAATAAAAAACTTAATTTACCAAAATTAAGTATGAGAAGACCGGGAATAATTTTGAAAAAGAGAGAAAGAAAATCTAAATCATTAGAACTAAACGTTTTGACAAGAGCAATGAATAAGATACTCTCTGAAAATAAATCAACAAAAGTCAACGCGGAAAACGCAGATAACGGAGCTAAGAAAGAGAAAAACACACCTAGCAATAAATCTATCACCAAAAAGAAAAGAGCAATAAATCAGATAGATGATAATGATGCGAATGAACACATGGCAGAGCAAATTTTAACCGAAAGTAAAATTCCAGAAGTTCAAAGTATCAAAGAAAAACAAATACCGAAAATATCACCTAAAAATAAAAAGAATAAATCACATCAAAAAGAAGTAAACATCTCAGAAAAATCTGAAGACCGAAAGTAAAATTCCAGAAGTTCAAAGTATCAAAGAAAAACAAATACCGAAAATATCACCTAAAAATAAAAAGAATAAATCACATCAAAAAGAAGTAAACATCTCAGAAAAATCTGAAGAGGAAAATGATGCGAACAAAGTTCAAGAAGACGAGGCAAATAATGATGCGAACAAAACCCAAGAAAATAATGACGAAGATGATATCAATGAGATTACAAAACAGGACAAAGAAATCATCAAAATGTCAGACATTTTAAAAGATTTTGATGAAAATGAAGAAATCGAAATTGAACCATCAACTTCAAAAACTCTGAGAAAATCATCACGTCAACCAAAGTTAACTGAAAAAATGAAATCTTATCTACAAGACCAATCAGAAAACTTACCAACAAATAAATTCGCAACAAATCAGAGTGAAAATGTACAAAAAGAGAAGAGTACAGAAATGACCCCGCCTTCAAATAAAGAAGCTCATAAAAATAATCCCTTCATTGAAGAAGAAGAAAATGAACAGCATGATGAAGAAATAGAGACCGTTCAAAAAGAAGACAGTTTCAACTCATCCGAGAAAGACAACGTTCAACAAACCCCTCCCCAAACCCCCGCCCACAAGGAAAAAGATTTCACAGAAAAATCAGGAAATGAAGAAGACGAGAACGAAAACGTTCAAGAAAACGACAATCAACAAGCAGAACAAAAAGTGACAAATGACACTACACTTAGTTACAAAGACATAAATAACTTAACCTCATATATAAAAGACGGTATAATAACGGTAAAACAATTTATTGAAGCACAAAATGAAGATCGATTTTGTACTCAAACTAAACTCGAATTGGAGAATAAAACCCCTGAACAATTAGGTTTTATAATAGAATCGGATATGCTATTTAGAATATCTAAAAATGGCAAAAAACCAGTTTTACCAAAATGTATGATCGACATACTAATAAACATCAAACATTTTACAATTTTCGGCAGTCACTCAAGTGCAACGCGCATATCACGTGACATAAAAGAAAATTTTTTCATACCGAAAAATGAACTATATGAAAGGTTAAAAGAAGTCACAAAAACATGTTACTTATGTCAACTATATAAAGACGAAGTTGAAAAACATGAAATAAAATCTTTACCTAAACCATCTAAACCAAGAGAATCATGGTCAATGGATATTATGACTAATTTGCCAACAACTCCAAATGGTAATAATCAAATACTATTAATAGTAGATGATTACACTAGTTTTGTTGTATGTGTCCCATTAAAAGATAGCTCATCTAAAAGCATCATAAACGCTATCACGACAAACATAATAGCAACATTTGGCACACCAAAAGTCATAAGATCAGATGAACAAAGTTCATTTTATAGCAGTAAAGAATTTTATCAATTTATGAAAAATTTCAACATAAAACTAACCGCCACAAGTGTCGCAGCCCCATATAGCAACTCGAGAGCAGAAAGCCAAATTAAAAACATCAAACAATTAACAAAAAAGTTCTTATTTCAAGAACATTGCTTAAATTTATGGGATGAATTTTTACCAATACTTACATTATCACATAACCAATCAGTTGGAATTTATGGTTATAGTGCAGAAAAACTAATGTATGGAACGAAACTATCCAACTCAAACACAAATTTGTTAGAATTTGATTGGATAAATAACGACGAAAAGACATTCGTTAATAAAATCTTTAAAATTTCTGACCACAACAGAAAAATAGCGAGAGAAAGAATGATGAGAAAATCAGATCAAAATAAAACGTTTAAAAACATCAAAAGAATTCTCAAAACGTTTTTACCAGGATCTTTAGTCCTTCACAGACAACTACAGGTTTCAACAGGCCAATCCTCAGGCTACAAACCTAAATTTACAGGACCTTACATTATCTTATCATTGAATAATGACGAATCAACAGCTTATATAGAACATATTAAGAATGGTCAAATAATAAAAGCTCATTTTACCAATTTACAATTGCTACATTTTACTCCTAAAAGACTACCATTTAAGAAGTCTTTAATGGACGACTTCAAAAATTCCATTAAAAACCCAAAAATTAATTTCAAAAAAGTCAAGACGAAAATCACAACAAAATAAATCATTTTTTTGAAAAATATCTTTTTTCTCTCGAAACTCCCCAGAGAAGAAAAGAGAAACTCGAATTTTTTTCAAAATTTTCTCCCTAAATCAATGTCTTATGATTGTCAAAACAATGAAAGAGTTAGGAAACGACACCTTAAAAGAGTGAGAAGACTGACAATTAAAATAAATCAGTTATAACTAATTTTCAATCTGATGAATTTTTAAGTCGCAAGAAACATATAAACGATTAATATAATGAGAATAATTTTTGAGAAATATTCCATATAATGTTAACGACCTATCTTATCGCATGAAAACTAGTAAGAAAATTAAACCCAAAATATTTTCTGAAAACGGCAATAAGGACTAATTAAATTAAAATTAATTATGTCATGATAAATGATTGCACTTAATTATCATCTTAAAGTACCTGTGACATCATTATTAAATAAATGCATGTTGAACAAGTTAAGCAATTCGCAGCTAAGATTGATATTTGTTTAAGCTAACAGGCAATTATTTCTGTTTAAAGAGGAAAAATTAATAATTATCTTAAATAATGTTTAACGCATAATTAAACGACTCAAGAAAATTTAACATTTTTCATAACTCGAAAGTCTCAGATTTAATTTTGGCGAGATAGAAAATAGTAGCAAAATATATTATTTGAATTTCCCCAGTGACCAGTTCCTTCTCGAAAATCTTTGGGAAAGAAGGAGGAGCTAAGCGACAGGACAAATCTGCGCAACCTTTTCAGCCAATGAAATAATTTCGCAGAGAGGGAAATGCTTGCCAAACGCCTGAAGAGAGCACAAGTCAATGCAATTGCGACATAGGTACTTCCACCCCCACATATGAGCATACGTTATAACATACTGAGCAGAGAGCAAGTGTGAAAAAAAGCTGGCCTGATAAGAATCTCAAAAAGAGGGTACAACCCACTTCTTTGCAAATGGGAATGTAAACAAACCCAAGAGATCATTCTCCAACCACACTTGAAAGAAGCAACTTGAAAAAAATACTTCAACTATTCCTCGAATTTTCAAAAAAACACTTTGAAATTCTTTTGGCCTGATAGAACAATCCGGAACTTAGACGTTTGAAAATGTCAGGTACAATTATAGCTCGAATAATTTTTCTAAGTGTTATCTTGCCCATCCAAGCCTCAGTAGAAAACGATGTCTTCATAAAAGGTGGACTTTTATTTGAAAAAGCTAGTGACTCACCAGTGTCCCTCAACCCACCCAAGCTGACCTTCACGAGATATTTGAACTTCACCACCATTGAAAAAGCCCTAAATCAAACCCAAGCCTTCACTAATTCTTATAAAGAATTCTGCAAACACTTAAATAAAAAAGTTTCATCCGATACGGATTTTGTGAAAACCAATAAATATTTTGTTTCTGGCAGTACTATGCCCATCCACGAGGCAGGTACCTACTGCAAAAACAGAAACGCCCGCCTCCCAGAAATCAGAGAACAGATGACATACCACGAACTTTTTGAATTAGCCAAAGCTAATAAATTAAATTACTTCCCCGCTGGTATTTACACGGACCCAGAAAAGAAAAGATATGTGTTTAGTTCAGACCGAAAAATGATCCACCTTGACACCAAAATATTTTCGGTCATATACCAACAAAAAGAGTCCGAAGGAATGTGCCACTTGTCCCAGACCCTTTGTACAGATAAAATGCACTTGGACGATTTAGTCACATACCACCTAGAATTCCATAGACTTAGGCTTGTCCAGGTCAATAAGAAAAACGCCCACAAAATTGATCGAGTTGTATGTGAAAATGAACAACTCTCAAATTTTGAGTTACTCCATTCCGACCTTCTTCTAAAAATGGCAGCCCACACCTGTTTGCGAGACTTATCAAACATCAAAGGCATGACTGATGTGATAGTTGAGGAAGCAACCAGGTTCACAACCACAAAAAGCAAACGATCCATTGGTAACACTGACCAAATCTTTGATTTTGGAAAGTATGGTGAAGATATGGATGTATATAATTTAACCACCCTACCCCCACCCTCAGTAATATGTATCTATGATTATCTAGTACATCTTGATAGCTGTACGGCAATACTTGAATTTGGAGAAGATTTAACTAACTTATCTCAAATGTTCGCTGAAAAACTTTTAGTAACAGATTCTTTAATAGCAGTATTTATTTTACAAAATATTTTCACTCATATTGGACTTATCCCACCCTCACGACCATTCTATGGTTGTAACCCAGATAATGAAATTCTTTTTATTAACACGACTAACATAGGACAAAATCTAACACGTTTTGTAGAATACAGTGAAGTAGTTTTAAAAGAATGCACAAAATGGCCCTATAATATCGATACTGTAAGAAGTAACGAAATCATGGTTGAAAATTCCCACCTTTTTGAGCCCATATACGAACAATTCGTATTCCACAATTTTGTCCCCAATGTAAAATTTAATTTTACATCCGCCCACCCATCAGCCCACCCCAACCCCGACTACGAGACCCACTTTGACCCCCACACGGACCCCGACTCATTCAATTACCACGCCCTGCCACAAAAAAGACCCAAACGTTTAGCCCCCTTTGTACCCATTGTAGGAGGTATTGCTGGTGGCAGCGCCCTAGCCACAGTAGCAACAGGAGGCCCACCATTCAGTTGGTTTGGTAGCATTCTATCCAAAACCACAGGCCTCATGCACAGAGACGATTTAATTGTCCCACTTGAAGTATTAGGCAATAATACCCAAATGATTCATGATTTAAACATTAATCAAGATCAATTAGAAAAAGGTTATAATGACTTAGGAGAGGAAATTACAAAACTTAAAAACGTAAATTTGAAATTTGAATTTTCGGCAGCAACCTTAATGCAAGAGCTCGATCAAAAAACAACTTTAAGAACTATTCAATCAACAATTCAATTAGCCTTACTAAAGATCGCTAATGCTTTAGGCTATGCCCTCTCAAATCAAGTCTCACCCTATATCCTCAGCCAAAATGAGCTAGAAGATATCGCCCTTAAACACAGAGCTCGAAATATTTTCTTAAGTGATGACATGAAAGACGTTTTCACTAAAGTATTTAATTACAAAGGCCAAATACTTTTCTCATTTGATGTCCCCGTTCTTGAAGAAAAAGACCTTTTTAAGGTTTATAAAGTTACCCCCCTCCCAATATTCCTTGACGGCAAAGTCGTCTCAGCCAAAATGGATGAAATTTATGTTGCTTATAGTAACATAAATAATATCTACTCCATGCTCACCTTTGACGAGTTCACAAAATGTCAACACTCAAAGCATTGCACCACCAACGACATTTTAAGACCCTACAACGCCCAAGCCCATTGCGCCATTAAAACCCTTGATTCCAACCACCAGTCATGTGAGTTTGAAGAAATAAACCGAGTCGAGCCCTATTACAAACTTTTCAAAAACACCCTAATTTACAGCGTAAAAGGTCCACTTGAAACAAAATTTGTTTGTAAAACTGCTGGAGAACACTTAGAGCTTCGCCAACAACTCCAAGGAGTTGGTGCTCTAAGAGTCGCCCCTGATTGTCAAATCCAGTTCCAAAACAGGTACAAAGCCTATAGTAACCCCGAACCCTCAGTTCAAAATTTAGGAGTAGTTAAAATGATGGAAGTCTTTAACTACTTACCCTCCTCTGATCAGTTCGAGATCAAAGAGCCCACCCTTCTTGTCCACACAGTCCCCAGGCTTAATATGACCAAACCCGATACTTCAAAAATCATTGAATTAATGAATCAAGTTATTGACCCAAAACAGGCAATCCCAGATGTGATTAGAGCATTAATCGGCATAACACTTGCGATAATTATTTTATTTCTTTTAATAAGGTGCTACCCACGATTTTCAATTTGGTTCAAAACCTGTATTTTTTGGAAAAACCCTCGCCAGTATTGGACTGAAATCAGAAATTATGATTTAAGAACTTTTGAAAAATATATTCCAACTCAAGTGAACACGAGATGGTTTTCTCGCCATTTGGGAATGCTAAACAACTTAACCACGACCTCAAGGCCTACTGCAGCTAGGCCTGTAACTGTGGAAAGCCCACAAAGCCCTCCCAGACCCGCCCGAGACCCCTCCCCTGTGTTTCAAAGAGTCGAGTGTTATGAAGACCAATTAAGGAAAGACGAACTTAAAGCAAGTCAATTTTTAGGTTATGATATAAAACTCGACAGGTATGAACCACGACGTGAAAATGAGAGCTATCAGAGAAATTCTCTCTACGCCACAGCCTCAGTTCACCCACCCCCACAGCCCCAACCCCCAATGTCGCGTACCCCCACCCTCCCAAATATTCGACAAGTATATCCACACATTTCATTTGCTCCAATTAATCCATTGAGTCTTGACGAGCAAATGAGAGCCCTAAATCTCCCTGACGTCCCTAAGCCCAAAGCCCCCAGTGACGAGTCACTCAACACAATCATAATTAATCAACCAAAAACTGAACTCTATGTCACGACAAGAAAAGACCCACCCACCTAAAATAGTCCCACTAACATCACTAATAAAATATCTATTAATTTTAAAAAAAGATTCAATTTTTTTTTACGTAAGTTACCCCATTTTTTTCAAAAAAATATTTCTTTAACTATC
>Ga0078972_1013617_pt1 | contig 13322 bp, 8 predicted proteins | sample YelNatPaOPGAMG01_FD_67568 | JGI IMG/M metagenome (GOLD analysis project Ga0078972, IMG submission 67568) | Hot spring thermophilic microbial communities from Obsidian Pool, Yellowstone National Park, USA - OP-RAMG-01 (SPADES assembly) (version 2) | ecosystem: Environmental > Aquatic > Thermal...
CGATAGATTACTTGGAAGTTTAAAGAACAAACTACTTGAAGTTGTAACAAATAAATTGACAGAAGTAAAGAACTTCCTCGTTGAGAAGATTAACACCTTTGTCCATGACTTCCTTACAAACTTGAAAGACAAAGTATTAGGCTATTTGAACATAGCAAAAGATTGGATACTTGGAATAATCAACAAGATTCAAAGTTTCTGGACTAATATAAAGAACAAAGTACTTGATGCAATCCATAGCGTTGTTGACCCGATTACGAATAAGATTGACCAAATAAATGCAAAACTTGACGAGTACATAGGCGTGCTGAATGGTATAGGAATACCCGAGAATCAACAGCAACTTGTGGATTATATAATGAGCAAGATTCCACATCTCGAGATTCCACAGATAAAGGAGTTGCTCAACAAGGTAGTGCCAATATACATACCCTATCTTGGAAGATATGCAATAGTTGACATGGGAGTATCAGGCGTATGGTCTGGAAAGTACATGGCATATCTAGCACAGATATTCATGCTTATGGAACTTAACACACTCGGACCTTCACTAGAACACCAGATTACATACTCGCAAAGAGTAATTGGCTGGATGCTTGATATCATGTCATACATAGGTGGGCTACTACCGCTGAACAAAGAGATTGGTATTCACTTCGATGTGAAATTCGAAGATGATACTCATTGGAAGTTCTCCCTTATACTCAAGGACGACTACCTTGGATTGAATACAAAAGGATTCCTGATGTGGGTCCAGAATGCAATTAGAATCATTCTCTACAACATAGGTAATCCATCTCTACATTCGACCTTGTATTCAAGCGTGCCATTCAAAGCCTCACAGAACAACAACATACTCTTAGAGTTAAAGAATGGAGACCATGGTCTTAGAAACAACGACTATTCAAGAATATACATAGTAACGAACGATTATGGACCCGAGGGAGGGAGTGCAATGCAGGCGAACATGCCTCTACATATGGGACAGGTTGCTCTTGAAGCAGGCGTAGATTACGAAACCGAAGGTGGAATATTTGGATTCTTAGGGGTAGGAGAACTCTTCCCCTATCATGATAGGAAAGTTTCAGTTGAAATCGGCACATACGACAAACCTGATGGTGAATGGGAGATGAGGGCAACGCTTGATCGCGAACTTACTATGTGGTGGGGGTGAGATAAATGCGGAAAATAAGTTCTAATAAAATAGTAGCCATTCTTTCTATTTTTGTAATTTCTTTGTTTATTGCAAGCGTAGTATTACCCAGTGTTGGTATAGACTATGCAAGAGGAATCAATCCGACAAAGAGAACTCAAAAATCTGTCGATACGAGCACACCAAGCCCAAATGTTGGACCCAAGCCGAATGCAAACGAGATGACTACTACAAATTCGATTGATGAAATGATAAAAAGAGTAGAGAAGCCTGAAAAACCACTTGAACAAGAACCTCAAAATGTAATTAATACAGAAGATATGTCATGTTTTCCAGAAAACTTACAATATGAATTAGAAGCCGCTCGAGACGGATATTATGAGATAAATAAACCTATATCGAGAGACCCCACAAATCTTCGTGTAGGCAGGCTCATGACAAGAACTCAAAGTGAAGAAACTACCTTATCCGAGAGCGAGGGAAGAGGCACAAGGGCAACTCCAACTGTAGATATCCTAGGTGCATCGTCATTAGCCTCTACGAATGGTTTAACGGGTCAAAATGCATACTCTGGAATTACTGTCGTTGTGAATTATGCAAATGCAGGTACAAATTGGAAACTAAATGTGTCTTTACTTGAGGTCGGAACTAACAAATTAGTAGGAAGGAATATCATTACAGTCTCAGGCACAAATAGGGTATATGTTACTGTATATAACGACTACGATTTTGCCCAGACAAATAAATCAAGAGGGAACGTTGGAGCAACATTAAACAAAGGAGAGTATAAAGTATATGCCAAAGCAAGATTAGTTGATTCTTCTGGTACCTTGAAAGCAACAGATGAACATACATGGTCAGGAAGGGGTTTATTTGGCTTCTCGCTAATCCCACAAAAAGCAAAGCAACTATGGGAAGATGTAAAGGAGAAATGCAAATCTATATCTGCGTCTTTTGATTTAAAAGAGTTGTTTAAAGCAATATTTAAATTTAAAAAATACGTGAATACAGAGAAAGGGGACATAAAAGCCTTAAACGAAATAATGAGATATCAGAGTTGGCTGTTTAAGAATGCAAATGCAAATCAAGGAGGTGGATTAAAAGCATTCTTACAGAGACTATTAAAGGCTGATGATTTGATTAAAAAAGCCGATGAAGAACCTGCAAAGAAAGCAGAATTCCAAGCCTCTTTTGGCTTTAGCCCTAAGGAAGGAATCGACCTTGCGTTTGGATTTGGCGGAAAGATTGGAGAGGTACAATGGTATTTAGTTCCGGGTCTCTGGGGCGTGATTTGGCCTACAATCTCATTAGGTGGAGATTGGTCAATAGGTCTGGGATTTAAGTATAATTGGAATAATAATGGAAATACAGAAGCAGGAAGTCTTTTTGCAGGAGAAGTAACTGGCGGGGGTGGCGTAACAATTGGGATTGGTGCAAGTATTGCAGGAGTTGCAGAAGTTGGGCTGAAGGTAAAACTAGAAGCAAAATTACAAATGGGAACTGAAACTGAGGGTATTGTACTATTCTTTACAATAGGCTTATATGTTTACGGCAAACTTTTGAAATTCGTCGATTTATCTGCAAAACTAACAGAGTGGCAACCTTTTGGTGAAAAAGGATTATTGTTATGTAGTTATAAGACAATCGGTAATGCTGCAAATAGTGTTTTCAATTGGTTCAAGGATGCAATGGCCGCAGTTGGGGGTTTCTTAAAGAATGCAGCAACTGCAATTACTAACTTTGCAACTGCAGCAAAGAATGCATTTATAAATACTCTTAAAACATGGATGAATTCATATATTGGTGGTTATTATGCAATACCTCTTATCGCAAGAGGAGAAGGTTCAAGAGAAGAAATAGAAGTGCCCCCAGATACGGAGATAGTCGAAGCTGAACCTAACGAATATCTACCTTATATTGGAGATAACGCATGTATGGATTTCTATGAGATTGAGTTATCAGATCAGAATCATCCTTATCGGGATATGCCGCTAATAATCACGTTGAGTTACGACCATGATGCACCACCCCCTGATGTAAAGTTATACATAAAGAAGGGAGAACAACCCTCATTTGTTAGATACGATAAGGCATCGGGTTCGGGAAGTTTGCAGACAAAGGCATTGATAGTACCTTCGCCAGAGAATACAAGATGGGTCCTTATGGTTGCAACAAGATATACAGATGGAAACCATTCTACATATAACCTTACGATAAACTGCAATTACAGCATGCCTAGCGGTGACAAACTTAACTTGAATGAAGAGGCAAGCGGGACTGTTGATGTAGATGGATTACAAGCGCCACCCTGCTATTGGTATTATGTCGAAGTGCCAAAAGGACAAGGAATTAGGATTGAACTTGACGGACCTGGCACATTTGCAAATCCAAGCGCAGATTCTGACATAGACCTATATGTATTCAGAGGTGCCAAGCCGAACGAGACCTGCTTTGAGTTCAGAGGGTTTAACTCAAGTTCAGATGCGGTAATAGAGATAAGCGCAGAAGAATCGTTCTCCTACTTCTCTACGAAGGACCCGTACTATCTTGGTATAATGGTAGATGCCTACAAGGGAGTAAGTGGATATACGATATGCGTTAGGACCATTTAGGGCATTGAGGGCGACGCCTCTCTCTATTTTTTATCTGTTTTATTTCTTTTTTGTGTTTGCTTTTTCTTCTCTCTTTTCGTTTCTTTCTCATGATTGGTTGTGATGATAGACGAAAAAGATATGCAACCTGCGCGTTTTCAAACGAAAATATGGTTTTCATTTTTATATTCTTGAATATGATAAGTTCAATTTTGCATTTTGGCTTGGAAGACTTTAATAATGCAATTTTTCAAGTTGAAGAGTGGTGATAAGGTGGTAGGTATAATAAGCCGAATAAGGAATAAATTGAGCAAGAAGCAGATGGTTGCGTTATGCGCGGCTCTCTTGTTGCTATTTTCGTTGCTGACCGCGAGTTTCTTTTACGGCAACGAGAACACGAAGGATAAGAAAAGCATGCAGTCAGATAATAAGAGGGTCGTTGAACATATAAGTGTTGTTAAGAGTGCAGATAGAACGACGTGCAAGATGGGCGACGAGATAAATTATGTGATAAATGTAACGAATGATGGCGGGGTGCGTTTGTATCAGATAGAAGTAATAGATAGCATGAAAGGAGAAATAGGAATAATACCTACACTCGATAAAGGAGAGTGGTGGAAATACACCTATACGCAAAAAGTTCCAAAGGATGCGCCGTCTGCATATGTGAATGTGGTAAATGTATCTGCGAGAAATAGTACGGATAGCGAGTATCCGAGCGTGTTTGCAGAAGCAAAATCGGTTGTATGGATTGCTGACTTGAGCGTGAATAGTAATGCACCAGAGCATGCGTATATTGGAGAAGAGGTATCTTTTGAAGTGAAAATAAAGAATGAGGGTACGGCAACTATATGCAACTTATGGATATGCGACCCTGCTCTAGGTATAAATGAAACTATAGGAGAACTTCATGGTGGAGAAGAGACTACGATGATATTCTACGAACAAATCACAGATGGTTTATGCGATCCGTTTGTGAATGAGGTATTTGCAGGGAATGATAGTTTTGTTGTCTCTGATTTTAGCGTGATAGATATAGTGCAGAACAGAAGCATGATTTGCGGCGTGAAATATCACGATGTAAATGGAGATGGTATAAGGAACGACGGTGAAAATGGAGAAGAAGGGGTGGAGATATTACTCGAAGGTATAGAATCACTTCACGGCTTGGAAGTTTTTGCGCAGACTACGACAGATGAAAATGGGAATTTCTGTTTTGAGAATTTAGCACCTGGATTGTATAAGATAAGTGTGAAGACGCCGAATAAGCATATACCATCTACAGATGAGTGTGCATATGTTTATCTTGGAGAGGATGAGAATGCGACTGTGGAGTTTGGAGATATACATACGGGGATTCTGAAGATAGAGAAGAAGATAGTTGGTGTAGATGGAGGTATCGACGGAGACTTAGATAATGGAGATGGAGGTTTGGACAGTTTAGATGGCACTTTTGCGATACGAGTTCGAAGCGGTGTGAATACGCCTTTCTATGATAAGATACATCTTGTAAATACTTCAGAGGCGCTTGAGTTGACGCTGCCAATAGGCAATTATATAGTGGAAGAGTTGGCGAATTCAGGTTATTTGGTTCCACCGCCAATAAATGTAGAGATTTTTGAATGCGAGACGACCTATATTTGCATAAACAACACGCCTGCAGAATGTGAAATCTGTGTAGAGAAGTATGCGGATAAAGAGTATGTGAATATGGGCGAGAAGATAAATTACACGATAGTAGTATGCAACAAAGGGAATGCGCCTGTGTACAATGTAACAATAATGGATAGCATGTTTGGGAACATAGGCTTTTTACCAGTTCTGAATGCAGGTGAGTGCCATTATGTAAATACGAGTTACAAAGTGGGTTGTAACAACACGGGGATAATAATAAATATAGTGACTGTAACAGCAGATTATTTCGGAAAAAGGATAGTATGCGAAGATTCTGCGTATGTGATAGTGAATCCGCCTGCGATAGAGATAACGAAATTGGCGCCTGAGTGTGCGCATGTAGGCGATTGCGTGCAGTATAACATAATTGTGAAAAACATAGGCGGTTCGAACTTACTTGATGTTCATGTAACAGACGATATGCTTGGCTTGGACGTTTCTCTTGGCACTCTTAATATTAGCGAGACTAAGAACATTCTTGTAGATTACTACGTAGACGGAACGATAGACCCGATATACAATATGGCAGAAGTTCATGCTGTAGATGTTTGCGGTAACGAAGTAAATGGGAGTGCATGCGCGATATTAGATGTATTGCGACCTGCAATAAATGTAACAAAATTGTGTGAATACGAATGCGCCAGTCCTGGTATGGAAGTAAGTTATACTATCATAGTTGAAAACATTGGCGATACCCCTCTGTATAATGTTACGATAGTAGATGAACTTCTTGGGATTGATAAAGATATAGGTATGCTCATGCCCTGCGAAGTTTATAAAGAATGTATAAATTACACGATACCGTTCGATACACTTTCTTGGTTGGTAAATGAAGTATATGTGTATGGTTGGGACAAATGCGGCTTGGAGGTCAATGATAGTGATAGTTGCAATATAACTTTGGAAAATCCCTCGATATGTGTAGAGAAGACTATGCTTAACATGAGCAGAACAGGCTGCGAGAACAACGGGCTTGGATGTAATAACTGGACCGTGTTTAAGGGGTACAATATTACCTATGTATGGAGTAATGGGACGACTTGGTGCTATACAGTTAAAGGGCTTGGGAAAGACCCAGAATTATCAAATTGGGTACTTGAAAGTTGCATAGATAATGTAAGTATAGTAAATTGCACGAAACAAAAACTCTATTACACAAATGGCACGCCCATGGAGAAACCAAAGCATGCAGATTGCGAGTTGGTAGTTACAATCAATCCGGGTGGGAATCAAGTACCTTTGTTAGGTGTGAAGTTTGACGAGCCTGTTAAGAAGAACGAGTACATCAAGTTCTGCGTAACATTCAATAGAACACTACCAAAAGGATGTGTTCATGTAGGACTTAAGGCTGGACTATGTGCGACTGTAAGTAATGATACCATACCTGGGCCAGTGTGTAACTGTTCATGCAAGATAAATATAACATACCTTGTTACAGTGAAAAACACAGGATGCACGCCAATGTATGATGTATGGGTAAACGATTCGATGTTCGTGGAGCCTATTGCGTATATCGAAGAACTCAGCCCTGGAGAATGGCGTTACATCGAATATAACATATCAATATCGGGGTGTTTCGAGGGTGAAATAACAAATTATGTAAATGTAACTGCGAGATACGGGAATGAGACCTACCTCGCATCTGCGAATTGTAGCGTCGTTATAGAAAATAATGGAGAAGAAGAAATAGCCTCAAAGGGAACAGAACCTGACGGCTTGGACTTACATTCGGTAGGCTTGGGACTAATTGCATGTGCGTTCTGCATAGCCTGCGGAAGTTGGTTTGCATTCGGTAGAAAAAGGAGATAGAAGAAGGGGAATAAGGGGAAAAGATAAAGAAAAGTAAATAAACCGAGAAACCAAGCACCCTCAGAGCCGATTTTTATTTTTTTTTACTTTTTTACTTTTTTAATATTTAAATTGTTTTTATTTTATTGTCTTATTTTTATTGTTTTTAATAGAACGGAGTGCTCGAGGATGCTACTCTTCTTCGCATCTTGAGCATAGTATAGTGCCGTCAATTTCTTGCAATCTTTCAGAATAGGCGCCGCAGATTTCGCAATAGCCTACGTGGAATGCTTTATTTGGTAAGGTTTCAGAGGAGTTCATTCTTGCGTATTCTCGTGTTATTTCGATTAAAGTCGGGGAAACGCGTAGAATGTCATGTTCTGTTAATATTCCGATGAGTTTTTTGCCTTTCATAACAGGAAGTTTTCTTACGCCTGTGTCAGCCATGATTTTAGCAGCCTCGCAAATGTCAAGGTCGGGTTTTATGGTAATCATTGGAGAAGTCATGATTTTTCGTACAGTCAATTCAGATGGTTTTTTATTTTTCGCAACCACCTTGTGTATAATGTCAGATTCCGTAACGATACCAACTGCTTTACCTTCTTCGATAACGAGCAGGCTTCCTATTTTGTTTTCTTTCATTATACTTGCGGCGCGGTCTACTTTCACGTTCGGTCCCACTGTGATTGGTTGTTTGTTCATCACTTCCTCCACTGGCAGATGTTCAAAGTTTTTCATATCACTCCCCCAATTAGAATTCTGTATGTGCTTGTATATAAACTTTCGTGCTCTACGTGCTCTAAGAGAAAAGATGCGGAAAGATTGGGAAAACCTTATTTTCTTGAAATGGAAAGATTTGGAGATTGTAAAAGGTCTTTTGCGTATATGAATAATCAAAATATGAAAAAAAGTAATGAAATTATGAAAAAAAGTTAAAAGGTAGTTGGAGATTAAGTTGGGAGTTCGATATGAACTAATGTTAGCAGATGTAGCACACTTTTGAATTAAAAGAGGTGAGTGATGTGATTATTCCACCATCTATTAACTGGCATATAACAAACAAATGTAATATGAATTGCGTATATTGTTTTGCAAAGTTTCGAGATGTTAAAGGTATACTTCCAAAAGAAATTGCCTTGAAGATACCCTCTCAACTAGTCGAATTAGGCATCAAGAAAATAAATATTTCAGGGGGAGAACCATTTCTTTACCCATACCTTTATGATATAATAAAAGAATGCAAAAAGTGCGGTTTAACAGTTGGCATAATATCTAACGGAAGCCTACTAACTCAATCATTAATCAAAGAGATATCCAAGTATGTAGATCGGCTTGGTCTTTCTCTAGATTCATGTAACGAAGATGTCCAAGATAAGTTGGGTAGGGGAAAGCATATCAAGATATTTTCGTTATTAGAACTTGCAAGATGTATTAAGAATGAAGGGATGAGATTAAAGATAAACACAGTTGTAACAAAAATTGAATGTGCATGAGGATATGCGTGAATTGATAAAGAAGATTAATCCGGATAGATGGAAAGTGTTTCAGGCGATGTTGCGTCCTGGCGAAAACGATGGCATATCTGAACTACTTGTAAGTGAAAGTGAATTTATGGATTATTCGAAAAGGAACATGTTAACTTTGGAAAATGGCACCAAGCCAAGATTTGAAAATAACAATGATATGAGACCATCCTATCTTATGTTAGACCCGCAAGGGAGATTTTTCCATTCTGTAAATGGTCCCATAGAATATATCGAAACAAATCCTCTAAATATTGCAAATAGCAAAAACGAAATTGTATTCGATTACGATGCATATATCAGACGTGGGGGAGTTTACAATTGGGAAAGAGAGAATAATCGATAAAATTCTTGAATTAAGATTATGCCCTGGAATGCCAAAGAGATATGCAGAAAAACGAAATCAAGGATATTTTACTAACAATTAACTCAAGAGGTTCTTGTAAAATACAGTCCATTTTTCTCTTTATGTATGGTTCTCAAAAAGTAGGAGAGAATTAACAGCGGATTCGATAGATTCTTTCCAGGCGATAGAGATTTCTTCTTTTTTAAAGATTTGGAAAGGTATGTTAGACAAAGCATCGTTGAATGAGATGGAGAACGACTTTTCGTCTGAAAAATATGCGTATATTTCAGAAATCATAAGCATAGCGCAAACCCTTTTTTTCCATGTTAGTCTTTTTGAAAGTTCGAGTGCTTTATGCATAAGTTCGTAATCTTTGCTTTTTTTTGCAAGAACAAGGATGCTTTCAATGACTGTGAGCGAGTTAGCGACATTCCAATCGATATCCTCTTTGCCGAAAATATCTTCGAGCAAGATATCGTCTTTAGATTTTGCAGAACGAAGAGCATGTGATAAGACTGCATCTGCGCAAGATTTGATTTCAAGTTCGTGTTCTATTTGAATTGAATTTCCAATATATTCGATTGCGTTCTTGAAATGTTTTAAAGATTCCTCTTTTTCGTCTAAGTGAGCGAGCGTTTCGGCAACTATGCTTTCAATTTCGCATATTGTGAAAAGGTCAGAATCTGTTTTTTCAATCTCATCTTTGAGTTCAAGTGCAAGGTCAACGAATCTCCTTTTTTTGGATAAGATTGCAAGTTCGCATGTGTTGTTAATTATCTCAAGGATATTCTCAGAACTTATAGAACTTATACTTTCTATTCCATCGTTATCTATTCCCTCAGTGTCTATTCCATTTTTATCTTCTTTATTTTTTAAGATGTTCTTTCTAATATCCTTTGCAAACTTTCTTGATGCGTATTCTATGAGAATAACTGCATCGCCTACCAAGCCGAGAGTAATGTATCCTTTTGCAATCTCGAATATACCTTCTGCATTCTTCCAAAGATTTGACTTTTTTATTTCTGAAGATAAGAAATCCAAGTTTTCTTTTGCCTTTTCTATATTTTCTTTGCATTCTCCTTTACTTTCTTTTTGTTTTTCTAATTTTGTAAGTGTCTTTGCACGAAGTAAAGCATGCATAATTTTGTTTTGTTTTATAAAGTTGATATCTAAAAGTTCGAGTGCAATTTGAGCGATTTCAAACCTCTTTTCTGAATTGCTTTCGAGTAGAGTTTCGAGCGCAATCTCGGCAAGTTGAATGTCATTTATGCATTCTTTTAGTTGAGCAATAAATTTCTTTTTTGGATAGAAGGAGACTAATTTAGCAAGTGCGGCGGTCTTCGCTTCGGGTATTTTGAAACTTTTTAGGAGGGATATTGCTTTGTTTTCATCTTTACGAATTAGATAATCGAGAATAGCAAGCATAGCCTCTTCTTTTATATCCTCTATCTTAACATGTTCGAGCATGGCAAAAAGTGTATTCTCGGGTTCTTTAAGTAATAATTCGGCACTAATCCGATTTTTTCTTAACATCTTGGAACTTCTCCAGCAATTTTTTATATACTTTCTTTAACTCGCCGTTACTTCGTTCGTACAATCTCATTACTATAAGTTCGGGCGTGGATTTTGCATACAAACCAATTTTAGGTGTTCTGTCGACGATAAGGTTGAAGTTAGCGTCCAAGCCCTTGGCTTCTATCCCGTCTATGCGGACAGATACATGTTTTGAAATTTCACCTGCCATGTGTGTAACTATTATCGAGTAAGAATCGGTGCAATTTATCATTTCTATAAATGCTGCGATTATCTTAGATGCGGCTTCGAGTTCTGTCATAGCTTCAAGTTCGTCTGCAAGAACGAGTTTTCTTGTGTTGCTCGAGGCAATTGGAATGAAGGTCTTAAGGAAAGTTTCAAAAGCGCCAGCATCTAAATTGCGTTTGTGCGTAAAGAAATATAATTCCTCGAATGGAGTAAGTTTGCAAAACTCCGCGCAGACGGGCAAACCCATCTGTGCCATTATAAAAATCTGTGCGATTGTTTCAAGTAGAGTAGTTTTTCCACCTGAATTTGCACCTGTAAGAAGAACCACTCTTTCTTTCTCGTCAGGCTCACCAAAATGATAATCTATCTTAGTTCCTCCTTTTCTTACGAGTTGCAAATGACAGGCTCCTTTTGCATAAAATGTGTAAATTTCTTCTGTTTTTATATCCTTTTTTTCATTTTTTGCGTCATTATCTATGTTTTTATTTATGCTTTTATTTATATTTTTGTCAAAATCTTTATTTGATAATCTTGGAACTGGCAAATTAAAAGATAAATCTGGTTCTAACAATTCCGGCTTGGAAAGTTCGTAATCGTATGCAAAGCAACCTAGTGCGAAATTGTAATCAAATTCAAATGCCCAATTTACCTCTTCTTCTACCTTTTGCTTTATAGATGCGAGTTTATCTGCAGCCTTTACCTTTTTGCTGAAGGAGTCTAGTTTTCCGCGTTGGACTATACTTGATTTTATCCTTTCGAGTTCCTCTAAATCTATCTCGATTGGATATTTCATAATGAACGGAGTGGCATCGAAACCTGTTTTTTGTTTAATTCTATCTCTTGCATTTTGTAAAATTTCATTGAAGATTTGCTTTATCTTTTTTGAAGTTCCTGAGGATAGCATTTCAAGGATTTCCTCGCCTGCAAGATTTATCTTAATTGAAGCATTTTTCAAATCCTCGTTCATTCGTTCGCGTTCTTCTATTATCACATTCTCGAATTTTCTAATGTCAACTTCAAGTTGTTTTACAGAATCGAGTATAGATATGGCATCTGAAATGACGGATTCTTTTCCTAAAATCTTTCTTAGACGTGCGACATTTTGTAGAGTGTGGTAATTTGCATAATACCAAGAAAGGACATATTCGGGCACAACCTCGTATTCTTTTGCGTTTGCAGGGATAGAAATCACATTATCCGAATTAGAAACGTATTCGTCAAGAGAACCGTCAGAATATGCATATACCACAACATCATAGTTGTTTAAGTCGAGATTGTCATCAGAAGTAAGAAGTTGAACGAACTTTTCCAAGCCTTTTTTTCTATATTCCTCAAAGACCTGTAAGTTATCGAAAAGGACGGCTTTTTTGGAATCGTATTTTGGGCTTGGGGATTTTAAACGCGATATGTTATGAAGGATTTTTCTCAAATCTTCTCTTGGAAGTCGAGAAACAAGTTCTTTTGCATCAAGAACTTGCGTTATCTTCTCTTTCATTATAGAAATATCTTTGCTCTGACGAGGCACAAGGAGCGACATTTTATTTCGTGCGTAAGAAGTCGAACAGTAACTTTTTAACAACTCAATTATATCTGCATACAATTTTTCTGCGCGTTCTGTCTTTAGGAATAATGAAGGTTCGAGGGAATGATATGATTGCAATAGAGAAATAGCCTTTTTTTCAGAGATTCCATCTACTTCGGTAAGGCGTTCTAGTGCGCATGTTTGGAATATATCTTCAATATCTTTTTCGTTCTTGAAATGTTCAAGTAATTTTTCGTATGTCTTCTGTGGTATTCTTGAAACTATTTTATTTGCCAATTTAGTTACGCATTCGTCATCGATTTTTTCCTCTTTTTCTTCTTCGATTTTTGTTCCTTTAAGATTGCTACTTTCGTTGATATGCATCGATTTTTTCCCCGAGAAAGACAATAACTGTTTCTTCCGATATAAAACTTAGCAAAATTTTTTTACCAGATATCAATCTCTTTTTTGTAGAGCACGAAAATTATTTCGTAAGGATTTGTTAGTCATCGAACTTCACGCAAAGAGTCCAAGTAAAGTAGCAAGATTGCTTTTTCTGAATACATCTCTTGAGGATATTCGCCAATATATACCCAAAGAGCACCGTGCATTCGTGGGTTATACCTCGAATGAACTCTTCGATGGATTCAAATCGCCAACGATGTCTGGCATACTCTAACCAAAAACGTTCAATCATTCCATTGGTTTGCGGCTACCAAGTGCCGGAGCGCAGGGCTCTTCTCCCCTACTCATATTGTGGTCTATCTCTCCATTGCTCGAACATGATGTTATCTCGAATTAATATCTGGATATACGCTCCATCCAGCAATGAGAAACTTGATTGCTTTGATTTGTGGGAAAGAGATTCTTTTACCTCCATCTTAAAATCCACTCCAGAGATTGACAGATTCACCGTATCAAAGAATGGATGTACAATGGATGAGGTCTGGTTTCGTACGTATTG
>Ga0078972_1013618_pt1 | contig 13320 bp, 9 predicted proteins | sample YelNatPaOPGAMG01_FD_67568 | JGI IMG/M metagenome (GOLD analysis project Ga0078972, IMG submission 67568) | Hot spring thermophilic microbial communities from Obsidian Pool, Yellowstone National Park, USA - OP-RAMG-01 (SPADES assembly) (version 2) | ecosystem: Environmental > Aquatic > Thermal...
CTTTGTCAAGGGGGACAGGGCACATCCTGCTTTCAACGGGTCACCGAGATAGGGACGCTTGGGGCAAGCGGGCGAGTTGGTGTCTCTACTACGGAACGGTCGGCGGCGAACCTGTTGCCATCGCCTTCTTTGACCACAGGGAAAACAGGAGTTTCCCGAACCCTTGGCATGTCCGCGACTATGGTCTTTTCGCTAACGGTCCGTTTGGGCGAAAGGACTTTGGTTTGCCGCCAGAAGATGTGGGCAGGCTCGCCAAAGGCGAGAAACTCACCCTCAAATACCGCATCGTCTTGTTCGCATATCACCCGAAGCCTGAGGAACTGAACGAGATGTGGACAGGTTTCGCTAACTCACCATCAGTGAAGACAGCCTCAAGGTGACTGATTAAGTCGCCCCTTGTCAACGAGTGGGACGCTTTGTGCGATTTGATTTTCGGTTGTGGGCGAGTTTTGCATTGGAACTTGCCTTTCTGGCTTCTTTCACTTTCCCAGAATGACTGACCAGTTGAATTGGTTGTTTCGTCACCCAAACCTTGAGCGTTGCTACCATCGTTTTCAAACTCACTCCATATCGTGGCAATGCATAGAAGTCAACACCGACTGTTATCGGCTTGGGGTTTATCGCTGCTGCCCATTGGTATCCAGCCTTTCGGGCAAGCGCCTTAAGCGTCTCATCAACATGCCCGCCGGGATAAGCCAACCCTTCAACTTTGACCCCCAACTTTTGCTCCAACTCCCGCTTAGACTGGACGAACTCCCACTCTATCCTTCGCTTGAACTGTTCATCGGACAGGCTTCGCTTCAAGCGGCGCGGATAGGTGTGGGTGACGGTGTGGGAGGCAATTTCCACCAAACCAGAATGAGCCATTTCCCGCAATTGCTCCCAAGTCAACGCAGCGGAAGTTTTGCCAATCCATTCCGTGTAAACGAAAAGGGTTGCCTTTGCGTTGTAGCGCTTTAGAAGCGGAAACAGGACCGTGTATGCGGACCGAAAGCCATCGTCCACAGTGATGACGACTGCCTTTTCGGGCAAGTGACCGTTCCACCGACCAGTCAGTAAATCAACAGCCTCACTCATCGTCAGGAAAGAGAAGCCTAAAGCCTTCAAAGTTTGGATGTGGGCTTCCAAGCGTTTCGGCGAAATTGACCATCTGTTCGGTCGCTCGCGAAAGTCGTGGTAGCAAAGCACAAAGATGGAGTAGCCGGGCGGCAAGGGCGGTGGCTTAGGTTTGGGCAAAACGGGAGTGACTTTTGCTGTGAACTCAGGCAAACTGACCCGTTCAATCTTTTCCTCGCACCAGTCTCTCATGCGCTCATAAGTTACCTGCCCCGCTTTGAGCAGGACAAGCATCAGCCCCACGATGGCTATGGCGCTTCCTACGGCGTGAAGGATTTTGTTTGCTTTCATGGCTTTCCCTTCCCTGAAGGCGTTTTTGGTTGCTCAAAGGAATCCTCTTCACCCTGCTTCCTAAAGGAACTTGCCGACTCAACATGGATGGTGACATCGGCGTTAGGCAAGGCTTTTCCAATATCGCGCTCAATTTCGTCACAGAGTCGGTGAGCCTCTTCAACGGTCATATCGTCCCTGACAACGATATGGAGGTCAATGTATCGGTGCTTTCCTGCCTGCCTCGTCCTGAGGCGGTGAGCGTTAATGAACTTGTGGGAATGAGAGTTGAGGACTTGGTCTATCAGCGCTTCCTCTTCCTCAGGCAAAGCAGTGTCAAGCAAGTGAGTGACCGCTTCCCGAAGGATGTCAAATCCAGCCTTGATAATCAAACCTGCCACGAAAATTGCCAGCAACGGGTCAATGAAATGCCAGCGGGTCAAATTTAGGACACCTAAACCAGCAAAAATGGAAAGCGCAGCCAAAGCATCTGCTTGCAAGTGCCAAGCATCGGCTTCCAAAGCCAGCGATTCAAATTTTCGCGCGACGGAAAATAGGTAACGAGCGACACCGATGTCCACAATGACGGAAATCCCCATCATCGCCATAGCAGCGAGGGGGTAGTCAACAATTGTGCCCTTGAGAAGTTTCTGGATTGCATCGGCTGCAATGAAACCCGCTGTCACCCAAATCAACAGCGCTTGAACTGCACCCAACAGACTCTCTACTTTGCCGTGCCCGTAGCGATGGCTTCGGTCTGGCGGTTTGGATGCTTGAGAGACAGCAAACCAAGCGGTCAACGCAGCCACCAAATCCAACGCCGATTGGACACCGTTAGCGACCACACTGACAGCGCCGCTGAAAATCCCAACGGCGATTTCCGCCGTCGTCAAAAGGGCTGTCGCCACAACCGAAATAACAGCCGCCTTTTGCTCAACGGTTTGAACCAACTCGTCGTCACTCCCTCACTTTCGCTGAAGTTTTGTCTCAAAGGCACACCAATCATTTTGACTTCGGTTGGCGGCGAATGAAGCGATAACGAGCCACTTCGTCACTATCGTGAAGTTTAAACGCACTCTCTGGCTCAACATGAATGGTGACATCGGCATCGGGCAACTCCTGTTTAATCTCGCGTTCAATTTCGTCGCAGAGTTGGTGAGCCTCTTCAACGGTCATATCGTCCCTGACAACGAGATGAAGGTCAATGTATCGGTGCTTGCCAGCCTGCCTCGTTCGGATTTGATGGGCGTTGATGAAACTTTGCGAGTGATTTTGAAGGACGCGGGTGATAATGCTTTCCTCGGGTGAAGGGAGTGAAGCGTCCAAGAGGTGATGCGTCGCTTGTCTCAACAAATCAAAGCCAGCCTTCGCAATGAACGCTGCAATCACAAGGGCAAGTAGCGGGTCAAGGAAATGCCACCCTGTGACTGCCAGAATTGCAAGCCCTATCAGGACAGCGCTTGAAGAGTAAGCATCAGTGCGCAAATGCCATCCATCTGCTTCCAAAGCCAGAGACTCGGATTTCCGGGCGACAGCAAACAAGTGAGCCGAGACGATGAAGTTGACGACTGTTGAAAGGGTCATAACCGCAATTGCGACAATCGGTTGTGAGACTTCAACCCCGTGAATGAGTCGCTGGATGGACTCCCAAACAATGAGCAGACAAGCGACCCAAATTAAAATTGCCTCCACAGCACCTGACAGGCTCTCAAATTTCCCGTGCCCATAAGGGTGACCTAAATCGGGAGGCTTGCCCGATTGTCGGACTGCAAACCACGCCATCAGAGCAGCAAGTAGGTCTGTGCCAGAGTGAAGCCCTTCCGAAAACACAGATACAGAGCCGCTCCACCAGCCGACCAAAAGTTTTATTGCGGTCAAAGTGCTGGTGGCGATGACCGAAAGCGATGCTGCTTTTTGCTTTTGCGATTGCTCCATGCCGACTTACCTCTCGTCCCCTTACGCTTCTGCGAACAAAATAGCACAGGTGGGCGAAGAAGTGAACGAGGGGAAAATCCTAAACCAAAATGGAGCCCCCGCCGGGACTTGAACCCGGGACCTCACCCTTACCAAGGGTGCGCTCTGCCACCTGAGCTACGAGGGCGTTTTTCGCTGCACATTATAACGCACACTTTTACCCTCCGCAACCCTTCAGGAAATGTTCGGGACAAGGGAGTTGGAGCCTAAATCAGTGTTGGGTGCCGAGTGCAAAAGAAAATTCGCCAACTAAAGTCCACCATGTGTGCGGGTGTGCATGAGTGCAAGTGTGCAAGCGTGTTACGGGGCGAAGCCAACACCATAAATTGCTTTGTTGAGCCACCAAGCCAAACTTCATGCCACTGGCTTCAGCCAGTGAGGGACAAGGGGCACGGGACAAGGGACATGGGATTTGACGGATTTCCCTGAGCGCCGAATTCATTCGGCGAAAAATTCTGGAGGGCACGGCTCCTGCCGTGCCGAAACTTTGCGGTCGGGCAGGAGCCCGACCCTCCAAATCACTATTCGCTACTCGCCACTCGCTATTCGCTGCCGTTTTGTCCCGCGTCCCACGCCCCGTTCCGTTTTAGTTGACGGACAAGGATGCATGTGGCTATAATGAAGCGGGCTTTTCAGACAACAACCCTCACGATAGCGGAGGTTCATTTGACAGGCGATGGGAAGGTTCATTCGCGTTGCTGTGGACATCATGGGTGCTGATTATGAGCCTTCAGTCTTGGCAGAGGGGGCAGTGGCAGCGGCAAGGGAAAACCAAGACCTTGCTGTCACCCTCGTCGCCGACCATGAAACGGCGAAAACTTTTGCCATCCCTGAAGACTTGAGGGAGCGAGTTTCGTTCGTGATGGCATCCCAAGTTATCGGTATGGACGAACCACCACTGATGGCAGTTCGCCGAAAGCCTGATGCCAGTTTGGTCGTCGGGATGAAACTTCTGGGCACTGGCGAAGTTGATGCTTTTGTCACTCCGGGCAACACAGGCGCGGCTTTAGCAGCAGCGACCCTTTATGTTGGCTGCTTGCCCCCGATAACCAGACCTGCCATCGCCATCATCCTCCCGCACCACCAAGGTCGCTTCTTGCTTTTAGATGTCGGCGCCAATGTGGATTGCAAGCCCGAACACTTTTTGCAATTCGCCTTAATGGGCGCTGCTTACGCTGAAGCCGTCATGGGCATAGCGAACCCACAAGTGGCACTTTTGAACATCGGCGAAGAAGCCATCAAGGGAACGAGCACAGCAAAAGAAGCCTTCGCGCTGCTCCAATCGGCTCCAATCAACTTCATCGGCAATATTGAGGGAAGGGATTTGCTTGAGGGAGCGGCAGATGTCGTCGTCACTGACGGGTTTGTCGGCAACATATTGCTCAAAGCCGCTGAAGGCATCGGGCTGTTCATCTGGCGCGAAATCAAGGGCTTGATGATGACCAACTGGAGGACGAAACTTGCTGGGTGGCTTTTGCGTCCTTACTTGAAAGCGCTGGGCAAACGGTTGGACTGGCGCGAATATGGCGGCGCGCCGCTTTTGGGCATCAAAGGTGTTTGCATCATCGCTCACGGCTCTTCTGATGACAAAGCCATAGCCAAAGCCATTGCTGTCGCCCGCGAGAATGTCTTGGTCAACGCTGTTGACCGCGTCTCCGAAAAACTCCAATCAATCGTGCCAACCACCCTTTGACCGATGAGAAAATTTCGTGCCCTGCGGTATTGCGAGGCTCAGGAAGGAGGGAAAACATGCCAGACCTGAGCGGGCTTATCAGGGAGTATGCGGAGAAAATCTTGCGGAAATGCCAAGAGTTGCTTCCACTCCACCCCAACGAAGCCGAATTCCGCCGACACATTGACCAACTGCTTGAAGAATTTTGCGCCGAGGCAAAGTTGAACCCGCTGGCTCATGCCGAATACACCCTCGCAACAGGGCGAGCCGATGCCATCTTCAACCGCTTGGTCATTGAGTATGAGCGACCCGGGACGCTTTCTGATAAACTTTCCCACCGAGCAACTGCTCACGCCGTTGAACAAGTGAAACGCTACCTTGAAGGGCTTGCACAGCGACAGCGCCATGAACTTACCCGCATGGCAGGCATCGTCTTTGACGGTCGCTACATCGTCTTCGTCCGCTACCGCGTGGGCGATTTTCAAGTTGAGCCACCTTGCCCTGTCACTTCCGCTTACTTAGAGCGCTTCCTGTATTGGCTCACCAACACCGCTTCAGGGATTGCGCTGACGGCTGAGAACCTGAACCGGGACTTTTCCATTGAGCAACTTCGGACGCAAAACATCTTGCGGGCACTGGCGAAGGGACTGAAAAGCGCCCTTGACAGAGACCGAATGGTCAACAATCTTTTTGAGCAGTGGCGAATGTTCTTCAGCCAGTCCATTGACTACAGCGAAGCATTCGGCGGGCGCAAACTTGAGTCGCTCAAAAAGTGGGTTCGCAAGGCGGGATTGACCGTCAACACGCCAGAGGAAGCGGAACGCTTCTTCTTCGCCCTCCACACCTACTTCGCCCTTTTGGTCAAACTCATCGCTTGGCTCGCCCTCTCAAGGCACTTGGCGGTCAAGTTGGGTGTCCCATCCTTCGGTGAACTGATAAGCGCCGACAGCGACACACTCCACCGACGATTGAGGGAGTTGGAAGAGGGCGGCATCTTCCGCGCTTTTGGGCTGACGAACCTACTTGAGGGTGACTTTTTCGCTTGGTATCTTTTCGCTTGGGATAAGCCCATTGAAGACGCCATCCGCGAACTGCTCAAACGCTTGGACGAATACGACCCAGCGACGCTCTCCATTCACCCTGAAGAGAGCCGCGACCTGTTCAAAAAACTCTACCACTACCTTTTGCCCCGCGAGATTCGCCACAACCTCGGCGAATACTATACGCCCGACTGGCTCGCCCAACGGTTGCTCAATCAGGTGGACTACGAGTTCTTCAACGAAGACCCGCACAAAAACGAGCGTCGGTTGCGGGAGAAACTTCTCAACACCCGCTGGCTTGACCCTGCTTGCGGTTCTGGCACATTCCTCGTCCTCATCATCGCTCGCATGAAGGAGTTGGGACGGGCGTTGTTCATCAACGAGACGGAGTTGCTGAATGCCATCCTTCGCAATGTCGTTGGCTTTGACCTGAACCCGCTGGCGGTGCTGACGGCGCGGGTGAACTACCTTTTGGCGATTGCCAATTTGCTTGAGCACCGCAGAGGCGAGGTCACTATCCCCGTCTATCTCGCCGATTCCGTCCGAATGCCCACGATGGGCGAAAACTTGATGACTGCAGGCGCTTACGAGTTTCCCACTTCCGTCGGCACTTTCCTCGTCCCTGCCGTTTTGTGCACCAAAGAGCGCTTTGACAGGTTCTGCAACATCTTGGATGAGAGCGTTCGGGCGCAAATAAGCCCTGACGCTTTCATCAGTCTCATTGAAAGGGAACTGAAACTGGCGCCGCCAGAATGGCGGGAGCACGATGCCGATTTGGCGAGGGAAGTTTATGAGCGAATTTTGGACCTGCATCGGCAGGGCATGAACGGGCTTTGGGCTCGCCTGCTCAAAAACAACTTCGCGCCTTTGACCGTCGGTCAGTTTGACTACATCGTGGGCAACCCGCCTTGGGTTAATTGGGAGCATCTGCCTGATGGGTATCGCCGACAGACTGCTTACCTTTGGGAACGCTATGGTTTAGCAGCACGCAAAGGAGCAAATCGCGAGCAATTTGAGTTAGGCAAAAAGAAGGGCGATTTGTCAGCCCTCATGACACTATCAGTCGCCGACACGCTGCTTAAATTGAACGGTCGGCTTGGTTTCGTCATCACTCAGAGCCTACTGAAAACAGAGGCGGCGACAGGGTTTCGGAAATTCTGTATCCCACAGCCATCGAGAAGCCCTGTTCATCTGCGCGTCCTTCATGTTGACGACATGGTTTCGCTTCAACCTTTTGAGGGCGCTTCTAACCGAACGGCGGTGATGGTTTTGGAGAAGGGCAAGCCGACAACTTATCCCGTCCCCTACACCGTTTGGCGAAAAGTGAAAGGTGCGCGCTTCACCTACGACAGCACGCTGGAGGAAGTCACGAATGCTACTGTGCGATTGAACTTTGTCGCTGAGCCTGTCAACCCAAGCGACCCGACATCGCCTTGGCTCACTGCCCGCCCCAAAGCCATAAAAGCCGTCCGAAAGGTGCTGGGCAAGTCGGATTATGTGGCACACGCGGGGGTTTACACTGGCGGCGCCAACGCCGTCTATTGGGTTGACATCGTTTACAAGCGTCCCGATGGGTTGGTTATGGTTCGCAACATCACTGAAGGCGCAAAGGTGAAAGTGGACGAGGTGACCGAAACAATTGGGCCTGACTTGCTTTACCCGCTCCTGCGCGGGCGGGATGTCCGGCGTTGGAAGGCTGAGCCATCGGCTTGGATTTTAGTCCCTCACACAGTAGCAACAGGCTGGCAAGCCATTTCGGAGGAGCAAATGCAGCGCAATTACCCGCGAACTTGGGGATATTTGAGCCGCTTTCGACAAGTGCTGCTAAACCGCGTTGCTTACAAATTGCTTCGCATGGGTCATCCCTTCTACATCCTCAAAGACATCGGCACCTACACCTTCGCCCCTTGGAAGGTGGTGTGGACGCGGTTGGCAAGGATTGAGGCTGCGGTTATCGGCTTGCGCGAGGGCAAACCGATTGTGCCCCAGGAGACGGTGACGCTGGTGGAGTGCTCAAGCGAAAACGAAGCCCATTACATCTGTGCGCTTGTGAACTCATCGCCGTTTCAATTTGCGGCTATCTCCTACAGTCAGGAAGGCGGCAAAAGCATGGGCTCCATGCACATCCTTGAGCACATCCGCATCCCCCGTTTTGACCCGAACAATCCCGTGCACCTTCGTTTAGCGGAGTTGTCAATGCAGGCGCATGAGGCGGCGAGAATCGGCGATGAAATGCGGTTGCGGGAGATTGAGGCGGAGATTGACCTTTGGGCGGCGAAACTTTGGAACTTGACCGATGACGAATTGCGGGACATCCAACAAAGCCTTGCCGAACTGAGCGAAACGCCCGAACCGGCAGATGAAGAATGAGCGAGGACGAATTGCGGGAAGTTGAGCAAAATTTAACGGGCTCAAACACACGGGAGGTGTCGGAATGATTGCCAGAATAGAGGCGCTCAACTACAAGTGTTTGCGTTATGTTCGGCAGGGTCTGAGGCGTTTTCAAATTCTCGTTGGACCTAACGCAAGTGGCAAGAGCACTTTTTTGGATGTGCCTGCGTTTCTGAAGGATTTGCTGACATCCGGTGTTGAAGAAGCAGTTCTCGCACGCGCTAACTCGTTGAAAGAGCTGGTCTGGAAAGGGCAATCGGACGCCTTTGAACTGGCAGTGGAGTGGGAAATCCCCGAAGCCCTCAGGAGGAATGGGTTTCGCTTCTGCCGATATGAGATTCGCGTGAGCGTGGGGGTCCAAGGCGGGATTGTGCTCAACCACGAAACTTTGTGGCTCAAACGAGAGGAGGAAAAGCGGGAGGACGAAAAACCTGAAACGAAACAACGAGAACTTTTCCCTGCAGAACCCAAAGTCCCTCCAACCATTGTGATTGAGCCTCGCAAAAAAGCGCCTTTGGGTTGGAGGAGGGTTATCCTTCGGATGCCTGAAGGCAATGTTTACTTTCGCTCGGAGACCAGCGGTTGGAATGCGCCGTTCCGAATTGATTCTCGCAAGGCTGCATTTGCAAATTTGCCTGAAGACGAGGAACGATTTCCCACCGCTGTCTGGGTGCGCAAAGTGATACTTTCGGGTCTCCACCGCTTGATGCTCAACAGCCAGAAGATGCGTGAACCTTGCCGCCCCGATGCACCGAAGACCTTCCAGCCCGATGGGAGCAACTTGCCGATGGTCGTGCGACAATTGCGGGAAAAAGAGCCACAGCGTTTTCGCCGGTGGCTTGCCCATGTGCAAATGGCGCTGCCCAACATTGAGGACATCACCGTTAGGGAGCGAGAAGTTGACCGTTTCCTGTATCTTGAGGCTCGTTTTCGGGAAGGGCTACGCCTGCCGAGTTGGATGCTTTCCGATGGAACGCTTCGCTTTCTGGCACTGACCCTTCTGGCGTATTTGCCGACATCGGACGCCGTCTACCTCATTGAAGAGCCAGAAAACGGCATTCACCCGAAGGCGTTGGAGTTGGTCTTTCAATCGCTCTCGTCCGTGTATGAGGGTCAGGTGTTTATGGCGACCCATTCGCCCTTGCTTCTCCAGTTGTCAGAACCGAAGGACTTGCTGTGTTTTGCCCTGACGCCAGAAGGTGCGACGGACATCGTTCGTGGCGACCAGCATCCGAAACTGAAAGAATGGCGGCGGGAAGTCAGTTTGGGCGAACTGCTGGCGGCAGGTGTGTTGGCATGAAAGATTTGGTCGTTCTCGTGGCGGACAAAAACATGGAGGCAGCGGTTAAGACGCTCATTGAAAAGCGCCACGAATCTTTGGGCATCCGTCAAGTGCAAGCAGATGTCTTCGTCCATCCAAGGCGAGACCCCGGTGTCTTTCACGAGGCTCACATTTTCCTTCAACCATTCCGCGGCGAATACCGCTACGCTTTGGTCATGTTTGACCGCGAAGGATGCGGTCAGGAAAACAAACCTGCTCAGCAAGTAGAACAAGAGGTCAAGCAACGCTTAGAGCAATCGGGTTAGCAAGGGCGATGTGAGGTCATTGCGCTTGAGCCAGAATTGGAAGCGTGGGTGTGGTCTTCATCCCATCATGTGCCGAAGGTGCTCGGGTTAACTCCAGAACAATTGCAGCAAATCCTTCAGCGATTTCCCAAAACTCATCTCGGCAAACCGCAACGCCCTAAAGAGGCTATGGAAGAGTGCCTAAGGCAAGCCAGAATCCCTCGCTCTTCCAGCATCTACGCCGAATTGGCAGAAACCGTCGGTCTGAAAATTTGCAAAAATGGTTTCCGTGAGGAGGGGTTGCCCTATGGAGCCATTGAGGCAAATCCGCGAAATTCTCAAGGCTTGGCGGGAGAAGGTGGAGGTTTTGCCCGCAGCGGGTGGGGCTCTGGAAGACATGCTCCATCCCGACGCCGAAGAGCAAGAGGAACGCACTTACACCGACGAACGCATCTTTGACACCATCTGGGAACGAGCAGAAGGGGGTGAGAGGGTCAGCCTTTACCGCCCCACGCCACCGATTGCGCGGACACAAACCCATCTTTTCCGCTACTTCCTTGACGGCTCCTTGCGCTCCTACTTTCTGGGCACAGCCTTAGAGGGTGACCGAAACACGCCCGTCCACTATGCCCAAATCGGCGCTTGCGTCCTTTTCCGCCGAGATGATGGGACGGTTCAGCGAGAGCAACTTGAGGTTCGGCACCTTCTGCTTGCCAACAAGAACGGGCTCTCCGAAGAGGCGTGGCTTTCCCTTGAGCGCCTTTGTCAAAACACGCCAGCGGTCTTGGAAGATTTGGCTGCGCCCGATGTCATCAGTCGGGCTTACGCCGATGCGGATTTGCGAGTCCGTGCGGGCGGCAAAACCCGCTACAAGATGCGCGAATTGGAAGCGGAACTGATGCGGAAGATTTTGCCGAAACTCAGCGGTGATTGCTGGCTCGTCGCCGATGGCTCGCTCATGTTCCAGCCAATTTTGCAGTCGCTGACGGAATTCGGGGAGACAATCCCGCCAGTTTTGGGCGTTTCAAAAAACTTCCGCAAAGACCCGCAGTTCGTTTTCGGTAGAGGACCGAGGGCGGAGCGGTTCTCCATTTACAGCCTTTTGGCGAATTTGGAGCACGAGCACCGAACGGCTGTTTTCAGCGCTTATGACGGTCAAGTCGCTTTTTGGTATGTTCGGCTGCGACCGCAAGGTGCAGTGGATTACCCGCTGATGGGCGTGGTCAAATGCGAGTTGGTCACGCCGAACCGAGAGCCCATCCCGACGGAGTTGGTTGATTTGCTCTCAAGTGTTCTGGTGGCAGAACGAAATGTGACCCCCCACGGGCGCGACCGAAGGTGGCACGCTCACCTGTATCCCATCTACTTGGCGGAACAAGCCATCCGTAACGCCTTTTATTCGCGGGAGGTCGTTCAGCAATTGATGCGATGGAGGTGAAGGTGATGAACGAGGAACGCCCCATCATCGGTCTGGTTTCAGCGACTTCCACTGAGCCGACCAGTTCGGACAGTTTCACTTTTTGGCTTGTGCCTGAAGTTATCGTCAACCCCTTTGACATCGTGGAGGCGGAACAAATTGCCCACGACGGGACGAGCCGAACCTTTGGCGTCGTGACCACACTTGAGCACACCACCGATGCCCCGACGCACCTTGCCAACTACATCTCCAACGATTTCGGGCAAGTGGGAAGCGAGCCGAACACCGTTCGGCAAGGGACAACTGTCGCGAAAGTTGCGGTTTTGTCCAACGACAAAGACATCTACATGCCCGTTGCTTGCGACCGACCAGTCCGGTTCGCCGACGAAGAAGGCATCCATGTGGCGCTGGGCGTTGACAAAATCCCTGAGCGCTACCGAGTGCCTGCGGGACTAATTCGCATGTCCAACGGAACGCAAGCGGTTGTCTATCTTGACTTGCGTTATGTGCTTGGACCTGAGGGCGCTCATGTCAACATCACGGGCATTTCGGGCTTGGCGACCAAGACGAGTTATGCGATGTTCCTGATTCAGTCCATCCTTCAGACAGCCGAGCGGACAGGGATGCGGAATGAAATTGGGGTCATCATCCTGAATGTCAAACACGGCGACCTGCTTTCCATTGACCAACCGCCCAAAGGCGGGCTTGAGCCCGAACAGCATGAGATGTGGGAGCGGCTCGGCTTGACGCCGAAACCTTTTGACAATGTGCGCTACCTTCTGCCCTACGCCAAAGACACGCCCACGACCGGTCGCCCCAACAGTTTCCGGTTGCCTGAGCGAAACTGGGCAATTTACGCCTACTCGCTTCAGGACACCTACACGAAACTTGACTTGCTCTTGTCGCAAATTCCCGACCCTTGGGACACCCTTGGGGCGCTCATCGGAGAAATTTCCGCTGGGCTTTCCGACCCACGAACTGGGCACTGGGGACCGCGTGGAAGATGGTCGCAAGTTACGGATTGGCGTTCCCTGCTTTACGGACCGCCACTTTTTGACCCGAACACGGGACAAAGCCAAAGGATTGGTGAAGTTCCCGCCGTTACCGTCGGTCGTTTCCGCCGAATCTTGAGGCGCGTCGTTGAGACCCGCCAGAGTGGCATCTTCGTCAGCCAGCGGGCAAAAGGCATCAAAAGCATCAGCGAAGAAATCGCAAAAATCAAAGGCGGTGAGGTCATCGTCGTGGACATCGCAAAACTCACCGATGAAGAGCAAACGCTGGTCTTCGGCGACATCCTGCGGACGATTTATGCCCTTTACGCCGAGGAAGGGAGCGAGCGGGAGGATTTGCCCGAGAAGGTCATCATCTTCGTGGACGAGTTGAACAAGTATGCTCCGCCACGGGAGAAGGAATCGCCAATCATTGAGCAGGTGTTGGACATCGCCGAACGAGGGCGCTCTCTCGGAGTGGTCCTATTCGGTGCCGAGCAATTCATGAGCGCCGTTCACGAACGGGTCGCCGGGAACTGCTCTACCACTGTCATCGGGCGAAGTGGCTCGGCAGAATTAGCAGCGGTTCACTACCGTTTCCTTGACCCTGCCGTGAAGGCAAACATCACGCGATTGTCAAAAGGCGAACTTGTGTTGAGCCACGCCATCTTTCGCCAGCCAATCAAAATCGTGTTCCCAAAGCCTGCCTATCTGCAAGAGGGCGCGGAGTAAGACTGCATAAACTTGCGACAAAATGGTGGCTTGAGGTGATGTCAATGCGGTCGGTGGGCATCGTTGGGCTTGGTTCGTATGTGCCTGAAAAGGTGCTGACGAACTTTGACCTTGAGAAAATCGTTGAGACAAGCGATGAGTGGATTACGACCC